>WNFJ01346924.1_pt1 | contig 28709 bp, 22 predicted proteins | sample 5400461 | NCBI WGS metagenome assembly WNFJ01 (sample SAMN13153349, study PRJNA577476) | soil metagenome | isolation source: 115 cm saprolite on Douglas fir-dominated hillslope | place: USA:California | collected 2013-09-17
CCGGAACCCGTGAAAAAATAGCTTTCACGCCGGCGAATGAAAATTCAATCCGCGTTGTTCGTTGAATTGCCGCGTTGCGTCCAGATCCAGCGCATCCTGTGTAACCGTGCGGCGCAATCCCTGGCTCGTAATGTAGCGCAGCGTCCCTTTTTCCCACGCATAGGCCACCGCAAAAAACACCGTGCCATCCCGCCGCACAAAAACAAATTCGTCGTTATCGGAAGCTGCAGGGCCAACCGTTTCCGCCGCCGGTGCCGTCACTGGCTGAGGAGTTCGGTTTCGCCGGTCTGCCTCGCGAACTTCCGCATCCGTGGCTTCTGGCTGCGGAGCCTCTGCCGCCGAACCATCCTCTGCGGCTACCGGAGAACTCGGCTCGGAAAATCCGCCGTCAAAAATGGGAAAGAAAAAGGGCTCTTGAAACCCGCGCCCGCGCAACCCCATCGTCCCTGATCCGCACGTCGCAGCCTGGTGTACCGCATCGAATCCCAATCCTGGCGCCGAGCTACAATCCGAGCGAAGACGACCGTTCTCGCCATCGAAACGCCTTCGCGTCGTGTTCTGCGGTCGCGCGCCTCTCACTGTCGGCGCGGCCGTTCTCGGGCGCACTGCTCCGCCCCTCGTCACCGCGCGAGTCCCAGGCATGGCCTGCGAAGTCCCCGCGTGCGGAGCCTGCGTCACCACTCTGGGTGCAGCACCCACAGCATGGGAAACCACCGGCATCCCTCCGCGCCCTTGTGCCTGCGCGCCTGCCGGGAGAAAAACCACAAAGCCTGCAAGAATGATCTGGCGGACCATAGTCTTCACCTGAAGGTCCGGCCTACCGGGCCTTTCACCATCAATCCTTCATCAAAACCCAATAACCCTCAATAAGAAAGATGCGCCAAGCGCAGCGTAGGTTTCAATTCAACTCACTCGCTGGCGCTAAATTCCCGCGCTCCAAACGTTCTCTCCTTTCGCCTTCCGGCGCAAGCAGCCTGTTCCCCATTCCCTATCCCTTATTCCCTTGCACTGTGCTATAACCGTCGAGCCGTGGAACGCGCCGCGAAGTGGGAGCTAGCCCGGGTCCATATCGATCCGGCACAGGCCGCAGCCGAATCCGTTGCGCCCTTGCAGGGCCGTCCGAGTCTCGTCGCTGGTACCGAAGATCCTTCGCGGTATTGTCCCGTCTGCTCGCAGCGGTTGGAGTTGCGGCGCTGCAAGTTGCTCTGTTCCGCGTGCGGCTATTACATGTCCTGCGCGGACTACTATTAGCCGCGAGGTGATTTGACCGCTGCCCGGTGTTCGATTACGATTCATCGCTCAGGGATCATCCATGTTTTGATAAGCTTTACGGCTCCGGCCCGGGTTGCCGCCGGAACCGCTTTCCGATGAGGAGGAAAATAACGTGGCTTTGAAGATGACATACCGCGAAGTGAATGGCGTGTCCGTGGTGGCACTGGACGGCCGGATCGTTCTTGGCGAGGAAAGCAATGCCCTGCGCGAAAAAGTCAAATCGCTGATCGCCGAAGGAAAAAAGAAAATTGTCCTCAACATGGACAACGTCACATTCATCGACAGCGCTGGGCTCGGCACCCTCGTTGCCGCTCATCACAGCGTAAAGACGCAGGGCGCTTCTCTGCGCCTCTGCCACCTCGGCAGCAAGTTCCAGGAAGTCCTCCAGATCACCAAATTGCTGACCGTCTTCGATGTGTACAACACCGAAGCCGAAGCCGTCGCCAGCTTCTCGAAAGGCGCCGGAGTATAAGCGTCCAAGCCGGATGGCAAGTGACGCACATGCTGGTTTTGTGCGTGTGACCTTTGCTGAAGGGCACCCTCCGGCGTGCCCTCACCTTTCATTTTTCTAGCAACCTCAGCCGCCGAAGATGCTCCGCCGGGCAGGCCCCTTGCCTTCGCACTTTCGAATTTCCATCTTCCATTTTCCGATTTCTAATTTTGGCCGCCACGGTGTTATCTTTTCCCGCGGAACCCGCCATGAAGCCCAAGCCCAAACTGGTCCCCAAATCCTTCAAAGCCACTCTCGAGCGCATACCCTCGAAACTCGGCTGGGTCATTATCCGCATCCCGTTCGACGTCTCCAAAGTCTGGGGAACCCACGCCAAGGTCAGAGTCAAAGGCGAAATCAACGGTTTCGCGTTTCGCACTTCCGTCTTCCCCACCAGCAAGGGCTATCACTGCATGCTTATCAAAAGGAGCATGCAGACCGGAGCCAACGCCGCCCTCGGGGAAACCGCCCAGTTCCGCCTCGTGCCCGACACCGCAAAACGCGTCGCCATCGTCCCTGCCGAACTCCAGCGCATCCTCAACGAAGACCGCTCCTTCCGCCGCTGGTTCGACCAACTCTCCTTTTCCATGCGCAAGTGGATCTGCGATTGGATCGTCAATGTAAAAAACCCCGCATCGCGCGTCCGCCGCGCCGAGCAAGTCGCCGAACAGTTGCTTTCCACCATGGAAGCCGAGCTCGACCTGCCCCCCATCCTGAAGCTCGCCTTCGCCCGTGATCCCCGCGCCTATCTAGGCTGGCAGTCCATGACTCCCCTGCAGCGTCGCAGCCACCTCCTCGGCATCTTCTATTACCGCTCCCCCGAAGCCCGCGACCGCCGCATCGCCAAAATGATGGAAGAAGCCCTCGCCCGCACCGACCGAAAACCAAGAACCAAAGCAGCACCCGAAGAAGCTACTGACGAAGGATTTTTGTAGAGCCGGGCTTTAGTCCGGCCTTTCCCCATACTCAACTCGTGCCCCCCGAAATGTGTCGTGCTGGGTAATAAGCACCACGTTCGTGGAACATCTGGCGCTCTTGTTACGGTTCAGAAGGCGCGCTATTTTCTATTCAAGAACCCCAGAACCTCTCCTGCTGTGACGCGGTGAATTAGAGGGAATCTCGCGAACAGCAGCACTGGAGCCCTCATGGTCCGCGAAATCCTCGAAGTCTTAGAGAAATGCCCTTTGGCACAGTATGCGCTGGGAAAGGACCTTGTTCGCGTCCTTCCGGCCACTCCTGATGGATTCGAAGTCGTCATCGAACAAATTTGGGAGAACCATTACAGTGTGACTTATGGCAGTTGGCACGAAGACTTTTACTCGTTGGAGGAAGCGCTGGGGTGCTTTTTTCTCGGGCTTACCAATCACTGTAGATTGGAGGTCCGTAGCAAGCATGGGAATCCCTTTCGCTGGACGGTAGAGTATTGGGACGACCCGCATTGGCGGAAACGGTCCACCAAGGCGACTTGGTCCCACCGGATTTTTGCGCCAGCGGTTACCGCTTACATGCAGAATGACCTCCCACTCGAAATCGATGTGCAGCCTATCCTGAACAAATTGGTTGCTCCTCATTGCTCCAGCGTGTAGTTGAAACGCGGCGGTTTAAAAATTGGTGGTATGGGGTTTTGCAGGTGACCAATTCCTAACTCGGTGGCGGCGTGTGGCGCCGCCTAGCGCTTCGCCGCGATTCACACTTCGGACAAGTCGAGCATGGTGCGACGGAGAGAACAGATTCTCAGCTACGCCAGTTCCGACGGCAGGAGACAACCAGACCACCCCTGCCGTCGCGCGTCTGGTTGGCCAGGACATTTCGTATGGCTAAGTCCCGGCATGTGGGACAAAGTGTTGATGGCAGCTACGCCGCCGCTGTGGTCGCTGCACCTTTCACGAACGTCAGTAGGTCGGCGTTAATCGTGTCGGCCTCAGTCGTGGGCATGCCGTGCGGAAAGCCCTTGTAGGTTTTCAATGTGCTATTCCTCAGCAACTTTGCCGCTGGTCGTCATCGCCATGCATCACTAGGACCGGCACGGCGATCTTCTTCAGGTCTTCAGTGAAGTCCGTCTGGGAGAAGGCGACGATGCCGTCATAGTGCGCCTTGGCGCCTCCCATCATGCCTTGGCGCCACCAATTCCAGATCACTCCCTGAGAGGGTTTCGCACCAGGCCTGTTGTAACCATAGAACGGTCCAGCCGCCACATCGTAGTAGAACTGCGCTCGGTTGTTGGCGGTTTGCGCCTGAAACCCATCAAACACCTCTTTGGGCAGCCCGCCTGGATTGGCCGCCGTCTTCACCATCAACGGCGGCACCGCGCTGATGATCACCGCTTTTGCCACCCGGCTTTCGCCGTGGCGCGCTATGTAGTGCACCACTTCGCCGCCACCGGTCGAGTGACCGACATGCACCGCTTCCTTGAGGTCGAGATGTGCGGTCAGCGCCGCCAGGTCGTCCGCGTAATGATCCATGTCGTGGCCGCCATCGGTCTGCGAGGAACGGCCATGCCCGCGCCGGTCGTGAGCTATGACGCGATAGCCGCGGTTAAGAAAGAACAACATCTGCGTGTCCCAATCATCAGAGGAGAGCGGCCAGCCGTGGCTAAAGACGATGGGCTGACCCTTGCCCCAGTCCTTGTAGTAGATTTGCGTCCCATCTTTCGTCGTAATTGTCGCCATGTGATGTTCTCCTTTGCTTTGATTCCCCTTAAAGCTTCATCCGACCTTCGTTCTCAAATACCTGGAGTGGATTGCACCCTGAAAGATCAGTGTTGCCAATTCCGTTTGCACCGGGCGGACGACAATTTCCTCGAAACACGGCCCAGCGAACAGAAAATGCGATGATTGCCGGTCCCTCTGAAGCGGCAAATACTCTGCCTAAAGATCGCGTACGATCTCTGCCAAAAACCAGGTCCGTCGCTCGGTCTGATCAATCCAGTTCTCAATCAAGCTGGCGGTCGCGACATCGTTGTGCTTCTCGCAGACCTCATGCGTGGAACGCAGGGATCGTGTCAGTCGCTGGTTGTCGGCCAGTAGCTCTGCCAACATCTCCTTCGGAGTAACCGATTCTTCGTTGTTGTCTTGCAAACGTTGGTGTCGTGAGATATCGCTGATGGAGCGGAGCGTGGCTCCGCCGATCTTGCGCGCTCGCTCCGCGATGTCATCCGTCATGGCGAAGACTTGCTCGGAATGTTCGTCGAGGAGCAGGTGGTAATCACGAAAGTGGCGTCCGCTCATGTGCCAGTGGAAATTCTTCGTCTTTACATAAAGCGCAAACACGTCGGCAAGCAATTGACGCAGTCCGCTTGAGATCTCCACGACACCATCGCGGCTGAGGTCGCTTGTCGTCCCAAGGGTATTCGTTTCTTTTCTCTTTAGCTGGGTTGCAGCACCACTCTTTGCCATTGGTTTCGTCCTCCTGCGGGTCTTCTTTCCATCTTGGTCCGATGAACAAGGAAGAAAAAGGTCAGAACCGGAATTTCTGTTTTGGGCTTCCCATGGCGCGAAAGCCTAGCCCTCCTACCCCGTAGTGTCAACCGCAAGTCGCGCTGGCGCCCAACTCAGGAGCACTTTCGGAAATGCGTTCCTCGCGGACCTTTACTCGCGGGTGGCCGCTAGATGCAGCAGGGTTAAGTTTCGGGTGGCCCATCTTTCGCGCTTCGCGAAAGGTGGGGCCTTTGATTTTTCCTGTCGACGTTATTCAGGCGTCTTTAATTCTTAACTTTCAACTTTTAACTGTCGACTGTTGACCTCCTTCGGCTTTTGCTCCTAACTCGGCGGCGGCAAGGGTGTTTGCTTGAAGTCAAAGCAATCGGACATATCATCTGAAGCCGCGTCTCTCGCGTTTATCGGTTTCAACCCAAACGTCACTTCGCAGAACTTCACCAGGCTCACATGCGAATGAAACGCCTTCGAAATTCCCCGCTGGGAGTACGGACTGATCACCAGGCACCCGACCCGCGTCCCATAGCTGAATTGCGTATTCGTATAACTCGGTCCTTTCGCCGGACTCCCTCCCGTCCATTTTTCTTTCAACGGTGGCGGATCGACGTGGTCGTACCACCCGCCCCAATCGTCCCACGTAATAAAGATCACCGAGTTCGCCCAAAGCTTGCTCTGCCCCAGTTTGCGGACGCGGTCTGCCGTCCACTGGCTCCCCAGCTTCACCGTCTTCTGCCCGGCGTTTTTCCCGAAGGGCGGGTGCTCGGATAGCTCCACGGGACTGCCCGGCGCGTACACCCACGACACGTTCGGCAATGTCCCTGCCGCCGCGTCCGTGTCGAATTTTGTCCACGGCAGAATATTCTTGCTGCCTTTCAGCTCCACGATTTTCTGGAAGTAACTAAACCCCGCGTCGCCGTACGTGGCCCAGGTTAGCTTCGCATTCTCCAGCGCCTTAGGCAGCGTCGGAATTTTGAAGGGTTCCTGCGGCTGGTACGTCCGGCTCTTGTTCGCATTGTCGATGATCGGCGAAGCCGCCGCGATAAGCATCAGATGGTTGGGTTCGGACTGGCTCGCCACTTCCGTGAAATAGTTGTCGCAGAGCGTGAATTGTCTCGCAAACGAAAAATAGTCGGGAATGTCCTGTTCGCCGTACTGCTCCTTCACCGCGTGCGTCGCCCGCTCCAGCCACGCCGCGTGATTATGCGGTGGGTCCCCGCCGGCCGGCGGGTCTTGCGCTGCCGGAAGGGTTGCGCCATTTACGCCGGGGAAGGTGCCAAAATAATTGTCAAAGGTGTGGTTTTCCTTAACGATGATCACCACGTGGTCGATGGGATTGTTTGGTTTCATAAGCTCTTAACCTCCAATGGATTCCCTCCGTAGTAATTGTGCTCTCGTCAGCTGATCGTTGCATCGAGTCGCGTTTCGAGGAAAGGAATCAGCGAGGAGGGATCTTGACCACAGTGTAGGTTCCGCGTCTTGCGGCGTTCATCGCGTTGGCAATCTCTTGCATCACAGGCCGCACTCTGCGCTCTCTGTGATCTCTGCGTTAAATCCTTCTTTTCTTTCGGCCTTCAACTGTCGACCGTCAACCTCCCCCGTGTCGCTCTTACACGTCACGGAGTACCGTGCACTTTCGCCTATCCCTGTTCCTCCTATCTTCCGTACACTCTTCCAAGTTCCGTATCCCGCAACCCCTTTATTTGCCACTCTTACGAAAACACCGGGGGTGCGGGGGTATTCTTCGCATTCTGGAACTCCTTACTCCTCCTTGACATTCAGATGCGAAGTTTCCATCCCGAATGGGTTTGCAGGACGTTCCGACCCTCCAACGTGCAAACGGTCCTTATTCCACTCTATACATCGTGATGCCGCTCAACATCTTCGGATAAAAATCAGTCGACTTCTGCGGCATCACTTCGCCCGCGGTCGCGATTTTCATCACCTGCTCGACGTCGCAGGGATTCAGCAAAAACGAAATCTGCGCGCGTCCGCTGTCCACCGCATCCAAAGCGGCGCCCGCCTCCCGCTCGTACGCCAGGTTCGCTTCCGCGGTCACCGCTTGCGGCGTGATTCCCAGCGCCGGCTCCAGGATTCCTTCGTGCAGCAGCACCACGTCCAGTTCGCGCTGCAGCGGCGAAACATTGGGCAGCAATTGCGCCAAGCTGGCGCCTTCCCGCAGCGTCAGCACGTAGAACGCCCGCTTCTGCCCATCGGGAGCGGGATAAACGCCGATCGCCCGTTTCGCGCGCCCCTTCGTGAGACTCGCAAGAAATTTCTTCTTCGCATCGGACCTCTCCCCGCTGCCCGAGAACGGAAATTCCTCTGCCGCAAACCACGGCTCCAGATACCGCCGCACACCCCTCCAGGAGAAATCGTGAACGTGCGCCGCCACGCGGTGTCCCGGCAAAATCATCAGCCCCTCGCTGCGCGTGTTGATGAACGTCATCATGGCACGCTCGTACGGCGCGTCCGGATCGATCTTTCCCGGGCGCGTTCTGCACTCGTTCCTGTAGTTCAGCGCCGTCTCATAACGGTGATGCCCGTCGGCGATCACCAGCTTCTGGTCTTCCATCGCTCTCTGGATTGCGGCCACGCGCTGCGGCTCCGCAATCACCCACAGCCGGTGCAACACGCCGTATTCGTCGCGCATTTCGGTGGCAGGCGCCGCAGCTCCTTCCGCTTCCGCCAGAATCGCGTCGATGCGTTTCTCCGCATCCGCATACAGCATGAAAAGCTGCCCCGTGTGCGTCTTCGTGTGCCGCAGGAGTTCCAGCCGGTCCGCTTTCGGTCCGGAAAGCGTGTGCTCGTGACGGAAAATAACGCCCGCCGAATATTCCTCGAGCTTTCCGGCGCCGATAAATCCCTGCCGCGTGCGGCGTTCTTCCGTCCCCGGCACTGTGTATTCCTGTGTGTACGCATAAAAAGCCGGCGCGGAATCTTGCACCACGACGCTATCGCGAATCCAATCGTCCAGCGCCGCGGCCGCGCGCGTGTAAACATTGTTCTGCGGCGTGTCGCTCGGATATGCGCGCCCCTTTTCCACAATAATGAGATTGTGTGGATCCGCGGCGTAATACTTTTCCTGCATCGCCGGAGAAATCTTGTCGTAAGGCTGCGTCAGCACGCGGTCGAACGGCGCGCGCGCCGGGTTGTAGCGAAAAGCGCGAAAGGGATAAACCTGGGCCATGGGCTCTCCGGAATCGCTTTGTGCCGCCTGCGAAGTCCTCTAGTTTACGCGAACTACGCGAACACACCGGAATTCCGAAAAAGGCAGCGTGTTAATTTTCAGTGGAAATTTGACGTCCGATGGATGAATGTTGAAAACAGTGCGGTCATATTACAATTACTAGTTCATGATCGCCCCGCATTTTTCTTCCGTGCGCGCGTTGATTTTCGATCTGGATGGCACGCTCATCGATTCCCAGCGCGACCTGATCCGCTCCGTCCACGCTATGCTGGAGGAAATGGGCCGCGAGCAACTTCACGAAGACACCATCTCCAGCTATATCGGCCACGGCGCGCCGCAACTTGTTGGCCGCGCTTTGGGCAGCGGTGCCACCGAGGACCAATGCCGGCGCGCGCTGAAATTTTTTCTTGCCTACTACGAAGACCACAAGATGGATTCGACGTGCGCGTACCCGGGAGTTCCGGAAGCGCTCGAGCATCTCGCTGCATTCCCGATGGCCATCCTCACGAACAAACCGCTGCGCATCAGCATGCGCATACTGGAAGAACTCGGCCTGGCGAAATATTTCCGCGCCGTCTATGGCGGCAACAGCTTTGAAACAAAAAAGCCCGATCCACTCGGCGCGCGGACGATTCTTCGCGAATTCGGCGCCGCCCCCGCCGAAGCCATCCTCATCGGCGATTCCGAAGTCGATGTGCAGACCGCTCGCAACGCCGGCACTCTCGCCGCCGCCGTAAATTACGGCTTCGGCACGCACGACCGCGCCGCGCACCCTGCCGACATTTATCTCGAACGCCTCACGGATTTAGTCCCGCTGCTAGTCGGAGATAATTCATGATCGTCCCGCAGAGTGCGGCAACACAAATAGGGACGCGCATCCGCAGCGGACACGGACCGTCAGGTTGTTTCCCCACCGTATCTCTTTATGCACAGTACGGGAGTTCCATTTCTTGCCGGCGAGAACCATCATACGCTGAGATAGAAGCGTGGCATCTTCTACCCTTCGGACCAGCAGGTGCAACTTGATATCGATCGCCAAGTACGTCGCCGTAGTCCTATTTCTATTGTTGCCAGCAAGCGTCGAAGCGCAGAGCGCGGGGATAGTGGAGTGCCCGCGCTCGGGTGACTACGTCTATCTCTACAGTTCCATGACCACTCTGGATGTGCGCATTACGCTCCAGTGCGGGGAGCAAGTACAGATCACCGGACGGTATGACCGCTACTTCGGTGTGCGCACCGCCAAGGGCGAGATCGGTTACGTCCCGGTGGAGAGCCTCCTGCTGTTGAAAGACAAGCCGGGCGCCAAGGCGCCGCAATCTAAAACGGTGCAGCCCACCAGGGAACGCACTCCGTACGACGCGCCCGCCATACACGCTGAAATTGCTCCCGGTGCTCCCCCCTCCGCTTCTGACTTCATTTTGCGCAGTGGCACTCCCATTCACCTGAAACTTGGCAAAACTATTTCTTCTGCGACCGCCCACGTTGGCGACGTAGTGGATCTAAAGGTCGTGGAAGAGATTACTGTGGATGGCCTCTTGGTGATTCCGGAAGGCGCGGTGGCCATCGGCTTGGTGATGGATGCAGAGCCCAAGAAACGCATGGGCCACGGCGGAAAGCTGGCTTTGAGCATCAACTTTGTGCGTCTGAAGGACGACGAAAAGGCTGCGGTCCGCTCCTTCCAAGAGAACACGGGCTCAAGCAATTCGACTGGAGCGGTTCTCCCCTTGGCTTCCGGCAAAGACGTAGTGTTCACACAAGGAACCGAATTCACGGCGTACGTTGATGGGGACATGCAGCTAAAGAAACAAGCCTTTCAGGCCGCAAGGGACACTTCCAGCACGGCCCCGCCCCCCCCGGCTCAGAATCCCTCTCAACCTCTCGGGTTTTGACACTTTAGACAGACAGCGAGCGTCGGCTAATCCGCAATCTTGCCCGTGGAAAGCTCGACGACCGAGCCGGGCGTTCCTGACGACGCGAACATCCCGGCTTGCCATCGTTCGCAGTACTTGGCAGACTTTCCGCGTGCTTATTGGACTCTTTCCCGAACTGGACGCGCCCGGCGGGGTACAGCGGGCGGGCCGCCACCTGGCGGCGGTGCTCGCGGAATTCGCCGCCAACCGCGGCATGGAATACCGTCTGCTCAGTTTGAATGATTCGCCCGAGCTGCACCGGATGACGCTGGGAGGGCGGGAATTTGTGTTTACGGGGTACGACCGCGCCAAAGGGCGATTCACGGTGACGGCGCTGCGAGCGGCGCGGCGCAAAGCAAAACTGGTTCTGGCCGCGCACCCGAATTTAGGACCCGTGGTACAGGCGATGCGGTTTGTGGCGCCACGGATGAAGAGTATTATCTGCACGCATGGGGATTGCGCCGTCGCGCGCTGCTTCACGCAAACCTGGTCCTGGCACCGAGCCGGGATACGGCCGATCACCTTGCGGCGGAACAAAGCGTCGCGCGCGAACGGATTCGCGTTCTGCCTTGGGCGCTCGATCCGCAGTTCGAAGCGCTGATCAGCCCCGGCTCGCATCCCCCGCTGCCAGCGGATTTTCCTTCGGGACGCGTGATCCTGGCAGTGGGACGCTGGCTGGCGACGGAACGATACAAGGGCATGGACACTTTGATAACGGCGCTGCCGAGGCTGATGACGCGCTGGCCGGAGCTGCAGCTCGTCCTGGCGGGAACAGGCGATGACCGCAGCTGGCTTGAGGATCTGATGGAAAAAAACGGCGTGCACCGCCACGTGCATTTTTTGACTGGAATGAGCTATTCGGAACTTGCCGCGTGCTACTCCGCGTGCGAAATTTTCGCTCTGCCCAGCCAGGGCGAAGGATTCGGCCTGGTGTATCTGGAAGCGATGGCGTGCGGCAAACCAGTCATCGGAGGCACGCATGGCGGCGCACCGGAAATCATCGAGGACGGCGTTACAGGTTACCTGGTGCCGCATGGGGATACCATCCAACTTGCTACATCCATTGAAGCGCTGCTGGCAGACCCCGCGCATGCGAAGGAGATGGGCGCGCGCGGGCGGCAGCGCGCCGAGCACGAGTTTCGCTTCAATGCCTTCGCCAAATCCTTGAAAAAAATCCTGCGCGAACAATGCGAATCCTGAACGTCACGGAAACGTACGCTCCTTTTCTCGAATTCGGCGGCCCACCGGTGAAGGTGCGCGCGCTTTCCGAAGGCCTGGCGCGGCGCGGCCACCAGGTAACGGTTCTCACGGCCGACTGGGGCCTGGAAAAGCGCCTGCAAGCGCTGGAAGAGAAAATCACGGCAGAGCGATCACCCTTCGGCTGGCGCCGCGAAGAAAATGGCGTACAGTCCATTTATATACCTACATGGTTAAGATACCGTAGAGTTAGCTGGAATCCGGCGGTCAAGCGCTACTGCCGCGCGCGGCTGCAGAATTTCGATATCGTGCACATTTTCGGGCTTTACGACCTACTGGGTCCGGCGGTGGCTGCCGCCAGCCGCAAGCGCGGTCTGCCGTACGTGCTCGAGCCCATCGGTATGTTTGTGCCGATTGTGCAAAATCTTTGGCTGAAACGGATGTATCATGCAATTTGGGGAAGGCAACTACTCGAGGGGGCAAGCGCGGTCATCGCCACTTCAGAGCAGGAAGCCGAGGAATTGGTCGCCGGTGGTCTTCCTCGCACGCGGGTGGTGGTGCGGCGGAACGGTGTGGAAGCGCCTGCATCGTGGCCCGAACGAGGCACGTTTCGAAGGACGCACGGTATTTCCGACGATGTGAAACTTGTCCTCTTCCTGGGACGTCTATCTGTGAAGAAGAGTCCAGACCTTCTACTGCGGGCATTCGGGGAACTTTTTAAGCGCTCGGCGGGAATACCGTCGCATCTCGTTTTTGCGGGGCCTGACGAAGGCGGAGTACTGGCACGACTGGATCAAATGGCATTACAACTGGGCGTTCGATCAAAGGTTCAATTCGTGGGACCGATTTTTGCCGAAACCAAGTGGGCGGCCTATAGAGATGCAGATGTTTTCGTGCTTCCCTCGCAGAATGAAAACTTCGGGAACACGGCTGCGGAAGCAGTGGCCGCGGGGACTCCGGTCATCGTGACGGAACAATGTGGGATTGCGCCACTGCTTGCAGATGAGGCTGGCTTGGTGGTGCGCCACGACACGGCGGCACTAGCGAGAGCGCTCGAGCGGATCCTGCGCGAAGCAGAACTGCGGGCGCGGCTCGCGGCCGGATGCGCCGTGGTCACGTCACGTCTGGGGTGGGAGGAGCCCGTTCGCGACATGGAAGCGTTATACGCTACGATTGCCTCACCGCAAGCGCCGCGCGCAGAATCCAAGCGAGTGGAGTAATTTTTGCTGACGGGCCAACATCGCATTTTTCGCGTCATCTGGTGGAGCGGCAATGTGCTGCTGGCCACCGCGTTCGCAGCGATGCTTTACTCCTGCGTCCGGGAATATTCCGTGCGGCGGTATCTCGATGGCTTCTCGGACGCGATTGTGCCCAACAGCTTGCCGGCAGAACAAAAGGTCACAGCCATTTTAGACTGGATGCGCGACGAGCCGTCGCGAGCCAACACGACGAATCCGGAGGCACTTGCGAAGCGCGATCCGGAGATGACACTCACGTACCGCCAACTGTTGAACGTCTGCGGTACAGCGACGAATGCCTTCTTGAATCTTGCGCGAAGCTCCGATCTGCGGGTGCGACGCCTGCTCCTGTTGACTCCCGATCGCCGGACGAAGCATGTGGTTGCCGAAGTTCTGATCGACGGCCGCTGGATCATCGTCGATCCAACATTCCGGGCCGTCATGAAGGACGCACGGGGCCACTACTTGACGCGCAGCGAGCTCCGAAATCCCGCCGTGTTTTCCGAGGCTGCCGGCGCCATCCCGAACTATCCGCACGAGTACACTTACGACCAGTTCGCACATGTACGTCTGGCCCGTTTGCCTCTTGAGGGGTTGCATCTGCGGCGCTTGTTGGACGCCGTTTACCCGGGCTGGGATGAGGCGGTCGACTGGAGCCTGCTGCTGGAACGCGAATCTTTCTTCTATCTGACGCTCTCGGCTGCGGCGACGTTGCTCTTTTTGTTGTTGCGGGTCCTGCTTGCCTGGTATGCGGACAGCCGTCTGAGAATCCCGCGCTTCCGTCTGCGGCAGAACGCCGTCCGTGCGGGCGCCGCCTTCTTCTCCGCCCCGGAGATCAAAGAATAGCGTGTGCGGCATCTGCGGCGTCGCTTTCGCTTCGCGCAAAACAGATGCCGAATCGCGCGTGCGGGCGATGACCGCGGCGATGGAACATCGCGGTCCGGATGAAGAAGGCTTTCTTACCGGCGATGCGCGGGCGCCGGGACTCGCACTGGGGATGCGCCGGCTGAGCATCATCGATCTGGCCGGCGGCCACCAGCCCACCTGGAACGAAACCAAGGATGTCGCAGTCATCTTCAACGGTGAGCTGTACAACTATCGCGACCTGCGCGAGCGCCTGTCGCTATGCGGCCACCGCTTCACCACAAAATCGGACACGGAAATTCTGGTTCATGCTTGGGAAGAGTGGGGCGAAGACTCCCTAACCGAACTGCGGGGCATGTTCGCTTTTGCCCTGCTTGATCTTCGCGGGCGTTATGCCACGGCCCCGATTCTCTTCCTGGCTCGGGACCCGCTGGGCATCAAGCCGCTTTATTACACGCAGACGCCGGAAGGTTTTGCGTTCGCTTCGGAGGTTCGGGCGCTGCTCGCCTCCGGCGCTGTGCCTAAACAACTGTCGCAGGATGCAGTTACCGCTTATCTGCTTTTTGGCAGCGTCTCGGAGCCGGTGACGATTCTGGAGGGGGTGTTTTCCCTTCCTCCGGGACATCGAATGCTGCTGCACGTCCCGGAGCGGCGGCGCACGCCGCGCGCGCGGCCCTGGTGGGACCCCACTGTTTCGCCGGCCGCACGCGAGCCGCGGAAGCCGCGCGATCTTCCCTCGGCGGGGAAACAGTTGCGGCCGCTTCTTGAAGATGCCGTGCGCACTCATCTCATTGCCGACGTGCCCGTGGGCTTGTTTCTTTCGAGCGGAGTGGACTCCGGCGCAATCGCGGCGCTCTCCGCGCAGTCGCGTGGCGGAATCCAGAGCTTCACACTGACGTTCCCGGGAACGGCGTTCGATGAAGCGGCGCTCGCGCGGTTGGCAGCGAATCGATTCAAGACGAAGCACACCGAAGTGCCTTTGAGCGGAGAATCGGTACTTGCGCGTCTGGATGAAGCTCTTTCCGCCCTCGACCAGCCCACCATGGACGCGATCAATACGTACTTTGTTTCCTGGGCGGCGAGAGAAGTCGGGCTGAAGGTCGCTCTATCAGGGCTGGGAGGAGATGAACTTTTTGCGGGCTATCAAATCTTTGAAGATGCGCCGCGCCTCTCGAGACTGATCGGATGCGCTCGCTATGTGCCTGCAGCGATACGGCGAATGACCGCTCCACTCATTGCTGGTCTCGCGGCACGGCTAAGTTCACCGGACGCTGCGCGCAAGGCCGCGGCCGCGTGGGCCTATCCGGACGCTTTGCCGCATCCGTATTTTTTCGCGCGAACGCTCTTCCCGCCGGGACAACTCGAACGAATCATCGAGCCGCGATTTCGCCCGAGCACGGTGAACGCCGACGGCGTCACGCTCGAGCCGACCTGGCTCGGCTGGCTCGAACGGACGGCCGACGAAGCGCGCAAGCTGGAACCGGTTGCCGGAGTTTCCTGGCTGGAGATGCGCACTTACATGGCGAGCACGCTGCTGCGCGATACGGATGCCGTGAGCATGGCGCGATCGCTGGAAGTTCGCGTGCCCCTCCTCGACACGCCCCTGGTTGAATTTGTAGCGTCACTGCCGGATGACGCGCGCCGCCGTCCCGGTGCACAAAAGGCGCTCCTAGTGGAAGCGCTCGGCGATTTGCTGCCGCTGGAAATTCTAACGCAGCGGAAGCGAACGTTTACGCTGCCGTGGGAGGAGCGGCTACGCGGACCGCTGCGCGCGCGGATGGATGCGAGCTTCGCGGACCCTGCACCGCCGCTGGCGGCTTACCTTCACCCGAGGGGCGTTCGCTCCGTCTGGACGGATTTTCTTGCCGGGAAAACCAACTGGTCGCGCCCCTGGTCCTTGTACGTCCTCAACGAGTGGTGCCGCCGACACCTCGCCGCATAAACTTCCGGCTGAGGTACACTGACAAATCGCGAGATGAATATTCTTGGGATCAATGCGTACCACGGGAACGCTTCGGCGGCGATTGTCTGCGACGGCAGGCTGATCGCCGCGGTCGAGGAAGAGCGCTTCAACCGCGTGAAGTACGCGGCGGGGTTTCCCGCGCAGGCGATTCGCTACTGCCTGAAGGAGGCGGGCCTCACACTCTTCGACATTCATCACGTCGCCGTACCGCGAAACCCGTACGCGAGGCTGGGCACGAAACTTTTCTACGCGCTGCGCATGCCGTCTTTCGCGCGGGAACGCGTCAAAGTTCTTGCGAAATTCACGGGTATTCCCGAAGCGCTAGCGGCAGCCTTCGATGCGGATCCCAAGAATCTTGCTGCCAAGTTCCACCGCATCGAACACCACCAGGCGCATCTCGCGAGCAGCTTTTTCGTCTCGCCGTTCGAACGCGCCGCGCTGCTTTCCGCCGACGGACTCGGCGATTTCGCGAGCACCATGTGGGGCGCCGGCACGGGCAACCGCCTGAGGATCGACGGGTCGGTAGCTTTTCCGCATTCGCTCGGACTGTTTTACAGCGCGGTGACGCAGTATCTCGGCTTCCTGAAATTTGGCGACGAGTACAAAGTCATGGGGCTGGCCGCTTACGGCCACCCGGAGCGGCTCGAGGTATTCCGCGACATCGTGCGTTTTGACAGCCGCTCCAACGGGAACGGCTTCCGCCTGGGGCTGGATTACTTCTCGCATCACCGCACGGGCCCGGAGATGTCCTGGGCCGAAGCCGATAAGACGCCGGTGCTCGGCAAAATGTTTTCGGATGAAATGGCGAAGCGCCTGGGTCCGGTTCGCGCTCCCGAAGAAGCGCTGGAGGAGCGGCACCGCAATCTCGCTTGTTCTTTGCAAGCGCGGCTCGAAGAAGTCTATCTCGGCATGTTGAAAAAACTTGCCGAGCGAACGGGGCTGAAGGCCGTTTGTCTGGCGGGTGGCGTAGCTTTTAATTGCGCGGCGAATGGGAAAATCTTTGACGCAACACCTTTCGAGCAGGTCTACGTTCATCCGGCGGCAGGAGACGCGGGACTAGCAGTCGGCGCCGCGTACTACGTCTGGCATCAGAAACTTGGCAAGCCGCGCTCCTTCGTGATGGATCACGCCTACTGGGGACCTGGATACACACGTGAAGAGATTCGCCGCGCGATCGATTCGAATGGCCTGGCGCAGAGTGGCTATTGCATCGCTGAACTTCCCCAAGAAGATCTGTCCCGCCGTGCCGCGGCGATCATCGCAGACGGGAAAATTCTCGGCTGGTTTCAGGGCCGCGCTGAATGGGGTCCGCGCGCGCTTGGTAATCGCAGCATCGTCGCCGACCCGCGCCGCCCGGAAATGAAGGAAATTCTCAACCGGCGGATCAAGCACCGGGAGATCTTTCGCCCGTTTGCGCCTTCCATCCTCGCGGAAGCGACCGGGGAGTATTTTGAGAAGTCGCACCCCTCGCCCTTCATGACCCTGGCCTACTCCGTACGCGCGGAGAAACGCGACAAGATCCCCGCGCCGACGCATGTGGATGGCACGGGCCGGCTGCAAAGCGTCACGCGCGAGGCCAATCCGCGCTATCACGCGCTCATTTCCGCTTTCCGCGATCTCACGGGCGTGCCCGTCGTGCTCAACACTTCCTTCAACGACAACGAGCCGATCGTTTGCCGGCCGGAAGAAGCGATCGATTGCTTCCTGCGTACGCAGATGGATGCGCTGGTCCTCGGCGATTTTCTCATCTCGCGCCCTTAACATTTAATTGTCCAATTTGGAACACACTACCTCTAGCCATCGTTAACTAACTGTGGCAAGCTATCAGGCATGGGAAACAAGGACAGAGGAAAACGCGAAGTTAAGAAACCGCCAAAGAAGAAACCAACCGCGCATGAGTTGCAACGGGCGGCTGCACCGGTATTCAAGAAGCCTGCCTAAAATCGTCAGGCGGCCGCACCCCGCACAGAAATGGAACTCTGTACAATCTTTCCGTGCGCATCCTGCTGCTCAATCTTTATTACCCGCCGGACACTTCCGCGACCGCGAAGATGGCGCACGGGGTCGTGCATGCCGTTTCCATTTCCCACAACGTGACGCTGCTGTGCGGGCGGCCTTCCTACGATCCCACCGAACGGCGCGCGTGGCAGCCCTACCAAACGGAAATCGCGGGCCGGGCGCGCATCATCCGTGTCGGCTCAACGGATTTTCCGCGCTTCGACATGAAAAAACGGGTGCTGAATTACCTCAGCTACGTCGTGCTGGCGATTCCGGGTGCGCTCTTTGTGCCTTGCGACGCCGTCGTGGCCATGACCGATCCACCGTTTCAGGGCATCGTCGGCGCGATTGTCGCGATGTTGAAACGCAAGCCGTACGTCTACAACATACGCGACATGTATCCGGACATGGCCGTGGGGAGCTCGATCGTCGAACCCGGCAGGCTCACGAGGATCTGGGAAAAACTCCATCGCTGGGCGCTGCGCCGCGCCACGCGCGTGATCGTTCTCGGCGAAGACATGCGCGCGCGCATTATCGCCAAAGGTGTCGAACCTTCCCGCGTACTGATCGTGCGCGATGGAACCGAAATCCTTCCGTCGAAAACGCCTCTTTCGGCTCCCGATCAGGAAGTTGTCCGCGCGATCCGCGGAGGTTTTTCGTTTGTTCTCGTACACGCGGGGAACCTTGGTTTCTACGGCGCTTGGAACACGCTCTTGACGGCCGCGCGCCTGCTGGCGGGCGACGGTGTGGGCCTCGTGTTCGTGGGCGACGGCGCGCAGCGCTCGCAAATCGAAGCTGCGGCCGCCGGTTGCAGCAATATCCGCTTTCTGGAGTTTTTCCCGGCGAGCAAGATTCCGTCGGTGCTCGCGGCCGCCGATGCCCACGTCATCACCGTGAAGCGTGGCCTGGAAGGCGTGGTGGTGCCCAGCAAAATGTACGGAATTCTCGCGGCGGGAAAACCCATCGTCGCAGTGGCGCCGAAAGAGACGGACGCCGTGTCGCTGGGGATTCAGCGCGGCTTCGCGATAGCTGCCGATCCGGACCGCCCCTTAGAAGTGGTTAACGCCGTGCGCGCACTGGCTTCCGACCTAAGCAAGTCAAAGGCCATGGGTGAGGCGGCGCGGGCCGCCGCTCCTGATTATGATAGAGTCAAGGAATTGCAAAAATTCGTGGAAATCATCGATCACTTAAGGGTTGATTGAAAATCAGGGAGGCAACTCAAGCGTGACGACGGCGGACGGGTTTTGGGCAGGCAAGACTGTATTTGTAACGGGCGGAGCATCGTTCATCGGCTCGACGCTTACCGATCAGCTGCTGGCGCGAGGCGCGAAAAAAGTTCGCATCGTCGACGATCTGAGCAGCGGCCATCTCGACAACATTCGCCAGCATCTCGGCACGGGCAAGGTCGATCTTCTGCAGGCCGATTTGCGGGAACCCGGCGTGACGCGGGCCGCAATGCAGGGCGTCGACACCGTTTTCCATCTCGCCGCGGACCACGGCGGGCGCGGCTACGTGGACCTCCACCAGGCCGGCCCGGCGTCGAACTTTTTTCTGGACGGGCTGGTGTTTGCCGAAGCGCTCAAAGCCAAAGTAAAAAAAGTGGTGTTCGCTTCTTCCGGTTGCGTGTATCCGAATTTTCTGCAATCGGACACCAAGAAAGAGTTCTATCTCACGGAAGATCTTACCAAAGGGCCGAATGATGCCGACAATACTTACGGCTGGGCCAAGTTGATGGGAGAGTTCACGCTGCAGGCTTATGCGAAGGAGCACGGAATGGGAGCCGCTTCCTGCCGCTACTTCACGGTGTATGGCCCACGCGGGGTGGAGAATCACGCCGTCATCGCCATGATTGCGCGGGCGTTCCTCGGGCAGAACCCTTTCGAAGTGTGGGGCGACGGGACGCAAATCCGCAACTGGACTTACATTGAAGACATCGTCGAAGGCACGATTCTGGCCGGAGAAAAAATTAACGACGGCACGGCGATTAACCTCGGAACGATGGAGCGTATCCGCGTGATCGATTGCGCCAAAATGGTGTGCGAATTCACCGGACACAAGGCCGAGATCAAGCTCCGCCCGGATATGCCCACCGGGCCGCTCAATCGCGTCGCTGACAATTCTCTGGCCAAGAAACTTCTTGGCTGGGAACCCAAGGTTCTCTTCCGCGAAGGCCTCAAGCGCACTATCGATTGGTACTACGCCACGCGGGACAAAGAGGAAGTGAAGCGCATCTTCACGCGCATGTTGACGGAGCGCTGAACCACGAAATTCGCCGATTGCGTGGAGTGGATCTCGCCTGAATCAGGAAACATGATTCCAAGTGTGCAATTTTGCACATGCAGGACGATCTTGATTGCCGCAAAACTAAAATCGCAGTATTGTGTTTAGGCTGCGTGGGGCAGCTATCTGTTAGCTCGACTTGGGAGCCGGACCCCCAACCCGGCGAGGATCACGTGAGACACCGGCGGCAGTAGCTTGGCCGGATTCGGCTCACCTGATAAACGAGGTTGCATGGCCGCAGGCCTGCTCGCTTTCTTCATCGCACTATTTGCATCGCTGGTGCTCGTGGTTCCCGTGCGCGCCCTGGCGCTGCGCGTTGGAATGGTCGATCTGCCGGGACCGCGCAAAGTTCACCTCACGCCAATCCCGCTTCTTGGCGGCCTGGCGATGTACGCCGCGGTGGTGATCGCGGTGCTCTTCGCCTTCAACGGACCAGCTCGCGCCCAGATTGTGGGCATCCTCATCGGCGCGACGCTCGTCGCGGGTGTTGGCATTCTCGACGACCAAGGATTGCTCCATCATCAGGTCAAACTGTTTGTGGGCATGCCACTGGCCGCGGGGATTCTGTTGGCTAGCGGAATTCGCGCACAGGTTTTCAGCGTGCTCGTGGGCGGACGCAGCGGGGATTTTCTGGATGCCGTTCTCACGGTTGTTTGGGTGGTGGGGATTACGGCCTCGTTCAGCATCCTCGATCACATGGACGGCTTGTGCGCAGGCGTCGCGGCCATGGCCTCCGTTTTCTTCGCCATGCTGGCTTACTTGAACGGACTGGCTGCCGCCGTTCTCGGCGCAGCCACCGGGTTTCTCCGCTGGAACTTCAAACCGGCGAAAATTTTCATGGGCGATGGCGGCGCCATGTTTCTCGGTTACCTGATGGCCACGCTGGGCCTGAAACTGCGCCTGGAAGACTCCAATCATTTGTCCGCGTGGCTTGCGCCGATTCTGATCCTGGGCGTGACTATTTTCGACACCACGCTGGTAACGATTTCCCGCTCGCGGCGTGGGCTGCTGCCCTTCGCCACCCCCGGGAAGGACCACGCGGCTCACCGCCTTTCGAATCTCGGGCTGGGCCACCGCGGCGCCGTCCTCACGCTGTATCTGCTCGGCGCCATCGGCGGTGGCGTAGCCGTGCTCGTCAGTTATCTTTCCGCGCGAGTGGCTTTCTTCGCTGGGGTGCTGGCTCTCGGCGTCATTTTTGCCGGCGTCGCGTATCTTGAGCGCGCGCCCTATGAACGCCAAACCGGCAAGGCCTCCGCTGCTTCCTAACACAACCTGCCGATTCGAATGCATCGTCCATCGATGGTTTTGCAACCCTCCGCGGGTTGGTCCTCGATGGTGGATTCGCTATACTTACCGGGCGCCCTCTCACTCACAACTCGAGCACTCCCACATGGGTCGAGCGGGAAGCAGGCAAATTTTTTGGCGTGGGATCCCTGATGGATAGAATCTGCAGGGAATGCGCGTCCTTGGGAAGCACGGAAACTGTGGAAAACACAGAAGCACAGCATCGGCCTGGACGAAGCGATCGCGAAGTTATCGTTGTTGGTGGCTCCGCTGCAGGACTCTTCACCGCGGCGAGCGTCGCCCGCGGCGGCCGTCGCGTACGCGTGCTGGAATCAAAACCGCAATTCGAGCCTGCGGCCCGGACGCTGATTGTTACGGATCACTTCCGCCACCAGATGGGAGCCTCCGCCCGCGAAAGCATCATCAACGAGATTCGCCGCTTCGAGCTTTTTACCGATGGGCGCTCGGCGCAGGTCGCGCTGACCAAGCCCGATCTCATCATTGAGCGCTCGCGCCTGATTCCGGCGCTGGCCCGCGAGGCCCAGCAAGCCGGGGCCGCGCTGTCCTTCGGTACGCGTTTCCTAGGAATCGGTCCGAATGCGCGGGGCTTGCGGCTCGAGGTGGAATCCGGCGGCAAACACGAGGAGTTGCACGCGGACAGCGTGGTTGGCGCGGACGGCGCCGCGAGCCGCGTGGCGCGCGCTTCCGGCTGGCCCGCGATCGAGACCGTGCCACTCGTTCAAGCCATCGTGCGCCTGCCGAAAGATTGTCCTCCGGATACGACCCGCGTCTGGTTCGTACCGGATGATACGCCCTATTTTTACTGGTTGATCCCCGAATCGTCGGAACGCGGAGCGCTCGGCGTGATCGGCGAGCACGGCAGCGACACGAAGCGATGTTTCGAACGCTTCCTCGAAAAAAAGCATCTGGAGCCGCTCGAATGGCAAGGCGCGCGCATCCCGGTCTATCGCGGCTGGGTTCCGGTACGGCGGCAAATCGGGAACGGCGAAGTCTATCTGGTGGGCGATGCGGCCGCGCAGGTAAAAGTTTCGACCGTCGGAGGAATCGTTACCGGCTTTCGCGGCGCGCTGGGCGTCTCGCAGGCGCTCTTGCAGAATGGCAAGAGCCACGAGCTTGCGTCCTTGCGGCGTGAATTGCGAACGCACTGGCTGATTCGCCGCGCGCTGCACCATTTTGAGCAGAAGGATTATTCACAGCTGGTCGATCTGCTCGACGCGTCGACCCGGCAATCGCTCGGCGATATCAACCGTGATGAGTCCACTCGTTTGTTGTGGAACGTGGTGCGCCGCCAGCCGCGCCTGGTGCTTCTCGGACTGCGCGGCTTGCTCATGGGCAAAGCCGAAAGAAGTTAGAAGCAGCCTGCACTTTCCCGCCCGATCCCCTAAAACAAATCGAACGAGAAGATGTGGCCGGTCGAGTCGCCCACATAGAATTTCTGAAGAACGGTGTCGAAACTCGGATCGCCGATGGTCGCACCGGCATTGATCAAGCGATTCGCGGCATTTGCACCGGTGGTAGGGTCGATCTTGTAAAGGTGTCCGTCAGAAGAAGCGACATACATGAATTCAGCTTGCGGCGGCGAAGTGAACATGAGTGAAGAGGGGTTCGTAATCGCGGGATTGACCCATCCGCCGGGTGAGACAGTAAACGTGACCGTAGCGCATGCCGCCAACGGATAGACCACGTGGATTTTGGATACCCCAGTCGAAGTGGAAAAGAACACGTCGTCGTTCAAGGCCGCGGTTTCAATGGGAATAGGGAAGCCCCGGGGACTGACGCCGAGAGCGGCGCTGCCCTGGGCGCAATTGTTGATATCCGTGCGCACGGCGTAGAGCAACCCGCCGTTGGTGGTGACGTAGATCACACGGCCGTCGAAGTTTTGCGTCGGCGCCTGGTCGATATCGTTCAGATTGAAGGACGCCGATAGACTTCCAGTATTGGTGTTGATTTGCCAAAGGCTGGGCTGGCCAATACCACCGATGGAGCGACTCGCGACCCAGAGCATGTTGTTTACGTAATCGATGTACGGGGTAGCGTTCACGATGTCCATGTTTCCCGGATTGAATGTCCAAACCGTTGCGCCGGTGTTCCCGTTCAGCCCGAAAACCCTATTGTTAGTTGTGCTGCCCGCACCGACATTTCGCGTGGCGACGATGACAAGGTCAAACACATTTGTGTATCCCGCGTTCGCAAAGGATTTCACCTGAACGGCCGCGGCAGCCTGAAAGCCGCTTCCCGCACCGGTTGTCAAGACGGCGGTTTGCCACAGCAAGGCGCCCGTGTCTGTGCGGAAGGCATAAATAGTGCCGTCGCCTGCGGGCACATAAGTGACCGCGCAGACATTCTTGCAGGTCGGGTTGGAGGTGTCGCCAGCAGCGATGAGAGGTGGCCGTCCCTGGATCGCTCCACCCGTAACGCCTGAGGTTCCGCCGGGCTGATAGTTGCGCTGGCCGTCGGTCACGGACATGCCGTGCACGGCGTCGTCGTTTCCACCGGTAACAACAATATTTCCGGGATCCAGAGCGGGTGCCGCGAGAGTCGTTGCGCCCGTTTTGTAACTCCAATTCTTGTTCGCGCCCCCGCCGGTCACCGTGGTGTTCGTTTGCGTAGAAGTATTACCGAAAGAATAGTGAGGCGCAGCAGGAGAAGCCGCTCCCGCAATGGCCGTGGCATCGTGCGTGTAGGCTTTGTAGGCGTACTGCGTGCCCGGAAGGACGATGCTGGCGTCTCCATTTTCATCGAAGGCACTGACGGTCGCGAACGCGCCGGTGTTAGCAGCAATGAATTGTCCCGCAATCGGCTGCGCTCCGGCGTTGTAGACCGTTCCGTCCGCTGGAGCAAAAGACGGCGCAACGCTTCCTGCCTGCTTGGCGAACAACACTCCGTCATAGTTGGCGTTTGTCGAGCCAATCGGGAACGTCCAGTTTAGAGTGATTTCCGAAATTCCCAGCGTTGGAGCGCTCAGGGTGACATCGCGTAGATAGTGCAGGTTAAGCGTCGGCTGGTTGGCGACGATGTTTTCGCGAGATCCATATAACGGTGACAAGGCATTGGCCGACTCGGCGGCGACGGCGGTCGCCGGCTCCGGCTCGGTGTAGCGGCGCGCCAGGAAATTGTCGAAGTCGTAGTTCACAGGATCACCGTCATAGACAAAGAGTCCGACGGAACCGGCGGTCGCAACGTTGTTATTGCCAACAATGGATGGCGCCTGAAGCACGCCATTGACGAATGTCCGCAGCGTTGCGGGGCTTCCGAAAAACGCTCCGCCAACCGTGTAGAACGTAGCGTTGTTCCATGCAAAAAGTGGCTCTTGCAAACTATTGAACGCTCCCGCGTTCCAATACGCGAGTTGCGACACTCTCTGGTTCGGATTCGCCCCGACGGTGATGTACTGCAGGCAGGAGCGGTAGGCGGTCATATTGGCGCCAGTGGTCCCGCCAACACGCCCAAGCGGGCATCCCGTGCTCTCCAGCCCTGCGGCTGTCGTCATTCGAACGTCCGCCTGAACCCAAACGTCCCGCTCGTTGCTAACGGAGGTAAGGTGGATGACATTTCGATTGGCGCCAGCGGCATTGGATTCGCGGAGGATCCGATTCGTGCCGACATCGGCCACCACGTTCCAAGGGCCGCCCCCTTGTACGGTCCAGCCGGCAGGCGGCTGGTTGAGCGTATCAGCGTCAAAGTTGTCGTAGGCCAGATAGACGTTGTTCAGGTTTGCCGGCGGAGCCGGCGCGTTTGCGTTACCGTAGAACAATGAATAGCTCGCGTCTGTGCCATTCGCAGCAATATCCGCCTGCAATTTGAACCAGATCGTGGTGCTGGCGGTGTTGCAATTGACTACCTGCCGATCGAGCTGCGTCCAGGCGTTGGCGGCAAAACGCGCAATGCGCAAATCGTTGCAATCGGCGCGCATTTTTCCGGCGGCGACCAGAGTTGCCGTGTCCACGCCGGTGACCTGTGCGCTGTAGCCGTTGTATCCGTTGAAAGGTGCAGTTGCTCCGACGGTCACCGTAATCGCCCGCGTGAACGACCACGTTGCTCCATCTTCCAACTGGTCTTTCACCAGCAAGCCATAGTTCGGGATCGTTCCGTTGATCCAGCCCTGGGGGATATTCGAGGAAGTCGAATCGCTCAAGACGTTGAAGGAAATGGCTGTCCCAGCCGTCGTCCCCGAAGGCTGCGTGTCCGTAGCGGTGGCGTCAAAATCGCCGCCTGGCATCGCCCACGCCAGAGCTCCATTCCGCGTATTCCAGGTGACGCCGGCCTCCGTCCAGTCGGTCGCTCCGGTAATGCGATGGACTTCCTGGCTGCGGCTTGTGAAGAGCGGCGTGGTCGGAATGAGATTGAGTGTGGAGGTCTTCAGCGCCGTATTGGAATTCAATCCCGTGGTGCTGAGATCGAATCGCACCAGGGAGCGCTGGTTCGCATTTTGCGCCGTGTGCGTGGAAACCGTTGTCGCAGCACCGTTATTGGTGGCGGGAGCAGCTTGATTGACCGTCGCGTCTCGAGTTGATGTCACGGCGGTTTGCTCGTCGGAGAGGAGCGGCGTTGCCGGGCAGATCAGCAGCAGCGCGAGGAACCCGCGGAGCACTATCCCGGGATAATTTCGCAATGGTTTGAAAGCCGACTTCATCGGTCTGCCTTTTCTTCCGCTTTGGCTGTGGCATCGGGCTGGCGGGAGACGAGGGTGAATTCCGATTCGAGCGCGAGGCGATCATCCAGGAGAACGCGCACGCGCCACGTCCCGCTGAGATTTCTCTGCGTGATGTACGTTCCACCGACGGGCAGCACCGTCAGAACCGAGGAATCCCCTCGGCTTTTCATAAGCAGAGTGGGAATCCCTTCCGGATGAATTTTGTTAGCGTCAGCGATGAGGTGAGGCGCCGGTGGGGCGGGCGAGACTTCATTCTTGAACGCTGGGGCCATGGCCGCAACCGGAGAAGCACGGCCAATCGAAAACCGCGTCTTTTTTGTGGAATAAATGCTGCCACCCGGTAAAAGAAACTCCACCGTCTGGACATGCTGCCCGCTCACTCCGGGCCACACGACGAAAACGAACAGATCGCGAAGGTCAACGATGGGAAATGTATTCTGCGTGGTCCGGCAGGAAGTATCCGGAGTTTCGCAATAGAAAATCTCCGGCCCGCGGGGATGGGGTTGGGGACGCCGCGCGCGTAGCCGCGCGTCGGACGAGAGATCGCCCTTTTCCTCGTCGGGTTTGACGAGCCGCTTCGAAGATTGGGCATCCACCTCTCGGGAAACACACGAGAGCAGACCGAGAGAAGCGAAAATTAGAATAGCGAGACGAATTCGTCTCATGTCGCCTCCGCAGAAAAGCGCTTCCGAGGGAATCCGAGAGAATGACCCTGATTTCAAGCTAACGGGACCGGAGAGGGCTGTCCATAGACGTAACGACTAGAGTTCCTAAGAAACAAGGGTATCGATCTTGCGTCTTGGCAGGGCGCTCGCCAGGAGAAATGAGATGCTTATGCAAAATCAAACCATGCGAGGCTTTGTTCCTTCAGGCGAATAGGTCAAAATAGGGCGCTAGCATTCCACAGCGGATGGGTTTGCGCCTCCGAAGCTCATCCTAGGGAGAATTCGTCTTGCGTCTTTCCGTCATCGGTTGTGGGTATGTGGGCCTCGTCACCGGAGCATGCCTCGCCGAGGCAGGACACGAGGTCATTTGCACGGACATCGATCGCGAGCGCATCGCCAAGCTCAATGCCGGCGGCGTCCCGATCTACGAGCATCACCTCGACCAGATTCTGGCATCTGCCCACAAAGCCGGACGGATCTCCTATACCGCCGACGCCGGTGAAGCCATCCGCGCCGCAGACGCCATCTTCATCTGTGTGGGAACGCCGCCGAAGGATTCCGGCGAGGCCGACCTTTCGGCCATCGACAACGTGGCCCGGCAAATCGCCGCGGAAGCACAATCGCCTAAACTCGTCATCGAAAAAAGCACCGTCCCCGCGCGCACTGGGCTCGAACTCAGCCGCGCCCTTTCCGCCTATTCCAAAAATAGCAAAGTGAAATTCCGCGTCGTCTCCAATCCGGAATTTCTTCGCGAAGGCACCGCCGTCGCGGATTTTTTCCATCCCGACCGGATCGTTGTCGGCGTCGAGGATCCCTTCTCCGCCGCGGAACTCCGCGAAATTTACCGCCCCATTCTCGAGAAGAGTTTTCGCTGCCCGGTGCACAACGGAACCTGCCCCCCGGGCCACAAAGCCGAGTTCCTGGTCACAACCATCAACAGCGCCGAGCTCATCAAGCACGCCTCCAATTCTTTCCTCGCACTGAAAATCAGCTACGCCAACGTGATCGCCGATCTTTGCGAAAAAATCGGCGCCAACGTCGAGGAAGTGACGCACGCCATGGGACTCGACCCGCGTATTGGTGGACAGTTTCTGAAGGCTGGACTTGGCTACGGAGGTTTCTGTTTTCCGAAGGACGTGCAGGCTTTCATTCACTTGTCGGCTTCCGTCGGAGTGGACTTCGACATCCTGAAAGCTACCGAACGCGTCAACAAACAGCGCATCGGCTGCTATTTTGAAAAAATTCGCCAGGCTCTATGGGTGGTGAAAGGCAAGCGTGTGGCCGTCCTCGGACTGGCCTTCAAGGCCAACACCGACGACATCCGCTTCGCTCCCGCGCTGGAAGTGGTCAAGCGCCTGCTCGAGGAAGGCGCGATCGTGCATGCCACGGACCCGGAAGCGATGCCGCGCACCAAGGCGCTCTTTCCGCAGGTGCATTATCACGAGGATGCCTACCAGGCTTTGCAAGACGCCGATGCCGCGCTGGTTTGCACCGAATGGGATTCCTTCCGCAAGCTCGATTGGGATCGCGCCGGAAAAGTCATGGCGCGCAAACTGGTGATCGACGGACGAAATCTCTACACGCCGCAAGGCATGCGCGAAAAGGGCTTCGAATACTACTCCTTCGGCAGAGAGTAGTGTTCTCCATCACCTCGACCGCCCTTGTCATCCTGAGCGAAGCGAAGGATCTCACCTCACCATCATCCCTGCGCGAAAATTCGGCTGAGCTCCCAGTCCTGCTCGCTCCCGATCGAATCCTGTAGGGCCCGCCTTGTGAGGCGGGCCGTTTCTTTCTCTTTTTCCGATTCCCTATTCACTAATCCCTATTCCCTCTGCACTCATTTCTTATTGAAGACTTCCTTGAAATACGCCAGCGTCATCTTCAGCCCTTCTTCCAACCCAACCTTCGGCTCCCACTTCAGGATGCGCTTCGCCTTGGCAATGTCCGGGCAGCGGCGCTTCGGATCGTCCTGTGGCAGCGGCTCGAAAACGATGGGCGGCGCATTGTCAAAATGTTTGCGGATGCGCTCGGCAAACTCCAGAATCGTGATCTCCTGCGGATTGCCGACGTTTGTCGGCAAATGCTCGTTCGACATCATCAGCCGGTAAATACCTTCGATCAAGTCGGCGACGTAACAGAAGCTGCGCGTCTGCTTTCCATCTCCATAAATCGTCAGCGGCTTGCCGCTGAGCGCCTGATACACAAAGTTTGGCAGCGCGCGGCCGTCATTCAAGCGCATCCGCGGCCCATAG
>WNFJ01660455.1_pt3 | contig 28690 bp, 26 predicted proteins | sample 5400461 | NCBI WGS metagenome assembly WNFJ01 (sample SAMN13153349, study PRJNA577476) | soil metagenome | isolation source: 115 cm saprolite on Douglas fir-dominated hillslope | place: USA:California | collected 2013-09-17
AAAGGGACATTCATGCCCGCCCAAACAAAAGTGATCATTAGCAGAATAAAAAAACGCTGTCCATAGTTCCAGAGGCTGGCGATAATTACCTCCAGCAGCAGGATCCCGCCCAGGAAAGTTACGTCGCCGAAGTATTGCAAATGGGTATAAACCAAATAGAGTGCCAGGCTGAAGCCCAACGCGATCCCAGCCCATTGCAATGGTCTCAAGGAATTCATCGAGCCCCCGTCGCGCCGGAAATCGCAGCCGTGGCCAGACCATCGGCGCAAGCTTCCGGCGAGAAGTTTCGAATTCGTTCCAAGCTATGCGCGCTCATCCATTGCCTCACTTCAGGTCGTCGCACCATACAATTGATGGCCGCGCTAAGTTTTTCCGAATCTCGGGGCGGCACGACGTAACCGTTCCAACCGCCATCGACCAAGTCGGCTGAACATCCGGCAACACTGCTCACGACGATCGGAAGCCCGCACGCCATCGCTTCATTCACTACCAAGCCCCATGGATCGCTGTGCGTCGGCAGCACCAGGCATTCCGCGAGCGCATATAGACCAGCCAGATCTTCCCGCTGCGCGAATCCCGGAAAACAAACCGTCCCCGGGCTGATTCGTTTCGCCTGTTGCGCCAGTTCCTCTCTCGAAATACCGTCTCCCGCAAATACCAAACCCACCTCCGATCGCAGGTCTCCCTCTAGTTTGGCATAGGCTTCGAGGAGTTCGAAGACACCTTTTTCCGGCACCAACCTTCCTACAAACAGAATGAACCGCTGCGGGAGCCCCAGCTTTTCTCGAAATGCGACCGCCTGGCGCTTCGCTTCCCCCGCCTGCGCCGCAAAAAAGGCGTTATCGACCGCATTCGGCGCGGTAAATATCCTCTCTGCCGGAGCTCCTAGCAAGCGCAGATATGCAAAGGCTGATTTGCCCGGCGCCACAAAGCCATTGCAGCGCTTCAGGAAACGAGCCTTCAAGAACTCTACAGGCTTGCGGAGTCTGCGCGTGTCTTGGGCGTTGCTCTCCGACCACAGCACGAACCGGACTCGTCGGTGAAGCGCCCACATCTGCGCTTGCCATGAGGCAACGTAGTTGTATCCACCGCAAATAATCGCCTCTGGGGAGAACTTATTCAAAGACGCCGAAAGCCTAGCATTCAACAAAAAGTGCGAACCGCTGGCGCGAAGACGCCAGGACGGCAGGACTCCGTAGGAAAAACGAATTTCATCTTTGTAGACCCGCCATTGCCTCAGGATAGGATCCGTTTCCGAGAGAAAAATTACTTTCAGATCGATTCCCTCGTGCTTCGCCAGCGCATTGAAAACGCTAATGCGGTAGGGCGCAATTATCTCCGTCACTATCACGAGTCGAAGGCTCATGCCACTATCGCCTTCTCGTTAGGCTCCGCATTCCATGGGGACAGGTTCATGGCCAATCAGTCCGTAATGCCACTCATAGCCGGTCAGCTGCGACCTGCAAGAGGACCTCTGCAACGGTATTCCCTACTCTTTCCCAAGAATATGTGTTCGCATACTGAACCTGTTCGTGGTTATCTCTCAGATGCAATTTGCTTTCGTATGCCCTTTTCAGAGTCGACGCAATCTCGTCAACGTTTGTAGGATCAACCAGCAATACAAACCTGTTCCCGATTTCTGCCAAAGCTCCGCGAGGAGAGGATATACATGTAGTTCCACAGGCCATTGCTTCTATCAGTTGCATGCCAAAGCCCTCGTGCAGCGAGAGCTCGAGGTAAAAGTCTGCGGCCGTGTAGAGTTCCGCCAGGTCTCGGAACCGATCTTCGCCAAGAAACTCTTCGAAGACGAAGTGACGCCCTTCGATCAACCCTAAACGCATAAACTCGGCCCTTAACGCATTCGCGTAAGGTGCACCATGCTTGATGCCAGCAATGAGCAAACATCTATTTAAACCCATTCCTGCCATCCTTGCCGCCAGTGCCGGATAGCATCTCGAATTCTCGCGCGGGTCGCCTGTGGCGAAAGCCAGCACATAGCTTGTGACCAAATATCTTCGTCGAACAGCAGCCTGGTCGGTAGCCGACGAAATCTGGTAGAAGCGAGGGTCAACGGCACAGTACGCTACAGCTGTCTTCGAATGTTCGATGCCGTACTGTGCCCGTACGGCTTCGCGTGTAAATTTGGAATTACAAACTACGAAATCGCTCCTTCGAAGGGCCTGACGTCGGTAATACCGCTTACAAGTATCGAGAGCGGAGCGAAAAAGACTACGACTTTCTCCCTGCGCTTCGAGAATAAAATCATCAATGTCATGGCAAATAGCAACCGTAGGTACTCGCCGGACATGACCGGCACTATCGTCGGTCTTTAGGAGCAGTTGGGACTTAAGCTGGTTTACTTGCTTTGGTATCACGAGGAAGGCTCTGGCGAGCTCTGAGACTGGCTCTACAGGGATGAGCTGAGCCCGGAGCTCCTCCGGAAATACGGAAACGCTCCCGCGGTTGACCAGGATCTGAAGAGACCAGTCTTCTGGCAACCGCTTGGACAACTGCAGGCAGAGGTTGTATGCATAGCGGCCGACACCCTTAGGGTTCGGAATCACCGGCGTGCCATCAATCAATAGTCGAGGCATTTGGGACGCAATCCTTCAAAGCTTTGACAAGCTCGACGTACAGACTCTCGGCAATGCGTTGTGGCTCGCTGCGATCGATCCGTAGGAGCTGGATCGTGCTTTGGTTCGCCCGACATTCTCGTGCTTCGGAAAACCCAGCATTCTTAGCCAAGTACTCTAGTTGCGGATAATCGAAAATGCTGCGATGTTGGCCGTTCCAATTCAGTATCTTGTAGACAGCATCGAGCGGCCGCTCTTCCCATGGATGAGCCAGCCTGAAGAACGCCAGATCACCTTCAAGATATTTCTTCGCGAAGTAGACTCCGGCTGGAACGACAACGCGATATACCCCGCCCGGCATTAGGATCCTGTGCACCTCTGCCAGGTGCAGCTTGGCTTCCTCCGGATACAAGTGTTCGAGGAAATGCTCGGAATAGCAGTAGTTCGCCGAGCAATCTGCGAGCGGAATCCGACGCCGTAAGTCCAAAAGCAGATCGACGGCCTTGCCATGAAAACAATCGACGCCCACCCAGCCCGGATAGCGCGTCTCCCCACATCCAAAAATCACTTGCAAACTTCCGCCGTCTCGTTGCAGTTGCCGAATCCGCAGGCGCCGAAAAGGTGTTAATCCATACAACCGAACGAGCATCATTCTCAGTTCAAAGAGATTTTGCAGAACAAAATAACGGGGTATCCCTGTGATGTCGCAAAGTCTCTTCGCCAGTTCCCGCAACCACTTGGTCACTCTCATTTTCACTTTTATCGTTGGAGCAGAAATTTTTCCGGGTCCTGCTCATATCCTGACAACTCTTGCTCAGCACGAGCCACCTGAACAGCTGGCACAACTGCATGGCTGGCTTCCCGCTAAGGATCCCGCGGAAGTATGTCAGGAAGTGTTGGACTTCCATTCTAGCCGAAGATCGCGCAACCGGGCCTGCAGCCACATCACCGGATCTCGGGCTGAAACCGTTCGCTCCACGTGTTCACGGGCGGCTTGCAGCAGTCGTTTTCGGGTTTCGAGTGCAGGCCCATCGGTGATGGGACGCGTCTCCGCTGGGTCCGCTTCCAAGTCGTACACTTCCTCGACCGTACCGGGCTCAATCCGCATCACCAGCTTGAAACGGTCATCGCGAACCCCAAGGAGCCTCGATGCGCTCCGGCTTTCTGCCCGGAAGGGATTCGTACAGCCGTAGGCGCACTCTGTGATCGCATGATCATCCCAGGCAATTCCTCGCTGGAGGTTTGTCCACAGACTCCGCCCCTGGAACGCAGACGAAACCTGAAGACCCATGATCTCAAGGAGAGTGGGTGCCAGGTGCAAATGGCTCAGCGGAGAAGTTGAAACCTTCACCCCCCGCTCTCCGGGAACACGGATCAGGAGTGGCACATGGACAATCTCTTCACTCAGACGCACTGGAGCGTGATAGCGCCCACCGTGGTCGAGAAACTCCTCACCGTGATCTGCGGTTAGAGCAAACACACAATCGTCCCACAGATGCGATTGCCTCAGACCATCCACCAGTCGCGCAATCTGGCGGTCCGCCCATCGAATGCCCGCGTCGTACAACCGGAGAATCTCATCTCGTTTTCCCTTCAAGCCGGAAGGCGTCGGATCTGAACGGTTCCAGTATTCGTTCAGATAGCGAGCGCGGCCAGGCTCGATGTCTCTTCCTGTCAGTTCGCGATAAGCCTCATTCTTCGGATAGTAGGGTGCATGCGGATCCATCAGGTGAAGCCAGAGAAAAAATGGACGCTGCCCGACCGATGCCAGCCAAGACTGCGCCTGATCCACCAAAATGTCCGCGGAAGGAAATTCTCTCAGCGCATCGAGGCTCTCAGCCGGGGGCGCAATTTTCATGCAGTATTGAAAATACAGTTCGCTATAGAGGCTGCTGAGTCCGAGCGCTCCCGCAAAACTTTTTATTGATCGATTCAGCTTCCCACGAACTGAATCGCCGGGAGGGATTTCCGGACTGACAGTCTTTTGGTTTGACTGCGCCTTGAAGTCAAGAAAACTGCGGAAGACCTCGAACCCCCGGTCGTAACCGAAGCGCGGAGAGATGTATGGATTGGCCGCCGAAAACGCACCCGTGGCATAGCCCGATTCACACAACACGGTCGCAAGCGTCGTTTCGCCAGGAGCAAGCCCAATCACATCCCGCCCCAACGCCAGAGGCATGCGCGAGGCAAGAATCGTCGGAAGTGAATAATATGTAGGCGCCCCGGCAACGATGGCCGTCGGTGCCACGAAAGATTCTGCCGCCAGCGAATCCAGGAAAGGAGTCGTGGGACGTGAGTATCCGTACAATCCGCAGTGGTCCGCGCGCAGGCAGTCGATAGTGATCAGCACCAGCGATCGTTTGCTAGCCACGTTACGTATTCGCTCCTACGGTAGTTACGCCCACCTTTACTCTCCCGTTTTCTCCCGCATAGCTCCCTTCGGTTGCTAACGAGAACAGATCCGCGTCATCCACATAGAGCAAGTCCGGCCATTTTTTTTCAAGCACGGTCAGGAATTCATCCATGAGCTTCAACGTCGGGGTGCGGAAATCCTGAATCGTCGAGTGAAAATTAATCGCATGAACCGAAATCACCGCCGGAAAACCGCCCGCGAAACACCCCTCTGCCTGCGACACCAGTCTCTCCAAATCGCACCGCTCTAGGGTGGGCTCCATTTCGACCGTGCGAAAGGTAAACAGCATTCCGTTTTCGTCCAGATACGGCCTTCTTCGCTCGCCAGGACCGTTCTGCGCGACGCGCACTCCATTTTCGAACCAGGACGTTCTCGAATCCGCATTTGCGCGATAACCCGGCGCACAGGCACTGAATGGGCCCGAAGTAAACAGGTCGCGAAAAATTCCCGCTGCACGCTTGATTGCAGCCCGTTGGTCATCCGCTGACAAGAATCGTCGTGCGTATCGCATCTCCGGGTCCCAATACTCATACCCGATCCAGGGCATTCGCCAGTGAATGTATGGAGTCTGCGCCCGCCACATTTTTTGGACTAATTGAGAACGCTCCCCGCCAGCGTTCAATTCTCTGATTACGGTCCGTTCGCAAAAGTGAGTCAGCCCATGCAGAGCGGGATAAAACAAGCGTTCGCAAATGCCCTGCTGGTACGCTTCCAACAACTGTGGGCGAAACCACGACCCCGGGAAGCCTTCCGTCAGCGGTCGCAGAGGAATTTGTTTCTGGCCGGGCTCGAAGCAGCGATCAAAATCCACATTGGCCATGATGAAATTCATGACCATCGATGGCTTGCGCCCGGTTGAGTCCCGATGCTTTCCGAGAATTTCTCCGAGCGCGTGCAGATCCTCGGCCGTTTCCAGGCTATAGAAATCGTACAGATTCTCACCCAGATTCAACCCGGCTGCCCGGAGTTCATCCCAACCCTCCCGGTCACGTACTCCGGCGCGGCCCCAATCGTCGCTCTGGAACAAAGCAATAGGGCGATCAAAGCGTACAGCAGGACGCGTCGACGACTTCTTCGCTCGCCAGAGCGCATTGCGCAAACGCGCGATCATTTCAGTTCGCCCTTGTCCTTTGTGGACGCTTGCAGCGGGGAGTGCTACAATTTTTCCCCATTGGCAGTGAATCCTCTCCTCCGAAGCCTTCCAAGTGGGTAGCATGCCCGAGAGCCTGAGTCGAGGTGCGTCTGCCAATCTCGACTTTCTCCGCAGCGCGGCTGTCTTGATGGTGCTTGTCAACCACGTCACCAGGCACTACCACTTCGACAGATTCGACGATTTTGGTCTATTCGGCGTCCTGCTCTTTTTCGTACATACCTCGTTAGTGTTGATGTACTCCATGCACCGAAGCCCGCTGACAGGCTTTGCTCTCGTCAAGGACTTTTACGTCCGCAGGTTTTTCCGGATATACCCACTTAGCATACTAGCGGTGTTGACGGCTGTCGCTCTTCATCTGCACGCCGATGGGCGTGGGCTGTCCTTTGGGCCGAGGCCCAGCGCGTTGGAGCTGGTTTCAAACCTGCTACTCATTCAGAACCTCACATACTCCAGTTCGATTATCGGCCCGCTTTGGTCGCTGCCGCTCGAAGTGCAAATGTACCTGGCGCTGCCGTTATTGTTTCTCTGGAAGAAGCGCTCTTTCTGGAAACTGCTCGTGCTTTGGTTGGCTTGCGGGCTCCTGGGACATTTTCCGCAGACGATACCGGCGCTGGCATGGTTCTCGCTGCTGATTTTCGTACCCAACTTCTTGCCGGGGATCATGGCATTCACCCTACCGGAGAAGAGATCCATCCCCTCGTATCTTTGGCCGCCGTTCATCCTCTTGCTTGCGTTGGTGTTTCTGTGGATGCCGTCTCGGCGAGTCGGAGCGGAAATGTGCTTGTTGTTGGGAGTAGCGCTGCCGCGGTTCAGGGAGATTACCTTCCGCCCGCTGAAGTTCATCAGTCGCCGCATTGCCACCTACTCGTACGGGATCTACCTTGGGCATTCGTTTTTTATCTGGTTCGCACTCACGCGGCACAACAGTTGGGTCCTTTTCTGGCTCATGTGGCTAATTATCCCCGTGGTTCTCTACCATGCGCTTGAGCACCCAGCGATTGAACTCGGTCGCGGACTCGCAGAAAGGATCAGCGCAGCGCCGCAACCCAGACCGAGCGCGAAAAAACCGATTCGCGGACAGTCTGATCTAGGCCACTTGATGTAATCACAGGTCATTTGCGAGCCCATACACTGTAGTTCGCGGTGAAATCGGTGTTCTCTCCCCCAAGTTTTTGTAACATGCAGCCAACTACATTCAACAAAGGAACAAACGTCCATTGCCACACGGGGCCCAGAATCCTGGGCCTGAAAAACGCCATCAGAAAAACATTGCAGGTCCTGAAAAATCCAGTCAGGCTGTTGCCCTCAGGTATGACCTCCACTGTTTCGAACTCCCTCAGCAGGTATCGCAAGCTCTCCGGCAAAAAGCGCCAGTACTCCTTATCGTGATCCCGCAAAAAAACCGATGGAGCACTCAAGAAAAGAACGCCTCCCTGGCGGAGCACTCGTTTAATTTCCGCAACCGCCTGTCCGGGATCCGGCAAGTACTCAAATACCTGCGTGCAGATCACGAAGTCGAATTGAGCGTCCCGAAAAGGTAGCGCCTCTGCCGCAGCACCAACATTTACGAGTGGAGTCATCTGCAAGTCAACCGCAACGTATCTTTTTGCGCGAGTCCCCAGCAGCGGACGATACGGCTGCAAACGCCCTCCGATATCGAGCACACAGAGAGCGCTCCGCGGCAGTCGATCCAGTCCGGCTTCGAAAATCTGCCGGCGGCGGCGCAAGATCAGCCAGTTCGGATTCCTCAGAGACGGGTGCAAGCGCGCCCGACTCTCCCGTTGAACCTGTTCCAAGGCGGATGGCAATGGCATGGGAAGAAGTCAGAGGTATCCCAAATCTCGCAGACGTTTTTCGAGCACTGCCTTATCAGCTTTATCGAGTACTTCGGCATCGTTGCGGACAAGTTCCCGAAGCACAAACTCCAGGAACAACTCCAAGCCTCCGAAACGATCGCCAAACTGCTGTTCCGCTGACGCGCAGAGTTCCTCCGGCAAAGTGATTTGTCTTCTTGCGGTCATCGTGAGAGAGGCGACATCCTCCCCATTGTGCCGAGAACGCGGCTGCGAATCGCGGCCACGATCATTTTGTCGTCATTGTCCAATCCGACCAGCAGCACGGATCCACAGAAAGTTGCGTAGGACAAGACCAATGCAACTCCAATCCAAAACCACTCCGGATGCAGATCAAACGACCGGATCAACAGCCGCACCCCCGCTGTCACTGCCAGGCTCACAGCGCACGGCCCGAGCAAGCGAAGATACGTCCGATTATAAGGCGACAGCTGCAAGGCCGCCCTCACCTGCCGCAGACATAGGTAATTGCTCAGGCCATTGGTCAACGCCGCTGCCAGCGCCACTCCGGCGATTCCAAACGGCCGCACCAATCCAGACGTGGCGGCGACGATGAACACTGCCATGATCACCTGCACGCGAATCAGGCGGGCCTGGTTCCCCGACATAAGCAACAGATAGCCGACCGACCCCACCCCGGCATTGATCAATTGACCCAGAGTACCCAGAGTCAGCACCAACCAGCCTGTCTCAAACCCCGCACCAAACAGGCGCATCAGGGGCTTTGAGAAAATGATCATGACGAATGCCAGCGGCAGGGTCAATCCGAGGATCCATTTTGTCAAGGTCTGGAAAAGCCGGCCCAGCAGCGCGCGCTCTCCGCGGGCATGCAAATCGGCAATCGTCGGAGAGAATATCTGGTTAACCGACTACAGCGCTACCGGCACAAACGCGATGAGCGTCCCCGCCACGGCATAGATTCCTACCTGCCGAACGTCCAGAAAGGCTCCCAGCAGGATCTTGTCGGCCTGACCGAGGATAAACTCCAGGAAACTCACGCCGAACATGGCGGCGGAAAACCAGAATACTTCGCGCTCCATCGGCACTGCGGTACCCGGAGCGTGCCTTGCCAAACTCGGTGTCAACCGCCACGCTGCCGTCAACAGCAAAATCAAAACAATCACTGCACTTGCAACCTGAGCCAGCAAATATCCACGAAGCCCGAAGCCCAAACTGAGCAGCACAACCCCGCAGACAATATTCAGTGGACTTCCGATGAAGTTCGTAATCACCGTGCGGAGCGCGACGTCTTTATATCCAGCCAAAACCTGCCCCAGGAAATTTGTGAACGCGCCCAGAATCAGAATGACGGCAAACAGGAGCAGATAGGGTACAAGAGCCGGCGCATGATACAGGGTCCGCGCCAGCCACGGCCCGACCACCATCATCGCCGCAGCCAGCACAACATTGCCAATTCCCAGCAAACCCAACGCCCGGCGAAGAAATCCATGCAGGCGCTGCCATTGTTCTGTCGCCGAATATGCGGCCACAAAGCGCACCGCAGCCTGCGGCAGACCTAATCCATTGAAAAGCCCGAAGAACCCGACCATCGTCATTCCAAGCGCGTACATTCCGAGCGCATCCGCACCCAGCACACGCGCCAGGTAGATCTTGAACAGATATCCCGCGCCCGCAGTAAACAGAGTCCCCGCGAAGAAAACTGCCGAGTGCCGCGAGATCTGTCCCATCTCGCTGCGAAATCGCGCTTCATGACGGGTTGCGAGCGACGACTGCGAGGGCTCGACGGTCGTATCGGGGATGTTCAAAATATGCCTGTTTGCGCTCGTTGATGAATCGTTGTTCCAGATTATCTCAAACCGCTCGCCGGTTTAGCGGATACTCATGAGTTTTTGCGCAACTCTCGATCGAAGGTGGACTTCCACTGAGCTGCTATCTGGTCCCAATCAAATTGTTTGGCATAACTTGTTGCCGCCGCACTCATTCTGTGCCTCAAATCCGCATCCTGAATCAGCAACTGCAGGCGATCCAGCATCTGTTCAAACGTCTCCACTTGGAATCCCGTCACACCGTCGGTGACTGAGGGAGTCTTATAGTCGCTGAAAACAATGCAAGGCAAACCAGTCGCAGCCGCTTCCAGCGTAACTTTGGGCATTCCTTCGATGCGCGATGGCAGAATGAAAATGTCACTGTCTCGCATCGCCTCAGCAAGCTGAGCTTGGGGCATCGCTTTCTCGATCCTTACATTGGGAAGCTTTACCCTCTCATCCTGGCTCAACAGTTCCCGCCCAAAGTCGTCGCGGACATTACCGATCAGGCGAAAAAAAGCTTGCGGGAACCTCTGAGCCGCTTCCAGAACCAGGTCCGCACCCTTCCGCTTGATCAGATGGCCGACAAACAAGATGACGGGGACCGCATGGTATCGTTCGGTAGGGGGGAAGAACACCTCGGTATCGACACCTACAGGTATTACGAAATCGGTCTTGACGCCACACAGGTCCTGGATCTCCCTCGCAACATACTCGCTAACGGCGGTCCGGACATCTGCCTGCCGAAGCACATAATCTCCGTACTTTCGAACCGTCGATGAGACCCCATCAAGATTGCCGCTGGTCCCTTCGAGGCACAATACACTACGTGTGGACCGACGCAGGGACCGCGGCAGATGGAGATAACTGTACGAAGCCGGGCTTAAGTCGATGTAAAAGATGAAATCATAGCGCCCCATCATTTCTCGAAGGATGCGGATCGTCTTGCAGCGTTTGGGCAATTTCACCGTTCTGATGCCCTCGCGCAGGATACGAGTGTCTGGGGAGCGCTCGAAGAACAATGTGGACTCAAAGTGCGCGGCATCGAGCCGGAGCGCGATCTCCCTAGCATTCAGGCTCTGCGCATTGTAGTTCTCCGCATCCGCGCGGACGTTAAAGAGAATTCTGATGACCCTGGTTCGCTGCTCACTGGTCGAGTTCTTTTTTAAGGCAGAGTTCATCATTGGGGTTCAAGAGGCCTTCAGGTGGTGATCCGCGCTCTTCGGTACCAGGACACAAACTGCTCCAGCCCTTTTTCAATCGGTGTCTGAGGATCGTACCCAAGCAGCCGCTTGGCCTTGGAAATATCCGCCCAAGTTATTGGGACATCGCCCGGCTGTTCAGGAAGTTGCTGACGGGCGGCATTGCGTCCGGTGGCTTTCTCCAGCAATTCGACCAGTTCTCCCAACCGGACGGGATGCGAATTCCCCAGATTGAATATCTCGAATCGGCTGTTTCCCGGCCCCGAAGCAGGCACGTACTCGATCGACGCAAGAACCCCTGCAACGATATCTTCCACGTACGTATAGTCCCTTCCCGACGAACCATCCCCGAAGATCGGCAATGGGTGCTCGGTCTCAAGCAGTCCAGTAAATTTGTGGATCGCCAGGTCCGGCCGCTGCCGCGGGCCGTACACCGTGAAAAAACGTAAGCAAACTGCGGTCAGCCCATAAAGGTACGCGTAGGTGAAGCACAACATCTCCCCCGCGAGTTTAGTCGCCGCATAAGGCGAGATCGGGCGCAGTTCAGTGTTGGACTCCAAGAAAGGCACGCGTTCGGCCACACCATAGACTGAACTGGAGGAGCCGAAGATGAACCTGGACACACTAAACTCCCGGCTTAAGTCGAGCAGATTCAAAGTGCCCGCAATATTCACGCGCTCATAGAGTGCCGGATCGTCGAGAGAAGGCCGAACTCCGGCGCGAGCCGCGAGATGAACAACAACGTCTGGCCGGAAAAGCTCGAAGATGGCGTGTAATCCCGGCTTGTTGCAAATGTCCCGTTGGACAAACTCGAAGGTGCCAGAACGCCGCACCTCGGCCAGGTTTTCTTCCTTGCGCTGCGGCGAGTAAAAATCATTGAGCTCGTCAACAATCGCTAGCTGGGAACCTCTACGAAGCAGGGCCTCCGCAAGATGCGAACCGATAAATCCCGCCCCTCCGGTCAGAAGAACTCTTTGGGCTGTGCTCGCCACGAATTTCCCGAGTTTAACATGTGTCCAAGAAACCCGGTCTAACCTTCGGGCTTCGCATCTTTCGCTTGTGCACCTCGCGCGGATTGCAAAATTCCATCAAGCTCCATTTTCGTCATCGGCTGGTGGGGAGATTCCGGAAATCCGCGCCGTCGCCTTGCCCTGCAAGACCGCTTCGAGGTCCTCTCGCGTGATTGGAGTGTAGAGCCGATTCCGAACCTCCGCACCCGGTCGCTGCGACCCAAGTAGTTCGGGGATGCGAGAGATGTCCGCGGGGTCGTCTAGGATTCTAGCGGCGCCGAATCTCTCGTATTGCTTGCCGTAGCTGTATAAATCAATATCAAACCACCCGCACAGGAAACTTGGCACCCCCGCAAGCGCGCATTCCACAGCGACACTGGACTCTACCGTCAGGCTGAACCAGACTTTCCGCAGCAGTCGCTCCGAAACAGGGTCGGCGATAACTTCGACCAGTTTCCGGTCGTTATTCGTCAAAACCCGCTCTACTATTTGCAAACGTGCCGTCAGGCTCTCAAAGGGATGCAGCTTTACCATCACCTTCCGCCCATGCTCGCGGGCTATCGCGCATAGGCGGGGCAGCAGTTCCCGGTACAGCGTCTCGGTGCGGCCATAATAGAGCTCATAAGGCTCAGAAAAAAACACTATGTGGGTCCCGGCCCCCTCTGCCTGCGCGGCGAAATGCGACCCAGGTGGCGCACCGACAACGATTCGCTCCCGCGGCACTCCGCATTCCTTGACCAAATAATCCCTTTCCATTTCGCCCTTTGCCAGATACGTCTCTGAGCACGCCCCACGCAATAGTATGTAGGCATCCAAAGCGCCATGACTGCAGTAAACGGTGGGCACTCCCCTGCGCCGCGCCAGCAAGACGGGCAAGCGCGTGTAGAGATTATTCTCGTCCGCGCACAGGACGGAGTCGATCTCCTCCCGTTCAAACACACCCCGCCAGGCATCACGAACCCTCAAACCGTTCCGCAGCCTGTGATCGAAGCTGTCAAAGAGGCCTAAGGTGCGGGGTAGACTTGGGTGGGCTTCGTAAAGCTTCCTCTTTATGATCCGCCATTGCGGCTTGAGCGTCGCGATCTCGCGTTCGGTTGTTTTGGACCTGGGCCAGGGTGCGTATGCTGCTAAAGACATCGCCCCCACGTGCGGCGGCAAGTCTTTGGCCGCGTCGTCAACACGTGTGGTCACCAGCAGAAACCTGCGATCCGGTAGCAGTCCGGCATACCGTGTCAGCACGCGGGAAACGTTCCGGTACGCCGATGGCAGCAAGACCTTCCCTGATCCCGAGCTTTGCCTACGCCTGGAGAAGTAACGACGAACTCCATAATCGCCGTCCCATTTGTCGAAAGCGATCTGGACGATTTGCGCTGAGGTCAGAGTCCGTAGCTTCGTTGTGAAACGGCTGAAACGGGCGGATGCGGAGCGTTCGGACTGAGCAACAAATGGGTCAACTTTTACACCTAGCAACTTGCCAAGGGCATCCGCCAGATGATGTGGGCGCGTGACACAAACCTCGGTAGGAATCTCGATCTCGCGCGCAAGCTTCTGCAGCAGGAGGAACTCGTACACCTGCTGGTAGCTGCTGGGCGCGAGCAATTCCCACCAGTCGATCCCTTCGGCGTCCACCAAACGATCGTTTCCAATCCCGCAAAGCTCCTGAATCCGACGAACGTCTTCGTGCCAATTCGCAAAGTCCCAAACGCTGCGAACCGGACATCCGATCTTCGCGCTCCAGTCCGAATATTGTGAGTAACCCGCCCAGCCGAGATCTATGACTAGGTCCCAGTGCAGGGACGACCACCGGACGCTGAGCACGGAGTCCTCCGGATGGACTAAGAGAAAGCGCATGAACAACTCTTCCGGCGACATCCGATCAGGAAGCTCTTCTGATTGATCTGAAGACGCGCCACAGTTCGGGACAAGGGCATCTGGCTTTTCAGCTTCTCCGCAAGTTCGGACAGTTCGGCCAGGGAAAACGCTAGCATCGTTTCATTGATATTCTTAGCCGTCTCGACAATGCCCCGCAGACCGATGGTCGTATCAATCAATAGACCCTCACTTCGTCGTACAGGGTCGAGATCCGGTCGGGAGAAAAGCCCAGTTCTTTGGCTGCGCTCACGATGCTGGGCTGACTACCGTAGCTGGACACCAACAAGCGTTCAGTCGAGGAAGAAACGTCACGCAGTACGTCGGGAGAATGAATTTCGATCCCCCGCCAGCTCTTCCCTCTCTTCATCGGGTCGCTGTCCACGATGACATACTCACGGTCGGGGTGGCCGCAAAAGAAAGACGTAGTCTGGTATAGAAATTCGGTGTGAAGCCCTCCTCCCCAGATGAAGCACCGACCTGTATCTCTTAATTCGGAAAGCCGGCCCTCTGCCTTGTTTAGTGCTCCGTACCATCCGGCAAGGTAAGTGTCGAGCAGGCTCGTGGCTTGCACGTCCCTCTCCGAGGTTCGCGTCGGCACACCGGGAATGGCCACAACACGGAATCCGTTGTATTGCTCTTGCTGTTGTGACTCCTGGATCTTCCAGCCGGCCGAACTAAGGCAATTCTGAAGGCTAGCCCGGCTGAAGTGCGTCATGTGCTGCACGGAGAAGAACCCATTAATATCGTTAGTCACTCCCTTCTCTAAGACTGGAACCTCCACAACCAGCCGCGTCTCCGGATGGGCCATCGACCGCAGGTTCCGAAGAATGGGCACTGGTCTGGGCAGATGTTCAAGCACGTGGAACATGGTGATGACATCAAGCGATTTGTCACAGCGGAAGCTCTCGAAGTCCCCGAGGATAAACTCGACGCCCTTCCCTCCGAGCGCTTGGCGGCCCCTTTCAATGGCTGGTTCGTCGATGTCCACGCCGATCTTTTTCAAGTCCTCCGGCAGCTTTGCGAGGAAACCACCGTCGTAACATCCCGCATCGAGGAACCGGCTGCCGGAACGCAGCATGCCCCGGCTTGTCAACCACTCGATTTGCTCGAACGGGCGGCCCACGGTCGAACCGTAGGAACAACCCGCTTCAGCAAATAGCACCCGAAAGCCGTATTCCGAATAGCAGGGGTTCAGATAGAGCGCGAAGCAATCGAGACACTGGAGCTCGCGGACGTCGGTCCGCTTGGGAAGTTCTCCAGAGTCGGAGTAAAACTGGAATTGATCGAACTGCAGTACCGTTCGCGACCGATGACCATCGCAGATGGGACACGGACGTCGTTCGGTAGTGGCAGCCGAACTGGAATTGCCGGGGAATGAATCCACTTGACTCCAACGGATGGTCATAGTTTGACGGGATCGACTTGCAGTCTCCTTTTAAGTTTCAACGGCTGGCGGCTTACTTCGGAGCAACTGCCTCCGAAACACGGAAGTCTGATTGATTGATAGCTCGGCTCTGGCCGGCAGTCAGCGTAAATGCCAATGTCCGGGGAAAGTCCTCACGGGGACGGTTGCGGCACGTTTCATCCAGCTCGGCCGCGGAAAAGCTGGCACGGTAGAAAAAAGAACCCACCACCGGGATAAACGTGACTTGCGCCACCACGCAGGCCTGGTCCGGATGCGTTTGCACTTTGACTGTCCGTTCTTCGTCGCCCAGACTGAGTTCGCCATCGGTCATCCCCATGGCGCCGCCGGCAGAAACCAGGAATGACACGGACCGCCCGTGCTCGATCCGCTTGGCGCCGACGGAAAATCGTTCCGGAAGAAACCCGCCGTTGTGACTTTCAAAATAGAGGTGCTCATGATGGAAGGCTTCCGGGTTCAAAGTAACATGCGCCAACCGCAGAGCGCCGGGAGGCATCTCCTCCCACTCCAATTTGTATTCAATGCCAAGCTGGCCTTCGGCACTCACGCGAATTCGTTTGCGAATCATACCCAAAGGCGTTGCCACCTCGCCTTCCACTATCACGCCGCCATCGTCCGCACGTCCGATTTGGGGCTCCACGGCGGAGAGGTCGGTGATCTTCGGTTGCCCGGGTGTCTCCAGCATCAAGTGGCCAGAGTAGTAATCCGCCCCCAGCGCAATGTCCTGGTAATAGCCGTGTGGCAGAGTGCCAAGCAGAGACTTGTCGGAAATCTTCTTCACGACGAGCGAATCGATGGCTAGGCCCCGCCGGCAGTTCAGCACAACTTGTACCAGGTCGTTCTCCAACTTCAAGAAACGGCCTTCACGATGGCTGCGAAATCCTGCCGGAAGTTGCGTCTCAATAATGCTGGAGCTCCCGCTTGTCGAAATCGTTTTGCCAATGTCGAGACGCCGCTCAAACGCGTCCAGGCGCTGAAGATAAGCCGCCCAACGCTGGTCGGTAATGTGCGTTCGAAAATCGCTGCTCCACAGGTAACACAGCTCACGCCATAACTCGTCGTCCGTCTCGCTCCGCTCTTTGAGAGAATCGTACAGGCGACGGCACCTCGAGTTGATCCCAAGATCATTTCGGCCGGTCACTGCCCAGCGAGTAATGTTGTATTTTTCCTGTTTCTTCACCGGAACCGGATCTTCCGCCGATTCCAGGCGCAGGCGACTCCCGGCTCCGGGCGCCCCCATCCAGTCGAGCGTCGCGCTGGGGAGAATGAACTCGAACCGCTCGTCTTTAAGGATCGCGTCAAAGAGTCGTGAAATTCGCTCCCATTCTCCGATTTCCCGGAGCGCTGGCTCAGTGCGGTAACGGCCGGGACGAAAGTCGAAGATTTCCACATCGTTCCCATAAACCGGAAATATACGGGGGTTCCCGGACAAGTGCCCATAAAGGTATGGCAGGTACTCTTCCAGTTCCATCTCACCGTGAGCCAGGCGCTGGAATTTCTGAAACGCGATGGATTTATTCCAAATCAGCGGTATTTCTTCCCCATGCTGGCCGCAAGCAATCTGCGGGAGATAACGAAACTCGGGTGACCACTCCGGGTGGTAGCGTGAAGGGTTGTCCCACTCCATGATGATCGCCCGGAACCCGGCATCAATGTAGTGCTGTACCAGTCCGGCCGAGTAAGCCTGCTCGTTGACCAATGCGATGGAAGGCCTTATTCCCAGAAGGCGCTCATACGCTTCGTTTCCCAAGCGAAGATTCGCTGCGTTCACTTCAGGCGGCACAAGCGGACCAATCAGTTGCACATATCCACTGCCAATAAGCTCACAGAGACCTTTACTACACAGGGTTGCAAATTCGATAGCCCATCCGGGATCAATGCTTCTGATGCAGTCCAATGTGCAGGCCGAGGCTTCGATGCCAACCGGAAGTTCGAGAGTCCTGACGAGACGCAGTAGCGGCCAATAACAACGCTGAACTACCTCAGGGCGTTGGTCCTCTTCGATCGAGGAATACGCCAGGTTCAAGTGGAAAAAAGCGAAGAGTCGCAAACGCCCGGTCGTCATCTATGCGCGCCTACCGGGTCCGTCTGATCGATGGAGACTGTTGCGATCTCGATGGATTCTATCTCGAGTCCGTTCCATCGCTTCCCTTCGCGATTCGCCCGTAGCCATCACTAATCCGGCGCGGGCTGGATGACTGTTCACCGGCCCAACGATATCCCCTACTTTTAGTCGGACCTGACAGAAGACGACCCCAGGTTGTTCCGCCGCACGCTGCGCGCCCACAATTCCGATAACGCGGCCGGGACTTGGAAACAAGTATCGCTGTGAGATATAGCGCTGATAGCGCGGTGTAAGCTCATCTGGACTTACTCGCTCCCCAAGTGCGAGGCGAATGGCGCCCCCAACGAAGTCCACACCCGTGCTCAATGGGATCTCGTGGGTACAAAAATATCCGCCACTGAGGCGAGTCGCCAATTCGATAATAAACGGCTTACCTACATGGAAGACGACATCTCCCTTCACGACTCCATTCCGGACGCCCATGCTTGCAGCTGCCTGCTGAATCAAGTCGCGTATCGATTGTTGCTCTTCTGCCGACAACCGCGTGGGAAGATCGCCGCCGTTCTCAATAATGTGGGGAGCGAACCTGTCCAGAAACTCGTAATTGCGATCGGCGAGACCAGGCGTGTAAGCGACGCCTTCCAGGACAATCGATTCCGTGCTGATCTGCGGCCCCTCAAGGAATTCTTCCGCCATCACGCGGCCGGATCGCGATTGACTTGCGGAAAATTCGTAAGCCCAATTCAGATCGATCGCCTCGGTCAACCTCAGCACACCGCGCGCACCGCGGCTGTCCACCGGCTTGATGACCAGGGGAAAGCTTCGGCTCATGACGATCTCCTTTAGCCTTGCCGCGGATTCGACGAGGCTGAACCAGGGTACAGGCACGCTATCTCGCCGGAACTTCAACTTCATATCGAGCTTGTCGCTGGAAAGACGGGCTGATTCCTCGCTGATTCCCGGCAGCCCGAGATCGGCGGCGACGGCGGCGACTGTTCTGGGGATATCGGAGGCGATGCACATCACTCCATCGAACCGGCGGACTTCGCTATGGTAGCGGCGGGCGGCGGCGACTGTCACTTGGATGTCATAGGTGCTTGCGAGTAGCCGGTCATCCGCGACCGCAAAACCTGGCGCCTCTGGGTCTCTGTCGCTGACCACGAGGTGCAACCCCATTTGTTTGGCGCGTTCGAGGCCCGGTATTGCCTCAATGCCGCCGCCCACCACTAGAAGGTTCTTAGGCATAAGGAAAGTGTTTTCTGGAGAGCGCGAGCACTGTACCTGAGCATACAACGTCTTCCACTCCATTTCCAAGGTTAGGCCGGGCGAGTCTTGACCCGCGTCTTGACCCTGTCTTGACCATCGGTCGCGGGTTGTGACATCGTGAGAGTGAAGAATCTTAACAGTGAGAAGCTTGTTCATCCGCCTGGAATGGGCGTCGAACGCGCCGATTTATGCAAAGCCAACACACTGATTTGTTAAAGTTCGAGGACCTGTCAAAACGCATTAGGATCGGCAGCCTCGTGGCGATTTACCATGCTGGCTCTGGACATCCCGGCGGGGCACTGTCAGCGGCGGATCTGATGAGCTACATCAGTGGCCGCTTATTGGCGTGGCCCACAAGCAACGGAAACGCCCTTACGCGCGATCGCTTCGTCTTGTCGAAGGGACATGCGTGCCCTGTCCTCTATGCGGCCGCTGCCGAGAGCGGACTCATTCTTCATCGAATGCTACTGACGTTTCGGAAGCTTGGCTCGCCATTGCAGGGTCATCCGCACGTGCTCGACGCCCCATGGGTGGAAACAAGCACGGGTTCACTGGGACAAGGTTTCTCAGCCGCGATCGGTATGGCTCTCGGGCTCCGTTATCAGCACAGCAACGCTCGTGTCTACGCGATGCTCGGCGATGGTGAATTGCAAGAAGGTGAAGTATGGGAGGGCGCGATGTGCGCTGGCCACTACAAACTGGACAACCTGTGCGTGATCGTCGACCACAACAAGCTGCAGAGCGACGATTTCAATGAGAACATCATGGGTGTCGAACCTCTGCGCGCCAAGTGGGAGGCGTTTCGCTGGCACGTAATTGAGATCGATGGCCACGACTTCCAGCAGATCGATGCGGCGTTCACTGAAGGAAAGAAAATTGCACTTAAGCCGACGGTGATTATCGCAAACACCGTCAAAGGTCGAGGCGTCTCTTTCATGGAGGGGTCTCCGCTCTGGCACGGAAGCGTAAAGCTTCGCGATGAGGAACTGGTGACGGCGCTGGGCGAGTTGGGCGTTTCAGAGCATCTCGTAGGGGGATATCTGGATGGAAGCATCTGGCAAGACGACAACCGCTGAGCCCAGCGCAGGACCGCTGCTGATTGGTACCAGCGGCGACTCGCTTCGCGAAGCCTTCGGCAAGGCCTTAGTCCAACTCGCGCCGAAGTATTCAAATTTCGTCGTTTTCGACGCCGACATCGCCGGAGGCACCGGTGTGCATCATTTTCGTAAAGCGTATCCACAACGGTTCTTTCAGTTCGGAATCGCGGAGCAGAACATGATGGCAGCCGCTGGTGGTTTTGCCAGCACTGGCGTTATCCCATTTGTCACGACCTTTGCCGTGTTCTGCCTCCGCGCGGTGGAGCAAGCCCGCCTCTCGATTGCCTACGCCCGGCGTAATGTAAAGATAGTGGCCAGTCATCCCGGTTTGGACACTGGTCCGGATGGCGCCTCAGCGCAAGCCACCGAAGACCTGGCAGCCTTCCGCGCAATCCCTGGAATGGTTGTGTTGTCTCCCGCCGATCCCTTAGAAATCGAACAAGCCACCGAAGCCATCCTCAATTACGATGGACCTGTTTACATGCGAAGCGGGCGCAGCAAGACGCGACGGATTCTCGGCGCGGATTACAGATTTGAACTTGGAAAGGGCAGGATTCTGCGCGAAGGCACCGATGTCACGATCATAGCCTGTGGAGTTCAGGTCGCACGCGCGCTGGATGCAGCGGACCTGCTGGCAGCCGATGGAATCGCCGCTCGTGTCGTGAACATGTCCACAATTAAACCGCTTGATAAAGAGTTGGTTGCGGGCTGTGCTGAAGAAACCGGCTGTTTCGTCACTGCGGAAGACCATAACATCCACGGCGGACTTGGAAGCGCAGTCGCCGAAGTGGTAGTGCAAGGCCGGCCGTGTCCAATTGAAATGATTGGGGTGCAGGATACATTCGGCGAATCGGGTGAGCCCGAAGAATTGGCGGAAAAGTACGGCTTGACTGGAACCTATATCGCCGCCGCGGCGCGGCGGGTAGTGGGGCGGAAGGCGCATGCATAGGAGCCGCAGGCCTCCGATTGTTCTGGTCTAGCCCATGTACAATCCGCCGTTCACGTTAATGCTTTGGCCGGTAATGTACGAAGCCTCATCCGAAGCAAGAAATGCTACTGCAGTTGCCACTTCTTCTACCTGTCCGGCGCGGCGCAGTGGAATCTCTTTACCGATTTTTTGTTGACCGACCTCGGAATGGATCTCCTTCTGGGACATTTCCGTCTCGATCAAGCCTGGGGTCACACAATTCACGCGAATGCCATCCGGAGCGCCAACCCGCGCGAGAGAGCGGGTGAGGGCGATCACTCCCGCCTTGCTGACTGCGTAATGTACGGCGAGCATGCCACCCAACTGTCCGCCCGAAGAAGAAATGTTGATGATCGAGCCTCCGCCCTGGCGCATCATGACTGGCATAGCCTCCTGCGAGCACAAAAAAACGCTTTTCAAATTGGTCGCGAGCATCGTGTCCCATTCTTCGTCGCTAATTGTGTTGAATGGTTTCTGCTGAAGGATGCCGGCATTGTTGACGAGGACGTCGACAGTTCCAAACTTGTCTGTCGCACTTGAAATTAGCTGCCGTACGCTTTCGCGTTTGGTCACATCGGCTTGAACAACAAGGGCCTCACACCCCAGTTCGTGAACTTCGGCTGCGGTCTGTTCACAACAATCACGCCGGGTGAAATAGGTGACCACTACGTTGAATTTCTTTTGGGCGAGCGCCAGTGTAATTGCGCGTCCGATACCGCGGCCTCCGCCCGTAATGACTGCTATTTTTCCCACTGGCACTACCTCTTCACTGTCCGTGGATGAACCCCTAACGCTTCAATGCGGCGGATAAGTGCCCATCATTCTGTAGATAAAAAGCCACCATACTTTCTTCGACGAAAAAGATGTCGCGCGTTTCGGAAAGTTCGTCCAGATACGTCTTAAGATGCGGGTATATACGATTGCCGTAGTCGTGCCAGGCAATACAGCCCTTGTGGTTATCGCTCAGCATCCGAAACGAGTTTTCTGTGTCGGACCTGAGGGTCCGAAGGTCGTGTCCACCATCCACAAAGATCATATCCATACGTCGAGCAAACGGAGAGAAATCGAAAGTATTTGAGTTACCGAAGAGACGGGTAATTTGGGATTCGTAAGAGGAATGTCGGAAGGCCAGTTTGTCTTGCGATTGCAGGTGCTCAAGGGTGAGGGGACGATCATTCTCATGCTGCTCCGCTTTTCCGGCAGATTTCTCGTCCAGGTCGAGTGTATAAGCACGTGCAGAAGGTGCCAGATTGGCTATGATGTTGAGTAACTGCACACCCAAATACGTGCCGAATTCAAAATATGCATTCGGCTGAACGAGCTTCGCGAGAGACAGTAGAACCGCGGTATCGAGGAGAATCGGGGCGCGCTGGTCAGGTAGAACGATCTTCACCAGCCGTTCTTCGTAAGAAGGCGTTTCGACAAGGTTGAAAAGCCGGTGCGGCCGGATCCGTATCATGGCGCTCCTTCGGAGTTGGGCTAAGCAGGTTATTCTAACAAACGCAGTTGTGTGCAATTCCCCGCGGCTTATCGCTGGCGTGCGGTGCTGAGCAGCAGCTCAGCGATCCGGCTCGCTCCGCGCCCATCCACAAGTTTGCGCGCCCGCGCCGACATCTGCGCGCGTGCGTTCGTGTCCACGAGCAGTCGTTCGACGGCAGCGGCCAAGCGTGTCTCGCTGTCCTGATCATTAACCCCCACCGAAATCCCCATCCCCGCTGTCACGAGGGCTGATGCCGATTCCGCGTGATCCTCAGTTAGGCACACACACACAGCCGGTACCTCCATCGCCGCCAGTTCGTAGGATGTCATTCCGAATGAGCAGACTGCCAAGTCCACTTGAGCCATGGCAGCGCTCATTTCGCTCACGTCCTCTCGAACCGTGAATCGGCGCCGAGTTCGGCCGAGAAGATCTCGCAAAGACTGTCGGTGGCAAAAGCCAGCTCCCACGATGACCACACACTCGAAGTCCTCACCCAACCGATCCACGGCACGCACCCCCTTCAATGTGAGACCCGCCGGATCACTCCCCCCCATGGCGATCAGCAACGAACACTTCGAGTTGGAACGCGGCGGGAGAGACTCAGCGAACTGGGAACGCAAGACGATCCACTCCCAGCCGACACAAAGCCTGCCACGAAAGCCCGACCAGTCAACCCGGCGCACCTGGGGGACTGGCGGATAAAATGCAATATCGGCTGCCCAGCGGCGCTCACTCAAATCATCGAGCACCGCAGTGACCGTTCCCTTTTTCGCCAAACTCTCCAGCGCAGCCTTCGTGAGATCGTCGCGGACATCCACAACCAGAATCTGAGCTCCCGACTTCGAAACGCAATCATGCAGCCATGCTTCTTGATCAAAAACTAGGTCATCGGAAGCCTGCAAGATGGGGTACGACCGTCGCTTGACCATCTCAGATGCCAAAGGACTGGCGCGCATGGCGAAGCTAACGGCGACACCGTGGTTTTCGTGGAGTTCATCGGCCAATGCCAAACAGCGCACCACGTGCCCCAATCCCATCGAGGGTGAGGCATCACAGCGAAAAAGCACGGAAAGCCGATTTGTCACTGCGGAGCACACTTATAGTGTCGGCCAGTGCGAGGGATTGAGCAGTTGGTCATCGTTCAACTTTAGCAAATCCGTCCTTCGCACTACGGCATTGTCGAGCGGCCCCGCCCCTTCGGAAGCGATCGCAGCCGCCAGCTCCGGGAGGCTTCGCAATCCAATCAGGACGGAATGGACTCCGGGAGTGGAAAGACAGAATCGAAGCGCCGCGCGGGGCAGCGAGTCCCATGTCTCTCCTAGAGCTTCCCGCATCCGGTCCGAGGCCTCCGAGAGGCCACGCAGTCCATCTGGAAGCAACCGGGCTCGGTCGGTGAGTACTCCCTTAAGGAAAGCCGAACGGGCGATGATGCCCACATTGTTTTTTCGTGCCTCTGGCAAGACCGTTGTCAACATCCTTTGGTCGAGCAGGTTCAACGCAATCTGTAGCACGTCAACTCTACCGCTGCGAACCGCAGCCAAAGCAGCCGGCTCCCCGTATACCGACGCGCCCACGAACTTCAACTTCCCCGCTTCCCGTGCATGCTCCAGAACATCCAATATCTCGCCCCGCTCAAGAATATCTTGGTTGGCGTTGTGTATCTGCACAATGTCCAGCACGTCTCGACGCAATGCTTTTAAACTGGTCTCAACCGAGTCCATCACCGCTCGCGTTAACGCTGTTCGACCTGTGGTGGCCTCGGCAATTCCCACCTTCGTCGCAATGATGCACGATGGGCAGCCGCTTAGGCCCCTTCCCAGCACCGCCTCGCTCTCCCCGTAACCTCGAGCGGTATCGAAAAAATTGATGCCTTTATCGACCGCGGCCCGAACCAGTCCAATCGCTTGGTCTTCAGATAGTCGTCCTTGTTCACCCGGTTCGGGGATCCCATAGTTCTCCAGGCCGAACGCAGCGGTACCCAGGGCAAGCTGAGAAACGTGTAGCCCGGTCCGGCCTAAGGACGAATGCTTCATCTTCTTACTCACTTCTTCACTCAATCGCTTTAAGCCAGTCTATAGAATCCGCGTTGCGCTACTGGGCCTTGCAAGCGGTTGCACAAATCAGGTTGGATAATAGCTTTTGCCAGAATCCCGAATACTTCCTCAACTGCGGCCAGATAGCGCTGCACGTGCTCGCTGGTGTGCGCAAAGGACGGCTTGAACTGGTTGTAGGCCAAATAACCTCTTTCCAGCATCATCTGCGTGAACAGGGTGGTCAACATAAGTTCCTGTTCATGCTCGAAAGAAAAATGGCATAGGCTCGGCAAGCCACTTGTGTGCAGCTTTAATCCGTGCCGTTGGGCAATGCGTTCCCAGCCTTCCATTACTTGACTCCCGATCGCAATCAGGTGCCGAGCCACCTTCTCCCGGCGGAACTTCCCGATGGTTGCGATGGCAGCAGCCGGACCGATGCGTTCGGTCCAGTTCGTGCTGCTGATGAAAGTCGTCTGCGCCGCCTGCATCACGGGCTCAGTGCCGATCACCGCTGCCATGGCATATCCGTTGGCCATAGCCTTGGCAAACACCGCAACGTCAGGATTCACACCCGATAGAAGGTGGATTCCGCCGTCCGTCATGCGAAATCCGGTCGTGATTTCATCAAAGATCAGCACCGCGCCTAGTTCACTGGCAAGGTCGCGGACGTTCTTGAGGAACCCTGGTGCCGGCTCCTGGCCTCGTTGCGGTTCCATGACAATCGCCGCAAGTTCGTTTCGGTTGCCATCTGCAATGGTCTGCAACTGGTCGAATCGATTGTAATGGAAAGGCAACGCTGTCCCCCGCAAGCCTCTGGGAACTCCGCGAGGTTCGAGTCCGGGCAATAGGTGGGCATCTAACGCTTCATCTTCGGACAGGTTAGCGGCCAGATACCAATCGCACCATCCGTGGTAACCGCAGAAGGCGACCTTGTCCCGCCCCGTTTGAGCTCGGGCAATACGAACTGCGATCGACATCGCCTCCCCACCGCCGCGTGAGTAACGGACCATCTGCGCCCAGGGATGTAAGTCCAGCAACAGTTCAGCCAGAACCAGTTCTTCGGGAGCGTTCAGGGTCGAAGCTACACCTGCGTCAATAGCATCTTTCGCCGCGCGATCAACTTCAGGATCCGCGTAGCCAAGCACGCAGGCGCCGATACCCATCATGCTCATGTCAATATATGTTCTCCGGTCAAGGTCTGTCACTTCCACACCATGCGCTTTTGAGAAATACGACGGCCACTGACCGGGCAGAAACATTGAGGGACGCTTAGATAATAACTGCGTACCACCGGGAATCACTTTGCATGCCCGAGTGAACAAATCCCAGCCCTTTGTCGTGGTTTCGGTTGTCATCAGTTTTCCAGGACGGTTCGGTAGTTATCAGCTTCAGTCCATTTACGATTCAAGTCAACCAGGCCAGGGTTCTTGTCCAAAAACTTCATAACATCTGATAACTCAAACGGCCTGCCCTCCCTATAAAGAGCCTGATAAATTTTTGTAATCAACTCAAAATCTTCTGGGTGATCGACAGTAAGGCGCAGTTTTGGATAGACAAGGTCAGCCGTAAGCTCGCCACACCGAAACAGTTCTTTATTGTTCCAAATATAGCGTGTCACGTGCTCACGATCGCGTGGATCCGTCGCTTCATGCCAGGCTCGATCCAGCGCGGAAAATCTGAAGCACTCGGCATCCAATCCATCGGGGAAGCGTCCCTTGTGTATCAGCTGTGCCCCGGCGCCCGAGGCCACTCCAATGTGGTCGTACCCCCCGCTTTCGTATCTCTGGATGAGCCGTTCAATCAATTGCGGATCGGCCAGCGGGCAATCCGCAGTTATGCGAATTATAGGATCGGCCTTAAATTGCTGCGCTGCTCGATAATAGCGGTCCAGGACATCTGTTTCACTGCCGGCAAACAGCGCGATCTGGTTGTCGACACAGTATCGACGCAAGACCTCATTGCCCGAACTATCGGGAACGGCGACGACGACTTCTGCAATCGAAGGAACGGCTCGAACTCGTTCCACAATATGCCACAACATGGGTCGGCCTAAGATCGACTTGAGCACTTTACCTGGAAGACGGTTCGATCCCATGCGTGCTTGGATAACGGCGATTGTCTTCATGTCTTAGGTAGCCCCAGGTATTTTCTTGTCAAAAGCGTCGGACGAAGCCCATCGCTCGGATCTGCTCGCCACTCCCGCTCCTCCAATTCACTCGCCGCAGGTCTCACCTCTCCATCCCCCTCAGCTCGAAGCCCTGCTCGCACTGATCTGATCACTTGGCGCATCGGTTCCGGAAGCCAGCAATGCCCAGCGCCAAACTCGGCGCCCTGTCCCTCGAGATCAAGGTGGAACTCGATCATGCTCGCTCCCCAGCGATGAACGGCGCGCGAAATAACTCCCGGTTCAACGCTGTGATCCGACCACCCTACGGGACACCGGCAAGCATCCTGCAAGGTGGCGATCGCCGCCAGATTGCAATCCTCCGGCTTCGTCGGATAAGACGATACACAATGTAGCAGTGTCAGGTCCTGGCAGCCAGCGCCTCGCAGAACGGAACACGCGTGGTTAATTTCCGGCAGAGTTGCCATACCGGTAGAAAGCACAACTGGCTTTCCCGTCCCTGCACACGCCTTAAGAAGGTCATCCCACATTAATTCATAGGATGCAATCTTGTAGAAATCCACAAAAGGCAGCAGTTCCCCGACGGCCTCTAAATAGAAAGGTGTACAGGAGAACAAAACTCCCGCTTGATGGCAACCTCTCGCCAGATCTGGCAGGAACTCAACGGGCAGTTCCCAACTCTCCCGCGCAAGAAGCTTCGGGTCGTTTCGCAGAGCCTCCGGCGCAAACAGTTCCCGAACGCGGAAAAGCTGGAACTTGACCGCGTCGCAACCGATCCCGGCCGCGGTTCTAATGAATTCCAGACATCGCCCCAAGTCGCGATGATGATTGCTCGAAACCTCAGCGACAAAACTTGGGCCTTTGCTGCTCGGATTCATCTGACCGGGTTTCGATCCATTACCTGGCATAGTACGAGATCACTTTGCTTATCGCTCGAACCACATCCCCAACATCCTCATCGGTCATGCCATGGAACATAGGCAAGCTGATCAGTCGCTCGTAGGCTGCTTCCGCGACTGGACACTCGCCGTCTCTGTGACCGAACTGGGCGCGATAGTAGGGATGGAGATGCACGGGAATGTAATGCACGTTGACCCCAATGTTTTCCGCGCGCAGGGCGCAGAATATCTGGCCTCTGTCCACCGTGAGCTTTGCTAAATCGATGCGGATCGGATAGAGGTGCCAGGCAGGATTCACCTCGGCCCGCACGCTGGGTGGAATCAATCCCGGCACAGCCCGGAACGCCGCCGTATAATGCGCGGCAATCTCCCGGCGCCGGGCGAGGTTCGCTCTCAACTTCGTTAACTGGGACAGCCCCAGGGCACAAGCAATATCCGTCAATCGGTAATTGAACCCCAGCATGACCATCTCGTAGTACCACTGCCCAGAGGCCTGCCGTTGCCGTGCCTCACTCGAGATCCCATGATTCCGGAACCGCCGCAAAGTCTCCGCCAGCGTCGCGTCGTTTGTGGTCACCATGCCACCTTCCCCGGTCGTGAGGTGCTTCACCGGATGGAAGCTGAACACGGTCATATCCGCAATGCCGCCCACGCGCTTCCCCCGGTAGTTCGCGCCCAGCGCGTGACAAGCATCTTCAATCAGCGGGATTCCACGCTGCTGGGTGACCGCAAGCAGCGCATCAAGATCCGCAGGGTGCCCGGCATAGTCGACCGCAAGAATGGCCTTGGTCCGTGAAGAGAGCTTCTTTGCAACTTCGCCGGGATCGAGATTCAGTGTGTCCGCACTCACGTCGGCGAACACGGGCTTCGCTCCCTGATACAGCACACAATTCGCGGTGGCACAGAATGTCATGGGCGTGGCGATCGCTTCATCACCCGGCCCGAGTCCGGCCGCAAAGGCCGCCGCGTGCAAGGCGGCCGTACCCGAACTGAAGCTGACCGCGTACTTCGCTTCCACCCACGCCGAGAATCGTTCCTCGAACTCGCCGACTTTCGGTCCGGTGGTCAGCCAGTCCGACTTTAGAACCTCAACTACCGCCTGGACATCTGCGTCATCAAGGCTTTGCCGCCCGTACGGCAACAATTTTTCCCGCACGGGCGTACCCCCATGGATCGCGAGTATTTCCAGTGGCACTCATGCTGGCAGTCCGTGGTGCAAGTGCGATTCGTATCGGGGCAGGCCTGAACAGGCTGCGGAAAAACTCGGGCTTCGTATCAGGGCATTGCTTTAGCGATGCCGTAAGTTCCCCGATATCAGCGGCCCTTCACGGGCTGGGCATCGCCGCCGCCTGTCAGGCGGACGTCGGAACCGCCTCCGCAGCGCTGGTTTCAGGCGTTACCAGTTCTTCCAGTTCACGCCGCGTCAGCCAGCGTTCGTTGGTGTCGCTCGAATAACGAAAACCTTCCGGCAGCGGCTTGGCATTGACCCAATT
>WNFJ01311057.1_pt1 | contig 28639 bp, 27 predicted proteins | sample 5400461 | NCBI WGS metagenome assembly WNFJ01 (sample SAMN13153349, study PRJNA577476) | soil metagenome | isolation source: 115 cm saprolite on Douglas fir-dominated hillslope | place: USA:California | collected 2013-09-17
ACGGTGACGATGATCCCCTTGCGCATCCCCGAGACTCGCACGCCAGCGAGCCCCTGGGAATCCTCAAAGGGACTCAATTGTCAGGTCGGATCCACTAGGACCTTTGCGGGTATGCGCCAGTTTCTTGAGAACGTTCGCATCCCGGAACTGGTGGAAGTAGTGCGGTACTTCCGATCTCTCGACACCTCCGAGATCTCGGTTTGAGCGATACCACCGAGCTTCAACGAATCGATCTCCTCTCCGGGTCGCACGTCGAGATCGGCGCAAAGCGACCGTGGATCAATCCAAATTAGGGCGAGAGATGAGCGGGTTTTCGGCGTTGTGCTTCGTAGAGGCGGATAGTGCCGGACAATCTGCGCTTTCGCGGCGTCGTACAAATAGATACGAACCGACGCGCCGATATTGCGGCCCTCAGCATCAAGCGTTCCTATCTCGCCATGCATCATTAACTGCGATGGTCCACCCCTCTTTACCGTCGCGCATATTTTGCGATAGGAATTGGTTCGGTTTCACACTGTTGCGATCAGGCACATCGCAGCGTGATAGGCCGTACTTTGCGAGCCTCGAGGGATAAGAACGGGATGGCGCAGAAACTTGGTTGGGCGCGCACTTGGCATGGACGCAGCTACGATCTCGGGCGCATGACGCTATCTGAATTGTGGCTGGCCTATGCCACCTATCCAGCGATCCAGATCTACGCTGTGTCAGCCGTCGGAGCGGCGGGCATAGCCGTCGCCACCGCGATGCGCTGGGAAGAAATTGCACTTCCTGCGCTTGCCGTGCTCGTCGCATATCCGGCGGCGTGGTATCTCATTCACCGGTTCATTCTGCATGGCCGCTGGCTCTACAAGATGAAATGGTCAGCCGCTTTGTGGAAGCGAATTCACTTCGACCATCACCAGGACCCGCATCTTCTCGAAGTTCTGTTCGGCGCGCCGAGCAATACGCTGCCGACAATCGCCGTCGTCACCTGGCCGTTGGGCTATGCCATCGCGGGCTGGCCCGGCGTGGCGACCGCTTTCGCGGCTGGGCTGGTGACGACGTGCGTTTATGAATTCGTTCATTGCATTCAGCATCTCAATTACAAACCGAAGAGTCGTCTTGTTCTGAGACTCAAGCAAAACCATCTCGTGCACCACTTCCACAACGAGAACGGCAATTACGGAATCACGAGCTTTACTCCTGACATGTTACTTGGCACTTATTATCGCAATGCGCGCGAGCGCCCGAAAAGCGTCAGCGTCTACAATCTCGGATATGATCTTGAAGAGGCCCGTCGCTATCCTCGCGTGATGGAACTGACTGGCGCGCCGCCGCGCGACCGCCCGCCGTCCGCCTTTGCCGATTCCGACCTCAGGGCCGCCCCGTGACAACGATCGACATTATCCCAGTTCAAGGCCGCGCACTGCTCAACCGCTTCATTCGCCTCCCCATACGGCTTCACCGCGACGATCCCCATTATGTGGCACCGTTGCATCTCGAACGCCTCGATGCGCTGACCCCCAAGAATCCGTTCTTCCGCCACGCCGATGTGCAATTCTGGATCGCGCGGAAGGACGGGCGCGATGTCGGTCGCATCAGCGCGCAGATCGATCATCAGGCATTGGCCGTGCGCCCTGACGCAGCAGGTCGATTTGGGCTCATCGCCGCCGAAGACGATCCGGCTATCTTTCAAACGCTCATCGCTACAGCCGAAGACTGGCTCCGCGCCCGCGGCATGAAGCGCGTGCAGGGGCCCTTCAACCTCAACATCAACGAAGAAATCGGGCTTCTGATCGCCGGCTTCGACACGCCGCCCATGCTCTTGATGGGGCACGACAAGCCCTATGTCAGCGGCCGTCTCGAGGAGCAAGGCCTCAGGAAGGAAAAAGACGTTTACGCCTATCTCTACGATGTCACTGTCGATCTGCCCGCCGGCGCGCGCCGGCTCGTCGAAAGGCCCTTGCCGAAGGAGTTCAGAGTACGGCGCATCGATTTTAAGCGCTACGACGACGAAATCCGGATCATCACTGAGATTTTTAATGATGCGTGGCTCAACAATTGGGGCTTTGTGCCCCTCACCGAGACCGAGACCGACTACCTTGCGAAGTCGCTCAGACTTCTTCTGAATCCGCGCCTGGTGAGCATCGTCGAACACAACGGCGATCCGGTCGGCTTCCTTGTCTGTCTGCCCAATCTCAACGAAGCAATTCGGGATCTTGGTGGCAAGCTTCTTCCCTTCGGCTGGGCGAAATTGCTGTGGCGTTTGAAGGTTTCAGGCCTGAAGACGGCGCGCGTCCCTCTGATGGGCGTCAAACGGTCGGCCGCGCAAGGCGTGATCGGCAAGCTCTTGCCTTTCCTGCTGATCGATGCGGTCCGCAAAGAGGCCGCTCACATGGGCTTCACCCATGTCGAGCTGTCTTGGATTCTCGAAGACAATATGCCGACGCGTCACATTAATGAAAGTCTAGGCGGTATCGCCTACAAGACCTATCGCATCTACGAGAAATCGCTTTAGACTAACCGTTCTTGTGCCCCTCAGCGCGACAACGAGTACCAGACGGGCGCTGGACTCGACCGCCAACGCGAGTTAGGGGACGGCAAACCTGCGGCGAGATAATGTTTGTCTCGGCGGTGCGTTACGGAGCGGTGCTCCGCCGCTCCGCCTGGGCGGACTGCGCGGCCGTCGAATGTACTTCCGAAAGGGAAAGGCAGCGACCAGATACAGCCGACAATCTGCAATTTGAACGATATCGCAGCGCAGTCTGTCAGCCGCTCGATCTAGGCGCTGCTAAGGAAAGCCTGAGATGCCTCTCACGAAATTGTTTACCGTTCGAGTGAGGATCGCAATTGCGATTGCCCTGATCGCCATTCTTTCCGTCAGTCGAATATGGCTGATCCCCGCACACTTTTCCTCAGATCCGAATGAGGGCTGGAATGCGTTTCAAGCAGCCCGCGCCATCGGCACGGGGCCGCTCTATTCAGGGCCGCAAGCGCTTACCGGCAACAATTATCCGCCATTATCCTTCTATCTCGTCGGCTGGGCGGGCCGCTTGCTCGGCGATCCCATCGTGGCGGGGCGGATCATCGCGCTGATCGCCGTGCTTGCGGTGGCCGGCTGCATCTTCGTCGTAGTGCGCCGCTTCAGCGTTTCCGGCAGCGTGACGCCCACCATCGGCGCGCTTCTATTCCTCGGTTTCAACGCCACGCTGTTCCGTTCCTATCTGTGCATGAACGATCCCCAATGGCTCGCCCATGCCCTGATGATGGCGGGCATCGCAATACTCATCCCCGATCGCGCGAACGCGCCACCCGCCGCGAGAAACGTTGTCGTCGCGGCGCTCCTGATGGTGTCAGGTGGCATGGTGAAGCAGAACCTCGTGGCCTTTCCGCTGGCGACGACCTTGTGGCTAGCGCTGCATCACAGGCGTTCGCTGACGATCTGGATCGGGACGGCTGCAGCGGCGCTCCTGCTATCGGCGGCGCTTTGCTATCGAGCCTATGGAACGGATTTCTTCGTCGATCTGCTCTCCGCCGATCGACATTATTCCTGGCAGCGCATGGTCCTCAAGTCTGTGCCAGTCGTCGCCGCGACAGTTCCGCTACTCATCGTGTCGGCAGGGTTGGTTCGGGACCGGAAATCAGATTCGCGTCTTGATCTGCTGCTAATCGCGATTGCGATCAGCGTGCCACTCGGCATCATTCAACGAAGCGGACAGGGACTCGATCGCAACGCGCATTTCGAGGCTCTGATCGCGCTGTGCATAGCTGACGCCGTCGCACTGGCTCGCCACAGTGTCGCTTTCGACAAGCCCGTGCTCTCGCGGCCGCTTCCCTGGCTTATATTGCCTATCCTCGTAGTCCTGCCAACCACCTTGCGTGCCGAGGTGAACGAGATCGCCGGCCGCGCATCGGCGGAAGCTTCGTGGAAACGGCTGGAGGATCGTATCGCGGCTACGCCCGGCAAGGTTGCCTGCGAGACGCCTGCCTTGTGCTACTGGGCGGGAAAGAGCTTCGAGATTGACTTTTTCCTCTACGGTCAGCGCGTCGCGCTTCGACACGACGCTAGCGCACTGCAACGGGCGCTCGATGAACACCGTTTCGCCGCCATCGAAATGGATTCTGTCGCGAATGGTCCCCCCCGGCGCGGCGAGGTTGTCAATCCAATCCTCCCTATCATCGAGCGTCAGTATGGAACCGTCTTCGTTAACGACGACGGCAGGCGCCTGCTCGGGCCGGTGTCGTGATGGCAACGCGGATTTTCCCCAGCGTGGCGGCTCCCCGGAACTGGCGGTCGTCATTCCCGTCATGAACGAAGCGGCTAATAATTGGTCAACCTGGACGAGCGCTCACCGATCGCAATCACGGCGCGCGGAGCAGCTTCATTCCCCGGCCGCTTCTGAGCGAGCCAGAGAGCGCGCCAGATGGCGCGAGGGGATTACGGGAAGAATATCAATTAGAACCAAAGTCCGACCAGCCGCGCGATGCCATGTCCGAAAGGCGATTCGCGGCACGAAGGCTGATGAGGGGCGTGTCGTCTCAAGCGGGCAATCGGCGCCGGTGGGGATCAGCTTAGCCAGTTTCAACAATCGGCCAATTGCTGTCGTTCAGCTGATCGGAGCGAGTTTTGACTCTAGCAGCCTGATTACGGCCAGCCCGTCACGTCAGCCATTTGGCCGTTTTGTACCAGGCCGCCGTCTGGCGAAATCCCTCGGAAATTCCGATTTTCGATTGGTAAATCACGGGCGGAAGCGCCTCGCTGGGCGCGACCGACCAGTCGGGGTGCAACATTTCACGCGCCTTGCCCACCGTGAAGATCGGCGTATGGCCCCGGAATCGGCCCCACCATGTCGAGGCCTTTCCGGCAGCGAGAAGGACCCCGTCCGGGACGCGCACGAAACGCGGGTCGCCGCCCACTGCGCGCGCGGCTTCGCTTAGGAGCTCCGTCAGGCGATATCCGGCAGGATTGGTATCCGCTAGGGCGTAGAGGCCGGCGACGCCTGCGCCCATGGCGAGTCGCGCGATAGCGGCGGCGGCGTCGGCAACATGGACGAAGGCGATGCGGCCCGACCCGAAAACTGGAACGACGGGACGTGACGCAGCCTTGAAGATCACCAGCGTTTCGCGATCCCAAGAGCCATAGATGGCGGGCGGGCGCACGATCACGAGACGATCAAGAGCGTCGCCATAAACCGTGCGCGCAGCTTCTTCGCCAGCATACTTGCTTCCGGCGTAACCGGAGAGCTGTGGCTCGCGTGCTGCAAGCGACGAGATTGCGATGAAGCGGGCCTCCGGCGCGTAAAGCCGCGCGGCCTGCGCGATAGCGTGCGTACCGTCGCGATTAGCGCGCAGAAACGCCGCGCGATCGCGCGCCTTAATGAGACCCGCGACATGCACGATCGCGCCGGCGCCGGCGGCGAGCCGTTCGAGCGCGCGCGCGTCTTCAAGGCTGCCCGGCACGACATCGAGGGGGATGCCGCGCCAGAGTTCGTGCTCCAATTCGCGGCGCACGAGGATGCGTATCTGCGCGCCCTCGTGTGCGAGCGCCGCCACGAGATGTAGACCGAGAAAACCCGTCGCACCGGTGACGGCTACGATGCGTTTTCCATTCATTCGGTTCTGCTGTCGGTGAACTCGAGCGCGTGCGTCCGCGGGAAGGCGCCGGCAAGATACATCGTGCGCGCACGGCTACGGCTCAACTTGCCCGATGACGTTTGAGGCAAGCTATGAGGCGGTACGAGAACGATCCTCGACTCAAGGCCATGGCGGCCACGAAGTATATTCGCGATTTCGACTGCAAGCGCATCGCGTGTGGCCGAATCGAGCGTGCGGCACTGGACAAGCACGACGACTTCTTCGTCCGCCTCGCCATCGACCGAGATGACGGCGACATCGCCGCTGCGCAGAGCGGTGATTTCCATTTCAGCGGTCCATTCAAGATCTTGCGGCCATAAATTGCGACCGTTGACGATGATCAGGTCTTTTGCGCGGCCGGTGATGACAACTTGACCGTCGAGGAGATAGCCAAGATCGCCAGTATCGAGCCAACCGTCATCCGTCATCACGCGCGCAGTCTCTTCGGGCGCGCCAAAATAGCCAGTCATCAGGCTTGGGCCTCGCACGAAGATGCGACCCACCTGTCGGTCCGGCAACGGGTGGCCAGATTCACCGCGAACCTCGATGTCGTGATGGGGGAGGATACCGCCGCAGAGTACGAAAGTGCGTGTGCGCGCATCCTCGCTTTGCGCCGGCACGGCGTGATGCCTGGTTTCTAGAATAGCGCCATCGACCGTGTCGTGTCGTGCGCCGTGGCCCGGCGGCATGAAGCTCAGCGCAAGCGTCGCCTCGGCCATGCCGTAGCTTGGCACGAAGGCGCCGGCATCGAAACCGTGCGATGCAAAGCGCTCGGCAAAGCGGGCGAGCACGTTGGGACGTATCATGTCGCCGCCGATTCCCGCACTGCGCCAACTCGAGAGATCGATGCCGTCCGTAGAAGCGGTTTCCGCACGTCGGGCGCACAATTCATAGCCGAACGACGGGCTGTAGGAGACCGTGCAGCGGTTGCGGCTGATCAGATTGAGCCACAACAGCGGTCGGCGCGCAAAGTCGCGCGTGAGAATAATGTCGACCGTCATCTGGCACGTCACAGGTGTCAGCAGAAAACCGACAAGGCCCATGTCGTGATAGAAGGGAAGCCATGAAATGCCGCGATCGCCATCGACAATGGCGAGCCCATCGCGCCCCATGCCGCGCGCATTGGCCATGAAGGCACGCTGTGTAATCGCGATACCTAGGGGAAAGCGCGTACTACCTGAGGAGAATTGCAGATAGCTGAGGTCGTCCGGGTTCTGCTTCGGCAAATCGCCTTTGATGGGCACGGTGTCGTCGAGCAGCGCGAGCGTGCCTGCAATTTTCAGATCGAGTCCTGCGGTCGCTTCACCGAGCCAAGCTTCTAGTATAGCAGGACCGAAAGCCGCGGTGACCTGCGCGCTTTCGATCATTCGCTGCAAATGGGAGACGTAACCGTCTTTCCCACCGAAGGCCGCGGGCAGCGGCAAAGGCGCCGGCACCAGGCCGGCATATTGGCAGGCGAAGAAGGCTCGCACGAAATCGCCGTCGCTTTCGGCGATGAGCCCGATTCGGTCGCCAGGCCGTAGGCCCGTACCGAGCATTCGGCGGGCGAGATCGATCGCCTGCTCGCGCAAAAGACGATAGGGCAGGGCCTCGATGAGCGCGCCTTTGCCGGAATAGAAATTGAGGCCTGTCGGGCTCTGGGCTGCATAATCCAGCGCTTCGGCGAGGAAACCGAAATCTGCATGGCGCTTAGGCAGTCCGGGATGATGAGAAGGGGTTGGTGGTGTCATATCAGCAAATTGCTATAGCGCTTCGTTCTTTCGGCGACCAGAATAAGCCGGATTCGAGGGCGCGGCTCCTGTCTGCATTGGCAATGCAGCTGCGACACAACTCCAGCTCGACGTATACGGCGATTGACGATACCATCGTTCCAAGTCCGGGCGCATGACGGCCTTCCGGGGCCGAGCTAAGACACCTAACTATTCACGCGGGGCGCAAATGACAAGCCTATATCTACTGCATTCGGTATCTATTGCATTCGGTGCTGAAAACAAATTCAGGAATGCGCGCGTGAACCTTGACGATTCGGCCGCGTTCGTCAGACGCCGGCACCACGGTGTGGCCGCCGTTGCTGCCAGTGCGCGTGTCAGAAAGAACATCTCCTGCCATCACGCTCAGTCCGAGCGCATCGTCGAGTTCTCGGAAGGCGAGCAACCCGCCATTGGACGTGACCTTCGAGCCAGGGAGTTCCAGCTTGATGCGCCGGTCGAAACTTAACCGAAGACCGGCCTCGTGCGCTTCACCCGCCGTTTCTTCCATCGCGCGCATCCATCGAAGCCGTTATCGTGCTGATTATTCTATCAGAATCAGCTAATCGGGTCATCGTAAGCTGTGGTCATCCGGGGAATGCGGGATAAGGGGAGGATGACAACGTCCGCCCGCAGGACCGACCAAGAGTCGGATATAGGGTAGCGCGCAAACCGAGTCTAATGGATTTCGAATTATTCCTGGAACACCGCGCGCTAACAGCACCATACCGCAGGCAGGCCAGACCTCATGATGATCCCTGCTCGAGTGCATTTCTGCTGGATCGGTACGAGCCTGCCTTGGGCCTATGTCTTCGCCATTCTGTCAGCCGCCGAGCGCAGCGAATTGCCGGAAATCATCCTTCACCACACCGACGTCCTTGAGGACGGCGCCGAACTGCGAGCGCTCAGAAACGCATCTCGCGTGCAGCTCTCTCGAATCGACCCTCTTGCTTGTTTAGCGGAGACCGGGCGCAGACTCGGGGTTGGCGGCGAACTGGTTGTGCTCTATCAGGGACTCGATAGCCCCGTAATGCGGACGGACGTGTTGCGGGCGGCGATACTGTACCTGCAAGGCGGCGTGTATCTCGATCTGGATACGGTCACGACAGCCTCTCTTCTGCCCTTGCTTGATACACCACAGTTTGTCGGCACCGAGTTCATCGTATGGCCTCACGTCGTGCGGGCCTCGCGTTCGCCTATCGTGTGGGCGCGCCATTTGATCCTCGATCTGCTGCGCAAAATTTTGCGGCGAATGCCGCATGGCTGGAGGACGTTTAAGCGCGTGGAGAAATTTTATTTCCGCGGCGTCAACAATGCCGTGATGGGTGCGGAGGCAAATTCATCCCTGCTCTCGGAGTATCTTCAGGCGATGCTTGCGGTGCCGCCCGAGCGCCGGACACAAGCCTACGCGCTGGGGCCGGACCTGCTCCAAGAGGTCGTCGATCGCTATCAACAGGACGATTTGATCGTTGAGGAGCCGGAGGTCTTCTATCCGCTACCTCCGAGAATCTCCGAGCAGTGGTTCCGAATCGATCGTAACGCCCGGCTAGACGCTGTTCTGTCGGCCAAAACGCGCGTCGTGCATTGGTACGCGTCAGTCCGCACCAAATCGCGAGTGGCGTTGATCGATCCGAAATATGTGCAGGAGCACCGGGAACGCCAATTATACAGCGCGCTGGTGTGTTCGTGCATCCGCAACCTTCCCGACGCGGCGTGAGACACCTGTCTGTCGAGATTGTTCCGAAGCGAACACCTCCGATTTCTTTCTTGCACCAAAAGGACCATCCACGGATGATCACGGGCGATCCGCGGACTTCGCTGAAGACCGCAGCCACCGATACCGCGTCGACAGGCCGGGACGCATGACGGCACTCGACCGAAGCGGTCTCCTCTATTTCTCTGGCACTGCACGGGCCATCCCTCCATGACGCCTTACTGCCCCAGACTCGAGCCATCTGCAACGCGCAGCACGTCCAAGTCGTCGTTCAGTTGCGACGGCGGGTGAAGAGAGCCGTATGCGTCCAAGTTCGCGACGCTTCCGTTCGCGCGGGATTCGAGAAAAGTCAACTGCGCCGATCGCGGAAAAATTTCGGCTTTCCCCCCTTGTTTTCATAGAAATTAACCACATACAGGGTACATGATTTAGCCACATACAGGGTACATGATGTTGAACAAAGGTGGCATTCGCATTGCGATTGCAGGGATCGGAAACTGCGCGAGCGCTCTGATCCAAGGCGTCCACTATTACACCCCTGAGCGTTGCCGCGAGGGTGTAGTGGGTTTGATGCATCGGGAGATCGGAGGCTATCTGCCCTGCGATATCGAGGTCGTCGCAGCGTTCGATGTCGACGCCCGTAAGGTCGGCACCGATGTAAATCGGGCCATCTTCTCCAAACCGAATTGCACAAAACTCTTTCAAAGCGATATCCCCGACAGCGGGGTCATCGTGCGCATGGGACAAGTGCTCGATGGTATCTCCGAACACATGGCGGACTACGTCGATGATCGGACGTTCATTCGTTCCGATGCGAAGGAATCCACGAAAGAAGAGACTGTCAGCGAACTGAAACGCAGCGGCGCGGAAATTCTTCTGAACTATGTCCCGGTCGGATCGGAGCAAGCTGCTCGTTTCTACGCGGAATGCGCGTTGGAGGCTGGCGTCGCCTTCATCAACAACATGCCGGTGTTCATCGCCAGCGATAAGAGCTTCGCGGAGCGGTTCAAGGCGCGCAATTTGCCGATCATCGGCGACGACATCAAATCTCAGTTCGGCGCCACGATCACGCACCGGGTACTGACAGACCTGTTCGCTAAGCGCGGGGTGAAGCTGCTCAGGACCTATCAGCTGAATACTGGTGGCAACACGGACTTTCTCAATATGAAGAACCAGCAGCGGCTGGTATCGAAAAAGAAATCCAAAACGGAAGCCGTGCAATCGGTCGCTCTAAAACGCATCGAGGACGACAACATTCACGTCGGCCCCAGTGACTATGTGCCGTGGCAGAACGATAACAAGATCTGCTTCTTGAGGATGGAAGGGCATCTGTTCGGCGATATTCCGATGGATCTGGAACTGAGGCTATCAGTGGAAGATTCGCCGAATTCTGCCGGAGTCGTCATCGATATGATTCGGTGCTGCAAGCTGGCGCTGCAGAATGGCGTCAGAGGTGTGCTTGAGGGGCCGAGCGCCTATTTCTGCAAGCATCCGCCCACGCAATATACGGATGACGATGCGTATCAGATGGTCGAAGCCTTCATCCGTTCCAACACCGTGAAAATAGCTGCCGTCCGATGAAATGTCTTATCGTGGCGGCCGGGCAGGGCGCCAGGCTGCGAGAGAAGGGTGAACTCAAGCCGCTGATCCGCATTAAGGGGATCCCGCTCATAGAGCGTGTGATCAGCCGTGCTCGCAGCGCCGGCGTCGACGAATTTATCGTTGTCAGCGGCTATCGCGGAGAGGAACTGCGGAGGGAACTCGATGCATTTTCCGTACGAGAAAAAATTCGCATCACGCACGTCGTCAATGATGAGTGGAACCGTGCGAACGGAGTCTCTCTGCTCAAGGCAAAACGGTATCTGGACGAGCCTTTTCTATTGACGATGTGCGATCACCTGATCGATCCGGAAATCTTCCGCAGCCTGATGTCCGCATCGCTCGAGCCGGACACCGTCACCTTGGGGGTCGATTTCAATATCGACAGTCCGCTCAATGACCCGGAGGACGTCACGCGCGTCAAATGTACCGACGGTCGAATCGAGCATATCGGCAAAGTAATTCGCGACTTTAACGCCTTCGATACGGGCGTTTTTCTGTGCGCCCCGATCATTTTCGACGCGCTGGAAGAAAGCCAAGCGAGGGGAGACGACAGCATTTCCGGCGCTATGAATGTGCTCGCGCGATGGAACAAGGCACGTGCTTTCGACATTGAGAACCGGCTCTGGGTCGATGTCGATGACCCTGTTGCGTTCCACAAAGCTGAGGGCCTGCTCGAATCGGGGCAGTTCTGACCTGTTCGCTGTGGATCGTGACATGAACGGCGAATGAGGCGGAGAACCAAAAATTATGGAGACCGTTGAGCCAGTTCGGCGATCGTTGGAGATCGAAGAGCTAACCAACCTCTATTTCATCCATCCGATGGCGAGCCGTCTCGCCACGTTATTTGCGGCTAGGCGCATTCCACCCAATGCCGTTTCTGTAGCAGGCATGCTGTTCGGCATATTGGCCGGCGTTGCTTACCACCACTATCAAGATCTGCGGTGTGTGATCGCAGGATTTATCCTGATGATCGCATGGCATGTGATGGATGGCGCCGATGGGCAACTCGCGCGTCTGACGCAGTCGCAGTCCCAGTCCGGAAAGGTTCTCGACGGCATCTGTGACTACGTCACGTTTATCGCCGTATATACGGGTTTGGCGGTCAGCCTCGCCGGGCAATACGGAGATTGGATCTGGGGCCTCGTCGTCGCTGCTGGGATGTGTCATGCCGTTCAAGCAGCTGCTTACGAGGTACAACGACAGGAGTATAACTTCTGGGGTTTGGGGCGAAAGTCTGCGGAATTTCTGGAACCGACCGCCGTGTCGCAGCACGCGAACGCCTCACCGGTGCGGCGGCTTTCTGATTTCCTTCATCGCGTTTATGTGAAGGTCCAGTTTCTAGCGGCCGGCGTCACAGTAGAATTTCACAAGAGACTGGCCCTGACTCTGGAGTTGCAGCCTGAGCGCGCCGCCTCCCTCCGTCAGCGGTATCGCGAGGTATTCGCGCCGTCGGTTCGCCGATGGTCCGTGATGTCGGCCAATTATCGGACGCTCGGAATTTTTATTTGCGCCGCGTTAGGGGCGCCTCAGTGTTATTTTTGGTTCGAAGTGGTCGGCTTCAATGTGATTTTAGTCATTCTTCGTTACGACCGACATGCGCGCTACGCGCTGTTTTTTGAGAGTCTCGAATCGGTAAGTGAACAGCCTGTTGGGCTATCGATGCGCGCGGCGGAAAAGATAAGACGCTAGAACCATTAACAACAGCGAGGGCGCCAATGCGGCGACCACTGGGTTTAGGTCGAGCAGCAGATCCAGATGGCCTACGATCTGTTGGCTCAGCGAGAATACGATGCCGAAGACCGCGCCGATCGTGATTTGCCGCCCAGTGCTCTGCCCGCGCGGCGGCCCGAATACGAAGGGTGCGGCGATCAATATCATCGCGACGATCGAGAGCGGAATGCTGGCCTTTCTCCACAGTTCTTGTTCATAGCGTATCGCTTGCTGATGCCGCTGTCCGAGGTCATGGATATACCGGTAGAGCGCGATCGGCGGTATGGTTTCCGGGGGCAGGATCAAAAACTGAATCTGTTCGGCAGACACGAACGAGGACCAGGGGAGTGTGGCCAGGTGTTCGGTTTCAAATTCTGAGGCGTCGACGCGTTTCCTCACCACGTCGATAAGGGACCAGGTGCCGTCTGGTTTGATATCGGCGCGTTCGGCATGCATGAAACTCGTCAGGCTGCCGCCGTCAGCGAACGCGTAGATATCGATGTTCCTCGCGGCATTTCCGGATTCAAATTGTTGCACATTCAGATACTGATGGTCGCCGTGCGCCCAGAAACTCGTGTCGCTTCGGAGAGGCGCCGCGGAAGATAGAGCGGACCCTCGTTGCGCCTGCGCAAGTTGTTGAGTCGGCGGGATTACGAATTCCGCCATCATAAATAAGGCGACGATGACGGGTACGGCGAGCTTGAGGACCGCTCCGATGATGCGGATCTCGGAGATGCCGAGACCCTGCAACGCTATGAGCTCGGAATTTTTGGCGAATGCGCCTAGCGCGAGCAAGCAACCCAACAGCATCGATACCGGCGTCACTTGCAGCAGCCGGGAAGGAGCAGTCAGCAGCACATAGGTGAGGGCGTCACTCAAGCCATAGTGACCTTGGCCGACGGAACTGAGCTGTTCGACGAATTCAAGCAAGCTGAACAATGCCGTCAGCGCCGCGGCGACCAGAACAAAAGCCCTTAAGGCGGCGGCTCCGATATAACGATCAAACGGTGTCATGATCACCGAGTACGTCGTCTGGAGCGGGACTATCAGGCGAGCGAGATACCGTATCATGCCCGTCCGCGTCTGAATTTGAAGGTCAGGCTCGGTCCGACCGCGGTAATGAGCAAAAACAGGGCAAGGATCGTCGGCCCCCACCAAATGCCCGGGAATTTGGCTACCATGCCATGCTGAACGCAAGTTCGCACCGACGTGCAAAGGAGGTAGTATCCGGAATAAATCAAAATCGCCGTGCCGAATTTCTCATACTTGCTTTGGCGCGGTTTCGCGCGGCTCAACGGTATCCCCAACATGCCGAGCAAGAGTGTCGACAACGGGGTCGAGAGGCGCCATTGCAATTCGGCGATGTCTGCAGCCGAGCCAGAGACGGCGAGATGCGCGCTGCTGGCGGCCACGGAACTGTATTCAGGCGGCGTGTCGTCGCCGCGATTGGGATCGACGATGATTCCTTGTGCCGTCATGGCCCGGTCGATTTCCTCGTCGTCGTGGCCGATTTCATAGATGTGAGCGTCGCTCAGATAGATTTCCGAGCCGCTGTTCGGGGTCGTTTGCGAGAGCGGGTATGCGAGCCGTGCATGAACGATCTCGGTGCGATCGTTGTGCCAAAGTTGTACGAACACATCTTGCGCCGGAGATGCCGGTCCATCGCGATGAGAGAGGAAGATGACGCGGTTTCCGTGTTGGCCGACGTAGAAGGTGCCAGCCTCCATCGCGGTAACATCGAGCGTGACCTCGGCTCGTTTGGAAAGCTCGTGCAGCTTCTCATACGCCCACGGTCGCGTTACCAGCGACAAGCCGCCTACGAAAAGAGCCAAACATCCCGACAGGGCGAGTACGGCGCCCATCACCCTTGCCGGTGTCACGCGTGCCGCGAACATCGCAGTAAATTCAGAATCACCGTACAGCTTGCCGAAGGACAGCACCACCGAGATATAGAGCGACACTGGGATCAGCACTTCCAGTGAGATGAGCGCCTTCAGGCCGATCATCTCCGCGACAGTGTCGATCGGCAGCAACCCATTGACCGCATCCGACAAGAAGCCAGCGGCACTGTAGCCGGCGAACAAGGCGATCAGAATGCCCAGGATAATCGTCAGCGGCTTGGAGATTTCGCGGATCAGATAACGGTTGATAATCAAGCTCGTACACCGTCAGACGACAGGGAGTCGGTCCACAACGGAGCGCCACCTTCAAGGGGTGCGCTGGTCTCCAGAATCTCGCAGATCGGGCGAACGGCGGGGAGGCAATCGCTACCAACCCCTACGCTAGGGGCGTTCGCGTTCAGATTCCAACAGGTCGTTCGCATGAAGTGCCGATCGCTGCGCCCCCTAAGGGATTGTGGGGCCGATCGAGAAACCGAGCATGGATTTGGTGCCATACGTACCCTGCTCAAAACACGAGAAAATTTCGTATCGCTGAGATAAGCGCGGAAAGGTTCCATGGTAGTCGCTCATTGCAAATTTTGGTAGTGTCTCATGTGTGGATGGCCCCCGGCCTGCAAGGACTTTCGGAGGGACCAGATCACCGCCTTGGAAGCGGAGCAGCAGCATATCTCCGTCCAAGCGCAGAAATGCCATGCCACGGCCGAGCTATTCGGCTTCGATCTGCTTGCAGAATGCGTACTGGACACGGTACCGGCTCGCGCTCCGGCACCGGCGGTTACAACGCCGCCGCCGCCGACCTCCGTGCCGGCCAAGACGGTCAAGGACCATGTCCGCGACATAGCCCAACAGGCGCACCCCAACTCTGTTAGGGCATCGCAGATCCGCAAGCAGCTCGAAGGGTTCGGGATCGTCGTCCACGAAAAGACCGTGGGCACGACCCTCTACCGGCTCTCGCGCGAGCACGTCATCCGCCGCGAGGGCAAGGCCGACTGGTTCTTCGTCCCCGAGGGAGAGCGGCCGACGGCCGCCGCACCGCAGGGAGAAGAAAGCCCGGGAGTGAGCCCGGGCTGTTGCTGAACGCCGCAGTATAGGGGGTATGCGGCCAACCATTGACCCTAACAGCAGGATGATATAAACTAGGCAGTCATGCCATTGGAATCACACGATAAAGCCGGTGACATCCCCATGTCGGCCTCTTATTGGTACACACAGGTCGGGAAGCCCTCCTAGCTGGCGGACAGTGAAAGCCGAGGAGCCGACGGAAAAGCACATGGAGAACACAATTGGTGACATCCGAGAGATGATATTCGACACGTTACGCTCGTCACTGCAAAAGCTTGTCGAACTTTCCGACCAGACGAACATCGTTAACGACCTCGGCCTCGATTCTGTCGCGGTTATGGACTTTGTGATGGAAATCGAAGACCGATTGAACATTTCTGTCCCGCTCGACAAGATTGCGGAGATCGAAACGCTAGGCGATCTTGTATTCACAGTGCGTGACTTGAAAGGTGGCGCGTGATCGATGTCTCTCTTTGACAAGTTCGCACCGCTAGCAGCCGCATATAACAGGCTAGAAAGCACCAAATCCAATCCGTTCAATGTCACTTTCGACCGTGTTCTTTCACCAACGGAAGCGAAAATTGGAAACCGGCTGATATTGCTGCTTGGCACCAACAATTATCTCGGCCTTACCTACGACTCCGCAGTAATCGCGAAGTCGGTCGAAGCAATCGAGAACTTTGGCACGGGAACTACCGGATCGCGCATCGCGAACGGAAGCTATGACGGTCACAATCAGCTTGAGCGTGGGCTCGCCGATTTCTATGGCCGCAAGCACGCAATGGTGTTTTCGACAGGTTACCAAGCCAATGTCGGCATCCTTTCGACGCTTGCGGGCAAGAACGATCATTTGTTGCTTGACGCAGATTGCCACGCCAGCATCTTTTTCGGATCGAGACTCGGACATGCGCAAGTCACGCGCTTCCGTCATAACGACCCGAATGATCTCGCCAACCGCCTGCGCCGTCTAGCCGACACGCCTGGCGACAAGGTCATCGTCCTCGAAGGCATCTATTCGATGTTGGGCGATACCGCGCCGTTGCGCGAATTCGCCGAGGTAAAGCGCGAGTGGGGCGCCTATCTCGTCGTCGATGAAGCCCATTCGCTTGGCGTCCTAGGCGAGACTGGTCGCGGCCTCGCCGAAGCCGAAGACGTCGAAACCGATGTCGATTTCGTCGTCGGGACTTTCTCCAAGAGCCTGGGGGGTGTCGGTGGCTTTTGTGTTAGTGACATCGATGATTTCAATATTCTGCGGGTCGCCAGCCGGCCTTATATGTTCACAGCGTCGTTGCCGCCTGGCGTGATTGCGGGGGTGATGGAAGCTCTTCACCAAGTGCGCACGCGGCCTGCCTTACGCCATCGGCTCATCGACAACGCTCGGCGGTTTTATTTCGGGCTTTCGGAACTTGGCTTCAGTCTTGGCCCCGAGCCGAGCCCCGTCGTATCGGCGCTGATGCCCGACCCAGAAACCGCTTTCGCCTTCTGGTCGCAGCTTTTAGAAGCAGGGCTTTACACCAACGTGAGTCTGCCGCCCGCAACCCCTAAAGGCCTTGCGCTTCTCCGTTCGAGCGTGAGCGCCGCGCATACGCCCGCGCAGATCGACTATGCTTTGGCCCTGTTTGCAGACGTGGGCCGTGCCATGAATGTCATTCCGCTCGCGAGAGTGCGCAAGGCCGTTTAATCTTCATCGGATTTCATTGCAGATCGGATGTGATCAGGCCCGAAGCGTCTGAGGACGCTGGGTAAAACACCATGACCGCATCAAGTCCCCTTAGTATTTCATCCGTATCTCGACCGAATTGTCGCCGGAATGCGCAGCGAATCGGATTTGGTTTAGACTGGGCGAGCCTAGATATAATGTCGGATTGTTGGAAAAGCCGTAACCTTCGGCCGGTATGCCGAGCAGCGTGGTGTCGAAGTGACCATTGCTGTTCTCGTCGTGAAAGAGCGCGACCGCGTAGAAACCCGGCGTGACGAAGGGGAAGCAAGCTCGCGTTATCGGCACCGCCTGTCGCGCCAGTTTGTGGGGTCCATCCAGAAAATGAGACGGCTTATCCGGATAGATCGTGATTGTGACGTTGCCTTCCGTCGAGCGCATCCCGCTGACGCTGACCTGAAGTCGAACTTGATTGGGGTCGGCAGCGTTGCAGTCCGGCGGCGTTCGGCCTGCGCTGGCCGCCGAAGGGATGATAGCAACAAGATCAGTCCAGTCAGCGCCGCCAGCCAAAATACGCTCTGCACCGTCCAGGCATCGCCATGAAAAGTCTGTCTCATAAGTCCGTCCCCGCCACTGATGCACCACGCTTGAGTGGGATCAGACAAGCCAAATTCCATTGTCGTGCGCTATGTACCGTTACCGGCCCTTATCGGTACAAGGGACGGCTCGTCCTTAGTACGTTTGGCTCCTACGGTGATATGGCCCTGTCCGTGAAACGCTCTGGCCATGGTTCCAGCTAAAAAACAGATGAAGTAAGGTCTGCGGTGGCGGGATGATGGGTGCGGACAGCGATCAGAAGAGACACGGGCGAGAAATTGCTGTGTTCCGCCATAACCTGTTTAGGATATCGGAACCGTTCATCACTCAGCAGGCGCAACACCTGCGACGGCACAAAGCGTTATATCTTGGAAGGCTGCGCTTTGGCGCCCCGCCCGCCGGAGCGGAATCCCTTGCCTTGCAGGATCTCGGCTCACGGTGCGCGCTGCCGCGCATAGGGTGGCAGATGATCACTCGGAATCCGAGACCGTATCAGCGCTTGCTAGGGGATCGTCGCCCGTCGCTTATACACGCGCATTTTGGCGTCGAAGGTGTCTACGCGCTCCCTTTGGCAACGCAGTTGAAGATACCGTTGGTCACGACGTTTCATGGCTTTGACGCCACTCTGTCGACCGCCGCCTTGCTGTGTTCACCCGCTTGGGCGAATTATCCGCTGTTTCGGCACCGGCTCGCCCGGCAGGGCGATCTGTTCCTCTGCGCTTCGTCGTTCATTCGCGATCGGGTGCTGGCCATGGGCTTTCCCGAGGCGCGCACGCGGATTCACTATATCGGCGTGGATTGCCAAGCGATCCGGCCGCGCGATTCCTGCGAGGAAACGCCGACGATCCTGCACGTCGCTCGTTTGGTGGATGTAAAGGGCACCAAATATCTGATCCGCGCGCTTGGAGCGCTGGCGGGACGGCATGCGAACGCCCAGCTGGTCATTATCGGCGACGGCCCGTTAAAGCGCCCGCTGCAAGGACTCGCAAAATCGCTGGGGCTCGAACACCGGGTGCAATTTCTGGGAGCGCTGCCACATGAGCAGGTGCTGACCTGGATGCGCAAGGCGGCCCTACTGGTGTTGCCGAGTGTTCGGACTTCCACCGGGCGGGTCGAAGGCTTGGGCATGGTGTTGCTCGAAGCCGCAGCCACCGGCGTGCCGGCGGTCGGCTCCCGCCTGGGCGGGATACCGGAAGGCGTCATTGATGGCCAGACCGGGTTTCTGGTGCCCGAACGCGATGCCGATGCCCTTGCCGGGCGCATAAATGATCTGCTTGACGATTCCGCGACACGGCTGCGCATGGGAGCCCAGGCACGAGCCTTGATCGAACGGCAGTTCGATATCCGTCGGCAAACCGAAACGCTCGAGGACCTCTACGATGCCGTCTTGTCGAATCGATAATGGCGGTCGCGGTTCGGCAGCTCCGACATCGATGTCGCGGCTGAGTGCGCCATGAGCGATACGCAATTCGAGCTGAGATCGCCGACGGCGGTGGTGGTCGCGCATCCGGACGATGAAGTCCTGTGGCTGAGCGGGGTTGTTTCGTCGGCTGATCGAGTCGTGTTCTGTTTTGGCGATTCGTTCGAGAAACCCAAAGCGTCCGCGGCACGCCGGCGGGCTGTCGCAGCACTGCCGTTAACCCGTCTGGTCGATCTCAAGGTGCCTGAAAGTGGCGCTAGATTTTTGGCCGACTCGGCCCACCCCCGCCTGACGGCCGCCGGCATTGAGATTACGGATGCCGCGGCACGCGCACGGTACGGAGCCAACTACACGCAGCTGGTCGAAGCATTGCGGACGACGCTCGCCGGATGCAGCGATGTCTACACGCACAATCCCTGGGGCGAGTATGGCCACACCGAGCATGTCCAGATCTACCGCGTCGTCGCGGCGCTGCAGGCCGAACTTGGCTACACGATCTGGTTCTCCAATTATGTCGATGCTGCGAGCTGGCCTCTAGCCCAAGAGGTCGGCAGGCAGCCATGCTGGACGCATCGCCGCACAATCCAGCCCGACCTGGCTATGGCACGCAAGCTCATGCGGGTGTACCAGCGCCATGGCGCGTGGACCTGGACGCGGTTTCATCGTTGGCCCGCGCAGGAGACCCTCTATGCGCAGCCTCCTGCCGAAAATCTCGAAACGCGGTACCCTTTGTCGGGAGAATGGTTGCTCGATGTCGCCGGGCTGCGATGGTGGCCGCCGCCATGGCGTGCGGCCCACAGACGCTTAGATTGAGCGTACTGAACTTTCTTAGGGGGACGACGAGTGCTACTATGGCGCGCAGTCCTTCGGGTCTGCGTTCTTGCCCTTAGGTCACCTTATGACATCGATGAGCGATACTTCCCTATTCGACCGGCTCAAAAGCCTCGGTTCCGGCGCGCGGTTCCTGTCCCGGGCTGTCGGGTCGCGGTACAATCCGCTCCTGGCTCAGGTCGTGGTAACACGTCGTTGCAACCTGGCCTGCGGCTATTGCAATGAGTATGACGATTTCTCGCCTCCCGTTCCGCTGCAGGATCTGCTCGCCCGCGTCGATCATCTCGCTGCTTTGAAGACCGCGTCGATTACCTTCACTGGCGGAGAACCGCTGCTGCATCCTGATCTCGACCAAGTCATCCGCGCCGCCCGTCGGCATGGAATGATCGTGACCATCATCACCAACGGCTTCCACCTCAGCCGGAGCTGGGTCGATCGACTCAACGCGGCAGGCCTACAGGGCATGCAGATCAGCATCGACAACCTCAAGCCCGATGAGGTGTCGATGAAGAGTCTGTCTTCGGTCGAACGTAAGCTCGGGCTGCTGTCGAAACACGCCAAGTTCAAGGTGAACGTCAATTCCGTGCTCGGCGTCAGCGGCGAGCGCACGCAGGACGTGGTGACGGTGGCCGAAACTGCGGCGAAGTACGGTTTGCAGCACTCGGTGGGCGTCTTGCACGACCATACCGGCACCCTTAAACCCCTAAGTCCGGGCCAGATGCGTGCCTATACCCAAGTCACGAAGATTTCCCCGTCTGTGGTGCACAGCCTGAATTACTGGTTGTTCCAGAAAAATCTGATGCATGGCCAGGCCAATGACTGGAAGTGCCGCGCGGGCGCGCGCTATCTCTACGTCGCCGAGGACGGTAAGGTTCACTGGTGTTCGCAACGGCGTGGATATCCGGGAATCCCGTTGCTCGAATACACGCGCGAGGACATCCGCCGTGAATTCCACACCGAGAAATCCTGCAGCCCGACCTGTACGTTGAGCTGCGTGCACCAGATGAGCATGTTCGATCGCTACCGCGGCGCGCAGAAGACTCCGGACCCGACCGCGGCCGCCTCGGGCTGATCGGAACGCAGCTCAGGAGATCGAAGCGCAACCTTACCGGATCCGTCGATTACGCGGTCTTGTGAGTCCGACATCGGGCGTGGAGGGACAGGCCGGCATAGGCCAGCGCCGTCACCGCCAGGACGATGCCGATCTGGATCTTGGGATCGCTGCTGCCGACCAACAGGCGTACCGCCTCCGCGATTGAGACCATGGCGCCGATACCGATGAATGGCACGATGAAGGCCCGCGCCAGGTCTCCGGCACGCATGTCCCAGTGCCGCCGCAAGTAGCGGGTTCCCCAGACCAGCAAGAGCAGATAGACACCCAGCCAGACCGCCGACACGGCGATGATCCCGGTTTGTGCAGGGAAGCTGAAACCGGCGACCAGGATGCCCGCGCTCAACAGCAGCAAGGTCATCGCCGACAGTCGGGCCGCTGTTCCTGGGCGCCCTGACCCCATCATCACAGGAGACAGCAGTTGTGACGTCACGCGCAGCAGCCCCGCCGCGGCCAGCAGTTTGAGCGGCACGGCGGCCGCGGCATAACTGTTGCCCTGTTCATCGTGGATCAACGCGGTGAGCGGATCTGCGACGAGCATCAAACCCACCATCAGCGGAGCAACCAAGACCACAAGCCTGCGAAGCGACCATGTCAGCGACTTCGCCAAAGCATCCTTGACCGTTGAGACGCGCGCAAAAACAGGCAGAGCCGTTCGGTTGACCAGTGTGCCGCCCGCCATCGCCGGCTCCATGGTGACATCGAACGCGACCCGATACACCGCAAGTTGGGAAGCTCCGTAGAACCATCCGATCAGCAGATAATCGACGTTTTTGAAGGTCTGTTCGAATATGTTCGAGGCGGCGGCACGCATCCCGAAGCGCACCAAGGGCAAGATCATCGACATCTGAAACCGGAAGCCCGGCCAAAACGGTCTCGCCAGCATTGCGCCGATCAAGATATAGAGACCGCTCGCCGAATACCCGACGACAAGCGCCCAAGCGCCGGCTCCGGACACGGCGAGGCCCAGGCGCGTCAACGCGGCAGCCAAGGTCGCGCACACATTGACGACCGCGATGCGCTCATACTGCAGATCCCTGTTCATGATCGCCAAGGGGATCAGCGCAGCCCCGACCAGAGGCTGCTTGATCGCTGCCGCGACAAAATACGTCGCCATCCCGGCCACGCCGTAGATCGCCTCGATCCAAGGGGCGGCAAGCAACGTCAATCCGGCAACCGACACCGCCGCGCCGACGACGAACCAGAACAGCGTATCGAGTTGAAGCCGGGAGACCGATTTGGCCTGCACCAATGCCTCGCTGGTGCCGAAGCCGTCAAATGCCTCAACGATCATGCCGATTGAAACGACGAGCGAAGCGATACCGACCTGCTGTTTGGTCAGAAACAGCAGGACGGCCAGAATCGTCGAAAAGTCGGTGACCTTGGCGATGATCGTGGCACCACCGAGCCAGTTGAATCCGCGACTCAGATCTCGCTGATGGCTATTCATGTGAACAGGCTTCCGCACGGCATCGGTGCCGTGACGCCGGCGCTCTACTCGCATTCCGCGGAAGGGAGGCGTGCGGCGGACAAGACGGTATCGGGAGGCAGTATCCACGATCGATTGCGGATCAAATGAACCAGCCAGCGCCGCGATTGGCCCATCCAGGCGCGAAATTGCGTACGACCCCAGGCGCCGCGCTCTTCTGGTGCTGTCTGCAGCCGACGTGCGACGATGCCGGCAATCCTGCGGGCGCGTGCCTCCCAAGTGAAATCACGACTGTCCGCCAGTGCCGCCGCGGCAAGGCCCGCAGCGAGTTTCGGGTCGTTGGTCAACCCACTGATTCCGGCGACCAGCGCATCCAGGCAATCCGGACGGCAAAGGATAGCATTTTCTCCATGCTTCAAGACTTCCCGCACATCGGGCGTATCGCCGGCGAGGATCGGGCGGCCCGAAGCCATATAGAAGAAGAGCTTCAGCGGCAGCACGGGCGAGCCGAATTCGGCCAAAGGCTGCCAGGACGGCGGGATCAGCAGCACGTCCGCGGCAAACACATAGTATCCGAGCGCTTCCGGCGGTTGCCAAGGGACGATGCGGATATTGGTGACGGCACGTGCCATAGTCTCAATCGGGCCCTCTCCGTAGGAGCCGACCAGAATGAACAAAAGATCCGGCAGCTTTTTCGCTGCCTCGATCACGAGATGCAGGCCTTTTTTGTGATTGATGTGTCCCGTGTAGATGACGGTCTTCTTATCGACGGCGACGCCGATTCTCTCCTTCGCGACTTCTATTGAGACGGGCGCTTGCAACCGCTGTGGCTCGAAGCCATTTCGAATGCAGTGTAATTTGTCCTCCGGGATTCCTAACTCCAGATATTTCTTTCTGGTGTAGTCGGAGTGACAAATGTTGATCAGAAAGCGTCGATTGCAGATCAGGCGATAGATCCAGAGTCGCAAGGGAGGAATCTGGTCGGGCCAGGGGCGATAGTGGTCGAACACAACTTGCTGTCGGAACAGCACCGCCAGCCAGGCGACCCACAGATTTCGCGTGTAAACGAGATCGGCTTGCCGGAATTCCTGTCGGAACACCATGGTCAACCCGCAGCAGAGGTGCCGTAGCGCCGCAGGCCGAACCGGCGCGTAAGCTCGGATCACAGGCATTCCGGCCAACGTGCCGACCGCGTCGCGACTGGTGCTATCCGATAAGGGGACGTGCAACCACGATTGCGGGGCAAACGACGCAAGATATGTTGCGGTTGTTATAAAAACTTCAGCGTCTGCCTCGGCGCTCGGCAGAGGGTTCTCAAAGGCGAACAGAATTCTCATTGATAACCGCTGGAAAAATGTAAGCCGGCAACGGCTTGAAGGACGTCGAGGCGGAGCTGCGTTCCAGCCGCATGCGGCTGCTCTAGATTATTCATATGCGGATCTGAGGATCGATAGAACCGAAAAAGGACCATTTGGGACCACCGGTGATCTGAAAGTATTGCTCTCGGCCTGCATCTCGCTTTTGGAAGGGGCTTGAGCGACGATCGATGTTTGAGGCGACGATCCATGTGAGCTGCAGGTGGCGATCAGGGATTCGCCACGGCCGCACACGTCCAATAGCGGGTACCAGTCCGAGCAATTGCGGGCGAGCCGCGTCACCTCGATCGACAGAATGATGCCGACTTCGCACACACTAAAGATCGGCGGCCGAGTCGTCTACCGTGTCGCCGATCTCGAGTGCTGGGCTGATCTCGGGCAGCGGACCTCGACGGCGGATCCGGGCACGGGCACGGTGCTGCCCCCGAAGCAGTACGCCCGCTAGCCCGGCGCGCTTCGGCGAGGGGCAAGTCGCGCGGACTTCGGCGCCCGGTCGTGCGCGGGCGCGACCGGGCCGTCGCCGTCGCTCTCGCGCCACCGCTGCAATGGCTGCGCCGATGACCGAAGTCGAGCTCGTCTTCTACCGGGCCGGGTCGAGTACTGGTTGCCCTTCGGCACGCAGGAGCACGAGCGCATCCTCGACCGCCGCCGGCGCATCATCGCTTTCGCCCCGGGAGAGCTCTTTGCGCCCGTCCGTTGGCAGGCGAACGAGTACGGCACGATCCTCTCCTGACTCGACATCATGCGCGCCTGGGGCTTCGGCGAGCGCGTGTCGACCGTTCCGGGCGTGACGCCCGGCGGCGATAGCCTGCTGCGGCTCCAGGGCTGGTCGCGCGTTCGCCGCGCCTTCGCCGCCATTACCGCGATCGAGCAGCTCGGCATCGACCCGGCCGACGTGGCACCGGAATGGTGGCGACATCTGCACAGCCGGATCCTGTGCAACGCGCCGTGGCGGCCCTATTCACGAGCGAAGCATGCCGCCTGGGTGAAGCGGCGCCGGGTGATCGCATGACGCGGCGCGCCTCGGAATCCTTGCCGTGATCGGGCTAGGCCTGCTCGGCATACTTGCCTCCCGGTTCGTTGCGGTGCGTCCCGTGATCGTGTGGATGCGACGCCGAGCGTCCCAGTCGGGCTCTATCTCATCGTCCGCCCCGACGCGTTGCGCGTCGGCGATTTGGCGCTGCTGCGTCTCGATCCGGCATCGGCGTCGCGGTTTGGGGCGGGCGGCTACCTGCCGGCCGGCGTGCCCCTGCTGAAACCCGTCGGCGCCATTGCCGGCTCGGTGGTCTGCGAGCGTGGCGGTGCACTGTCCATTGACGGAAGGCACGTCGCCGGCGCCCAGGCGACGGATGGAAGGGGCCTCCCGATCGCGGCTTGGGATGGCTGCCGCATTCTGGCCGAGGATGAAATTCTCGTGCTCAACGCCGACAATCCCGCGTCGCTTGATGGACGGTATTTCGGGCCTCGCCGATCGCCGGGGTGATCGGCCGCGCGATCCCGCTGTGGACTCCGGACGCGCGATGATCCGGAAACGGACCTGTTTCCCTGAAGTCATCCTTTTGTTCGACCAAGGGACGACCATCCTCTCGTCCCGACCGCCTGCCCGGACGCTGTCGCGCGCAGCTTGGGTCAAGGCCGGAGGCACGGCCGCCGCGCCGCAGGCGCGGCTTGGCCTTGACGCAAGCGAGCACGGCGGCACCCTGTCTCCTTGTCGGACATCGCACCGGTGATCCTCAGCGGAGGGACGGAATATGGATCTGGTGATGCTGGTCGCCGTCTGTGCCTTCGGTCTGCGGGCGGTGTTGTTAGCACCATCCGGAACCGGGGATGCGTGCGATTCACCCGACAAGGCCGGAGCTCCGAGCGGACGGTTTGCCGGCTGGTCCGCGGTCGATCGGTGGACACCCTACATGGAAGCGGCGTCGCGCCGGTTCGGCGTGCCGCAGCGATGGTTGCGGGAGGTGATGCGGGTCGGGAGCGACGGTGCGGCCTTTGCCACGTCGGAGGCGGGCGCGATGGGCCTGATGCAACTGATGCCGCAAACCTACGCCGAGCTCAGCGAGCGCTACGGGCTGGGCGACGACCCATATGATCCGCCGGCGAACATCGCCGCGGGGGCTGCATATCTGCGCGAGATGTACGAGCGGTTCGGCGCGCTGGGTGCCTTCGTGGCGTACCCCGCGCACAGCGGGCAAGCACCAAGCGGCGGTCGCCGCTTAATCTCATCGTCTTTGTGGCGCGGTTCACAGCGGCGGCGGGCGAGTGCCGGTAGGGTCCTCTGCGTCAACCGAACGCACCGAGGCATTGGGCCCCGGCGCCAACCCAGAAGGAACTATCTACCATGCGTCATTCTCTATTCTCAGCCGTCGCCGCTCTCACCCTGATGGCCGCTCCGGCTTTCGCGGGCCAGACCAACTCCGCTCCCACCTGGCAGAACGCCTACAGCAATGCCTATGCGAAGCACGGCTCGGCCAGCGCGCTGTCGCTCAACAACAACATGATCGAGCAGGGCAACCTCAAGGTCGGCGGCAAGAAGTGGTCGCCGATCGACCAGACCAACAGCGCGCCGACGCATCAGACGGCGACGAGCAACGCCTTCGCGAAGCACGGCGATGCCGACGCCACCTCGGTCAACACCAACGCGATCCTGCAGGACAACAGCGCCTTCGGCGGCAAGAAGTCACCGCTCTACCAGCGCAACAGCGCGCCCACAACGCAGACCGCGACCAGCAAGGCGGTGAGCATCGGCGGCGACGCCAACGCTCTCTCGGCCAACAGCAACAGCGTCGTGCAGAGCAACAGCCGCGAGTAAGCGCTTCATCGACCTCATCGACCTCCCCCAGACTAGGCCCGCCCCTCAAAGGCGGGCCGCTTTTTTCCGGACCGACTCGGAACCTGCGAGCGCCGCCGGGCCAAGGGGCTTCCGCACCAAAGCTCGGGGTTCTCATCGCGCCGGCACTCTGCCGGTGAGCCGCGCCCCGTAGGACGCCGCCCATTCGGCAGCGGCGCCGGGCGATGCGACCGGGAGACTGCCTTGATTTCCCGAGCGGACGCTCCCGACTGCCGGGCTTATTTCTCGACCACCGAGCCGTCGGGCGTCACTTGGATATTGACCTGACGCCCGTTCTTCATGGCCGTGCCGTTCCATTGGTTCGTCGCGTTCTCGTGCAGCTGGATTTGTGAATAGCCGCCGTTCTCCAGCTTCTGCTTGATTTGGGCCTCGCTCGGGGTCGACGTGCCGGAGAGGCTGCGCGACGGCGCGGTGGTTGCTCCACCGGTTGTCGCCGCCGGAGCGTTAGTACCCCCGGGGTTCGATGGATTTGTCGAACTCGTCTGCGCGATTGCAGCCGATGAGGCCCCGAGCAGCAATGCTGCCGCGAACACAACCCATTTCTTCATGACTGATCTCCCTCGGGGCGTCACATGGTGAGAAAATTTTGGAAATCGCCCCGCAATACGAACAGCCGACAAAAATGCTTATTCCGCTTCTGCACGATCTATCCGCGAATTCGCCGGCGCCCTTTGCCCGGAGATGAAGCCGGGAGCGCGCGGAGTCGGCCGATGCGCGCGTTAACAATAATTGACGATCCGAATCATGGCGCGCACAATCAAGTGTTTGGCCGCCCGCTAGATCGGTGAGCCTCCGATGCCGGCTGGATACGTCATCGCCATCCTGCTGTGTCTGGGCGACAACTGCGACTTGGTGCGTCCGGAGCCCGCAATCAGCTACCCGAGCTACGAAGCGTGCAGCGACGCCGCGGCCAAGAATGCGGCCAAGCTCGGCGAGATTGCCGCCCGCAGCCGCGAAGCGGGACGCGAAGGCGAGATCATCTGCCTGCACGAGCAGTTTTCGATCGTCGAGCTCGACGAGGAGCATGACGCCCTCGCCGTGACGACGATCCACCAGCTGCCCAGCGCCACGTCGCCGGCCCTCGGCACCCTCAAGCGTGGCCAGAAAGTCCATGTGACCGGCACGGTTTCTGGTACGAATTGGCTGCGCGTGGCAATGCCCGACGGAGTTAGCGGCTACGTCTACGGCGAGCGGTTGCGAAAACTTGCCGTCGCCGATACGTCTGCGCAAGGCGCCGACGCCGGGGTGCGCGAGACGGCGCCCGGCGCTTCCGGGAAGACCGTGCCCAATCCGGCGCCGGCAGCGGAGGGCGCTTGTGCCCCACAGCCGGCGCCACAATCCGGGCCGCAGGAACAACTCGCCGTTGCGACGCCGCCGCCGACGGCGAACACGCCTTCGCCGGCGGTGCCCGCACCGACGGCACGGGAGTTCCGCGACTGCGAGCAGTGTCCCGCGATGATCACGCTTCCGGGCGGACAGTTCGAGATGGGTTCGCTCGCCGACGCCAGCGAGCGGCCGGTCCACCGCGTGAAACTGGCGGCATTTGCGTTGGGCAAGTACGAAGTGACGCAACGCGAATGGAAGGCGTGCGTTGCCGCCGGCGCCTGCAGCGACAAGCCGCGTGTCAGCGCCGGCGACCAGCTGCCGATGATGAATCTCAGTTTGGACGATGCAGCGCAGTACGTTCAATGGCTGCGCGGCGTGGCCGGGAAACCATACCGTCTGCCGAGCGAAGCCGAATGGGAGTATGCCGCTCGCGCCGGCGCGACGACGCCTTATCCCTGGGGCAAGGAGATCGGTGTGGCTCGGGCGAATTGCAGCGGATGCGGAGGCAATTACGATCCAAAGCTTCCCGCCACGGTCGGAAGCTTTCCGCCGAACGCCTGGGGACTCTATGACATGCTCGGCGGCGTCGCCGAATGGACCGAAGACTACTGGCACAAGAACTACGAGGGCGCGCCGGCCAATGGATCCGCGTGGCAGACCGCACGCTGCCGAGAACACGTTCTGCGCGGCG
>WNFJ01447300.1_pt1 | contig 28619 bp, 31 predicted proteins | sample 5400461 | NCBI WGS metagenome assembly WNFJ01 (sample SAMN13153349, study PRJNA577476) | soil metagenome | isolation source: 115 cm saprolite on Douglas fir-dominated hillslope | place: USA:California | collected 2013-09-17
ATCGACGGCCGGCATGCGGTACTGGCGGGCCAGCATCTTGGAGATCTCGGTCTCCTCGACGAAGCCCAGCTTCACCAGGGTGTAGCCCAGGCGCATGCCGGTGTTCTTCTGCTCGAGCAGCGCCTTTTTGAGCTGCTCCTGCGTGATCAACCCTTCCCGGACGAGAATTTCGCCCAGGCGATCGTTGGTAATCGCTGCGGTGGCCGTACGCAACTCGTTGAAATTGAACAGTATAACATACTTCGCGGCGGAGGGGTGTCAAGCCACAGACGGCCCGGCGGGCCGTCAGGAGAGGCCGCTTCCGGGGCGCCACGTGATCCCCATCACGTCGCCGCAGCGACGGCCGGCAAGACCGCGCCCCCCGGACGGGCGCCGTCCCGGCTCTCGGGCCCCCGGCGCGCTCGCTCGAGCTCGCGGGGCGCTAGCGCAGCAACGCCACGGCGACGTCGCCCACCACCTGCAGCGAGGCCGCGGCGACCTTGTCGATCGTGTCCTCCGTCGTGTGCCAGGGCGGGTAGTCAAAGTCCACCACGTCGATGGCGTGAATCCCCGCCTTCTGGAGCGCCACGTGGTCGTCGATCAGCGTGTGCTTCACCCCGCGCAGGAAGATGCCGCCGTACCCCAGGTCGGCCGCCGTGCGCCACACCCGGTCCACGACCTCGGGGGCGAAGGATTCGGAGTAGCCCTCGTAGTAGATCTGCAGGTTCTTCTTGCCGACCATATCGAACAGGACCGCGAAGAGCGGCGGGTAGCCGGCCGGCTGATGGGCGGCGAAGTACCGCGAGCCGATCAGCACGTCGTCCGAATCGGTGGCGAAGTTGCCGAAGTCCTCCCCGTCGTCGAACAGCAGATCGACCCCGAGGGACGGGGGGTGGGCTTTCAGGGCGTCGGCGACGCCGAGCAGCACGGCGACGCCCGAGGCGCCGTCGTTCGCCCCGGGAACGGGGAGCCGCTGCTGCCCCAAGTTCGCGCTCTGGTCGGCGTGGGGGCGGGTATCCCAGTGCGCCAGGAACAACACGCGCTCAGACGCCGCGGGGCGAAACCGCGCGAGGTAATTGCGCAGGTGCAGCGTCTGCCCCTGCCGCGTGACGTGGGTGATTCGCTGCACCACGACGGTGTCCGCTGTGGCGCTCAGCCGCTCGAGCAGCCAATCGCCCGTGCGCTCGTGCGCCGGCGTGCCCGGGATGCGGGGCCCGAACAGCATCTGCCGTTCCAGGTAGCCGAATGCTCGGGTGCCGTCGAATTCGCGCGGCCGACTGTCCCGCCCGCGAGCGGTGCAGGCGAGGGCGAGGGCGACGCACGCCGCGACACGCCTCAGGGGGCTGGGAGCGATCGTCGTGCTCAAGGCGTTCGGCGCCTCCCGGCGTCCGCATCCTGCGCTTGGGCGTGGGGTAGGAGGAGCGGACGGCGCCATGACTGGGCGAACGGCGCGGTCGCATCCCTTGTTGGCACTTGGAGTTCCGAATATAATGGCGGCACCGATCGTGCGCACCCTCAGCCGCTACCTGTTGCGCCAGCATCTCGCGCCGCTCGGCGCCGCCCTGGCGGCCCTCACCGCGCTGATGCTCATCAATCAAATCGCGAAACAGCTGTCCAGCATGCTCGGCAAGGGGCTGCCGACCGCTGTGATCGTGGAAGTGTTCCTCCTCTCGGTGCCCTTCATCGTGGCCGTGACCTTGCCGATGGCCGTGCTGGTCGCCGTCCTGCACGCGTTCACGCGGCTCGCGGCGGACAACGAGATCACCGCGATGCAGGCGGGTGGTGTGAGCGTGGGGCGGTTGGTCCGGCCGGTGCTGGGTGGCGCGGCGTGCGTCGCGGTGCTGGCCTTTTTCTGGAACGACCAGATCCTGCCGCGGTCGAACCACCAGCTGCGCACCCTGCAGGTCGACATCCAACGCAAGAAGTCGACGTTCACGCTGAAGGAGCAGGTGATCAACCCCGTGGTCGCCCAGCAGTTCTTCTTGCGGGCTTCCCGCATCGACTATGCGTCGAACCGGCTCAAGGACGTCACGATCTACGACCTCGGCGACCCGCAGCGGCGCCGCGTGATCACGGCAGACTCGGGGCGGATGGCGTATGGCGCGGGAGGGCGCGACCTCTACCTGACGCTCGAGAACGGCGACATCCAGCAGGTGAATCGCAGTGATCCCGCCCAGTTCGGCCGCACGTTCTTCCGGACGAATCGGATGCGCGTCGCCGGGGTGAGCAACACCCTCGAGATCACCAGCAACGATCCCTACAAGAGCGACCGCGAGATGACGTTGTGCGAGATGCGGCAGGCGGCGACGACGGCGCGCCGGGATGCGGAGCGCGCCGGGGCGGAGGGGCGCCAGGTGATCGAGAACGACCTGCGTCGCCTTGCGGGACTGGCGCCGCGCGGCGTGCGCCCCCTTCCCTACGCCTCCGACACCGCCCCGATCGGGGTGTACTGCCGCGCGCTGCGGCGTCTCGGCGCCTGGTTGACGCCGAAGCCGGCCGCGGCGCAGACGCCGCCGCAGAGGCCCACCCCAGCCGGCCGACCGGGCCGGCCACCCCAGGTGCCGGTGCCCTCGCCGGGGCCGCAGGCCGCTCAGCCCCCGGGGCCGCCGCCGCTCTATGTCACCCCCGGCCCCGGTGTGGGCGAGGACCCGAGCCTGCGCGCCGCGCGCGAGCGGCTGGCTATGTACGAAGTGGAAATCCACAAGAAATACTCGATCGCGGTGGCGTGCCTCGTGTTCGCCTTGCTCGGCGTGCCGGTCGCGCTGCGCTTCCAGCGCGGCGGCGTGGGCCTCGTGATCGGGGTGAGCGTCATCGTCTTTACGATCTACTACGTCGGGCTCATCGGGGGCGAGGAGCTGGGGAACCGTCTGCTCGTGTCCCCCTTCTTCGCCATGTGGACCCCCAACATCCTCTTCACGATCGTGGGGCTCGTGGGCCTATGGCGCATCCGCAAGCCGGGGCATTCCCCCCACGGGGCTGACTGGGGTGATGTCCGCGAGGCGCTGGTCCGGGCGTTGCGCTGGTGCGACCCGCGCCGCGCGCTCGTCGAGTGGGCCCAATGATGCCGCGCGCGCCGAGCACGCTCGACCGCTATGTCCTGCGCGAGTGGCTGCTCGTCTTCCTGCTGGCGGCGCTCGGCTTCCCCTTCCTCGTCATGGTGATCGACCTGACCGATCGACTCGACACCTATCTGGGCCGCGGCATCCCCAAGGGTCGGATCGCGCTGTCGTACCTGTATTTCCTCCCCGAGACGATCACGCTGGTGCTCCCGGTCGCGGTACTGTTCGCGGTCGTATTCACGGTGGGCACGCTGGGGCGGCACTCGGAGCTCACGGCGGCAAAGGCCTCGGGCATCTCCTTCCACCGGCTGGTGCGGCCGCTACTTGTCGCCTCGCTCGCGGCCGTCGTGCTCGATCTGGGGCTCACCGAGCTCGCGCCAGTGACGACCGCGCGGCGGGCCGAGCTCTTGGGCGAGAAGGAGATCCGCGTCACCCCGCAGCGCCCCAACTTCGTGTACCGGGCGGACGGCGGCTGGGTCTACGTCATCGGCTTGCTCGAGATCGGCCCCCGCGAGATGCGCGATGTCATTTTGGAGCGCGAGGGCACGGGCGGGGACTACCCCACGATCGTCGTCGCGGCGCAGCGCGCGCTGTACGATAGCGCGCGCGCGCAGCGCGCCTGGACGCTGGCGCAGGGGACCGTGCGCTACCTGCTCGCCCCGGGACAGGAGGCCGCCTTCACCTTCGATGCGCTGCGCTTGAAGGCGCTGCAGGAGACGCCCGCCGAGCTGCTCGCCGAGCCCAAGGCGCCCGAAGAGATGCGCTACGCCGAGCTGGGGCGCTACATCGACGCGCTGGGACGCTCGGGCTCCGATACCAAGAAGCTGCAGGTGGAGCGCGCCTTAAAGCTGTCGGTCCCCTTCGCGTGCATCGTGGTCGCCCTGTTCGGGGCGCCGCTCGCCATCGCCACGCCGCGCAGCGGCCCCGCCTGGGGCGTGGCGGTGTGTCTCGCCACCACGTTCGTCGACCTCCTGATGTTCCAGCTCTCCAAGGCCGTGGGCTCGGGCGGGGCGCTCCCGCCCACGCTCGCGGCCTGGGTGCCGAACGTCGTCGTCGGCGCCGCGGCCGTGTGGCTGCTGCGTCAGGCGCGCACCTAGCCCGCCCCCGGACCTCAAGCCCTCTGTGCAGCGGGGCGGAACATGCCCTCCCTCGGAGCGGCGTCAATCCGCATTACGTCAGATCCGTGTCACGCCGCGAGGGGTCCCTCCCGCCCCGATCCGCGGCGCCCGAGCCAGAGGTGGTAGACGGGAATCCCCGCGAGGATGATGAGGAAGGCGAGGCCAGTGTGGAGCGGATCCTGCCATAGCGCGTTCCCCAGCATGTAGAGCGTGGCCAGCACGAACAGCGCCGGCACCACCGGGTACCCCAGCACGCGCACCGGGCGTGGGAGCGCCGCGGCGCGTCCAGGCCGCCGCAGCACGAAGACGGCCGCCGCCGCGAGCGCGTAGAACGGGAAGATCGCCACCACGAACTGGTCGGCGAGCTGCCCGAACGTCCGCACTGCGACGTAGATGATGCCGAGCATCGCGGTCAGCACGATCGCGACCCCCGGCGTTTGAAAGCGCGGATGCACGCGCGCCACGCTCTGGAAGAACAAGCCGTCGTCGGCCATCGCGAAGAAGATCCGCGGCGCCGTCAGCATCGAGCCGAGCAGCGTGCTGAAGGTGGCGACCATCACGACGAGGGCCACGAGCCCGACGCCGAGGCGACCCAAGACGCGCTGCGCGGCGTCGGCCGCGACGAGCGGCGAGCGCGCCACCTGGTCGACCGGGATGAGGTACAGGTAAGCGGCGTTCACGAGCAGGTAGATCGCCACCACCGCGCCCGTGCCGAGCAGGAGCGCCCGCGGCAGGTTGCGCTCCGGGTCGCGCACTTCGCCGCCCACGAACGAGAGATCGCCCCAGCCGTCGTAGGCCCACATCACCGAGACCAAGGCCAGGCCGAACAGGCCCCCGCGCACGGGGGCGGCGACCGACGCGAAATGCGCGAAGCTCCCCTGGCCGACGGCAAACGCCAGGAGCACGAGCAGCGCCAGGGCGCCGTACTTCGCCGCCGTCGTCAGGTTCAGGAGCAAGGAGCTCCAGCGCACGCCGACGAAGTTCAGGCCCGCCGTCAGCACGATGGCGAGCGCCGCGAGCCAGTGCACCGCCCCGTCATAGGGCGGCCGCGTGGGGTCCAAGCCGAGCGAGCGCAGCAGGTATTCGGCAAACGGGGTCGCAATCGCGCCCAGCGCCGAGGCCCGAATCAACAACAGCTCCGTCCAGCCGAACAGAAACGCCGGCATCCGGCCGAACCCCTCGCGCACGTAGACGTACACGCCACCCGAGCGCGGAAACAGCGGCGCCAATCCGGCGTAGGTCAGGGCGCCGCACAACGCGAGCAACCCACCGAGCACCCAGACGCCCAGCATCGGCAGCGGCGCCGGGACGCGCTGCGCGATGATCGCCGGCGTGCGGAAGATGCCGCCGCCGATCGTCGAGCCGACGAGCACCGCCACGGCACTCCACAGGCCGAGGCGGCGCGGCAGCCGGTCACCCCAGCGATCAAGCGAGCTGGGTGCGCCAGTGGGTGCGAGCATGCGGTGCGGGAATATACATTTGGGCACTCATGACGCGACGCTTCACGCGGCTCGCCTGGACCGCCGCCACGTTCACCTACCTGCTCATCGTTCTCGGCTCGATCGTCCGGATCACCGGCTCGGGATTGGGGTGTGGGGAGCAGTGGCCGCTGTGCCAGGGGCGGCTCGTGCCGCCGCTCGATCTCCCGACCGTGATCGAGTACGGCCACCGGCTCACCGCCGCGCTGGTGTCGCTCCTGGTGCTGGCGCTGGCCGCCTCGGCGTGGTGGCTGCGCCGCGTCAGCCCGGCGTCCCAAAGCGGTCGGGCCAACGGCCCGATCCCGGTCGCGGCGGACCTCGCGCCCGAGGGTCCCTCGGTCGCGCCATACCTGGCGCTCGGCCTGCTCGTGCTGCAGGTGGCGCTCGGGGCGGTCACGGTGCGACTTCGCCTGCCGGCCTGGACCGTGATCCTGCATCTCGGTACCGCGATGCTGCTGCTGGCGACGCTGATCGTCGTGGCGCGCGGGCCCCGGGGCGGAGCCCCCCTGCCGCATGCGCTCGGCATCGTGGCGCTGGGATTCGTGACCGTGCTCTTCGGGGCGCTCACGGCGAACCTGGGTGCGGCGAGCGCCTGTCTCGGGTTCCCGCTCTGCAACGGGCAGCTCGTGCCTGACGGCAACTACCTGCAGCACATCCAGTGGACGCACCGGCTGCTCGCCTACGCCCTGTTCGTCGCCGTCTTGTGGTGGGCCGTGCGCGCCAAGCGGGGCGGCCCGTGGGGCGTCGTCGCGCTCGTCGCGCTGCAGGTCGTCGTGGCTGCCGCGATGGTGCTCTTGGCGCGGCCCCCAGCGCTGCAGGCGGCGCATGCGGCCGTCGGCACGGCGGTCTGGGCCGGGCTCGTGGGGGCGATGCGGTGAAACCGTTCGCGTCACCCCGGGCGCTGGCGCGGTTGTGGCCGCTCATCCGACCGCATCGCTGGCGGCTCGCCGTCGCCACCGCCGGGCTGTTCGCGAGCGCCACCATCGGGCTCGCCTTCCCGCAGATCGTGCGCGGGCTGCTCGACGCCGCGTTCGTGCGTCACGACCGCGCGCTACTCGACCGGATCGCGCTGCTCCTGCTCGGCCTGTTCGGGTTCCAAGCGCTGATGAACTTCACCCAGACCTACCTGCTCTCGGCCACGGGCGAGCGCGTGGTGGCGCGGCTGCGCGAGGCACTGTTGCAGCACCTGCTGCGGCTCTCACCCGGGTTCTTCGCCGAGCGCCGCACCGGGGAATTGGTGAGCCGGCTCTCGGCGGACATCGGGACGGTCCAGGGGCTCGTGAGCTACCAGCTCTCCGAGTTCGCCCGCCAGACGCTGTATCTGATCGGCGGGATTACCCTGCTCACGCTCACGAACCGCGCCCTCACCTTCACCGCCTCGCCGGCTGCGGCGCATGAGCACGGGCGTGCAGGACAAGGTCGCCGAGGCGACCGCGGTGGCGGAGGAGGCGTTCAGCCAGATCCGCATCGTGCAGAGCTTCGTCCAGGAGGCGGGGGAGGCGGCGCGCTACGGCCGCCGCATGGCCGAGGTGGTGCAGGTGGCGCTCCGGCGGGCGGTCGTGCGGGGCGTGTTCTTCGCGGTGATCACCTTCGCGGCGTTTGGCGCGATGGCCATCGTGCTGTGGGAAGGGGGCCGGCTCGTGCTCGGTGGCGTGCTCACCGCCGGAGCGCTGGTGCAGTTTCTGCTTTACACGGTCTTCATCGCGGCCGCCGTCACGGCGTTGACGAGCCTGTTTTCGAACTACCAGGAGACGGTCGGCGCCGCCCGCCGGGTGTTCGAGCTGCTCGAGACCGAGCCCACGGTGGCGGACCCGCCGACCCCGCGATCGCTCCCGTCGCCGGTGCGCGGGGAGGTCGCGGTCGAGCACGTCGGCTTCCGCTATCAACCGACGCTGCCGCTCGCGCTCGACGACGTCTCGCTCACGATCGCCCCGGGGGAGGTGGTGGCGCTGGTCGGCCCCTCGGGCGCCGGCAAGACGACCCTCGCGAACCTGTTGCCGCGGTTCTGGGACGTGACGGCGGGTCGCATCACGCTCGACGGCGTGGAGATCCGCCAGCTGCGGCTCGCCGAACTGCGCCGCGCCATCGGCCTCGTGCCCCAGGAGCCGGCGCTGTTCAGCGGCAGCGTGCACGAGAACATCGCCTACGGCCGTCCCGAGGCGAGCGCCGCCGAGGTGGAAGCGGCGGCCCGCGCGGCGCACGCGCACGAATTCGTCGAGCGGCTGCCGCAAGGCTACGCCACGCTCGTGGGGGAGCGTGGGGTGAAGCTCTCCGGCGGTCAGCGTCAGCGCATCGCGATCGCGCGAGCGCTCTTGAAGGACCCGCGCGTGCTCATTCTCGACGAGGCCACCTCGAGCGTCGACGCCGAAAGCGAGCACTTAATCGAGCAGGCGTTGGAGCTGCTGCTCAAGGGACGGAGCACGCTCATCATCGCGCACCGCCTCTCGACGGTGCGTCGCGCCGACCGGCTGGTGGTGCTGGACCGCGGGCGGGCGGTCGAGGAGGGCACGCACGACGAGCTGCTGGCGCGCGGCGGCCTGTACGCGCGGCTCTATCAACGACAGTTCCGAGACGAAGAGGTGGCGCAGCTGTAGCGGCGAGACCGCGGCCGCTCAGACGAGAAACGGCTCGATCTGTGGCGTCTGGGGGGTCACTTCGGGGCCGGCGCCGTCCAAATACACGTTGATCTCGCTGCGCACGCCGAACCGCTCCGGCAGGTAGACGCCCGGCTCGATCGAGAATCCCACCCCGGCCACCAAGGCCCTGGTATCCTGCGTCTCGTAGTTGTCGATGTGCGGTCCCGAGCCGTGCAGGTCGCGGTCGATCGAGTGGCCCGTGCGGTGGACGAAGTAGTCGGCGAACCCCGCCTCCCGGATCACGGCCCGCGCCGCGTCGTCCACCTCGGCCCCCGTGAGCACGGTGGCGGGGCGCCAGCGCTGGCGCAGCGTGGCGACGGCGGCGTCGCGGGCCCCGTGGACCGCCTGCCAGACGCGTTGCACGTCCGCGTTGGGTGCGCGTCCGGCGAAGGCGATCCACGTCTGATCGGCGAAGACGCTGCCGGGCCCCGGTCCCGCCCAGAGGTCGAGCAGCAGTACCTCGCCGGCCTGGAGCTCGCGGTCCGCTCCAGCATGCGGCTCGTAATGTGGCAGGGCCGAGTTCGGCCCGAACGCCGCGATCGGTCCGTCGCCGGTGTAGAGCCCGACGCGGGCGATCGCCTCACGCACCCGTCGCTGCAGCGTGGTCTCGCGCACCTCGGCCCCGCGCGCCAGTTCGCCACCGGCCCACCCCAAGGCCTCGCGCGCGATCCCCGCGAGCGCCTCAGCCGCCCGGCGGTGGCCGGCCAGCTCCGCCGGCGACCAGCGCGCGGCGAACTGGGTGACGAGGGCGGCGGACGACACGACCCGCGCGCCCAACCCCTCGAGCAGTTGCACCACGCCGTGCGGCACCCGGTCCAAATACGGCACGGCGTCCGCGGGCGAGATCTCGAGCGCGAGCGTGCGGCCGCGGGCGAGGGAGGTGAGATGCCCTTGGAGCTCCTGCCACGAGGCGTACGGCCGGACGTCACCCGGGAATCCCGCGAGCGGCTGCAGCTCGATCTTGTGGGCCACCGCGACGGGGCGGCCGCGGCCTGGCAGGAACACGAACAGCCGTCGCGTCCCCATCCCCGTGGGGCCGAGAATGCGCTCGGCGATGGGGTTGACCTTGCGGAAATCGTACAACAGCCAGGCGTCGGCGCCGAGTTGGCCCAGGGCATCAGCCAACGCGGCAAAGTCGAAGCCGTCGAGCAGCGGCATCAGTGGTGTCGCGGGTCGGGCGCCGCCGCCCGCCATTCGCAGGTGGCACCGCCCGTCGCCCGGCACGACACGTGCACCATGGCGCCCTCGAAGCCCACCAGCAGGCGCAAGAGCTCGGCGAAGCCGGCGCCGAACAGCGTGCACGCGGCGCCGTCGGGGGTGGCGTGCACGGCGATCGCGTCGTTCACGCGCGCCACCGGCACGCGGCCCTCACGCCGCAGCTCGCCGCCGAGCACGGCGCGCGCGGCGCGGCGCGCCGCGCCGTAGCCGAAGAGCCGCGGCGCCACGCGGGCCGCGAGCCGCGACAGCACGAACAAGCGGCGCACGGCGCGCCGCGCCGCGCGGCGGCCCGCGTCGGCGAACACCAGCCCGGCATCGGGGCGGCGCCCGACGAGGCGCAGCAGCGCCTCCACGTGGGCGGGGTCGGCCCGGGCGTCCCGCCGGGCCATCGCCTCGTACTCGCGCAGCTGCATCGCAACGGTCGGCGAGAGGCCGAGGCGCTTGGAGAGGAGCTCAGCGGCGAACTCCGACAGGCCGTCTTCCACGGGCGTGTCGAGGTTGCGTACCGCCTCCAGCACGGTGAGCGGCAGGATACTGTGGACCACGGCGCGCGAAACCTAGCACTGCCGGCCCCTATTGCGGAACCCGCGGACGGGAGGAGAGGTTACGGGACGCCCATGAATCCGCCTACGCCACCCAGTCCGCCCACTCCGCCCCCGCCGCTCACGCCAGCCGCCGAGGCCGACAAGCGCGAGAGCTTCGAGCGCGAGGCGCTGGTGCACCTGGACAGCCTGTACCGCGTCGCCCTGCGCCTGACCGGCAACGCCGCCGAGGCCGACGACCTGGTCCAGGAGACGATGCTCAAGGCGTACCGCGCCTGGGACCAGTTCCAGCGCGGCACCAACGCCAAAGGATGGCTGTTGACCATCCTGCGCCACGCGTTCATTAACGAATACCGGCGCCGCACGCGCCATCCCGAGACGGTCGACTTGGACGCCATCGAGCCGTTCTCGGTCTTCGAGGAGCTGCAGGACGACGACCCCCAGGGGACGTTCTTCGACCGCATCGTGGACGACGAGGTGCTCCGCGCCATCGACGAGCTCCCGGAACAATTCCGGGAGACGGCGGTGTTGAGCGACGTGGAGGGGCTCTCCTATGAGGAGATCGCCCGCGTGCTGGACGTGCCGGTCGGCACGGTGAAGTCCCGGCTGTTCCGGGCACGGCGCCTGTTGCAGCAGAAACTGTACAATTACGCCGTAGGGATGGGGTACATCAAAGGGACTGCCCGATGAATTGCCGTCAATGCGCCGAGCACCTGTATGAGTACCTCGACCGCGAGCTCACGCCCGAGCTGGAGCGGGAGATCCGGCAGCATCTCGTCGAGTGCCCGCCCTGCGGCGAGCATTTCGACTTCGAGCAGCTCTTTCTCGATTTCCTGCGGGCTCGCTGCCGGGCCCAAGGTGCCCCGCCCGAACTGAAGCGCCGCATCCTGCGGGAGCTGTTCGACGAGTGACGTGGCTCACCCCGGACGGCGTGGCTGCCGCCCTGGGGGTGGGCCTGCTCGTGACGTGGCGCTTCTCGTGGGCCGGCCTGGCCCTCCTCGCCGTCTGCTTCATCTCCGGTAGTCTGCTCTCCCAGTTCGCCGAACGACGCGCGCCGCGCCGTAATGCGCGGCAGGTCATCGCCAACGGCGGGGTCGCCGCGCTGGCCGCCTGCCTGGGCTCCTGGCCCGCGGCGGCGGGAGCGCTCGCCGCCGCCACCGCGGACACCTGGGCGACCGAGATCGGCGCGTTCTCCCCCTTCCCGCCGCGCCTCATCGCGACCGGTGCGCGCGTCGCGCGCGGGACCTCGGGCGGTGTGACGGTGCTCGGCACGCTCGGCGGCGTCGCGGGCGCGATCGTGATGGCCGCGCTCACGCGGGGGGTGGCGCCCCGAGGGCTCGCTCTGGGGATGCTCACCGTGACCGGCGCCGGGGTCGCCGGGCTGGTGCTCGACTCGCTGCTCGGCGCGACGCTGCAGGGCCGCTACCTGTGTCCCGGGTGCGACGCCCGTTTCGAGCGCGGGAATACGGTGTGTCACGAAGCGGTACGGTTGGTGGGAGGCTGGCGGTGGTTGGACAACGACGCGGTGAATCTGACGGCGACGCTGTGTGGAGCGGTCGTCGCGGTGATCGCGACGCACCCCGCGCTGCGGTAGCGGAGGCGCCGCGGGGCGCGTGAGCGAGCGCTGGGACGCGATCGTCGTGGGGGCGGGTCCGGCGGGGGCGACCACGGCGCTGCTCTTGGCCCGCGCGGGGGCGGCGGTCCTGCTGCTCGACCGCGCCCGGTTCCCTCGTCACAAGCCCTGCTCGGAATACTTGAGCCCGGCGGCCACGACGATCCTGGAGCGCCTCGGCGCCGACGTGCTCGGCGCAGTGGAGCGCGCGCCGCACGCCAAGCTCTCCGGCATGAAGGTGGTGGCGCCCGCCGGCGCGACGATGTGCGGTCGCTTCGGCGGGCGCTCGAGCTTCGCGCTGCCCCGCAGCGCCTTCGACGCGATCCTGGTGCGCGCCGCGGCGCGGGCGGGAGCGGTCGTGCGGGAGGCGGCGGCGGTGGACGGTCTCGTGTGGGACCGGGGCGCGGTCGTTGGCGTGACGGGTCGATCGGCGGGCGGGGCGCTCGAGCCGTGGCGCGCGCGCGTCGTGGTGGGCGCCGACGGGCTGCGCTCCGTCGTCGCGCGCCGGCTCGGCTTGGTGCGGTCGGGGCGGCCGCGCCGCATCGCGTTCACGGCCCACGTGGCCGACGTGGCCGGCCTGGACGGCGTGGGCGAACTGCACGTGAGCGATCACGGCTACGTGGGGCTCGGGCCCGTGGGCGACGGCGTGGCCACGGTGGCGCTCGTCGTGCCGCTCGCGGCGGTGCGGGCGCGGGGCCGCGATTACCAGCGCGGGTTTTTCCGGGAGCTCGAGCGTTTTCCCGGTCTCCGCGGACGCTTCGACCCGCGGCGCCTGGTGCGCGAGGTGCTCACCACGGGGCCGTTCGCGCGCTGGGCCCGCGTCCCGGTGGCGGCGGGCGCGCTGCTCGTGGGTGACGCGGCGGACTTCTTCGACCCGTTCACCGGCCAAGGGATCTACGCCGCGCTGCGCGGCGCCGAACTCGCCACGGCGACGCTCGTCCCGGCGCTCGCGGCGGGAGGGCGGACCGACCCGCTCCCGCGTGCGGCGCTGCTTCCCTATGCGCGGGCGCGGCGGCGCGCGTTCCTGGGGAAATGGCTCTTGGAGCGGCTGATCGCCTGGGGCGTGGGGTGGCCCGGCCTCACGGACCGCGTGGTCGCTCGGCTGGCGCGCCGGTCGGATCTCGCGGATCTTCTCGTAGGGGCGACGGCGAACATCGTCCCGGCGCGGCGGGTCTTCGCGCCTGCGGTGCTCGCCCGACTGCTTTGGTGACCATGCACGGCGTCGATCCGGCGCAGTTCCGCCAGCTGCTCGGCCGGTTTGCCACCGGCGTGACGGTGCTCACGACCCGGGATGCCCGAGGCCACCCCATCGGCATGACGGCGAGCGCCGTCGCGTCGGTGTCGCTCGAGCCGCCGTTGCTCCTGGTCGCGGTGAGTCGCGTGAACGACATGCACGCCGCCTTGCAGGCCGCGACGCACTTCGTCCTGAACGTACTGGCGGCCGACCAGGAGGCGATCTCGCGGCGGTTCGCGGCCGACGATCTGGAGCGGTTCGAGGGGATCGGGTACCGCGAGTCGCGCCAGGGGCTCCCCGTGCTCGACGGCGTGCTCGCGAGCATCGAGTGCGACAAGCAGGGCGAGGTACCGGGCGGGGACCACACGGTGTTCTTCGGATTGGTGACGGGGGGCTCAGTGACCGACCGCAGTCCCCTGCTGTATTATCGCGGCGGCTACACCGGGCTGCGCGGGGCATGATCGGCACCGAGCTGCTCGACGACCCCCGGGCCGACGCCGCGGCGGTGCGGGCCGAGCTCGAGGACATCGCGCGCCTGAACGCACTGTTCGGCGGGACGCGCGCGGTGGTGGGCGAGCTCGAGCCGGTATTTCGCGCGGCGGCGCGCCGCCCCGGCCCCGCGCGGGGGCAGGCCACGACCTGGACCTTGCTCGACGTCGGGACTGGGATGGGCGACATCCCGCGGGCGGCCGCCGCCGCGGCTCGGCGCCACGGCATCGCGCTCCGCCTCGTGGCGATCGAGCGCCACGTCGCCGCGGCGCGCCTGGCGCGCGACGCGGACCCCGCGGCGCCGCTGGCGCTCGTCCGCGCGGACGGCGGCGCGCCTCCGCTCGCCGAGCATTCGGTCGACATCGTGATCGCGAGCCAAGTGCTGCACCACCTGCCCCGCGCCGTCGCGACGCGCTGGATTGCGGGGTTCGACCGCTTGGCGCGGCGCGTGGTCGTGCTCGCCGATCTGCGGCGCTCGCTCCTCGCGATGGCGGGAGTGTGGGCGGCGGCGCTAGCGCTCGGCATGAACCGGGTGACGCGGCACGACGCCGTGGTCTCGCTGCGCCGCGGCTACACGACGCGGGAGTTCGACGCGCTGCTCGCCGCGGCCGGCATCCGGGCGGCCGCGCGGCGCCGGCCCGGATTCCGGATCGTGGCGTCGTGGCGTCCGCGGGGCGCTCCGGGAGACCCCTAGCCGTGCGCACCGTCGACCGCGTCGCCATCCGGGCCCCGCTCGAGCGGGTGTTCGAGGCCGCCGTGCAGGTCGAGCGCTGGCCCAGGATCCTCTCGCACTACCGCTTCGTCCGCTTCCTCGATCGGCGAGACGGCGGCGGCACGGTCGAAATGGCGGCGTGGCGGCCGTTCGGGCCGCTGCGCTACCCCACGTGGTGGGTGTCCGAGATGACGGTCGATCGGCCCGCGCGCGAGGTGCGCTACCGCCATGTGCGGGGTATCACGGCGGGAATGGACGTGGTGTGGCGCGTGGCGGCGGACGGGGCCCACGTGGCCGTCACGATCGTGCACGAGTGGCGGGGGCCGGCGTGGCCACTCATCGGCCCGCTCGCGGCCGACCTGGTGATCGGTCCGGTGTTCATCCACGGCATTGCCGCGCGCACACTCGCGGGGCTCAAACGCTATAGCGAGGGGGGATCGTGACGATCGGAGGGCGGCGCGTCGTCATCACCGGGGTGGGAGCCGTCACGCCGATCGGCACGGGAGCCGACGGGTTGTGGAGCGGTCTCGCCGCCCGCGCCTCCGCGGTGCGGTCGATCACGCGGTTCGACCCCGCACCGTTTCGCAGCCGGATTGCCGCCGAGATCCCGGATTTTCGGCCGCAGGACCACCTCGACGCCAAGCGTGCCAAGCGCCTGGACCGCTTCTCCCAGTTGGCCGTCACGAGTGCGCGGTTCGCGCTCGCCGACGCCGCGCTCGACCCGAAGCGCGAGGACGGGGAGCGCGTCGGGGCGATGATGGGGTCGGCCCTGGGCGGTGTCGCCTTCGCCGAGGCGCAGGTGGAGGCGTTCCGCGCCGACGGCCCGCGCGGGCTCGACCCGGCCCTGGCACTCGCCGTGTTCCCCGGCGCGGCGAGTTGCAACATCGCGATCGAGTTCGGGTTCAGCGGCCCCAACTCCACCAACGCCATGAGCTGCGCGTCCGGGACGATCGCCGTGGGGGACGCGTTCCACGCGATCCGCGCGGGACTCGCCGACGTGATGCTGGCGGGCGGCGCGGAAGCTCCCCTCGCGCCCATGACCTACGCGGCCTTCAGCGTGATCCGCGCCATGAGCACCCGGAACGACGATCCCGCGCACGCGTCGCGGCCGTTCGACGAGGCGCGCGACGGCTTCGTGATGGGCGAAGGCGCCGCCGTGCTCGTCCTGGAGGAGCGGCAGCGGGCGCTGGCGCGCGGGGCGAACCTCTACGCCGAGGTCGTGGGCTACGCGTGCACCAACGACGCCTACCACATGACCGCCCCCCGGCCCGACGGGCGCCAGGCGGCGCGCGCCATGCGGCTCGCGCTCGCTGACGGCGACGTCGCCCTCACCGAAGTGGGCTACATCAACGCGCACGGCTCCTCGACCCCGCTCAACGACTCGACCGAGACGGCCGCCATCAAGCAGGTATTCGGCGCCCACGCCTACCGCCTCACGGTGAGCGGGACCAAGGGCTATTACGGGCACGCGCTGGGCGCGAGCGGGGCGATCGAGGCCGCGATCTGCGCGCTCGCCATGCAGCGCCGCTGGCTGCCCCCGACCCTCAACCTCGAGTGCCCCGACCCGGCGTGCGATTTGGACTGCCTGCCGGGGGACGGCCGGGCTGCCGCGCCCGAGATCGTGCTCTCGAACTCGTTCGGGTTCGGCGGCATCAACGCGTCGCTGGTGTTGCGGCGCGCGTAGCGCTCGCCCTAGATTGGCCCCGCCTTCCACTCCTGAGGAGCAGCGGACATGATCAAGGATCTGCGCCCGCTCACCGCGGAATTCGTCGGCACGTTGCTGTTCGTGTTCCTGGGCGCCGGCAGCGTGGCCATGCTGGTGGCCACGGCACCCCAGCCCAACCCCGTGGGCGCGCTCGGCGTGGCGCTGGCGCACGGCGTGGCCCTGGCGATCATCGTGTCGATGACGATAAGCATCTCGGGCGGTCACATCAATCCGGCCGTGACGATCGGGCTGTGGATCGCCGACAAGATCGACGGCTGGCAGGCCACGAAGTACATCGCGGCGCAGCTCGGGGGGGCCGTCGCCGGGGCGGCGCTGGTGAAGGCGCTGTTGCCGCGCGTCGCGGTCAGCCTGGCGCTGGTCGGCACGCCGCGCCTGGCGAACGACGTGACCTTCCTGCAAGGGGTGTGGATCGAGGCGGTGCTCACCTTCTTCCTCGTGAGCGCCGTGTTCGGGACGGCGGTGTCGGCGCAGGCGCCCAGGATCGCGGGCTTCGGCATCGGCCTCGCGCTGTTCGTGAGCGCGCTCGTCGGGGGCAGCCTCACCGGGGCCGCCCTGAACCCGGCGCGCGCCTTCGGGCCCGCGCTCGTGGCGTGGCAGTGGACCGGGCAGGCCGTCTATTGGATCGGCCCGTTGCTCGGAGCCGCGCTCGCCGCGGCGCTGTGGAAGGCGATCCTGTTGCCGAAGACCTAGAGCCGCTCGGCCGCCGCGGCCGCGAAATAGCTGACGATGATATCGGCGCCCGCGCGGCGGATGGCGTAAAGCGTCTCCCACATGGCGCGGGTCTCGTCCAGCATGCCGCGCTCCGCGGCCGCCTTGATCATCGCGTACTCCCCGCTCACCTGGTAGGCGGCGAGCGGCGAGCCGAATTCCTGCTTGGCACGCCGGATCAGGTCGAGACACGGGAGCGCCGGTTTCACGAGGATGATATCCGCGCCTTCACGGACGTCGAGGCGGATCTCCCGCATCGCCTCGTCGGCGTTGGTCCCCGCCATCTGGTACGCCTGGCGATCGCCGAACTGCGGCGTCGAGCCCGCCGCCTCGCGGAACGGACCGTAGAACGCCGACGCCGTCTTCGCGGCGTAGGAGAGGATCGGGATGCGGGTCAAGCCCGCCGAGTCCAGCGCCTTGCGGATCCCCGCGACGCGGCCGTCCATCATGTCGCTCGGCGCCACGACATCGACTCCGGCGCGCGCCTGCGTGACGGCGACCTTGCCGAGCAGGTAGACGGACGCGTCGTTCTCCACTTCGCCGTCCTGGAGCACGCCGCAGTGTCCATGGTCGGTGTACTCGCACAGGCACACGTCGCCGATCACCAGCACCTCCGGCACGGCCCGCTTCACGGCGCGGGCCGCCTGCTGCACGATCCCCTGCTCGTCGTACGCCTCGGACCCCGTGGGGTCCTTCGTGGCCGGGAGCCCGAATACCAGGATGCCGCCGAGCCCCAGGCTGCGCGCGCGCTCGGCGTCCCGCACCAGTTCGTCGACGGAGGTCTGGAACACCCCGGGGAGGGTCGTGATCTCCCGGCGCACGCCCGCCCCGTGGCACGCGAACAACGGCCACACGAGCTGCGAGGGAACGAGGTGGGTCTCCTGGACCAGGCGCCGCAGCGCCGCCGTGCGCCGCAGCCGCCGCAGGCGACGCGTCGGGAACTCACTCATCGGCCGAGCAATCTCGACGCCCCTTGCGCCCGCAGCAAGTCCGCCACCGTCCGGCCCGCGGCCGCCGGGTCGCGCGCATCGAGCGCGGCCGAGGCGGTGATCTGCACCGAGCCGTCCTGCGCCGTCACCCGACCGAACAGCCGCCCCACGCCCGTCGCGGCGCTCCCGTCCCCCGCCCCGCAGTAGGCCGCCACGGGCGCCTGGCACCCGCCCTCGAGCGCCGCCAAGAGACTGCGCTCGGCCGCCACCTGCCGCGCGCTCGGCGGGTGCTCGAGCGGGGCCAGGGCCTGGCGCGCTCGGGCGTCGTCCGAGCGCATCTCGAGGCCGAGCGCCCCCTGGCCCGGGGCCGGCATCACTTCCAGCGGATCGAGCCGCGCGGCGATGGCGTCCGTGAGCGCCAGCCGCTCGAGCCCCGCGAATGCCAGGAGCGCCGCGGCGAGCCCGCCCGCTCCCTCCCGCACCTTCCGCACGCGGGTCGGCACGTTCCCGCGCAGCGCCACGATCTCGAGATCGGGACGCAGGTAGCGCAGTTGCGCCACGCGCCGCAAGCTCGACGTGCCGACGCGCGCGCCCGCTGGCAGGTCGGCGATGGCGCGGACGCCGGCCACGCGGGCGACGAGGACGTCGGCGGGATCGGCGCGGGCCGGCACCGCCGCGAGCGCCAGCGCTTCAGGCAACTGGGTCGGCAGATCCTTAAGCGAGTGCACGGCCACGTCGATGCGGCCGGCGAGCAGGGCGTCCTCGAGCTCCTTGGTGAAGAAGCCCTTGCCTTCGAGCAGGTGCAGCGGCCGGTCCACCTCGGCATCGCCCCGCGTCCGGACGATCACGAGCTCGGCGGCGACGCCGCGCGCGGCCAGGGCCGTGCGCACCCACCCGGCCTGCGACCGGGCCAGATCGCTGCCCCGGGTGCCGAGCTTGAGGGGCGGGCTCACCGGGTGCGGGGCCGCCGCTGCCCGCGCGACCGCGGCTTCGGGGGCGCGAAGTGGCGTCTCAGCGCGTGGAGCAGCCCGGGCACGGAATACTCGCTCGCCTCGATCGTCACCGCGATGCCGAGCTCGCGCGCCGTCGCGGCCGTCACCGGGCCGATCGCCGCGGCCGCGAAGCGGCCCGACGTCGCCGCCTCGTGCCCGACCAGATCGACGAAGTGGCGCACGGTGGAGGAGGACGTAAACGTGATCGCGTCGATGCGGCGCGCCAGGATGTCGCTCGCGAGCGCGTCCCCGTCTCCCGCCTCGCGCAGCGTCTCGTAGACGGGAATCACGTCGACCACGGCGCCCCGCGCGCGCAGCCCCACCGGCAGCGCATCCCGCCCCTCGCGCGCCCGGGGCAGCAGCACGCGCTGTCCCTCGAGCGGGCCGCGCTGCCCCAACGCCTCGACCAGTGCCTCGGCGACGAAGCGGGCGGGGACGAGGGCGGCCGTGACGCCGCGGCGCGCGAGTGCGCTCGCCGTCGCCGGTCCGATCGCGGCGATCGGGGCGCGGTTCAGGTCGCGGGCGGTGAGCCCCCAATCGGCCAGGCGATCGCACACCACGGCGACGGCGTTTTGGCTCGTGAAGATCACCCAGGCGTAGCGCGACAGCTGGGCCAGCGCGGCGCCGAGCGGTGCGAGATCGGCGAGGGGCCGGATGCGGATGGTCGGGGCGACGACGACCTCGGCGCCCAGCCGCTCCAGCGCGCGCACCAGCGCCCGCGCCCGCGCGCGCGGGCGGGTGACCGCAATGCGTCGGCCGGCGAGCGGGCGCGCGCGAGCGGAGCGGGGCGATCGCCGCGAGTGTGACATGGAGTGTTGCAATCTCAGCCGCCCCAAAAGCATTATCAAGCAATGTGGCGCTCGCTGCGCTCCGCACTCGCCCGCTTCACCGTACGCCGGGCGGCCGCCTGCCAGCGGTACGCGCCCAAGCGCGCGGGCCGCTGGTTACGGCTGGGATGCGCGCTCGCGCCGGCGTTCGCGGAGCCCTACCCCGCGCTGGTGCGGCTGCGCCGCGCCATCGAGGACCGCTGGGGTGCCCTCGCGGCGGCGCAGGAAGCCGCCGAGCGCTTTCCCGCGAGTCCCGACGCGTGGCTGCTGCTCGGCGAAGCGTGTCAAATGGTGTTCCGCCAGCAGGACGCGCTGCACGCCTACGAGGAGGCGCTGGCGCTCGAGGAGCGCCCCGACGCCGCGCTGGCGGCGGGCGATCTCTATCGCCGTGCGGGGCGGCACGCCGAAGCGGCGGCGCGGTTCGCCCGCGCCTACGCCGCCGGCGGCGGCGCCGAGGCGCTGTGGCTCAACGCGCAGGAGCTGTTCCGGGCCGGCGACGTCGGGGCCGCGGACGAGGCGCTGCACCTGTGGGCCACCCAGGTGCCGGACGGCTTGGAGCGGCTCTCGCAAGCGCGCGCCGAGCTGTTCGCCACCAAGCGCGGCGGCTAGGGCCGGCGCAGGCGACGGTACAGCGACACCGCGTAGGCGACGAGGACGACGGCGGTCACCACGTAGGCCGCCGCCAGATAGCCGGCGTTCTGGGGCACCTCAGCCACCGGGCCCTCCGCGTGCCTCCCGCTCCAGCGCCAGCGCGTAGCGCTGGGTCACGAACCCCACGTACAGCAGCGTAAACACGCCGAGCGAGCACAGCCACGTCACCAGCATGCTCGCGGGGAGGGAGGGCGCACTGGGCTTCAAGACGATGGGCTGGGGGTGCAGCGTGCGGAACAGATACACGCTCAGGTGAATGAAGGGCACGAGCACCATGCCGCAGATCCCGAGCACCGCCGCGTAGCGCCCGCGCAGCACCGGATCGGTGATGGCACCGCGCAGCAACAGGTACCCCACGTAGAGGAAGAACAGCAGCAGCGTGGACGTGAGTCGTGCGTCCCAGGTCCACCAGGTTCCCCAGATCGGCTTGCCCCAGATGGGACCGGTCGTGAGCACGATGACGGCGAATACGGTGCCCACTTCCGCCGACGCCGCCGCAAAGCGGTCGAGCCGCGGGTCCTTCAAGAACAGGTAGAACATCCCCGCGAGGCCGACGAGCACGATCGCGGTCTCGGCCCAGATCGCCGCGGGCACGTGGAGGTAGTAAATCTTCTGAGCGGGACCCTGCAACCGTTCCACGGGCGTGAAGGCCAGGGCCCGGACGTAGACGCCGGCGAGTAGCACGAGCCCGAGCGCGGTGAGGAAGCCGCCCTTGCGCGAGAGGGTCATTCGTCCACCGTATAGCGGAACAACAGGGTCGCCACCACGAGGAACACGATGTCGTAGGCGGCGAGCAACTTAAGATAGGCGACCGACTCGCTCAAGGGGCGCGCCGCGAGCAGCCGCGCCGTGGCGAGGACGGCGAACACGAGCGGCGGAATGAGAAACGGCAGCAGCAAGACCGGGAGCATCAGCTCCGCAAAGCGGGTGCGCGCGACCATGGCGCTGAACAGCGTACCCACCGTCACGAAGCCCACCGTGGCCAGGGCGATCACGCCGATGAGAGGCAGGAGGACCCGCCCCAGCGGTACGTCGAAGAACAGCACGAACAGAGGCAACCCCACCGCTTCCACCACCGCGACGAAGACGAGGTTCGCCAGCAGCTTGCCCCAATAGAGGCTGACGCGGCTCAAGGGCGAGACGAGGAGCCCTTCGAGCGCCGCGTTCTCGAGTTCCAGCTGAAAGGCCCGGTTGAGTCCCAGCATCCCGGCGAAGGTGAAGGTCACCCAGAGGATGCTCGGGGCGAGGAGGAGCGCGGGGACGGCCGTGGGGTCGCGGCCGAAGTTGAACACGGTGAGCACGAGGGCGGTGAACACCGCCGCCGACAGGACCGCCGTGCGGGTGCGGAACTCGAGCACCAGGTCCTTGCGCGCGACGACCCACGCCGCGAGCAGCAGCTCAGCCATCGGTCATGGCGCGCCGGTACGCTTGGGCGATCTCGCCCGCCGCGCGGGCGCCGCGCGGCGCGAGTTCGACGAACCGCCCGCGGCGCTGGAACGCGACGTGCGTCGCGAGCTCGACGCCCTCGTCCACGTTGTGCGTCGCCAGGACGAGCACCCGGCCGCCGCCGCGCAGCTCGGCGAGGAGGGCCCGCAACTCGGCCGCGGCGGCGAGGTCGAGCCCGGTGAACGGCTCGTCCAGGAGCAGCACCGCGGGATCGTGGACTAGCGCTCGCGCGATGGCGGCCCGCTGCACCAGACCCCGCGACAGCGACCACACCGGCTGACCGGCGCGCTCGCTCAGGCCGAGCCGGCCGAGCAGCGCGTCGGCGCGGGGCCCGCGCTCGACCGCCGCCACGCCGTACAGCGTGGCCCAGAACAGCAGGTTCTCCCGCACCGTCAGATGGCCATACAGGTGGGACTGATGGTCGATCCACCCGATCGCGCGCGCCCCGCCGTCGACGGCGGCCCACCCGCCCTGGGGCCGGATCAGCCCCGCCAGCACCTTCAGGAGCGTGGTCTTCCCGGCGCCGTTCGGTCCGAAGATCGCGAGCGTCTGCCCGGGAACGAGGCGGAACGACACCTCGTCGAGCGCGACCACGCGACCGAATGCGTGGCGCAACCCTTCAGCCAAGAGCATCGATGCGGGAGGCCAAGTCCTCCAAGTCGAACGGCTTGACGAGATAGCCCGAGTGCCCCAGGTCGAGCACGTTGATCAACGGTTCCATGCTGACGTAGGAGGTGGTCACGATGACCGGGAGCGTGGGCTGCGATTGGCGGATCTCCTGCAGCAGCGTCACGCCATCGGTATCGGGGAGTCGGAGGTCGAGCACCAAGACTTCGGGGTGGAATTCCTGCAGTTGGCGGCGGGCCTCGGTGCCGCTGGCGGCGAAGGCGACGTGGTAGCGAGCGGTGAAGAAGCGCTTGTAGGTGCGCCGCAGCGCCGCTTCGTCCTCCACGAACAGCACTTTGCGTCGCGCGGCGGGAGGCCCCATAGGTGGGGCCCAATATACGTAGCGGCGCACCCCCTCGGGCAGCTGGGGCGGATTACGGCGCGCCGCGGGCGCCGCTTTCCAACTCGAACAGATCGTCCAGCTTCGTGAGCACCAGGAGGAACCGCAGCTCCTCGTTGGCGCCGCGCAGCCGGACGATGAGCCGGCGCTCGGCGGCCTTGCGCTGAATCAGCATCAGCGCCCCGAGGCCGGCCGAGTCCAGATGCCGGGTCCCCGAAAGGTCGATCACCAGGCGGCCCGCCCCTTCGGGCAGTTGCTCGAGCAACTCGGTCGCCGCGCGGCGGAACACCACGCGTGACTCGAGGCCCAGCTCTTCCGGCGCCGCCAAGACGCGTTCCGCCGGACTCGTCGACATCGCCATCACGTCCTCCACAGTCGGCTCCAGTAAGAGTGCCGACGGGGCGGTATGCGACTCCGGTGCCACCCAGCTAAGCTGCGGGCCGGCAACCGGTTGTCAAAGCCGGAGTGAGGTGCCTCACGCCACGCGCTGCCGCAGAGCGAGGGGTGCGGCGCAGTTTGCAAGGGCCGGCGCCCGACGTGCGGCCAGGTGGAGCAGGGGAGCCGCTCCACTCGGAACTCGCGGAGTGAGCGGGAAGCGGGCGGAACGGGGGCCGGGGTCTACACCGTGGTGGTGGGAGGGGTGCGCGGCGGAGGCTTACGACCCGGCGTGCCGGGGCCGTCCGGCGTGGCGCGTCTGCCGGCTCATTCGACTTGGCCGAACTTCGCGATGTCCTCCGGCAATGCCTCGCCCGTCGTGACGGCGTCTTTGCCCTGCACCATGGTGCGGATCTGCTCGACCACGTCCGGATTCGCGAGGGTCGTCACGTCGCCGACATCGCGGCGATTCGAGATCGCCGCGAGCACCCGACGCATGATCTTCCCGGACCGCGTCTTGGGCATGTCGGGGACGATGTAGACGCGCTTGGGTCGCGCGATCTTGCCGATCACCTCTTCGATCGCCTTGATGACGCGGTCGCTGACCTCCTGGCTCGGCTGCACGCCCGGTTTGACGGCGATGTACACTTCGGGTACGCGGCCCTTGACCTCGTCCTGGACGGGGACCACGGCGGCCTCGGCGACCTCCGGGACGGTGAGACAGGCCGACTCGAGCTCCTTCGTGCCGAGGCGGTGACCGGCGACGTTGATTACGTCGTCGATCCGGCCGAGGATGCGGAAGTAGCCGTCCGCCGCCTGCACCGCGCCATCGCCGCACATGAAGGGCCAGTCGCGCCAGTCCTTGCTGCGGGGATTCTTGTTGTACTTGGCGAAGTAGGTTTTGACGTAGCGATCGCGATCGCCCCAAATCGTCTGCATGATGCCGGGCCAGGGATTCCGGATGCAGATGTTGCCCGCCTTGCCGGACCCCTTGGGGACTTCCGCCCCGGTCTCGTCGTAGATGATGGGATGGATCCCCGGGGCGCCGGGGCCGCAGCTGCCCGGCTTCATCGCGTGAATCGCCGGCATCGTGGTGCCGAGGAAACCGCCGGTCTCCGTCAGCCACCACGTATCGGTGATGACGGCTTCCCGCTTCCCCACCTCGCTGTAATACCAGCGCCACGCCTCCGGCTCGATCGGCTCGCCCACCGTGGTCATCGACTTGAAGCGGTACTTGTACTTGCGCGGTTCTTGGGGACCGAGTTTCCGGAGCATCCGGATCGCCGTCGGCGCGGTGTGGAAGATGCTCACGCCCAACCGCTCGGCGATGCGCCAGGGCCGCCCGGCGTCGGGAAAGGTCGGCACGCCCTCGTACAGCACGCTCGTCGCGGCGGTCGCCAGGGGCCCGTAGACGATGTAGGAATGCCCGGTGATCCAGCCGATGTCCGCCATGCACCAATAGACATCCTCGGGATGAATGTCGAGGATCCACTTGGAGGTGGCGGTGACGTAGGAGAGATACCCGGCGATGCCGTGCTGCGCGCCCTTCGGCTTGCCCGTCGTGCCGCTCGAGTACATCAGGAACAACGGCCCCTCGGAGGGCAGGGGCACCGCCTGCACCTGCTGGCCCGTGTAGTTCTTGAGCAACTCGTTCACGAAGACGTCGCGGCCCGCGACCATGGGCGTCTTGGCGGAATACTTTCCGGGATAGCGCTGCCACACGAGGACCTTGTCGACGTCCTGCCCCAACTCCTTCGCCGTCCGCACCGCGATATCGGCATTCGCTTTGTGATCTCCGAGCGTGCCGTTCCGCCAGTAGCTGTCCATCGTGATCAGCACCCGGCTGCCCGAATCCTGAATGCGCGAGCCGCACGCCTGGCCGCTGAACCCGCCGAACACCTGCGAGTGCACGACGCCGAGCCGCGCGCACGCCAGCATCGTGATGGGCAGCTCCGGCACCATCGGCATGTGCAGGGTGACGCGGTCCCCGGCCTTGAGTCCCAGGCCGCGGAGCAGCGCCGCCACTTCATTCACGCGGCTATGCAGCTCCCGATACGAGATGGCCACATCCGGCTCGTTTTCCGGCTCGGGCACGAAGATGAACGCCGCCTTGTCGCCGTATTGGTCGAGATGGCGATCGACGCAGTTGTAGCACGCGTTGATTTTGCCGCCGACAAACCATTTCCAGAACGGCGCATCACTGGTATCGAGCACCGTGCGATAGGGCTCGAACCACGTGAGCATCTCCGCATACGCCCGGAAGCAGTCGGGGAACTTGTCGAGGCCGAACTTCTCGAGGATGTGCGGGTCTCGCATGTTCGCTTGTGCCTTGAACTTCTCGGAAGGTTGATAGTATTCCTCTTCCTTCCAGTGCACGGCGATCTGCGCTTCGCTGACCTCGGTGAGCTCCTGAGCTTTTGTCGCCTTCGCCATCTGGGTTGCCTCCTCGCCCGCGCACACGTCCGGGCTCACGCATGCCCGGCGCACACGATCGAGCATGTAGCACCGGCTCGCCGCGCGTGTCAAGGCCGGAGCGGCCGACGACGCGACGAGCGCGCGTGTCCCGCGACGGCTACAGCTCGACCTGCGCGCCGACCTCGAACACCTGGTTCGCCGGGATCTTGAAGTAGGCCGTCGCCCGCAGGGCGTTGCGTGACATGAACGCGAACAGAGTCGCACGCCACTCGGCCATGCCGGGCCGCGCCGAGGGGACGAGGGTCTCGCGCCCGAGAAAGAACGTCGTGCCTTCGATCCGGATGTCGAGGGCTTTCACCCGACAGCCCGCGAGGACGTCCTCGATGTTGGGATCGTCCATGAACCCGTAGGTGGCGGTCACGCTGTGAAACCCCTTGCCGATGCGTTTCACCGTCACCCGCTCCCCGGGCGCGACGTGGGGGACGTCGTGGGTCACCACGTGGAGGAACACGATCTTCTCGTGCAGCACCTTGTTGTGGGCGAGGTTGTGCACGAGCGCCGGGGGCGTGCCGTCGGTGGTCCCCGACATGAAGACGGCCGTCCCGGGCACGCGGATCGGCGGTTCCGCCGCCAGGTCGGCGAGCAGCATCTTGAGCGGGACGGTCTTCTCGAGCAGGCGCTTGGCGAGGATCTCGCGCCCGCGCTTCCACGTGGTCATCAGCGTGAAGACGCCCGCGGCGATGGCGAGGGGGACCCAGCCGCCGTAGCGGATCTTCAGGGCATTGGCGCCGAAGAACAGCAGGTCCAGCCACAGGAACAACCCGGCCACGCTCGCCGCGCGCAGGAAGCTCCAGCCCCACACCTCGCGGCTCATCACGTAGAACATCAGCGTCGTCATGAGCATGAGCGTGGACAGCGCCACGCCGTAGGCCCCCGCGATGTTGCTCGAGGTGCGGAACCCCAGCACCAGCGCGCACGTGAGCAGCATGAGCCCCCAGTTCACGGCGGGCACGTAGATCTGGCCGATCTCGCGCGAGGAGGTGTGCTCGATGCGGAGCCGCGGGCTGTAGCCCAGTTGCACGGCCTGGTGCGTCAGCGAGAAGGCGCCGGAAATGACGGCCTGCGAGGCGATGATGGTCGCGGCGGTCGCGAGCCCGATCAGGGGATACAGGGCCCAGCCGGGCGCGAGATGGTAGAAGGGATTCTCCGCGGCGGCGGGCTCGCGCAGCAACAGCGCCCCCTGACCAAAGTAGTTGAGCAACAGGCAGGGCAGCGCGACACTGAACCACGCGATCTGGATGGCGCGGTGGCCAAAGTGACCGAGGTCCGCGTACAGCGCCTCGCCGCCGGTGACGACGAGGAAGACGGCGCCCAGCACGACGAAGCCCCGGCGCAGATCCGCGGTGAAGAAGCGCACGCCGTAGTAGGGAGAGAGTGCGGCCACCACGCCCGGTTGGCGGACGATCGCCGCCAATCCGAGCACGCCGAGCACGGCGAACCACACGAGCATCACGGGACCGAACACCGCGCCGATCCGGGCGGTGCCGCGGCTCTGGAACAGAAACAGGACGATCAGGATCCCGAGCGTCAGCGGGATCACCCACGACGCCAGCGCCGGGGTCGCGACCTCGAGGCCTTCGATGGCGCTCAGCACCGAGATGGCCGGGGTGAGGGCGCCGTCCGCGTACAGGAGCGCCGCCCCGAAGATGCCGAGGACGATCATGACGCGACGGGGCGACAGCCCGCGGGCGAGCCGGCTGCCGTTGACGAGCGCCATCAGGGCGAGCACGCCCCCTTCCCCCTTGTTGTCCGCGCGGATGATGACGATGTGGTACTTGATGGTGACGACGATGATCAGCGCCCAGAACACCAGCGACAGGACGCCGAGCACGTTGGCCGGGCTGACGGCGATGCCGTGGCGTCCGTAGAAGGATTCCCGGAGTGCGTACAGCGGGCTCGTGCCGATGTCGCCGTAGACGACGCCCAGCGCCGCCAGGGCGAGCGTGCGGAGGTAGCGGCCGCGCGGGGCGGCCCCGGGTTCCGCTCGCGCGGTCACGGCGCCGAGCGGACCAGACCTGTGATGGCGAGCACCCAGATCGCCGTCATGATGAGCGCCGACGCGACGCACCAGCGGCACAGGGCGTGGATGACGAACACCTCGAGGTAGGTGAGGTAGGCGCTGAAGAGCCACCCCGGCGTCGCCAGCGACGCGAGGGCGAGCGTGGGCCAGCGCCGCGCGGCGAGCGCGGGCCGCGCGCCCACGAGACCCACCACGAGCAGTGCCGCGTAGCCGAGGACGCCATAGAGGGCCACGGGATGACCGAGCCAGACCGCGTAGGGGCTCGCCTGCACGGTCTCGCAACTCCCCGTGCCACACTGCAGCTCACCGTACACACCGATTTTGTAGAGGTAGAGATACAGCGCGACGAAGAACCCCGCGAGCGCGAGGAGCGCAATCGCTTGCCGGCGGATCATCCCCGGCGGGCGCTGCGCCGGGCGAGCAGGCTGTCTACGTAGGCGCGGAACCCATCGGAGGTGCTGCCGCCCGTATAGCGCTGTCCGTTCACGAAGAACGTGGGAGTGCCGTTGACGCCGCGCTGTGCGCCCTCCTCATAACTCGCGCGGATACGGCCGGCGTAGCGCTGCCCCTGCACGCAGGCGTCGTAGCGCACCAGGTCGAGCCCAATCCCCTGGGCGAACCCGCGAAACAGTGCGGTCACGTCGCGGCCCGTCTGGGCCCAGTCGTGATGGGAGAACAGGCTGTCGAGCATCGGCCAGAACTTGCCCTGCTCGCCGGCGCACTGGGCGGCGAGCGCCGCGAAGCGCGCGTTGCGATGCGCGGGATTGTTGAGGGGGAAGTCGCGGATGCGCCAGCGGACCTTACCGGGGGCGATCAACTGGTCGCGGATCGCCGGGAACTGCACGGTGGCGAACACCGCGCATATGGGACACTCGATGTCCACGTATTCGACGACCTCGACCGGGGCGGAATCCGACCCCAGCGTGTAGCCGCGGAATCCGTCGGCGGCAGGCGGCACGTCGGGCCACGCCGCCACGCTCGTCGAGGTCCGGCTCCGTCCGGCGAGGGCGAGCAGCGACGCGCCCACCCCCACGAGGACGAGGAGCAGGACGTAGAACCGTCTCACGGATCGCCGGCCTCCCGCCACGGGTCGTCCTCTTCGTCGTCGTCAAAGCCCGCGGTCGTCTCGCGGGCCTGACGCTCCGCCTCTTCCACGATGCGGCGGCTCTCGGCGATCTCGGGGGTGTCGTAGGTCAGCCGCACCTCGTAGTGAAACAACTCGCTCCGTGCGTTGCCGAGCAGCTTCTGCAGCTCGGGCCCGCGCTCGAGCAACTGCCCGCTTCGATCCAGCTCGCGGATCCGCTCCGCCAGCGCGCGCAGCATGGCGAGCAGCCGCTGGGCGCGATCCGGCCCGTAGACTTCTTCTGACTGGTGGCCCATGCTCCCG
>WNFJ01156017.1_pt1 | contig 28588 bp, 26 predicted proteins | sample 5400461 | NCBI WGS metagenome assembly WNFJ01 (sample SAMN13153349, study PRJNA577476) | soil metagenome | isolation source: 115 cm saprolite on Douglas fir-dominated hillslope | place: USA:California | collected 2013-09-17
CGTGACCGGATTGGAGCCCGTGCAAGTCCCGCTCTGGCACGTGTAAGTCTGCTCGCATCGGTTCGTTCCGGTGCATGCGGTGCCATCGGCCACCGGTGTGTGCGAGCAGCTCCCGTCCGCAGTGCACGCGTCCACGGTGCATGCGTTGTTGTCGTCGCATGACGCGGGGGTGCAGCATTCGCCGCCGGCATTCTGGACACTCGTGTCGTAGTGAACCGCTGCGTTGGCGCTTGATCGGAAGTTGCCGACGAAGAGCGCGCCGTAGACGTCAACCGACGAAGACGTGTCGAACGAAGCCGCCGGCGCGTACACATTGCAGCCGAGGGTCGCGGGCCCAGACATATCGAGGGCCGCCCCAGCAACGTACGCGCGACAGTGGGCGGGGCGGTTCGGCGAGCCCAACGTGAACTCTGCCGATGTTTGAACGTTGCCCGCGATGAAAATGTCGAGCGTCGCGCTCGAATCGAGCTGGAAGCTCAAGGGGCTGCTGGCCGTTATGTCACCGTCGACATAGAGCGCCGTATGCCCGTGCGCGAAGACGGTCAGCGGCCCGTCGCTGGCCTGGATGCCGGACAGGTAGTAGCTGCCACACGGCAAATCGATTTGACCGCTATGGGTTCCGATCCCGGCGCTTGCGGACAGGCCAATGGCCGCGTTGTCGTTGGCCGGCGGGCGATGGGCGGCGACCATCGAAGCGACGGGGATGATGTTCGAGCAGTCGCACGGCGCGGGCACCAACGAAACATGGTTGACCGCGCCGTTCACCGTGACGTTGCGCGGCAACGAATTGACGACAAACGCGTTGCCGTCCACCGTGAAAGGGGCCTTCAGCGCGAGCCGACCGCCCAGAGTAAGGTTGCCGAGGACCTCGCTGGAACCCCCTGTCTGCAGGTTCCCGGGCGTGAGCAAGTCACCCCCAATGGTGACGTGGGCGGCCCACGTTTGATCGCCGTTGGACGCGACGCTGCCGCCCAGTCCTCCGTTGGGCGGTCCTTGCGTGCTGTCGAAGCCGTCTGTGGCTAGGTGGGCGGCGATCTGCAGCGAATTGCATGCACAGATCGCGCGCCGGAACGTTAGCGAGGCTAGGTTGCCCGTGCAGCTCGCACCGCCGTCCAGCCCCGTTGACGGATCGCCAGCCTGGCCGCAATTCGGGCCTGCATCGTTCGCCCCCGAATCGGTAGTCAGCTCAGCTAGGGAGCGAGCTACCGGTTCGCCCGTAATGGTGCTCGCCTTATGCCCAGGCGCCGGCTCGAGGTTGGCGTTGCGGCAACTTGCTAACAGCGCCAGAGAGACCACCAAAAGAAACGCACGTCCGCTGACCGCGGTACTCATAAGACATCCCTCTCACGCGCGTTCGGTCACGCGTCGCCCACAAGAGACGGCTCCGAATTGCCGTCTTCCCCCCTTTCCGAAGCCTCTCCCTGAAGCGCCTCCCGTGCTGCCATGGTGCGTGCCCGCGCGCAATAATCATTTTTCCGGCCCGCGCATGTGGCCTCGACCTGAATCATGTCGACACTGTTTCGAGCTCTGTCCCATCGTCGCTGGCAGCGAAGTGACGTCGGAACGGCGCGCGATTGTCGCGAAGACGTTGCCGGCCCGACAGGACACACCATTGGACGCGCTGTTCCGGAGAGCAATCGCGATGCCAAGGACGCGCCCTCACAGGACGCGCCCGCGGTGAGCGAGGCCAAGGGCCAAGTTGTGCCACCCCAGGACAGCAGCGTCGTGGTCGATGGGCTCAGATCTTCGGCAGTTGACGAGACGCAGCCAGCGCTGCCCCTCTGGGACGTCATGGCACCCCCTGGCGAACCTTGGCGAGGGGTGTCCCCGGCATGTCCGCAACATCGACCCGCAGTTGCACCCCCAACTTGCGGTTGCGGTGTTGCGCTCCAGCGTCATGGGAAAACCCTCCTGATGCTGGACGGTGCAACCCAGATAGAAACCCGAAGTCGCACACTTGGACGTTCGAGCGTCGCGCTTGGACGCCGCGTCGTCATGCGGTCCCCCGGAGCAGGCGCGGCAAGAGCGGCCCATGAGCAACAGCGAGACTTGCTGTCCGCACTCGTCATCGTCGGCGTCAGTGGGTGGGCGGACGCGCGCCGCGAAACTTGCTTCAAGCCTTGGACGATCGGGACTGGCTCAAAGCCGTAGTCACCCACGCGCCGGTGGGAGTCAACCGCGTGGAGCCCGAGCTGAAGTTGTCGCGGAACTAGCGAGTACGGGCGCCCAGTTGCTGCCATCGACGTGCCCGTGCTGAACTTCCGCGACGAACATGCCCGCCGCGAAGGCCAGGACGAAAAGCACCCTCAGCGCGTCCGACTTCATCGGGCCCAGCCGGCCACGATGTCCCGCGTCGAGGTGGTCACGAAGGCAAAGGCTGCGGGTCTCAAGTTCACCAACCAGCTCGTCTACGAGGTTCGAAAGCGGTCGAAGAGGCCCATGCGCCCGCGTGAGCACCCGCTCGACCCCAAGAGCAAGTCCGGCTTCGTGCGCAGGATGAAATCCCTGACCGACTCGGAGAACGAACGGCGTTCTCAGGCGACCGGGCTCTCTTGCCTCGCCCTGGCTGTTCTTCGCCTCGGCACTGTCGAGAAAGAAGAGGGTATCGTCGACCGCATCTTCGCGCACGTTGAGTGGAACCGATCACCGATTTCCGCGGGTTATGCCGTGCTCGGCATAAGCGGCGTTATGCGGAGCTCCGGATTATGCGGAGTAGCGTACCGGATCGACGCTGAGCAGCGGTGGATGCTGGTGTCTGGGGATTGAGCTACACGGCATAATCCATCGACGTGCTCCTCCTCGACCCATCGGGTCGGGAGGAGGCGAAGATGTTCGAAAAATGGGTCACGCGTGCGCACGATCGCGCACGGCTGGAGTCGAGCGCGCTCTGTCGTGAGTTGGTGGCGTTCGCAGAGCTTCTGGAGGGTCAGGGATACCGCCCGCTCACGCTGCGGCGATACCTGTTTGCCGCAGTCACCTTCGTGGGCTGGATCCGGCGGCGGGGCTGGGCAATCGGCGAGGTCGACGAGTCTCGGGTGCAGCAGTTCATCGTCGGGCATCGACGGCAAAAATGCCGGGGTCGTCATCTCGGTCGACTTCCTACTGCCATGTCCGGCGTTCGCAGGTTCGTCCAAGGGCTTCGTGCCCGCGGCGTAATGCCCGCGACGGTCTTGCTGCAATCAGGCCCGATCGACGAGATCGTGGCGGCCCTGGATTCTCATCTCGAGCGGGTCAGCGGCTTGGGAGTCGCCACACGTCGGACGTACGGGCGCTACGCTCGTGCGTTGCTCGAGACGCGGTTCGGCATGGCAGTGCCCGATCTGCAGGCGCTCGACGCCGAGTGCGTCAGTGAGTTCGTCCGCGCCCAGGCCGAGCGGCTCAACATGTCGTCGCGCCGCCTGCCAGCGACTGCGACGCGCACGTTCTTGCGCTTTCTCATCAGTCAGGGCCTCGTCGCCGACGGACTGGTCGGCGCCGTCCCCAGCGTTCGCCAATGGAAGCACGCGTCGCTCCCGAGCTACCTCTCCGCCCACGACCTGGCTGCGGTGTTCGCTGCGTGCCCGGTGGATACGCCAATCGGTCGGCGAGCCCACGCGGTCGTGATGACGCTCAGTCAACTCGGGCTACGGGCGTGCGAGCTGGCTTCCCTACGCCTGGACGACATCCGCTGGCATGAAGCCGTCGTCTCGGTGCGCGGGGCCAAGTCCGGTCGGGAGCGAGTGCTGCCCTTGCCGCAGGACGTCGGCGTCGCCATCACAGCGTACCTGCGCGCCGGTCGCCCCATCAGTAACCGCCGCGAAGTGTTCCTCGCCGTGCACGCCCCGTACGCTGTGCTCAGCGCGGGGGCGGTGAGCTGCATTGTGGCCGCCGCGATACAACGTGCCGGGGTACAGACTGCCCATCGTGGCGCGCACGTACTGCGGCACACGGCCGCGACGCGCATGGTGCGCGCGGGGGCGACCTTCAAGCAGGTCGCCGACGTTCTCGGGCACGCTCGCATCGAGACCACGACGATCTACGCCAAGCTCGACGTCGACACGTTGGCCCGCGTGGCGCTGCCATGGCCGGAGGTGGCGTCGTGAGCAGCAACGACCTGCGGTCGCGCGCACTGCGCTACATCGCTCTCCGACAGGCGTTCGGGTTCCAGGGCCGTCCCAGCGATAGGCTCCTGCTCGACTTCGTCGCATTCGCCGAGTCGCGCGGTCAGCCCTGCGCGGCGTCCGCCCAGCTCGCCGTTGACTGGGCGTGCCACCCCGGCGGTACCAGCCGCAATCGTGCGAGGCGCCTGAGCGTCGTTCGCGGTTTCCTCACGCACGTCCGCGCCTCCCAGCCGCAGACGGAAGTCCCAGCCGTCGGCCTGTTCCGTGGGGCACGCCGGCCTGTGCCACATATCTTCTCGGACGCCGAGATCACCTCTCTGCTGCGGGAAGCACGCACCTTGGGCCCCTGCGGTTCGCTGCGCCCGCACACGTACGCGACGCTCATTGGCCTGCTCGTCAGTTGCGGGCTGCGCATCAGCGAGGCCGTGCATCTTCGCGAGGACGATGTCCAGCTCGACTCGACACCACCGCTACTGCACATTCGCGAGTCGAAGTTCCACAAGTCGAGGCTGGTGGTGCTGCATCCCACGGTCGCCATTGCGCTACGACAATACGCTGCAGAGCGTCAGCGCCTCGACTACGACTGCGTCAGCGACGTGTTCTTCGTGTCGGAGAGGCCAGGCCCGCTGCCGGCGTCATCGGCTCGTCGCACGTTTACCGAGATCGCTCGTCGGGCGGGCGTACGCCCGCCCAAGGGGCCAGGCCCGCATCTGCACGATCTTCGGCACACCTTCGCGGTACGGAGGATGCTGCAGTGGTACCGCGACGGCATCGACGTGGGCGCCAAGCTGCCCGAGCTTTCCGTCTACCTCGGCCATGTCCGACCCGCGGACACGTATTGGTACCTGACCGCGACGCCGCAGTTGCTGGCCATGGCCGCGCAGCGCTTCGAGCGGTTCGCCGCACTGGCAGGTGAGTCGTGATCCCCACCGCCCCGCTGCTCGGGCCGCTCTTGCAAGCGTTCTTCGCCGAGCACCTGCTTACACACAAGGAAGCCAGTCCACAGACCGTCGCCGCCTATCGCGACGGCTTCCGGCTGCTGCTGCTATTCCTGCGTGAGACCACCGGCACCGAGCCAACCGCCCTGCGCCTGACCGACCTCGACGCCCCTCGGATCCTCGCGTTCCTCGATCATCTCGAGACCCGCCGCCGCAACGCTGCGCGCTCGCGCAACGCGCGGTTGGCCGCCTTGCGCTCGTTCTTTCGGTTCGTGACGATGCGCGAGCCTGGCACTCTCGCGCTGGCGAGCCGGGTCCTGGCCATCCCGGTCAAGCGCTGTGAGCGGCCCCTCGTGGGCTACCTCACGCGACCGGAGGTCGACGCGCTGCTGACCTCTACTGATCGCGCCACATGGGCCGGGCGTCGCGATCACGCCCTGCTTCTGACGCTCTACAATACCGGTGCCCGCGTCTCGGAGATCGCACGCCTTCAGCGCACGCAGGTTCATCTCGGATCCTCAGCGTGCATCCACTTGCTTGGAAAAGGACGCAAGCAGCGATCGGTCCCGCTTTGGCCCAAGACCGCCCGCGTGCTGCGCGCATGGTTCCGTCAACTCGGCGACGCCCAAGGGCTCGCGTTCCCCAGCGCGCGCGGCCAACCTATGACGCGCGACGGTGTCGCCTACGTGCTGGAGCGAGCCGTAAACACGGCGCGTGAGCACTTTCCGACCTTGCTGCGCAAGCGCGTCTCGCCACACGTGCTGCGCCACTATCTACCCTTCTGGACTATGTCTCGTCCCGCCACGTCAGCGTCGCTTTCCCGGCACGTCTGCGAAGTTGTGCCGACATAGCATTGGCTCCTTTGTCATCCCCGCACAGGGGGAAAGGAGTCCACGGTGATGCACGTAATCAATGACCAAGTGGTTCTATCGCGAGTGCCCGAGGGTCCGCTCGCGGCGCACATCGACGCGTTTGCCAAATCGCGGAGCGCACAGGGATATGCTCTGGATTCGATTCACCGGCAGGTGCTGCTCGCTGCTTGTTTCAGTCGCTGGCTGAAACGACAGGGAGTCGCATTACGGCAGATTCGCTCCGATCATCCGTCGCGGTATTTGCGTGATCGCGCTCGACGAGTGCGGCGTTGCCTGGGTGATGGTGCTGCGCTCAGGCACCTCCTTGATTTTCTGCGCCGTGAGGGTGTGATTGCCGTCGAGAAGATCTCGGCACAGCGACTGACCCCGGCGGTGCTCCACGCGCACGCGTATGCGCAGCACTTGCGCGATGCGCGCGACCTGACCAGAGCCACGATCGTCAACTACGTGCCATTCATTCGGGGGTTTCTCACGGATCGTTTCGGCGCAGGGCCCGTGAGGCTCTCACGCCTGAGGGCGGGCGATGTCGTACGCTATGTCCAGCGCCAAGCACCGCGTTTGCATGGAAAGCGCGCGAAGGTCCTGACGAGCGCGTTGCGTTCCTTCCTGCGTTACGCGCGCTATCGCGGAGACGTGACGCTGGATTTGGCCGCGGCCGTTCCCGTCGTGGCCAACTGGTCGATGCCCTCGATCCCTCGCGCGATTGGGGCGGACCAGATCCGTCAGCTGCTGGCCAGTATCGATCGGCGCACCGCGACAGGCCGTCGCGACTACGCCATTGTGCTCCTGCTCGCACGATTGGGATTGCGTTCAGGGGAAGTGGGGTTTCTCGAGTTTGACGATATTGACTGGAAGGCCGGACAGTTGAGCGTCCGGGGTAAACGCGGTCAACGAACCGCGCTTCCCCTCCCCGTGGACGTTGGCGAAGCGATCGCGGCGTATCTGCGCCACGGACGCCCGTGCAGCACCGATCGTCGCGTGTTTCTGCGCAGCAAAGCTCCCATCCGCGGTTTTCTGAGCCAGTGTGCCATTGGATCGATCGTTCGGCATGCCCTTGAGCGCGCCGGCATCCAGGCCCCGACGAAGGGTGCGCATCAGTTTCGCCACGCGCTGGCGACCCGGATGTTGCGCCGTGGGGCCTCGCTCACCGAAATCGGCGAGGTCCTGAGGCATCGCCGTCAGCAGACCACGACGATTTACGCCAAGGTGGACATAAAAGCCTTACGGACGCTGGCGTTGCCGTGGCCGGGAGGTGCGCGATGACCACGCTGCGGCAGGCCGTGAGGGAGTACCTGAGCATGCGGCGGAATCTGGGCTTCAAGCTGCGGGAGACCGGCAAGGGGTTACTCGATTTCGTCATGTTCATGGAGCAGCACTGCGCCTCCTCCATCACCCAGGCGTTGGCGTTGGCCTGGGCTCAACAACCGACAAACGTTCAACCGGCGTATTGGGCTCAGCGACTGAGCTTCGTACGAGGATTTGCGCAATATCGCAGCGCGACGGATCCCCGCACGCAGATTCCGGCGCAGGGCCTGTTGCCATTCCATCCGAAGCGGGCGTGCCCCTATCTGTACTCGGAGGCTGAGATTCGGACCCTCCTACGCGCCGCTCTCCACATGCCCTGCCGCTATGAACGCGGTGCGCTGCGGCCGTGGGTCTACCACTGTCTGCTGGGGCTGCTGAGTGTCTCGGGGCTGCGCCTCGGCGAAGCACGCAACCTCGAGCTTCATGATGTCGACCTCAAGGCCGCGGTGTTGACCGTCCGCGGCGCCAAGTTCGGCAAGACTCGTCTTGTGCCCTTGCATGTCTCGACTTGCAAGGTGCTCGCAGATTACATCCGCAGACGCGAACGCCATTGGGCACAGCGACCGGTGTCTCCCTTTTTGTTCGTCTCCAGCTGGGGTCACCGGTTGGATAACGGAGACATTCATCGAACGTTCTATGCGTTGTGCCGGCAGATTGGCCTGCGTGGCGTGTCCGACAGTCATGGGCCGCGTCTCCACGACATGAGACACCGATTTGCCACTCACACACTCGTGCGTTGGTATCGATCCCATCAGGACCCGGAACGAAGACTGCCGCTCTTGTCCGCCTACCTCGGCCATGTACACGTGGCTGACACGCAGTGGTATTTGAACGGGTCACCGGAGCTGATGCGCGAGGCGATGCGCCGGCTCGAGCACCGATGGCAGGATCGGTCATGAGCGCTCGGGCCAGCTTTGCTGCGCTGTTGGAGCGCTTCTTCACACAACGCCTGATGCAGCAGCGCCAGGCGAGTCCCCACACCATCAGTTCCTATCGCGACACCTTCCGGCAATTCCTGACGTTCGTGCAGGAGCGGCTGCATACACCGCCGTCTCGTCTGAACTTCGAGGAGATCGAGGCCCCGTTGATCGTGGCGTTTCTGGATGGCTTGGAGAAGCAGCACGGCTTGAGCGTTCGCAGCCGGAATCTGCGGCTGACTGCCATCCATTCCTTCTTTCGGTACGCCGCGTTCGAGGCACCCGCGCCCTCCGCCCAGATCCAACGGGTGCTCGCTATTCCCAGCAAGCGGTTCACGCGGACCCTGGTCCAGTTTCTCACGCGGGCGGAAGTCGAGGCACTCCTTGCGGCTCCGGATCAGCGCACCTGGTTTGGCCGGCGCGATCACGCCTTTCTCTTGGTGGCGGTCCAGACGGGTCTGCGCGTCTCCGAGATGACCGGACTCACACGCGCGGACCTCGTCCTCGGAGCCGGCGCTCACGTACGCGTCATCGGCAAGGGGCGCAAGGAACGCTGCACACCGCTCGCCAAATCGACCCTCGCCGTGGTGAAAGCCTGGCTACGTGAGCCGCAACGAGGGGGCAGTGACGTGCTGTTCCCCGGTGCCAGGGGTGCACGTCTCAGCATCCATGGCGTGCAGTACCTGCTGAACAAGCATCGCATGACGGCCGCCAAGGTGTGCCCGTCGCTGTCGCACAAGCGTGTCACCGTTCACCGCTTGAGGCACACCATGGCCATGGACCTTCTACAAGCGGGCGTCGATCGTGCGGTGATTGCATTGTGGCTCGGACATGAGTCGGTCGAGACGACCCAGATCTATCTGGAGGCAACACTGGCGATGAAGGAGAGAGCGCTCGCCAAAGCGACGCCGCCCAATGGCAGGGCGGCGCGTTATCAACCCGGAGATCAACTGCTCGGCTTCCTCAACAGCCTGTAGGGTCGGGAAGACTATGTCGCGCGAGACGTTCACCGCGTTCGCGCTCTGATCTGAATCTTCCGATTGAGCACGACAGCCGTCGGATATCGCGCGACATAGTCCGGAAGGGTAGATAGTGTCTGCTATGTTTCCAGCGACATAGGCGCCACACAACGGCGATGCATCTGCTCCAGGCTGGCGTCGACCTGAGCGTAATCGCCCTGTGGCTCGGCCACGAGACCCTCGAGACAACGCACGGATATCTCGAAGCCGACCTCGCATCCAAAGAGCGAGCCCTCGCGAAGCTGGCGCCAACAGCGACCACCGTTCCGCGCTTCCGCCCCGACGACGCGCTCCTCGGCTTCCTGGCGAGCCTCTGATTATGCCGAGTCGCGCCCGGCTTCCAGCACGTGGTTCCCTGTCATGGATGAAACTACTCCGCATAATCCGGAGCTCCACATAACGCGGCTTATGCCGTGCTCGGCATAAGCGGCGCAAACGGGTGATCGGTTCCACCGAGCCCAAGAAAGACACGCCAGGGCAAGCGTGGCGAGCACGAGCGCGCCGGCTCCCAGATACAGGAACGCCTCCCAGAACGGATAGTCTCCCGTTGCGAGTGGGACATCCGCTGCGTTGCCGAACAGGTTGGGCAAGAGAAGTGTGAGGAAGGCAGCAGGTCGGCTTGCGTACGAAGTAGTGAATCCCTCGCCCATGAAACCGCGCTGCGTGTGCGGCAGTGTCATCGCGAACGGAACCCACTGCACGGCGGCAATCAGTAGCCCCAGTGCGAACAGCCCAACTGTCCAACCCAGAACGCGGCCAGCGGAAGCAAAGCGCACCCGCAAGCTGTCTCCGCACGTCGCAAGCGCGCCCGTGCATGCGAATGCAGTGGCTCCGAGGGCCGTTATGACGAGCAGTTGATAGTGCGCCGAAAGGACCGCCAGCGCGAAGAGCACTGCCGCCCACGATACGCTGGCCTTTCGCAGACGCGCGCGGTCGATCGTTCCCACGATCCACGGCACGTACGCGGCCGTCGCGACGAGGCCTCGGTGGCCCCCGAAGACGTGCGCCGAAAAGAAACCGCTCGTCGCGAAGAGCGCGCCTGCAAGGTATGCCGCAGCGGCCGAGCGCACATGGACGCGCGCGAACCAGGCGCCGCCGGCACCTGCAAGCGCTAGGTGCAGCGCATAGGAGACCTTCAAGTCCGTGCAGGTAGTGAGAAAAAGGCCCGTCCACCAACCGGGATAGAAGTAGCCATGGATGCCCGAAGGCGACGGCACGCCGGTATAGATGAAGGGATTCCACAGCGGCAGCACTCCGCGTCGCATCCACCCCATCGCGAAGGCGCTGAGCGGATGGTCCTGGAACAGGATATCCGTGCCAGAACCGAGAAAGCACTCGCGCGACACGAGCGCCGGAAGCATGAGGAGAGCGCCGGTCAGTGCAGCGCTGACGATATCGACGGCGCGAAGGGCGGCTCCTCCAAGCGCGCGAATCACTCGGGGCGCGGCGACAACGCTCATCGACCAGCTCGCGCTCCGACCGGGTTCACGCCCCCCCCTTGAATCCACGCCCCACCATCACGCTGGGTGCGCCGATGAATCGCTCATCATTCTCGCTGAATCCACGCCCCTTCTCGCTGAATCCACGCCCCTTCTCGTTGAATCCAGACCGCCTCCCGTTGAACCCGCGCCGCTTCTCGCTGAATCCGTCGATCATCGTCCTCGTGAACGCGATGACGAGAGAGGAGCGCGTGCGATTCACGGTAAAGAAGAGGTGATTCACGAAGAATCCGAGCGGATTCAAAAACGAGCGCGCATTGTCCACGCACGGGCACCGCTTGTCCACGGCGAAGAAGGCGTGGATCGCGTTCAATGAGAGCCGCTTCTCAGTGAAGGGCGTGGTCTTGTCGTTGAATCCGCAGTTATTCGTTCTGAATCCGTGCCTTTTCTTCCTGAATCCGCCGTTTTTGTCGTTGAATCCGCCGCTCATCACCCTCGTGAACGCGATGACGAGGGACGAGCGTGCGTGATCCACGGTGAAGATCACATGACTCACGATGAGAAGGTCGCGGTTCACGAAGAATCCGCAGCGATTCACAAACGAGAGGGTCTTGTCCGCGCTCATTCATTGCTCATTGATCGCGAAGATGGCGTGGTCCCCAGTGAATCAAGCGATTCTGTCGTTGAGTCAGTCGCAGTTCTCACCGAACCAGCCTCGACTCTCGTTGAATCACGTGACGACCGCGCGCGTGAACGCGACCTTGATGGCAGAAATCGCGCGATTCACGATGCGATGCTTGTGATTCACTGAGAATCCGACGCGATTCGCAACGGTGAACGTCTCGGCCACGCAAGGGCATCGCGCGCCGTTGCTTCTCACCGCGCGGTCGCGCGTAGGCCAAAGCTCGGTGACTCGAGGCAGGCTATAAGAACTCTGGATGGCGATTGGGGCGAGACGGCGATGGCCAAGCGTTGGCCGGGTTGCCTCGTGGACCCTCGCCATAGTCGCGCTGGCCTTTGTCGCATGGGTGATTCCGATCCGCGATCGCTGTTGGGACCCGCGGTCGCCCACTTCGACGCGTGCGCCGATATCCCGTGATGCGAGCGGATGTACGCTTCACTTGCGCACGGGGGACGTACGCATCGATGCGCTGCGATGCGCGGAGCTCCAGTGCGAGCCCGGTCTTGCGCTGACGCTGGCGCGCACGCGGCCTGGTGTGTTGCTTGTGCTCATGGCGGTCTATGCGGCTGGGACGCTCGTATGGGCCGCTCGTTGGCGCGCGCTGCTCAGTTTCGCCGGGGTCAAGCTCCGCGTTTCGCAGGTTTGGCGCGTCTCCATCGAAGCGCAAGCCGGAGGCGTCTTGCTGCCAGGCGGGATCGGGGGCGATGCATTGCGCATCGCTTCGATTGTGGCCCGCCCGACGCTTCCCGGCGAAGCTCGAGCGCCTGCGGCCATTGTAGTCGCGTCCGTGCTCCTCGACCGGGCGGTCGGTCTCGCGCTGATTGCTGGGCTTGCCGCTCTTCTGGGTATGGCTTCGGGAGGTGTTCGAGCGGGGCCGCTCGTAGCCGTTTTGGCAGCGATTCCGGTGGGGCTTGCCAGCGGTCTGGCGCTCTTGCGTCATGCGCCGCTTCGGCTGACCGGGTGGCCGTGGGTCAAGCGGTTCAGCCGCGTCCTCGATCCGATGTTGGCGTATGTGCGCGATGCGCGCGCCCCTCGCGCTATCGCGTTTGCCGCATTGCTGAGCATCTTCGTCGCAGCAGCTCAGTTTGGCGTCATCCGTGGGCTTGTCTTTGCGCTCGGTGCGGCCCCGACGGAGGAAAAGTGGGTCTACGTCGGAGCTGCCATGGCCTTTATCGTTGCTGTGATTCCCGCATTGCCGGGCGCTTGGGGTACCGCCGATGCGGCCTATGTCTTTTTCTTCGGTCTTGCGGGAATTGGCCCTGCGGTCGCATTGGCAGTGTGCTTGCTCTACCGGTTGTTCTGGTATCTTTCCGCTGTGGTGGGCGCGATCCTGTATGTCGCCGCAGCGGAGACGGGGTCGGATCCGGCCCCTAAGACATGAACGTTTCAATTGTCGTTCCCGCGCACAACGAGGCGGGCAACATTCGCCGGCTGCTTGAAGCTCTCCTTAGCCAGGAAACGCGGGTCGCGCGAATTGTCGAGATCATGGTCGTCGCAAGCGGGTGCACCGACAATACGGCGGAGTTGGCGCGAGAAGTCGGCCGTGGCCGACCCGGGATGCACGTGCAAGTGCAGGAGCGGCGCGAAGGCAAAGTCGCCGCGATCAATATGTACTTGAAGGGGCGGGACCCTCGAGCCGACGTCGTCGTAGTGTGCAGCGCCGATCTGGACTTGGGACGCGACGTCGTCGAGAAGATGGTGTGTTTTCTACGTGATCATCCCGAAGTCGGCATGGTGGGCGGTCGTCCCGTCCCGAACAATGACGCGTCGACGCTGGTTGGGCGAATGGTCAAAGTCCTTTGGGAGCTGCACCATCGGGTCTCGCTCGAAGTGCCGAAGATGGGCGAGATCGTGGCTTTTCGGGCACACCTTGTGGAGCACGTAAGCGAGCTGTCCGTGGTCGACGAAGCGTCGATCGAGGACATCGTTCGTGGCAAAGGCTACTCGCTTGGATACGTGCCGGACGCAATCGTGACCAACCACGGCCCGGAGACGTTGGCCGAGTATTTTGAACAACGCAGGCGGATCGCGCGCGGGCACTATTGGCTGGCGTTCGCGTTTGGCTACCAGGTGGCGACGCTCGATCGCGCCTTGGTCGTCAAGTCGGCGCTGCATGTCGTCCGAGGCGAGGACCGGCTGGGCAAACTTGCCGTCGCGACGGCCGTCGCCGCAGAAGCGGCAGCACGCGTTCTCGGATTTTGGGACGCCCGCGTGGTCGGGGGCAAACACCGAACATGGCGCGTGCTTCAGTCCACCAAGTCGCTGGGAAGCCATAGCAACGGGTCGGGTGTCTACGCGGGCGACCGGCCGCGACGACTTTCCGCCCGTCCCGATCCGCCGAAGAAGTGGCAATGAGAAAGCTCCCCCTCGTGGCTCGCCTCGCGGGCTACCGTGCCGCGCACGCCACGGGGACGGCGCCTCAGCTTCCGGTCAACCTGACTGTGTCGGTCACCTACTCGTGTCCGTCGCGGTGTGCGACCTGCGATATTTGGCAGAAAAAGGTCGACGACTTGTCGGTCGACGAATACGGGCGGGTCTTTCCTACGCTTCGGAAAGTCCCCGTTTGGGTCACGCTGTCGGGGGGGGACCAGTTCGTGCGCGCCGACTTCGATGAAGTCGTGCGACTCGTTCGCACTCAGATAGAGCCGAGCATCATCAATATTCCGATGAATGGCGTCATCACAGAGCGCATTTTTCAACTCCTCCCGAAGATCGCCCACTACAGCGTGGGAGCACAGCTGGTCTTGAACCTGTCGGTCGACGAAATCGGCCTGGAGCACGATCGAATTCGTGGCGCTGATCGCAATTTCGAGAAGCTGAAGCTGGTGGCCGACCTGATTCACGACCTGAAGAAGACGTATGCGCACGTCGTGCTTGGCGTTCATACGGTCATTTCCAAGTTCAACGTCGGCCGCATTCCAGACATCGAGCGCGAAGCGCGGGCCATCTTCCGCCCTGATTCCTACATTGCCGAGGTGGCCGAGAAACGTGTCGAGCTCAAGACGATCGACAAGGACATTACGCCCGATCCGGCAGACTACCGCCGCGCGGTCGCGCACTTGCGAAATGCGATCCGGGCGCATCGTTCCACCCACCCGGTTGCACGTTTGGTCGAGTCGTTGCGCCTCGAGTACTACGAGCTCTCTGCGCGCATCCTGGAGCAAGGGCGGCAAGTGATCGATTGTTACGCCGGTTGGGCGAGCGCGCAGCTAGCGCCCGATGGTCATGTGTGGGGGTGCTGTGTCCGCGCCGAATCGCTCGGCAACGTACGCGACCACGGGTACGACTTTGGCGCCGTTTGGTTCGGTCCGAAGGCGGACGCTTTCCGCGCCAGCGTTCGCGCTCACGAATGCGCGTGCCCGCTCGCGAACGCCAGCTACACGAATCTCCTGCTTGACGCACCGTCGCTCGCGCGCGTCGCAGCCAACATGGCCGGCGTTGGGGCTCTCGTGGACGTGCATCGCGGCGCACCGGGCCCGGGAGCGACGTGAAAGAACGCGAGCTAACGGATCGGGATCGCGCGGCCGTGCAGCGGTTCGTCGATCGAGTCGCTCTGCTGTACGGTGCCCAATCGCTGCTCGAGGGACCGGTCGACGGCGCGGGGCGCGACCGCGGTCTACATGGTCTCCTCGCGGCGAGACGTGGGCTTCGCGTGATCGTGGCCCTCCCGGCCCCTGAGCAAGAAGCGCGCGTACGCGCCGGCTACGTGCGCGGGGGCGCAACCGCCCCTGAAACGCGGGTGGTCTTGAGCCCGTTGGACGACAGCCTTCCCACGGCGGACATGGTTGTGTCGTTCGACGCGCCCCCGTACGTTCCAGATTGGCAAGGGTACATTGCGCGCCTCGCAAGCCTTGCCGGAAAGGTCTTGGTGGTCGTGGTACGCAATCCGCAGCGGCTCGCGTTCATGGGGAGAGCCGCGCATCAAGGGCGGGAAACCCTCGGGCTGGCGCCTGTGCTCTGGGCCTCGGGGCGCGTTCGCGAACACGCATACCTGGGCGTGCCGAGGGTGGTGTCTTTTCTCGCCAATGTCCGACGTGGGCGCGCCCCCCTTGACCTGGTCCAGGCGCCGGCGGGTGCGAGCGTCCGCAAGACCGCCGCCCTGCATGCTTTCGTCGTCGAAACCGCGCCGCGGACTCCACAAGCGAGGAGGCGTCGCCTTGCGTTAGCTGCAACGCCCGGGGATCCGTCTGACGTATAGTGCGGGATTGACATGGTCGATGCGATCAAGGATCTATATGCGTACGCGCTGGTCGAGGGCGAGGGCGTTGGCACCGCGTATGAGTACGCGGCAAAGGCTCGCTTTGCCGGCTCGCTCGTACGAAAGTCCGGTGACAGAGTACCGCGCGTTCTCATCGCCGGTTTGCCCGAAAAATACGGCGCGAGTCTCGACTTCGCGTTACTCGCCAGTCGTGCGGGCGCTGAGCTCCGAATCGTTGACGAGCGAGCTGAAGCGATCGTGCGCGCCGAGCGATCCATCGACTCGATGAAGCGTCTGGGCTATTTGCGAGCGCTGCCCGTGGTGTTCCAACGCTTGGGCTCTCTCGACGAGATTGGGACGCTCGAGCCGCACGATGTCGCTCTGTCATGCGAAGTGATCCAGCGCGTGCCGGTCCCGGCAAGAGCCAGGTTCGCTGCACAGATTCGCGCAGTTGCCCCACGCGGCGCTGTTTTTGTGCCCAATTCTGAAAACTCCGCACATCTCAAGATTAGTGGCCTGGCCGGTTTGTCTTTGCGTGACCTGTTTGGCGGAGCTCGACTCGCCTATGTGGACATGCCGCCCTTTCCGCCGGGTATTTCCCGCACGGCGGCGCAACGCGCACAAGCTTCGACGGGGCGGATAGAAGGGCTCGCGATGCGGGCGTTGGACGCCTACTGCGCGGGTGAGCGATTCGTGCCCTCCGTTGTGAAGCGGCATGTTGCGCATATCGTCTGCGCGTTGTGGGGGGCGTAGGTGGACCTGGTGACCGGAGCCACTGGCTTCGTGGGACCGCATCTCGTAAAGGCGCTCATCAGCACGGGCCGCCACGTTCGCTGCATTGTGCGAGACAGAGCTCGTGCCCTGCCTCTCGAGCGACTCGGTGCGATCGTTTTGTTAATCGAGCGGCTGGATGCAACGGCGCTTGCGCCGGCACTCGAGGGCATCGAGCGAGTTTTTCACCTGGCCGGCGGTGGAAAAGTGTCAGCGTCGAGCGACCAAGCCCTGGCGGCATTGCGGTCCGCGAATGTGGCTCCGCTCGAGGCAGTGCTCCGGGCTGCGCGCGCCGCTGCTGTCCGCCGCGTCGTGCATTTCTCGAGCATTTCGGCCATGGGCATTCAGCTCGACGTTCGACTCAACGAAGAGTCGCCGTGCCGGCCTCGCACACCGCATGAGATCGCAAAATTCGAAAGCGAACGGGTCGCGCTGGAGGCTTGGCACGAAGGTGTGCCCGTGGTTGTCCTCCGCCCGTCGCAGATCTACGGACCTGGGGACGTTCGATCCGAAATCCTGACCCTCGTGCGTCTTGCCAACCGCGGGCTCGTGCCGATGTTTGGCGGCGGCGGGGGCTTGGTACCCTGGGTCTATGTCTCCGACGTGGTCGATGCGGCGCTGGCTGCCGCCGAGGAATCCGCGGCCATAGGCCGAACCTACATAATCAGTGATTCTGAATCCTACCCCTTCGCGGACGTGGTGCGGGCCATGGCCGCTGCGCTTGGTCGTGAGCGCGGAGGCTTACGCATTCCGCTGGCCATTGCGCGCCCTGCGATCCTGGCTCTAGAAATGGCGGCTGCTGCGCTCGATCGCGACCCACTCTTCACGAGGCATCGGCTGTCGTCGATGTGTGGGCGGCGCGTCGTCGACATTGCGCGGGCGCAGCGCGAGCTCGGATTCTCGCCCCGCGTCGGCTTGGACGAAGGAGTCAATCGCACGGTGCGCTGGTGCCGGCAGGAGGGGCTGGTATGAAGCCGCGTTCCGATGTGGTCTGGGTCGGAGCCGACGGGGCCTTGGGTAAGGCTCTGGCCTCCACGCTCGGCGCGCGCCCTGTAAGCCTTAGGTGCCCGGACTTCGCTGACAACCGCACCCTTGCGGAGCTTGCGGATGCAGATGTCGTCATCGACGCGGCTGGCCCTCGTGTGCATCCCGAGCTCAATTGGGGAGACTACCTCCGGGAACACGTCGGCACCGCGGCGCGCGTGGCGCACTCCATGCGAACGGGAAGTCACCTGGTGCTCGTGAGCAGCGCTGCGGTCTACGGGTCAGCGCGCGGTCACGTGACCGCGGCGACGCCCCCGGAGCCGGAGTCATTCCCAGTGCCTGCGTATGCCTGGGGGAAGCTGGCGGCCGAACACGCGGCACGAGCCATTTGCGCGGACCGAAACATTGCGCTCACGATCCTTCGACCATCGATTATCTACGGGCCGGGCGCTGGCGGTGTTTTCATCAAGCTTCGCGATCTCGCACGCCAAGGCGTACGGTTGGTGCTTCGGCCGGAATCGACGTCCCAGCACTTGCTGCACCTATGTCTATTTCAGCAGGTATTGCAGGCGCTGGTTTCGCAGTCCGCGCCGGTTCGCGCAACGACTCTCGTTGTCGCGGATCCATTCGTGCTCACGACGGCGGATGTGAACTCAGCGCTTTCCGTCGCAGCTCCCCGAGCTGTGATCATTCCGGCGCCTCTCGGCGGCCTGGCTCACGCTCTTCGTCGCTGGCAAGGCCGAGGACATCGGCACGGTTGCCGCGATGCTCATGCTCGACAATGTCTACGACTGGCAGACATGCCTTTCGCGGCTTGGAGTCGATCACCGCCCCTTTGCGCAAGGTGTCTTCAATACGTTCTTGACCGAGTGATTCGTCGCTGCGCCGCGAGGATCCGCGGCTAAAGAGTCGGCTTGCAGCAATACAGGAAACCAAGTGCAAATAGGGTCGGAAAACGCACGTGCAGTCGCGGACCGACCACGCCTTGCGCCAACGCGGGTGGGAGCCTGAAGCGCGCGTCGCTGAATCGTTCCGGGAAATAGTAGTGCCGTTCGGTCACGCGAAAACCGTTGGCGGTGACGAATCGTTCAAAGAGTGCCTTTGAGAACAGACGAATATGGTTCGAAAACAGGTCCTCGGACTGATGGGATGTGTCCATAACGTCGACGTACTCGCCGAGCAGGAAGACGAGTCGATTGAAGAGATTTAGCGTATTTGGAACGCAGAGCAACGCGACGCCGTCAGGTCGCAGCACGCGGCGAATTTCACCGAGGAGTCGGCCAGGAGCAAATACGTGCTCGAGGACGTCGTAGCAAAGCGTCACATCGAATTCGCCATTGCGAAAAGGAAGACTTTCCCTCTCCAAGTCGACTGCGCAACCTTCCATCCCCCGCGCTTGAAGGGACTGCACCGCATCGACCGACATCTCGACCCCGCAGAGCCTGCGTCCAGGTGCGCGGAGTGCGTCTAACAAGTTGCCACTGCCGCTGCCGACGTCGAGCACAGAGCGGGCGGTTAGGACCTGTGGATGCCGCCGGGTAAGCTCGAGCTTCCACCTTAGATGCTCGGACGCTTGGAGTTCGGGCGCGCGCCAGTAGTCCCGGTAGTAGTCCTCCCGATTGGCGTCCGCGCGCTCTGCCGTTTTCATGTCGTTCCCTTGCGAAGCACAAGCGTTACACGGCGCTTGAGCACCAACTTATCGTACAAGAGGGGACTCACCCGGTCTGCGAGGTCGATTGCCCGCTCTCGCATGCCGAGCACGCGCGGTCCGCGACCTCCTGCGAGCATTCGAAGAACCGCGCGAGCGACCTTGGCGGGGTCGCTACCCTGTGCGGCCGTGGGGTCCGGCGCTATCCCATGCCAATCCGCTTTCCGTCGAAACTGCGTTTGCAAGCGGCCCGGGTACACGCAAAGGAATCGGACTCGCCCGTCCGGATGCTCCAGGTGGAGCGCATCAAGAAAACGCGCGCATGCCGACTTGCTGGCACAGTAATGGGCCTCGAAGGGCACAGCCCGTCGTGCGGAAATGGAGGACACAGACACGAAGGTCCCGCTGCGAGGCGCTGCCCAGAGTTGCTCAGCGGCGAGGGCTGCACTCGCAGGAGCCCAAAAGTTAGCCTCGAATAGTTCGCGGGCGCGTGCCGGAGGGATCTGCGAGGTGCGCCCAAAGGTAGCCTCGCCCGCGACGTAGACCACGGCATCGATCGCGACATGGGCGTTTGCTTGCGCCTCGTCGTATGCGTTAGTCCAGTCGAGCGTCGCTAAGTCCGAGCACTGATGATGCCGTGCATAAGGAGGTGCAGGTTGCGTCCGGCCGACCGTCGACACAACAGTCCCATGCTCCGTTAGGGCATCTGCGACGAGCTTTCCCACGCCGGAGCTTGCGCCCACTACGACCGCATGATGCAAGTGTCGATTGAGCGGGATCATGCGTTTTGCCCGTATCCTCGGATCAAGGGTGTGGCGGGTCAGGACGGAGCTCCTGCTGCTCTGCCTGCAGCAATTCGCCGACGACCTCTTTGAGCTTCTTGCCCAGTGTGGGCGGATGGGGAGTTGGCAGTGGTGCGTCGTCAGCGTCGATGGGGACAACCGGGAGCAAGGACTCGAAAAGATACCAGTCGCCGCGTTGCGCGATGAGCCGTGCGTCGTGTTGGAACGCCAGGGACACGGCATAGGCCAGACTTGGGTTCGCGGAGATAAACAGAAGGTAGCGAAACCGCGTGAAATCCCAGTCTGGACGAAATTGGGCGGGGTGTCCCTCGAAGCGGTCGAGCGGCTCTGCCCATTGCTTCTCCGGGCGCTGAGTGATCGGAGAGACGGGCGACTGCGAATAGTCGAACAGTGCCCGTCCCCCACGAAGCGCGACGACGTGGCCCTCCGCAACAAGCGGACTCCACAGGCGGTACTGCGGATCGGGCCCGAAATGGAGCACGGCGACCGCGCTGCCGACCTCTATGTGGTCGACGAGACTCTCCAGACTGGCATAAGCCCTGTGGCTATCGGCGAAACTAGGCCACGCGACGAGTACGGTGCCGATGGGAACGGCCGCGCAGAGAGCGCGTGCCGGGAGCCGGACGGCGGCGCGACTGCCGATCCCCGCGCAGACTACGAAGATGGCCCACGCCGGAGGCAGGAAGCGATGATACACGAGCGTGGTGCTTCGGACGTTGGCGGGGGCCGCCAGGTAGATGGCGAACAGGAGAAGAGCAAGGATCTCAAAGCGCCACGAATGCAATCGGGCGCTAACGGTTTGAGGCGGCGAAGCGCTTTGACGAAAGCGAACCGCGGCCAACAAGACGATGGCGCCGGCGGCGAGGACCATCAGAAGATTGCGAACGTAGGGCTCGTACCCACCAAACACAACGCCCGGGACGCTTAGAATCTTGTGAAAGAAACTGTGAAGTACGAAAGGGGGTGTACGAACGTGGCGCACCCCGGCCATGTGCCAGGCGTACGCATTCGCCGCGTAGGCGAGCGCGATGCAAAAAACAGCAGGCAGCGCACGAAGCACCGTCGGCTTTGAGCGAAGGGGCAGGCCAAGCGAGCAGAGAGCGATTGCAATGCAGGCCACGAGCTGCATCGCCTGATGGGCGAAATGAAGCAACACCATCGCTCCGCACATGAGCGCCACACCTCGCCAGGTGGGCCGAATGGCAAAGCGATCGATGGCCGGCAACAGCCAGAGTAGGGCGACGAGGCCCAGCATGTTTTGGACGAGTCCCCAAAAGAAAAGCCAGCCCATCCCCACGGGAGCGGCGAGCAAGGCGGTCCAACGAGATGCCTTAACGTGATCGGCAAAGTGTGCGGCCGCGAGCGGCAGGAGAAAGAGCGACCCCGCAACGATCAGTTTGGAAGCCCAGGCGACGGGCACAACGTAGGAAAGCCCGAACACAAGAAGCGAGAACAACTGGTTGGCGTGACCAAGATTCAGCGCGTACAGAGTCGGCGGCGCGAAGCGCGCATCTCCCCAATGGCGCAGGAGGCCGACGCTGGCCTCGTGCAGCGGGAGATCCGACATGGGCGGGTACTTCGCAATGAGCACCGGCAACGCGAAGAGCACTCCAACCGCCCAAGGAGCGACGCGCTCGGTCCGGCTGACTGGAAAAGAAGGACCCATGGAAAGCGCAAGGGCGGCCGACGGAGTTGCCGGCCGCCCTAATCTATGCGAAATCCGTCATTCCTCGGGATTCGTTTCCTGGATGTTCGGCGAAATCGCGACGGCGCCGCTGTAAGCTTGCCCTGTTACGCTAAACGTAGAAAGGATACCGTCACCGTTCAAGTCGCCGTTGGCGGTCGCGACGAATGAGCCGGCTACCGAATCGGTGTTAACCGGCCCGTACGAGTACATGTAGTACTGCGGCTCCTCCATCGAGAACTTGAGGCACGCCCAGCCCGCAATAGCGCTCCCCGACTTCCAATCCGCCGCCGCCGACTGGTATTTTTGTCCCTTGATAATTCCGGCCGAAGTCGGAACCGACGTCGATGTGTCGCAGAACTGACGCATCAACGTTGACGTACCGCCGGCGGTGAGAATGGCGGTCGTGCCCTTTTCCCGCTCGACGGCCGTAGCCGCGTCTTTGGCCATCTGGCCGAGCGAGTTCTTCGCTTCCGCCGTCTTTGCGTTCGCCAGGTATTTGCGCACGCCGTAGATGGCGAGCACAGACAAGATGCCGATGATCGCCACAACGATCATCAGCTCGATCAACGTAAACCCTTGTTGCTTTTTATTTAGCCACTTTCGCATGACACATACCGCTCCTTTCGAGCTTTCGTTTATAACCCCTCGTTACTCACCCAAATCTGATTGGTCCATGACGTGCCGAAAACATCCGTTACGGTTTTTGAATCGCCGTCCAAATCGGCTTCTGCCCCGATGATGTACCAGTCCGTCGGCGATGACTTGGGCAGCGTCACTGCGTTGCCGTTCACCGTGAGCGTCGTTACGCCCAGCGGCGCATTTGCCGGGCCTGCAATGGTCGCGTATCCGAACAGCACCGGCGCGTCGACATGCAGAGGCAACATGTTCCAGTCCCAGTTACTGCCGCACAGGGCGCCGCACGCCGCGCCCCACGCGGTCTGAATGCCGTACTTCGGATCCGCGGGGTACAAGCCGCTTGTCGGGCTCGCCCCGGCAGGAAAATTCTTCGAGATGTTCGCGTATTGCTGCGTTTCGGAGTGATAGGCCTCCTGCGCGAGTCGGATGTTCTGGACCATGTTTGTTGCTTCCGAGACGTGGGAGGAGTTCACCAGCTTGCGGTATCCAACGACCGCCAACGTCGCGAGCACTCCCACTATGACCACCACAATCATCATCTCCACCAAGGTGAATCCGCGAAGATGCCGTTTCACCACAAGCCGTCCCATGTGCAGCGCTTGTGCCATCGACTGACCTCCCGCACGCGGTTCATCCCCGGGCCGCGAAATCGCAGCCCTTTCTGACAATTGCCCGAGGAAGGATAAGCCGAGCGATCGTGCCGAAGGACAATTTTCGTCACCTCGGCGGACGTTATTCGGCTTATTTGAGCGCAACGACATCCGCCTCGGGTCAGCGCGGCGTGTCTACACTCTCGCCGGAAGGAACGGAAGGATCGGAGTCGACATCGTCCCCACCGTCGCCCAGAGCGTGCTTTTGGAAGCGATACCGTAGGCTGCGGAGTGTTACCCCAAGCAGCTTGGCAGCCTGCGTTCGGACTCCGCCCGAGCGTTCCAAGGCCTGAAGGAGGAGGCGCCGTTCCACCTCCCCGAGCACGTCGTCCAAGTTGCAGCCCTCCTCAGGAAGCCCGATGAGGGCCGGGGTTGGTTGACTGGCTGCGCCGGAAAGCTCGCGCGGCAGGTCGCCCAGGCCAATCGTCTGCCCGGACGCGAGCGCGACCGCGCGTTCGATGACGTTCTCGAGCTCGCGCACGTTGCCGGGAAACGGATAGGCCTCGAGCGCGCGAAAGGCGTCGGGCGAGAGCGTGCGAATGTCCTTGTTCTGCTCGGCGGCACAGCGCAAAAGAAAATGCTCTGCCAGCGGACGAATGTCCTCGCGGCGCTCCTTCAGCGTTGGCAGCTCGATGCGGATGACGTTCAGGCGATAGTAGAGGTCCTGTCGGAATCGACCCGCGCGCACTTCTTCTTCGACGTTTCGGTTGGTTGCTGCGAGCACCCGCACGTCCACGGGTACCTCGTTCGCGGAACCGACGCCCCGCACCTTTCGTTCCTGCAAGACGCGGAGCAGTTTTACCTGCAACGGCAGGGGAAGATCGCCGATTTCGTCGAGCAACACCGCGCCCCCGTCGGCCTCGCGAAAGATACCCAGTCGGCTCGCCACGGCCCCTGTAAACGCTCCTCGCTCGTGGCCAAAGAGCTCGCCCTCGATGAGCGCCTCAGGGATCGCTCCGCAGTTGACGACCAAAAATGGCTTGTCGTGGCGATCGCCCGCCTCATGGATCGCGCGCGCAATGCGCTCTTTTCCAGTGCCGCTATCGCCTGTAATGAGCACAGTCGTGCGCGCGTGCGCGATGCGCTGGACGATATCGAGTATTCGGTGCATGGCTTCCGAATGGCCGAGAAGCTCGGGACCGCTCTTGCGCACCAGTTGCGCGCGCAGTCGCTCATTTTCCGCGACGATGGCCCGCTTTTCGAGAGCCTTTTGGACGAGCGCGCGCACTTCGCTCGTGGCAAATGGCTTTGTGACAAAGTCGTACGCGCCGCGCTTCATCGCCTCGATCGCCGTGTCGACGTCGCCGTGTGCGGTCATCACGATGACCTCGGTGCGCGCCGCCCGCTGTTTGGCGAGCGAAACGAGGTCCATGCCGCTGCCGTCGGGCATCAAGAGATCGGTCAAGACGACGGCGTAGGGCTCGGGCGCATGCAGGAGTGCGTCGCGCGCGGGCGCAAAGCCGGGCGCGAGCGTCACAACCAGCCCTTCACGGCGCAGCAGCATCCCAAGCATGTCGCGCAGCCCCGGCTCGTCGTCGACGACGAGGACGTGCGCGGAGTGCGAGGGCGTGGGCATGTTGCTAAGAGGATACCAGAGAGCAAGAGCGATACGGCGTAGTAGAACCGGCCAGTGGATCCCGCCGCTCCTCTTGCCAAGACGGCGCTTGCCAGTGCGACCGCGCTGGCGTCGCTCTTCCTCCTCGTTGCGATCTGGATCGTGCCGGTGCTCCCGACCAATGATGGGCCACAGAATGTCTACGCCGCACACGTCAGCGGTTACTTCGACGATCCGACCGCGCAATACTGGAAGTTCTACGAGCAGGCAACGCCGGTCACGTCCGTGGGCTTCGCGGCCATGTTCTCGTCACTCGAGCCGATCGTCGGCTGGCGGCATGCGCTGGGCGCGTCGCTCTCGATCGTCGCGCTCACGTGGAGCTGGGGTTTCCAGGCGCTCATCCTCGCCATCGATCGGCGGCGCTGGGCGCTTGGCCTGCTCGGTTTCGCGACCGCGCTCCACTGGTCGTTCTACATGGGCTTCTGGAACTTCGTGTTGGCTAGCGGGCTCGGATTCGCGACGCTCGCCGTTGTCATCCGCCGCGCCGCTTGGATGCCGGTCGACCGGCTAACTCTTGCTATCCTGCTCCTCATTGGCGCCGTGACACACGTCGTGGCCGCTGCGTTGACCGCCGTGATTGCCGCACTCGTCGTACTGTTTCGGACGCCGAAGCAGCGGCGCGCGCTCGAGCTTGGGCTGCTCGTGGTCGCCGTCGCTCCGGCCGCGGCTATCGCCGTGCTCGCGTCAGGTGCGAACGGCGCGGCGGCTGCGGCCGGTGTTGCGGACGAGCCCTCGAGCTGGCTCGACGTGAGCAAGCGGCTCGCCCATATCGGTACGTGTTTCGAGGGAGGGCCGCCGTGGCGCGCGTGGGGCATTGTTGGGTTCGCGGTGCTCGGCGCATACGACGTGGTGGCGCGCGCGCGCCGTCGGGAGGCGGCGCCGCACGAATTGGCCATTGCTGGCGCGGCGGCGCTCATGCTGGTCGCGGCGCTCGCGGTGCCCTTCCACCTGCCGCATTGGCAGTTCTTCTCACCGCGCTTCCTTCCGTTTGCGGTGCTCGGCCCAGTCTCGCTCCTAGCCGTCGAGCGCATGCCGAAGCGAGCGCTGAGGGCGGCGCTGATCGGAGCCGTCGCGGTGTACACGGCCGTGGCGATCGGTTGGTCGCTTCACTATCACCGGACGCTCGCGGCGCAAGCAGCCGACGCGCTCGCGGGGCTCGATCAACCAATCCGGCGGGTGGGCCCGCGGCTCCCGATCGTGCTCGAGCCGCTCGCCGGGCGTGGAGCGCTGCGCGACGGGCCGTTTCCCTATACAGAGCCGCTACGGAACCTCGGCCAGCTCTACGCGACCGAGCAGGGTGGCGTCGTGCCGTACACGTTTACGCTCGCTCCGCAGATACATGAGCTCGTGAGCAGGCCGAACGCGATGCCGCCGGTGCCGGATCGCACGTTTTGGCAGGCGTTTCTCCCGGGCAGCGGGGCGAGTGAAAAGGAGCTGCGCGCGATCGTCGCACACCTTGCGGCGCACGGAGCCGCGTTCCAGGACGTCATCGTCGCTGCGCCCCCTTGGGTGCTCGACGACTTTGCAGCGCGTGGCTACGAGACCGACTGGCGTCGTGGTGACGCGATGATCGCGCGCTTTCGGGGCTGTCCGCTCAATCTCGTAGTTCGCGGCGGGAGGCCCGAGGGTCTCGCTGGGACCGCGACCCTGGGGGGGCGGCTGATCGCCGACTACGGCTGGCCGCCGCTGCTGGAGCCTGTCTGGGCGACGGAGATGCCGCTCGACGGCTCGGGTGACGTTGTGATCGAGCTGCCGCGTGCGCCGTGCGGCGAGGTCTGGGTACGGGCGACCGACGGGGCGCGGTTTTGTCGCGGGGCCGACAGCGAGGGCCGTCTTGGCCTGCGTGTCGACCGCGGCGCGCGCGTCGTCGTGTGCACTCTCACCGCAGGCCGCTGATCGCCCGACTCAGACCGTTGCTACGGCCCACGCCAGGGCCGAAAAGCCGTCGCCGAACCGCGAACGGAATAGAGTATTGTTGAGTTTCGCGTGCCGGGTTTCCTTGGTGCCAACGTTCTAGAAGGCTTCGTAGCGCCGCCCCTCATCGCCCGAAACGCGAAGCAGTACCGGAGCCTGCTCTCGGCTTCGTTCATCGCTGCGTGCGTGGTACTCGGCTTGACGTCGATGCAGCCGGCGGCCGTGTACCCTACGCCCGGGCTGTGCGTCGGCCTTTTGGGAACGTTCGGCGTGGCAGCCACCACGATGCGCAATCGCCGGAAGGCGCTTTTGGCGCTCGTTGTGTGCGGAGGCGTGCTGGCGCTCACGGGCGCTCTGCTTCATCGTGCGCTTGCCGTGGGAGAGGGTTACGCGGTGGCAGGTGGCCTTGGCGCGTCGTCGCTGGTCTTGCTGGCCGTTTGGTACCTTCAAGCAAGCACGGAGTTGCGAAGGGAGCTTGGTCCCGTCCTCGTAGCGGGCGCTCTCATGCCCGTGTTCTTCGTGGCGGGCATCGGATGGACCGACCAGACGGCGCGTCTCGCGCCGAGCGTGCTCGACTCGTTCTTCTACGCCATGGATACCACGCTGCCTGTTCACTCGTTTCATGTGGGCCGGCTCTACGAGCGGGCGCCCTGGCTGGGCAGCATCTCCTCGGTAGTCTACGAGTACCAATGGGTCGGCCTGTTGCTCGTGTATCTGCGGCAGGTGGTTGACCCGAGGCCGGCGGGCGACATGCTGGTCACTACCGTCGTGGCCACGGCGGTTGCGATCGTCGTCTACTACGCAGTGCCCGTCGTAGGCCCAGCGTACGCTCTGGCCCACGACTTTCCTTGGCACCCGCCGCCTGGGCTTGCCATGACGCTCAAGCCGATCAACGCGCTTCCGCAATTGCGTAACTGCGTTCCGTCGATGCATAACGCTTGGGCCATTCTGACCGTTTGGCACCTCCGAAAATACGGTCGCGTGGCGCGTACAATCGCGGATCTTGCTCTCGTCGTTACCGTGCTGGCAACGCTTGGCTTCGGCTACCACTACGTATTCGACATCGTGGTAGCGGTCCCGTTTGCGCTCGCGGTGTATGCGGGGACGTTGCCCTCGCGAGTCAGTGCGAACGCAAGATGGATAGCGGCGGCGTCAGGGGCGACGATGACACTCGCATGGCTGATGGCCATCCGGTTCACAGCCGGATTCTTCCTATCAGTACCTCGCCTGTCGCAGCTATTGGCGCTGGTCACCACAGGCGCAAGCGTGGCTGTTTATCTCCGTTTGGGTCGAAAGGAGAGGGAGGCTCTCGAGCGCCCCGATCCGGCGTGCGCGCAATCCATGGCGAGAACCGAACGCGTCGCACCCGCAATGCTGGCGATGACCGCGCTGGCCGGATCGGTGCACGCTGCGTCCCTCGGGCGTGCCGTGGAGCAGGTGCTGGGCGACGCGCGTGGGGGCCCCTTGGTCTGCGGTGCGGCTGGCTTCGCTCTTGGCGCGTGCCTTGGAGGCCGAGCCGCGCGCTCGACATTGAATCCGTTACGTCTCTGCGGAATTGTGGCTCTTGCAAGTGCATTCTTCTGCGGACTGGCCTCGTGGAAACTCCCGACGTTGATTCTGGATTGCTCGCGAGTCGCGCGTTGGATTTCACCGGGCAGCGCGAACTTCGCGCTCGCGCGCATCGGAGCGGAGACGTTCGCGCTGCTGCCCGCCGCCCTCGCGATCGGAGCGACCGTACCGCTTCTCTTTGCCTACGGGGCGAGCCTCACAGGCCGGACGTCGATTGCGGTGAGTGACCTTTATGGCGCTGCGACCTTCGGCGCGGGGCTGGGAGCGCTCCTCGCTGGTTTCGTCATCCTGCCCGCTCTCCTCGTCGTCTGCGCGAACCTTCTCGTCGGCCTCGCTTCGTTGGCACTGGCTCCAGGCGGGCCTCGTGCCATAGAGCATCCGATCCGCCCTGATGTTGGATCCGGCAGCGCCGCTCCGAAAGGGACTGCTATTGCGGCAATCGATTTGGTTGTCCTTTCCACAGCGGGCCTCGCCTTGGGTGCGCTGAGAACAATCTACGGTCATCTGCTCGAGATTGTCGTGGGCAGTAGCGCGTACACTTTCTCAACGATCGCGTTCGCGTTTCTCGCTTCGTTGTCACTCGGCGCTTGGGCGGCTGGTCGCATCGCCGCCCGGAACATCGAGTCTTCCGCTCTCCTCGGTTGGGCCGCAGTTGGTTTAGCGTTCAGTCTCCTCGCCCAAACATTCATGTGGGAAAGGATTCCAGAGTACTTTGCCTCCTTTGCTGGATATCCGTTCGGACAAAGTTTTGGCGAACGAGAGTTTACGCGTCTTGGAGTCGTTCTTGTCATGACTCTTCCGCCCGCTCTTTGCTTGGGAACGCTGTCCGTCGGAGGCCTTT
>WNFJ01158749.1_pt4 | contig 28588 bp, 22 predicted proteins | sample 5400461 | NCBI WGS metagenome assembly WNFJ01 (sample SAMN13153349, study PRJNA577476) | soil metagenome | isolation source: 115 cm saprolite on Douglas fir-dominated hillslope | place: USA:California | collected 2013-09-17
GTATCATTTACTAAAGCGTTTATTCCAGGAACGAGGGAGGCCACTCCTGCCAAACTGCTGGGCGCAGGGGGCAGCGCGCTGGAGCCGAACGGGAGAGCGAACGTTGCAGTGGGCTGGGCGAGAATAGGAACAACGAATGGCGGCTCAACCGTTACGCCAAACGGTCCGTTAAAGCCGCCGCCTGCGCTAGGCGAGAGTTCCGCCAAGTATTCGCCGCGGTCGTAATACATGCCATAACCGGCACGAACTACGACATTTTTCACGAAGGAAGGGGTCCAGGCTAAACCAATGCGCGGAGCGAAGCCCCACTGACGTCCTGTAAGCGTCGAATCGCTTACGCCCTTAGTCGGAAACTGTTTATTGTTTCCTGCGATTACGATGCCTGTGCTGGTGACCAAACCCGTCCCAGGGTCGCAGGGAGGAGGGCCCGCAACTCCGCCATTCATGCAAGGGGAAAAGCTGTAATCCTGCGGATAGAAGTTCGCCAGTCGGCCATTCTTCTCCGTTAATGGGCCGTCCCAATCCCAGCGCACGCCCAGAGTAAGAGTAAGGTTCGGCTTGATGCGCCAAGTGTCCGCGGCATAGGTGCCGACCTGATTCGAGCGGTAGTAACGGTTGGACTCGCCATTGATAAAGGTGGAAGCGCCCGTTTCACCACAGAAGAAAGAATTGGGAGTGCAGAGATTGCCCTGCAGAAATGCAGAGAAATCAGAGAAATTCAACAAAGCCAAATGGTTGTTCTTGTTTACGACGTCGAGCGGGGTGTGATCCCACTGGAAACCAAACGCTAGAGTGTGGCGACCCACGGACCAGGAGTATTTCGTCAGCCCTTCAAATTCGTTCTGAAAAATTCCAGCGTCCGCGAAGTTGCTGGCCGGACCTATCCTCAGTCCTGAGCTGAGATTAGGATTGGGTGTGGTGATGGATATCCCCGGCACATCGGGGAGGCCAAAAATGTTCATTCCGTAATCGGTGTTCGTATATTCGTTGGTTGTGTGCGCAAAGGCCTTTTCGCGAACGAAGCCGAATCGCTGGGTCCACACAGCGTTCGGTGAAATCGTGGTGGTGTTTTCGAGTGAAAATGCATGCGAGCCAGCGCTCAATTGCTGCGGGAAGTTCCCGACCTGGCTGATGGCAAAGGGGGCAAAGGTCGGGTCATTCTGGTAATAGTATTTCCCCGCAAGCCGGTCCTTGGCGCTGAAATTATAATCGATGTTCCCATTCATCTGATCGGCTTTGAATCTCGTGTTCGGCCCGACGATCAACACGTTATATCCGAGCGCTTGATTGATCGCGGGATTTTCCGAAGGGATAAAGAACTGACCATTGGGCAGCTTGAGGTTCATGATGTTCTGCGCGACCTGATTGATGTCGCCTGCGGTCAAACACGGGTTTGCCGGAGTCTGCGCAGGACCGCAGGTCGGATTGAAAGCCGCATCCGCTAGCCCCGCGAGACTCGCCGCATCCCGGTTGGTGTCCCTGAGTCCGGGAAGGGTTGCTACTTCCGAAAGCGAACTGTCCTGATCCACAGCGCGCTGGCCCTGATAGGATGCGAAGAAAAACAGTTTGTCTTTCCAGATCGGCCCCCCGAGAGTCACGCCAAATGTGTTGCGCTTCAAATAGGGAACGGTACTGCCGTGAGTGGGCCCGTTCGGGTCCCTTAACGTTGGGTCCTGATTGTAAAAGAAAGGCGCTGCGTTCCAGGCGCTTGTCTGGTGGTATTCATACGCCTGCCCGTGCAGTGCGTTTGTGCCACTGCGCGTTTGCATAGTGATGTGCGCACCGCTGTATCCGCCCTCCGACGCGTCATACATTGAGGTATTCACTCGGACCTCTTCCAGGGTTTCCTGTGGGGGAGAAGGCATGGCTTGACCTATGGCGCTGTACACCGATGTGCTAGTCTGGATTTCGCCGCCGACTGATGAAAAGTTTTCCCCGGTATTCAATACTGCTCGGTTGTCGGCCACGCCGCTCGAAGACTTGCCGTTGAAAATATTATTGGTCTGCACTCCGTTTAAATTGAAACTGTTACTGGTGTCCCGCTGGCCGTTGGCAAAGATGTTCTGATTGCCCAAGCCGGCGTTCGTGCCAGAGCCGGTGAGAAAGTCCGCGTTCACTCCGGGACTCAGCAGCGCCAACTGCGTAAAGCTGCCGGTCCCCAGAGGCGTGCCTTCGATCAGATCCTGGTTGAGCGTATATCCATTCGTGGTATCTGTTTGGTTCAGCAAAGGAGTAGAAGAAACCGTGACCTGCGTGGTGACTTCGCCGGGTTGCAACGATCCGTTGACGGTTGCGGTGACCCCGCCTTGAACTAATATTTCCGAGTGAATCTCCGATTTGAATCCATCGCGCGAAAACGTAATCGAATATTTCCCGATGGGGAGTCCAACGATCAAGAAGGAGCCGTCATCTTTGGTGACCGCGGTCTGTTCCAGGTTGGTCGCGGCGCTGTGAACCTTCACGGTGACCTTGCGGAGGACACCGCCACTCACGTCCGTCACCGTGCCATTGATCGAGCCGAGAGTTTGCTGGGCCCGCGCAGGCGTGCCAAGCAGGCAAGGAAGACCGAGACAAAACATCACCAGCCGAAACATTTTATGCATTGACCTACACCCCTTCCCTCAAGATGCGGCACGACCATTGCCAAGCATTTATCACATTTCTCGCACAAAAATCGAGCGCCAACCTGTGGATAACAATGAGAGCCATGGACAAGCTCGCGAGAGTATGGTGAAAAGATAAATGCAAGTAAAATCGGAAATTACAATGCTGTGAATCTGTCGTGTGGGGCAATTCGCGATGACTTCTGGACTGCGCGAGAACATCTCCATAAAAAACAGGGCAATTCGCCGTGCGCTTTACAGAATCGCGGCCATTCATTACTCTGAATAAGCCATGTGGAATGTCGAAGAACGTTTCTCACCAAAGGCCATCGAGAGTCTCGCGGCGCTGGGGTTTGCCGTGGGCAGCACGCGCGGCGTGGTGCGCGTCGAGAAATACGGCTGCGGCGCGGAGTTCCGCAAAGGCCCCGACGACCTCTATGAGATGACCGTTATTCCTACCATTATGCTGAAGGGCCGGTTCACGCGGCTGTGGGACGCCGGCTACCAGAAGTTTTTGCTCACCGACGACGGACTGAAATTGCCGGCGCTCGCGACGCATCTCCAAAATTTGCGGAAGTTCAACGAAGAGTTGCGCACGGCGCTGGGTGTTCCAACCTTCTACAACGAAGCGCTCGGCTCCGTCAGCCAGGTCAGCGTCTACGACCGCGTCAAGGGCCGCAAAGGCGACGTGCCGGACGAAACCGTCGGCGCACGCGAGGTCGTCGGCGGCCACTAGAATCGACGAACTTCTGCCACCAAAGCTCATCCGAAGATTTCAGCCTGCCCCGGCATCTTGAAGTTGCCGCCGGAACTGCTCCAGGTCCACGCGATGCTTCGCCGCTTTCCGTTGTCCGATGAAGATCACCGGAACATCCCAACCGTAGCGCTCTTTCAGGACAGGATCGGCATCTATATTGACTTCCCGGAAGGCGCCGCCGAATTCTCGCAAGAGCGGCGCGATGGCCGCCTTGGCTTCGTCGCAGAGGTGGCATCCAGGACGCGTGTAGAGAGTAACGTCGCGGGGCCCGGAAGCGGCAAGGCGGGCGTCTTCGGGATGAGCGCTCATCGTTCAGTTGCGAAGGTGCATCTTACCGGGGAGCGGGCGCCGTTGGGAAGAACCGGCGCATAATAACAAAGAAGTTGTCGAGCGGCAGTTAAGAAGAGGTGGAGCAAAATGGGAAGAGTCGTAGCGCTGATGGACGATTTGTTCTTCCAGATGAAGCTGGCGGAAACCGCCAAGCAACTCGGCGTGGAAGTGAAAGTGGCGGCGAACGGCGAGGCCTTGATGGGACTTATGACGAGCGATCCAAAACTCGTCATCGTGGACTTAAACGCGCGGAGCCAGCCGATCGCGGCCATTGAAAAGTTGCGGCAGACGCGCAAGGACGTCCGCGTGGTCGGCTTCCTCTCACATGTCCAAAGAGAACTTGCCGCTCAAGCGCAGGCGGCGGGATGCGATGAAGTCCTGCCGCGGTCGAGCTTCACGCAGAATCTGGCGGCGATTCTGAGCGTGGCAAAGGATTGATGCGATCTTGCTCAAAACGAAAACTCGTGGACGATTTTTGTTTCTAAGCTGCGCCTTTCTCCTCGCCGCCGCGAACGCCCGTCCACAGGAATCCACCTCCAAGCCCGGCGAAAGCTCCGCGAGCGCGCCGACCGAAACGACAAGTAGTGGCGGACCTACGGCCGCGTTGAAAGCCGTGCTCGCCGCGGCTTGCTCCCAGAATCAAACTGAGTTTGTCCACTTTCTCACGGCTCGAAACAGGGAAGCGTTTTCCCGCATGACGCCGCTGGCGCGCGTCGCGTTGATGAAGCGCTTCGTGCTTCTGAATGAGCCGGGGAGACCCACGGCGTCCGTGAATCCCGCCGGCCGGCCCATTCTTCGCTGCCAAACTCCCGACGTCACCACGGAGATGCAGATCGGCGGCGCTGAACTCCGCGACAATATCGCGTTTCTTCCCATGGAGCTCCGCAGTGCCACCGATTCCACCGGCGCAAACGTTCACCAGATCACCATGGGGCTGGTGCGCGAGGATGGGGATTGGAAGCTGCTCTCGCTGGGCTTGCTGCTCCTGGATCTTCCCGCGCTGGAAGTAGAATGGGATGCCGCCGAGATGGAATCGACGGAACGAGACGCCCTCGAAGCTCTGAAAAAAGTTTCCGCCGCCGTCGAAGCCTACCGCAACAAATATTCGCGCTTGCCCGAATCCCTGGCGAACCTGGGGCCGCCCCTTCATGGCGCGGCGAATGGCGAGGCTGCCGGGTACCTCGATTCCGACCTCGCGAATGGAATGAAAAACGGGTACGCCATTCGCTACGTGATCGTCGGCGCGAGCTCGCTTGGCGCGCCAGCAAAATACGAGCTCGCCGCGACCCCGTTGCAATACGGGCGCACCGGGCGCCGGTCGTTCTTACGCGATTCGAACGGCGCCGTGCACGCCGCCGACCGCCGAGGCGCGGTCGGCAGCGAAGCAGACCCCAAAGTGGAGTAGAACCTCCTGCGAAGCATCCAGTTTGGCGAATGCTAGAATGATCTCAAAAATATTCGCGCTTGGCCGCTGGCTCAGGATGAAAATCTGCGCTCAGTCCCAGTCATTGCTCGGGCTTTGTTTGTGCTCCGCAAGACTTGGCGCTACTATCGTGCGATTCGCTATGCCTCGCAGAGCGCCAGCGCTATTCTTTCTGCTTCTCGCACTTTCTGTGCCCGCCTCCATTCGCGCGGCAGCCCAGGCACAAAACAATTTCACCTACGGGCCTCTTCCCGTCTTCGAGCTTCACAGCGGGTTCTGGATCAATCTCCATCACACGCTCTATCACGAAGCCCGGCAGCACACCGCAGCGACGTCGCCGGACAAAAACGGCAAGACCACCGGGCCGGCGCTGCACACCGAGCCGGATGCAAAGCCCACTCTCACACCTGCAGAGCAGCACGCGTGGGACGATGCCGTCGCCTACTACGTTTCGAATTACGCCGCCAAGGACCTGCTCTTTTCCACCGAACTCACCCAGTTGAAAGATCAGCTCGGCGATTTCGAGGATTGCGATGAACTCTCCGGCAGGAAGCGAAAATTCTGCGACGCGGGATTGCCCGCAAAGCTGACGCAGGTCCTGGAAGCCGCGGCGCCCGTCTACCGCGCACACCTCTGGCCGGACCACGATCGCGCCAATCGCCGCTGGATCATGCGCGTCGCCCCGCTCGTGCGCGAACAGGGCGTGGGCCTTTCGGAACGGCTTGCGGACATTTATCAGGCGCGCTGGCCGCGCGAGAAAATCCGCGTCGACGTAACGGGTTACGCCAATTGGACCGGCGCCTATACCACGGCCGATCCTCTGCGAGTGACCATCTCCAGCCTGGATTCACGCAATCAGGACGCGGCGGCCCTTGAAGTTCTTTTTCACGAAGGTTCTCACGGTATCGCCGAACCCGTGCAGGCTGCCATTATCCGCGAGTGCCATCAGCGCGACAAAGCCATCCCTCGCGACCTCTGGCATGCTCTGGTTTTCTACACCACGGGTGAAGTTATCCGCCCAGTGCTTGGCTCTTCTAGCGCGACTGCCGGTGACCAGGACGGCAGCGGCCCTGGCGGGTACACTCCCTATGCCCTGCGCGAAGGCCTCTATCAGCGCGGCTGGAACGACTACTTCAAGTTGCTACAAAAATTCTGGCAACCCTACCTTGACGGCCGCGCCTCCTTCGACGACGCCGTCGCGCGCATGGTTTCTTCCCTTTAGCCTTCGCGATCACAAATTCTTCTCTTCCTTGCGCGCCTTCCAATTGTTCGCCGGACACCAATATGCTAGGCTCTCTCTTGCAAGAAATCGCCCGGTCCAGCGCCACGCAAGCCCCTGCAACGCGCATGCTATCTTCTGTTCGTCTCCGATAGACCCTCTCCTCCGCGGGAAAGTCTCTCTGGGAAGGACCAAGGCCAGGGCGAGGCAACCACGTCGCGGTTGCGGCTGAAAAGGACACAGACACGCCCATGCCTGGCCCACAAACGAAGACCGAGAAAGAGCCGGTCGAGATCAAGCTGGCGCATTCTCCGGATTCCGATGATGCCTTCATGTTTTATGCGCTGGCCACGCATAAGCTCTCGACGCCCGGTTATAAGTACACGCACATCCTCTCCGACATACAGTCGCTGAACGAGGCCGCCCTCACCGAAGCCTACGACGTCACCGCCATCAGCTTTGCGGCTTACCCCACTCTCCGCGACAAGTACATCCTGCTCGATTGCGGCGCCAGCTTCGGCGAAGGCTACGGCCCGATCGTCGTTTCCACCAAGTCCCTGAAGCCGCAAGAGCTTGCGGGCAAGCGCATCGCCGTTCCCGGCCTGAAGACCTCGGCCTATCTCGCCCTCAAACTCTACGAGCCGGATTTTGAAGCCGTGGTTATGCCCTTCGATAAAATCATCGACGCTGTTCAGAAGGAGATGGTCGGGGCTGGCCTTCTCATTCACGAAGGGCAGCTTTTCTTCCCGCAGATGGGGCTGCACCGGGTGCTCGATCTGGGCATTTGGTGGCAGGAGCAAACTGGCTTGCCCCTCCCGCTTGGCGGCAATGCGGTGCGCCGCGCACTCGGGCCGGAACTCGGCCGCCAAATCTCCAAGACGATCCGCGATAGCGTCTCCTACGGCCTCGAGCACCGCGAAGAAGCGCTGAACTACGCCATGCAATTCGCCCGCGAAATGGACACCGAACTGGCCGACAAGTTTGTCGGCATGTACGTGAACAAATGGACCTTGGGCTACGGCGAAAAGGGCAGACAGGCCGTAAAAGAGTTGATCAAGCGCGGCACTAAGGCTGGACTGCTGCCCGGCCCCCCCACCGTGGATTTTCTCAGCGAAGGATAGCCGCTGCGATTTTTTTCGCCGCCCGGCGTTGGATCATTTTTCGCAAGGAGCAAACCCCGCAGCCCCCGCAGCGCCCCGCCTTGACGCTATCCCGCGAATCACTTAGTGTCTTTTCTCTATGATGCGAATCCGAGAAACATCTTTGATGCCCCTTTTCGTCTTGCTGGCGGCAACTTTGCCGCTGGCGCGCGGAGCCGGTGCGCAAACGGTCCCAACACCCGCCAATCGCGCCGAGGTTTCCAAACCCTGGCCGCAGCAGGCGGTTCGCGCTCTTCACGGGATGGTCGCCACCGACGAGGTGCTTGGCTCCCAGGCCGGCGTGGAGATCCTCAAGCGCGGGGGTAACGCCGTGGACGCTGCCGTGGCCGTGGCTTTTGCGCTGGCCGTCGTCGAACCCGCGGCGGGCAACATCGGCGGCGGTGGCTTCATGCTGATTCGCCTTGCCGATGGCAAGGCAACTTTCTTGGACTATCGTGAAACCGCTCCGGGCAAAGCCACTCGGGATATGTACATCGGCAAAGACGGCAAGCTCGATGAGGAGGCCTCGGTCATCGGTTTTCGCTCCGTCGCTGTGCCCGGCACGGTCGCCGGCCTCGCGCTCGCGCTAAAAACCTGGGGGTCCATGAAGCTGGCCGACGTGATGGCCTCAGCCATCCTTCTTGCCGAAAACGGCTTTCCAATCAGCGAGAGACTCGCTCATGAATTCGAGCAGGAACGCAAGGGTCTGCAACGTTTCGCCTCTAGCCGCCATATCTTCTTGAACGACGGCAAAATGTTTCAGCCGGGAGATACGCTCCGTCAGCCGGAACTCGCCGCCACTCTTAAACGCATCGCCAGGAAAGGCGCCACGGAGTTCTATAGCGGCGAAACCGCTCGCATGCTGGTCGACGACATGTCGCGGCTCGGTGGCCTCATTACGCTCGACGATCTCGCCAAGTACCAGCCGAAGATCCGCGAGGTCCTGCAAGCCAAGTACGAAAGCAACGGCCATGCCTGGGAAGTCCTGACTTCTCCTCCGCCAAGCTCTGGTGGCATCGCGATCATTGAGGCTCTGAACATGCTGCAGAGTGTTCCGCTCAAGGGCTGGGACGACGTCGAAAGCGTTCACATGGTCGCTGAGGTCATGCGCCGGGTCTTTGCTGACCGCGCCGCCTATCTCGCCGACCCGGATTATTCAAACGTCCCCGTCGCCGGCCTCACTGATCCCTGCTACGCCAAGGAAGTCTCCGCTACCATAGATTCTCAGCGCGCCTCCTCCAGCAAAGTCATCAAGGCCGGGAATCCTCACACCTGCGGCGTGGCCGCAAATAACGCGCCCGTCACGCAAACCCTTGTCGGTCTTGGCGAAGGCCCGCACACCACTCATTTTTCGGTGGTCGATGCCGCCGGCAACGCCGTCGCCAGCACCTACACGCTCAACGATAGCTATGGCTCTCATGCCACTAGCTCTGCAGGCTTTCTTCTGAACGACGAGATGGATGACTTCACCACCCAGCCCGGCGTCCCGAACGCGCTCTTCGGGCTAGTGCAATCCGAGGCCAACGCCATCGCTCCCGGTCACAGACCGCTGAGCTCGATGACGCCCACGATTCTGCTCCGCGACGGAAAACTGAGTTTCGTTACCGGTTCACCCGGCGGGCCCACGATTATTTCTGCCACGCTCCTTAGCGTCCTGGATTGGATGCGCCTCGGCATGGAGCCCCAGGTCGCCATCAATGCGCCGCGCTTCCACCACCAGTGGCTGCCCGATCGCATTTTAATGGAACGCACTTTTCCAGACAGCTTGGAGAGCGCATTGAACGCGCGCGGTCACGCCACCCATCGCGTCGGCCACGTGGGGGTGGTGAACGCGATCGCCATTGATCCAGCAACCGGCGACCGGCTCGGCGCAGCCGATCCGCGCCACGACGGCGCTGCCGTGGGATACTAAGGGAAAGAGATATTTTCGACGGATCATGCAGAGACTACTGTCAACGTATGTGTTTGTATCGCGAAAATTGACGCCGGAACTCCTGGAGCAAATTGCCGGGGCCGGCTTCCAAGGCCTCGAGATCTTCTGCACGCGCAGCCACTTCGAATACTCGCTGAAGCCGGAAATTCGCGCGATGGCTGGCGCGCTCGAAGCGAACCGTTTGCAGCTTGTCTCGCTGCACGCTCCGACCAGCCGCGACATCAGCGCCATGCGCCAAAGCGGGATGCCACTTTCCATCTGTGAGGTCGAGCGCGTTCGCCGCGTCGAAGCCATGGACGAACTGAAGCGTGCCATCGACGTCGCCGATGATTTGCCCTACGCGAGGCTCGTCCTGCATATGGGCGGCTCGCGCGAAATGGCCGATCCGCGCAAGCGCGATGCCGCGTTCAGCACCTTGGAGCATCTGATTCTGCACGCGCATCATGCCGGGGTCACGATTTGTGTGGAGAACACCACCAGTGAGATGGGCGATCCCGCCTATCTCCGTGCTTTCGTCGATGAAACGCGGCTGACTGGCCTGCGCTTCAATTTTGATATCGGCCACGCGCACCTCTCCGACTTTCCGGAGGACGCACGCATCGAGAAAAATTTCTCGCCGCTGCGCGATCTTGTTTCTTCCGTTCACCTCCACGATAATCACGGTGAAAAGGACGAACACCTGCATCCTTACGACGGCACCATCGACTGGCCCGCGGCCATCAAAATCCTTCAGTCTGCGCCGCAAACTAGTTTGCCGATTGTGCTGGAATTGAAGGAAAAAACGGGCCCGGAGGCGCCAGCCGCGGCGGAACAGCTTGGCGCCGCCCGCAAATCCTTGGACCGTTTTGAAGAGGCATGGTCCGCTAATCGCCCTTGACCGAGTCCCTGGAACGAAGAACTGCAAGAGATTCCAGCGCACACTTCGCACCTGCTCTATTGGCTGTTAATTTGACCACCGTCTATAATTTTGACCAAAAACTGGTTTGCATATGGAAGAAGTGTCTATCTCCGAATTCAAAGCCAGGTGCCCTGAGTTGCTCGAGCAGGTCAACAAGACCAAAAAACCTCTTCGCGTCACGCGCCACGGCAAGCCCATCGCGGAAGTGGTTCCTCCCACGACCGTTGCGGATCGCGCGGCTTTGATGGGTTCGATGAGGGGCAAGATAGAAATTCTCGGCGACATTGTCTCACCGGCCGCAGATGAGGATGAGTGGGAGGTCCTGGGCGATTGAAGCTCTTGCTTGATACCCACATCTGGATTTGGTTCCTTCAGAATCCAGAACAGATAGCGGCACATACGCTTCACCAGTTAGCGTCCCGCGAACGAACTCTGGCTTTCACTGATCAGTACCTGGGAAGCCGTGATGTTGCAACGCAAAGGGCGGATTCGATTGCCCACAGACCTTTCTGAGTGGCGAGCAAATCCACCGGGGGAATATTCGAAGCTCCGCTCACTCATGAAACCGCGCTTGCGTCCCAGCAACTTACACTTCACGCGGACCCCGCCGACCGCTTTCTTGCCGCTACCGCCCAGGTTCTCGACCTAATCCTAGTCACGGCAGACCCAGAGCTCCTGGGGCTATCAACAATCAAGCCTCTCGCCAACCGTTAGGGCGCTTGCGGGCCCAACATTCTTGGTAAGGCCGCTTCTCTGGTAAAATGACCGTTTGGCAGAACGACAAAGAATCTCACCATGACAACCATCACCATTGAGCAGGCGGGCAAATACGACGGGCAGGAAGTCACGCTGAAAGGCTGGCTCTACAACCTTCGTGAATCTGGCAAATTGCTCTTCCCGATTTTTCGCGATGGAACGGGCATCATCCAGGGCGTTTGCGCGCTCAAGGAGAATCCCGAGGCATTCGAATCGCTGAAGGGTCTCACCCAGGAATCCAGCGTCATCGTCACCGGCAAAATCCGCGCGGAAAAGCGCGCCCCCGGCGGCTACGAAATCGGCGTTACCAAAATCCAGATCGTCCAGAGAGTTTCGGAAAGTACGCCTTTCCCCATCCAACTCAAAGAGCATGGCGTCGATTTCCTGCTCGATCAGCGCCACCTGTGGATTCGCACGCCCCGCCAGGCCGCCATTCTCCGCATCCGGGCCGAAGCCATCCGTGCCGCGCGCGAATTCATGGACGGCCAGGGCTACACGCTCACCGACGCGCCCATGTTCACCCCAGCCGCTTGCGAAGGCACCTCAACCCTTTTCGAAGTCAACTACATCGACGATCAAAAAGCCTACCTCACGCAGAGTGGCCAGCTCTATGCCGAAGCAATCGCCATGGCTCTCGGCAAGGTCTACACCTTCGGCCCCACTTTCCGCGCCGAAAAATCCAAGACCCGCCGCCACCTCACCGAATTCTGGATGCTCGAGCCCGAAGCCGCCTACGTCGAGTTTGAGGAAGCTATGTCTCTCGGCGAAGGCCTCGTCAGCGCCATCGTGCAGGGCGTCCTCAAAAACAAATCGCGGGAACTCGAAACGCTGAAGCGCGATACCACCAAGCTCGAAAATGTGAAGCCTCCGTTCCCGCGCATCAGCTACGAAGATGCGGTTGCCCTGCTGAGCAAGAGCGGCAATCCCGCCAGGTTCGGCGACGACTTCGGCGGCGACGAAGAAACCATCATCTCCAGCTCCTTCGATCGCCCGGTGCTGATTCACCACTACCCTACCTCGATCAAAGCCTTTTACATGCAGCCGGACGCACAGCGCCCCGAGCTCGCCCTCGCCTTCGACATGATCGCTCCCGAAGGTTACGGCGAAATCATCGGCGGCAGCCAGCGCATCCACGATTACGATTTGCTCTTGAAGCGCCTGCGCGAACACAACTTGCCCGAAGAGTCCTTCCAGTGGTATCTCGACCTGCGCCGCTACGGCAGCGTGCCGCATTCCGGCTTCGGAATGGGCCTCGAGCGTACGGTCGCGTGGATTTGTGGCGCCGAACACATTCGCGAAGTCATCCCCTTCCCTCGCATGATTTATCGCGTGTATCCTTAGGGCGGGGTAGTTTGACAATTTTCCCGTTGTTTCCGCATTTCTGTTGAGTTAAGGACTGGCCTGGATTTTGTGGCAGGGTCTGCCGCTGCGCCACCTGCTCGGTTATTCACCAGTCATGAGTCAGCAGTCACGGAGTCATCGCATGGCGCAAAAAGTTCGCATCATCGGCGTCCCCATGGACCTCGGCCAAAGCCGCCGCGGCGTGGACATGGGCCCCTCCGCCCTTCGCGGCGCGGGCCTCCAGGCCAGCATCAAAAAGCTGGGCCTTCAGGTCGAAGACATCGGCAATCTTTCCGTCAAGCAACCTGAAGAGATGCCCATTGGCGAAAAGCGCGCCAAGTATTTGCAGGAAATTGCCGAGACCTGCGGCGATGTCGCCGCCGCTGCTGAAAAATCCTTAAGTGAAGGCTTTCTTCCGCTCGTCCTCGGCGGTGATCATTCCATCGCAGCCGGTGTTGCCGCCGGCGTCGCCAACCATTTCCGCAAAGAGAAAAAACAGATCGGTTATCTCTGGCTGGACGCTCACGGTGACATGAACACCCCCGAATCCTCTCCCTCGGGAAACGTTCACGGCATGCCGCTCGCGGCAATCATGGGCTACGGCGCACCCGAACTCGTCGACCTTCTCGGCTTCAAGCCCAAAGCTGAACCCGGCAACATCGTCATCGTTGGCGCCCGCGACCTCGACGCCCAGGAACGCAAAATCGTCAAGAAATCCGGCATCCACGTCTTCACCATGCGCGACATTGACGAGCGCGGCATGCGCGAAGTCATGTCCGACGCCCTCAAGTACGCCATGGACGACACCGCAGGCGTCGCCGTCAGCCTCGACATGGACTTCGTCGATCCGGCCGACGCCCCTGGTGTCGGCACTCCAGTACGCGGCGGCGTCACCTACCGCGAAGCCCATCTCGCCATGGAAATGATCGCCGACACCGAGTCCATGGTTTCCCTTGAAGTCGTCGAGATCAATCCCATTCTCGACGAGCACAACCGCACCGCCCTCCTCGGCGTCGAGCTAGTCCTCTCCGGCCTCGGCCAAAAAATTCTGTAGACAGTTTTAAGTCATTAGTTGTCAGTAAAAAATCGCAAGAAAATACTGTGCCCGGCCACGACGCGCATTCTTTCCCACTTTCTCTTCGAACTGTAGACTGTCAACTGTTAACTGTCGACGGCGAGCCCTCTAGCGCCTCCGTTGTCAATTCAGAACCGCGCAAAAAACATCCACCCACCAATCCTCTTTTTTCACTTATAACTAAAAACTGACAACTGGAACCCGAAAACTCCCATGACCCCTGAGAACAAGAAAAGACTCCGCGTCGGCATCCTCTTCGGCGGACGCTCCGGCGAACATGAAGTCTCCCTCGCATCGGCGGCCTCGGTGATTCGCGGCCTCGATCCCGACAAGTACGAAGCCGTGCCCATCGGCATCAGCAAAGAGGGCCACTGGCTGGTCGGCGCCGGTGCGCAAAAAATGCTGCCGGACGTCCTGAAGGGCGGCCAGAGAGTGATGATGACCGCGGATCCCACCGATGCGGCGCTCGTGAAACTGGACGGCAGCGGCGGCGGCCAGCGCATCGACGTCGTTTTCCCCGTGATGCACGGCACCTTTGGCGAAGACGGAACGATTCAGGGCTTGCTCGATTTGGCAGGATTGCCTTTTGTCGGCGCGGGCGTCCTCGGCTCGGCGATCGGCATGGACAAGGACGTCGCCAAACGCCTGCTTCAAGTCGCAAAAATTCCGGTCGTACCTTGGATCACCGTCCATCGTCACGACTGGGAAAGCAATCCGGAAGAAATTCAAGGCGCCGTCGAACTGAAATTCCGCTACCCCGTTTTCGTGAAACCCGCCACGCTCGGCTCTTCCGTCGGCATGACCAAAGTCCACTCGCGCGAGGAATTGGCGCCTGCGCTGAATCTAGCCTCCGAGTTCGCCATGAAAATTCTCGTCGAAGAGTGCCTCATCGCTCGCGAAATCGAAGTTTCCGTCCTCGGCAACCACAATCCGCAGGCGTCCGTCCCCGGCGAAATCGTCCCGCACCGCGAGTTTTACGACTACACCGCAAAGTACTTAGAAGAAGGCACGCGGCTCCTGATTCCCGCCGAACTCAAGCCCGCGCAAGTGCAAAAAATCCAGAAGTACGCCGTCGATGCGTTTCGCGCGCTCGAACTTAGCGGCATGGCCCGCGTCGATTTCTTCCTGGAAAAAGAAGGCGGCAAGATCTTTCTCAACGAAGTGAACACCATCCCCGGCTTCACTTCCATCAGCATGTACCCGAAGCTGTGGGAAGCCAGCGGCATTCCCTTCCGCGAATTGATCGACAAACTAATCGCCCTGGCCTTCGAACAGCACGCCGAAAAAGCCCGCACCAAATACCAAATCGAGCTCCCCGCCGGCTCTGGCGGCGCACTGGATGCATAGGCAGGCGATGCCTCCATCTCCTTTTTCCGACTATGATCCTCACGGCTCCGCTCCTCTCATTCGCGCTTTGGCCGTCTGAGTCTCACCAGGTCTGCTCGGTCGAAGGAGCCATCGCCATTATCCAATCATGTAAACTAAGCAAGAACTGCGCGATTTCACCGGCTCGCGCGAGTAAATTGTTATTAGCTCTGCTTACGGGAGCTAGGCTCGGCCAATTTCCGCTCGCTTGGAATTCGGCCCGCACGACACAGAGCCCGGGCGCCGCGAGGTTCCCCGAAAGGTGGTCATGAAAAAACCCCTCTGGATGCTCGCGGTGATCCTGTGTTTCTCCGTATCCACGTACGGTCAGGACCTCGATGCCAAGCTGCTGGACGCCGCCAAGGGAAGGAACACTGCGGAAGTGCAGAAATTGCTCGGGGAGGGTGCGGACGCGAACGCGAAGGATAAGGCTGGATGGACGCCGTTGATCTGGGCGGCCTATTTCGGCCGCACCGATACCGTGCGAGCCTTGCTGGAGAAAAGTGCGGACGTGAATGTCCAGGGCAAGGATGGAATGACGGCGTTGATGAACGCGGCCACCGCGGATTATCGGGACATCGTGCATTCCTTGCTCGAGAAGGGTGCGAATGTAAATGCTAAGGACAACGATGGATGGACGGCGTTGTTCTGGGCGGCCTTTTCGGGCCGTACCGAAATCGTGCGCGCCTTGCTCGAGAAAGGTGCGAATGTGAATGCAATCGATGATAGCGGAAAAACGGCGTTGCTGAGCGCGGCGGTCAGGGGCCATACCGACACCGTGCGCACATTACTGGAGAAGGGTGCGGATGTGAATGCGAAGAGTAAGGCCGGACGGACGGCCTTGATGAGCGCAGCCGATTTGGGGCAACTGGATACCGTGCGCGTTTTGCTGGAGCAAGGAGCGGATGTCGATGCGAAAGACAGGAAAGGAGCCACGGCCCTTCGCCTGGCGGAAAAGTACAAGTATTCAAGCATTGCTGCTCTGCTTCGGCGCGCTCCGCGGGTCGTCCCCCCGAGAAAAAACGCAGGAAGCACAACAGCGAGCGTGCCAACTGCCCCACCGGCTGCCACTGGCCCCGTTTCAACTGCGAAACCGCAACCAGCTTCGTCCGCTTCCACGGCCAGCCAGGACCCCAATAAGAAGCTCCTAGACGCGGCCGAGGCCGGGGATACCGCTGAAGTGCAGAGCCTCCTCAGAGAGGGCGCGAACGCGAATGCGAAGGGCGACTATGGAAACACGGCGTTGATGGGTGCAGCGGTAAGGGGCCATACGGAATCCGTGCGCGCCTTGCTGGAGAAGGGCGCCGATGTAAATGCGAAAGGTAACACCGGAAGGACCGCCTTGATGGAGGCGGCGTTAGAGGGCTATACGGATACCGTGCGCACCCTGCTGGAAAAGGGTGCGGATGTAAATGCCAAGGACAACATGGGATGGACCCCCTTGTTCTGGGCGGCCTTTTCGCGCCGTACGGATACCGTGCGCGCCTTGGTGGAGAAGGGCGCGGACGTGAATGCCAAGAATAGGTATGATGATACGGCGTTGATTCACGCGGCCTACGCGGGCGACACGGATACCGTGGCCGTGCTCCTGGAAAAGGGCGCGGATGTGAACGCCAAGGATGACATGGGAAGGACCGCCCTGATCGAAGCAGCCCGTCAAGGTCGTACGGAAACTGTGCGCGCCCTGATGGAGGCTGGAGCGGATGTCACTACGAGGGATAAGGAGGGAGAGACGGCCCTCTCCAAGGCGGAAAAACACAACTATTCCGATGTTATTGCCTTGCTCAAAAACCCTGCAGGAGTCTTGCAGAGCAAGAAATTGAGAAAACCATCAACGAGCTCGCCTGATGTGTCTCCGGCCGTTACTCCGGCTGTTACTCCGTCCAATTCGCCTGCTGTCGCGACCGGAGATGCGGGATTAGAAAAGGAGCCTTCGGCGCAGTCTTTCTACAGGATTGGACTCAACATGCGGCTGATCGAGGTTCTGTGGGTGCAGACGGGGGAGCTGGCCGCACGCTGCGCGCTTGGCCTTCAGCAAGACTTGAAAAGGGTGGCAGCCCCTGGCGATTTGATTGACCTCGCGAATCGAGTCGCCTTCCAGTTGAAGTTACGCCAGCGCGAACGTGATAGTTCTGTTCCAATTCTGATCCGCGAGCTTCGCGCGCGTTTAGATAAACTTTGCAAGGCAAAGACGGAGGAGCAGTTCTTTTGTGCCGCTGGCGCTTTCACATATGACCTCACCCTGTTCGGCGAGGATGTGAAAGACCCAGGCCACGCCAAGATGAGTGTCGAAGATGGCCGGCGCAAAACTCTGCTGGCCACCAGCGCCTTGGCCGCACAATGTTCGGCGAGCGCGGGATGCAAAGAACGTGCCCTCTTGTATTTTACGGCGGCAGCCAACATCCTCAAGAAAGACCAACTTGTCCCCGCGGACGGGTCCCTGCTCGTAACCGTTTCGGAGAATATCGGCAAAGCACTTGGCAGCGGTGAGCGCTGACTCCGAGCGAACTGCTTGATAGGAAGCGAGCGGCACTCCCTTCCGCGAGTTGATCTATAAACCAATCGAGCTGGTCCTCGAACAGCACGCCGAGAAAACCGGCACCAAATACCTGCTCGAGTTTCCCGCGGGCTCATCTGGCGCCCCCGAAGCCTAACTGGGCGCAGAATCAAAATTCGTAGCGCAGGTCAAACTGCATCACGCGCGGCTGGGTCAGCAGACTGGTGTAGGCGCCGAAACTGCTCGGTTGCTGCGTCAGCGAAGTGAGCAGAGATGATGAGCCCACGCTCTGGGCGTTGAAGCGCGTGAGGTTCGGCACATTGAACACCTCCCAGCGGAACTGCAAGCTGTGGTTTTCCGACGGCATTTTCCAGCGCTTTCCCAGGCTCATATCCCAGCTGGCAAAGCCATCGCCACGCAGGACATTGCGCGAGCCGACGCCTCCCGGGAAGGGTTCAGTAAAGTCCAATTGTGCCGCAGCGGGATCAGCAAAAACACTGACGCTGCCGTTTCGCTTGAAAACTCCCGTCTTCGGCCGGGCAGTCATCTGTGCGATAGCCGTGAGGAACCAATCCGTGGGCCAGCGTTGGCCGCCATCCACGCTGAAGGGGAATCCGCTGGTCCAGCGGGCCAGGCCGGAAACCTGCCAGCCGCCGATAAAACCGTCCAGAATGCCGCGGGCATCGTGGGCCAAGGCCCGGCCTCTGCCAATCGGAAGATCAACAATCCAGTTGAGATTCATTTGGTGAGTGAGGTCATAGTCGGAGACTGCGCGAGCCAGGTTCGGGGAAAAAGCATTTGCCAGGCGGGTACCCACAAGACCGATGTTTTGATAACCGTAGACAGAAAAGCCCACGCGCGAGGCTGCGGAGGTGATATCAATGGATTTGGAAAACGTATAGTTGAAGTCGAACTGCACCCCGTGGCTGAATTGCTTCCTCAGGCTCGCCTGCAGCGCGTGGTAATTCGAAGTGCCGACGGAGCTCCATCCATACATGGAGAAGGCTTGGTTGCTCAAGTACTTGCCAGAGCCGTTGCCTAACGGGCCCGGTGGGCCGTTGAAGAAATAAGGCACGGCTGAAGTGCTGCCGCAGGGTGTGGTGTTGTCTCCTAATCCGCCGTACGCGTCAATGTCTGCCAGCCCTACAATTTCGTCGCCGATCACGGAAAGCGCCGGGTTGTAATAAAGGTCGAAAACCGACTGAAGTAGCCCATCGGTAGTGTTTGTCGTGGAGGGGACGAAACAGGTAAAGAGGTCCTGATACTGGGTAGCCCCTGACCGGAGCTGAGGCAGCACGTCCACCCAGTATTGCGCGGTCGGGCCGAGTGTCGCCGCGGTAACCTGACTTGAGGCCAAACCGGCCCGCGCTAACTTCGACAAGGCGCTCGCCGCTGCGTAGTAGTCGATGCCAGTCTTGGGATCCACAATATCCAGGGGCTGATTTAGATCGCGTTGCGTGAGCAGACGGTGGCCAAAGCGGCCAACATAAGATACTTGCAACGAGAATCGTTTGGGCAGCTCGCGGCCTATGGAAAAGTCGACCGCGTATGCATGCGGGGTCTTCAGTGTGTTGTCATTGGCCCACAGGTTGGCTTGAGAAGTAAGGCCGGGTACCTGCGGGAAGCCTGCCGGAGGCGGGTCGTTCAGGAATTGGACCTGGCTTATCCCGGGCGGCGGGTTGTTGAACTTGGGAATTGTGTTGATGCCGGTGATCCGCGGAAGGTCTTCGGCTCCCGTCTGATTAAACGTGCAGCAGGGATTCTGCAAGGTAGTCGTCAAACCGGCCGCACCGACCGAGTCGGACGTGTTCAGGAGCGCGAATCCCGCCCGGTCGTAGACGCGGCTGAAACCGGCGCGGAAGACGGTTTTGTCGTTCTCGCCGAAGACCCTCTTCAGCAGACCGTTTCCAGGGCGAGGTGAATAAGCGATAGAGACTCGCGGCGAGAAATCCGTCTTTTCAAAGTTGTAAAAGCCAGGGCGGTGGTTCACGGGACCACCGAGGTTGAAAGCAATCGGCTGCTCCGAGGTATACCCCAATCCTTGCTTCATGTTCTTGACGTTCAGATCAAACTGCGTCCCCAAACCAAATGTCGGCGTGGTCTGTAAACCATTTGTCTCCCAAGGCGGAGGGAAGAGCGACCACCGCAGCCCGTAAGTCAGCGTAAAGTTTGGTTTAATTCGCCACGTGTCCTGTCCGTAGAACTCGTACCAGTTAAGCCCATAGTTTCGTTTCACCGGATCGCCCTGGTTCTCCGGGATTCCGTTGCGGTCCAGGTTATAGTTCGCTACCACGTCGGAGATCATGCCGTACAGTGCCAGCAGCGGTCGGTCGTATTGCGTTGCGGTCTGCGGTTCAGGAGCAGTCCCTGGTGCACAGGGCGCCCCCGCACAGTTAACCGTGAGGTTTGGATGGGCCGCAGCGTTTATGGGGTCCAGCGTGCTCGTGGTTCCGGCAAAGCCAATTGGAGACGTCCAGTTGGTGGTCCCAAGGCCCAGGTGGTTGGAGTGGAGATTGCTTGACCTGGGATCGCGCGCGAGCCCAATCGCGGCACCGAACTGCAAGGCATGACTCTTTTTAGTCCAGGAGAGATCATCCAGTAGGTTATGCGTGCCCACCTGGAAATTGTGGCTATAGGTGACGCCTTGATCTAGCCCCAGAAATTCGTTCCAAGGCTGGTTAGTATTGCCCACAACCCCAAAGCTCTGCCGCGTGTATCCCCAACGGAAGGAATTGGCGAGAGTAGAGCTAAGAATGGCGGTGTAGCCGACCGCAAATCCCTTACTGTGGTCGGCAGTGGTTTGCTCGGGAGCCTCGCCCGGGAGGAAGGGGGCGCCCGGGTTGCGCAAATCCTGCAGGTTGCCGCGCCAAAAGATAAGGTGCCTACCGTCGGGGGTCAGGCGGTAATCCGCACGAGCAATGAAGACATCGTTATCTAAGCTGGTCGGAGCCCGGAAAACGAACCCAGCGTAGTTCAACCCATCGCCGGCGGAAAAATCGTTAGTCAGCGTCTTACCCGTGCAAAAGGTCTTATCGAGATATCCCGTGTGACCGACGAGGTCGAGCATGGCGGGATCAATCCCAATGCCACGAGGGTCAAGATTTTTCAGGTCGGTGGGCGCAAAAGTGACAAGGTTGCCGCTCCCGTCCAAATACCGGAAGTTACCCTGGCACAGAGAGGGTGTGGGAATAACGCGCTCCGCGCGCTGCTCTTCCCGTTCGCGTGTTCCCTCGTAATTGGTGAAGAAAAACAGGCGGTCCTTCCGCAGCGGTCCGCCCACCGATGCCCCGAAAATATTGCGCTTCAGTTGGAGAGGCTTGTTCGGAAGGCCAATGTTCAGCTCGGACTGTTTCACAAGGTAGTCATTGGCGCTGGTAACGGTGTTGCGCAAGTTCTCATAGGCCGAACCGTGGAAGATGTTCGTGCCACTCTTGGTGACCAGGGCCACTTGCGCTCCCGAACCCTGACCCTGATCCGCGCCATAGTTGGTCGTGGTTACCCGAAATTCCTGAACCGAGTCCTGCGTCACCGGCAGTACGGAGGTAAACGCATATCCGTTAGACTGGTCGTTCACGTCTACTCCATCGAGCGTGACGTTGCTCTGATCGCTCCGCGCGCCGTTCACCGAACCATTGCGAGTGTCCTGATCCTTGTCGGCAACGCGGTTGCCCGTGTACGCCACTCCGGCTTGCAAGCTCAGCAAATCGGGAACATTGCGGCCCTCCAGGGGAATATCCCGCACCTGCGTTTCGTCAAAAGAATTTCCGATCGAGGCATCCACCAGGTTCAGCGCCGGTTCCTCCGCCGTGACCGTCACCGTCTCCTTGCCGCCACCGACTTTGAGTTGCACATTTACCGTCACCGGCGTGTTCACCAGCAGCTGCAATCCCGTCTGCTCGTATTTCTGGAAACCCGTCGCCAACACCTCGAGTGTGTAAGTTCCCGGAGGCAGAAACAGAAATTGATAACCGCCATCATCTCCGGTCGTCGCCGTACGCGCGATCTTGGATTCCGGATTCGTCAGAGTTACCGAAGCCCCTCCAACATACCCGCCGGAACTGTCGGTCACCGTCCCGCGGATCGAGGTCGTTGCCTGGCCCCACGCGATGCTCCCGGCAATCAGCTGGGCGAGGGCAGCCAGAGCCGCGAACTTCGCAATACCCCTCCCAGGAAAAAAATGGGAAATGCCCGCCAGCTGTGATGTGTGGAACATAGCCTCTCCTCCACTCACGGATTCATGATTCTCCAGGCATAACATCGGTGCGAACCAAAACATTGCTAAAATTGTGTAAGGCTAACTACAGGCCGAAAAAGTGTCAAGCAGGAAGTTTCAATCGGTCGGCGGTAAATTTTTGGGGGATCAGCCTGGGAGGAAAAAGGAATCCGGTTGGCGCCAGCATGGCCTTAGGATGCCCCGCGTGCGTTCAGGTGGATGTGCATCCCCCGACCGAGAAACCGATCCAGGACTCGCACTCCGCCGCCTTTTACTCGGACGTACGGTTTTTGCTAGGATTCTCATTGTTGCTGCATGGTGCAGGGATGGCACGGCCGCAACCGCAACTACTTTTCAGACGCTCGCGGGGCAGGAGACTACCGAATGTCACTCATCGATCCACCTGCCGATAAGCCAGATAGATCCCGGGCCATGGCCTTCACCGTCGCGGCGCTTGTGCTGGTCGCGATTGTGGCGCTGTGGTATACGTTCCGCTACTACCCGGAAAAGAAGGCGGCCGAGCGTTTCTTTGATGCGCTAGTTGCCGGCAACACCGACTCGGCCTATCAACTCTGGAAACCGAGTTCGAGTTATACGATGAAGGATTTTCTCGCCGACTGGGGCCCGCAGGGCTACTACGGCCCGGTGAAGAGCTACAAAATTATCCATGCCAAAGCACCGGGAGGCTCGAATGCCATTTCTGTTTCGACGGAGATAAGCCCTTACTCGCCGATGCCGGACACCTCTGACACGGAAAAGAGCCGCAAGACTCGCGTCGTTGACCTGTGGATCCAGCCGAGCGACAAATCCTTTAGTTTCCCGCCATAGATTTTTTCCAGCCACAAGCCCCTCTCAAGGACTCAGTCGTGAATCTCCTGTAGGGCGCGCGTGAGTTCCTGCGGGCTCACGCTGGCCGTCCCGAGTTTGCCAACGACGACGCCGGCCGCGGTGTTGGCGAGCATGGCAGCGTCAGCGAGCGGCGCCCCAGCCGCGGCAGCAAGGGCCAGGACGCTGAGAACGGTGTCGCCTGCCCCTGTAAGGTCGAAGACTTGCCGGCCGGTTGCGCCGCGCTCGACGCCTGGCTGGCCGACGCGCGCGTAGGTCACTTCTAAGCCCATCGCTGGAATGTGTATGTGCCGCGGCGAGGACTCCTCAAACAAACTCATGCCCTTCTCCCCGCGCGTGATCACCACGGCACTGCAGCCAAAATGCGCCAGCAGCGCGCGGCCCGCCTCTTCCACCGATTGCTCGTCGGCCAACGAGCGCGTCACGTAGAAACCCGCCTCCTTCGCATTGCACACTATGGCCCGCGCGCCGCGATAGGCGTAGAGCCTGGACGTCTTTGGCTTCACGAAGACGGGAACGTGTAGTTGATGCGCGGCGCTCAGAACTCGATCGGCAAAATCATCGGTGATCAAGCCCTTGTCGTAATCAGAGAGAACCAGCGCATCCAGATGCTTCAGCGCGCTGAAAAGAAGGCGGAGGAGCCTTTCCTGGGTTTCGGTGCGCAGCGGCTCGCGGCGCTCCTGATCGACGCGCACGACGTGGTGGTGCTTTGCGATAATACGCGTCTTTACCGTGGTGACGCGTTTCGAATCGGCGAGAACGCCTTTGCCCGCGATGTTCGCGGCGCGAAGGCATTTTTGCAGAGCGCGCCCGGGCTCATCATTGCCGGTAACTCCAAACGCTTCCACGCGCGCGCCGAGCGTAGCGATGTTTGCCGCGACGTTGCCCGCGCCGCCCAGGCATTCGCTCTGCTCGACGAAATCGACCACGGGAACGGCCGCTTCCGGCGAGAGCCGCGAGGCCGTGCCCCAAAGGTAGCGGTCCAGCATCAGGTCGCCGAGCACGCCGATGCGCTTGCCGCGCAGGCGCGGGATCAATCGTTTCAACCGGGGAACGGCATCGGCAATATTGGTGACCATGCGGGTTCTTTGATTTTTCCGTTCCTTGATCGGCTAGTCCTCGGCGATTTTCGCTTCTTCCTGCATCATGGCGGGAATTTCATCGCGCACTGGATAAACCCGGCGGCAGGAGCCGCACTTCAATCCCGAACCGTCGGTCAGCAATTCCACCCGCGTCTTGCAAACAGGGCAAACCAGAATGTCGAGGGCATATTTCGGCAATTCCATCGGGTTCTCCGTCCCGGTTTCGAGCATTCGTTTACGTGAATTGGCACTGTACCAAACGCTGTCCCACAGGAGCAACTGCGCGAGATTGCTCTCTTCGAAGGCCGATGCAAATACCGTGCCCGTGACTCCCGGGACTCGCTGGAGCGCAATGGCCTTGACCTCGCGCAAGACCCGGCGTAGCGTTTTTCTTATCGTCCGCGGAAGACCGGAGTCACCCATGAATTTTCCCCTCGAACTCGACGTGGCGGACAAACTGTTCCGCGAGCGCAAACAAATCACCGTGGGCACAACGCGCTACCGCAACATGTGGCGCTATCAGAGGACGCTGTGCGGCTTGCTTGCGATGACTTGGCCGCTCGCCGCTGCTTTCGCGCAATCTTCTTCTTCGCAGCAGTCTTCATCTTCATCGCAACAATCATCACCGCCACCATCGTCGACCCAAGCTCAACCGCTGTCCCAAGCTCAGCCCGCAACCCCAGACCAGCCGAGGCAAAAAGAAGATTCGCCGGCGGAAGCGGCGCGCAAAGCCAAAGCAAAAAAGCCTGCTGTGGCGAAGGGCAAGGTGTATACCGAGGATGATTTGTCGGGACTGAAAGGCCCCGGCGTATCCGTGGTTGGCGAGGCGCCAAAGAAAGGCGCGCGGCGCGCGCGGCCAACGGATCCGGGTGGAGATGGGGGAGAGAACAGCGAAGAGTACTGGCGCGGGCGCGCGCAGGAGATCCTGGGCCAAATCGCCGCCGTGGACCAGGCGATTGCGAGCATGAAGGACGACATCAAGAAGTACGGCAGCGGAGGCTTTGACGTGACAACCGGGATGAAGGACAACATCGCGTACATTAATGACCGGAATGGCCAGTTGAAGAATTTGGAGAAGCGCAAAGCGGATCTGGAAAAGCAACTGGACGAGCTGCAAGACGAAGGTCGCAAAGCGGGGGCGCCAGCTTCCTGGTTCCGTTGAGCGCGAGATGCGCGAACCGATCGCGCCGAGCGCAGCGAAACACACAACTTCACTCCCGCGCACATATCAAACTTTTGTGCAAGAAAAGAGACCGATACCAAAACTGCCCCTCGGACCAGTAGTTTTTGGAACCGCAAGCGCAGTAAGCTGACGGCGATCGCTGGTTTGAATCCCTGACCGTTGGAGAGCACCCGTGTATTGCGACCGCTGTGGACTGAACTTCCTGCCCAAACAGTCCGTGTGCACACGATGCAAAAGAGTGCCGACGCGGTACTGGTTCCAATTCATGAGTTTGGTGACGATTTTTGTCGCCGTGCTTTGCAACACGGTTCTGGGCTTGTTCCTGTTGCCGCGGCTGGCGATGTCGAACCACGGGCGCGTTTTGTTTCGGGGATGGTACTGGTTCAACCAGCATGCGGCCATGTATGGCTGGGTGCCGCTGGCCGTCGGCTTGCTAGCCTGGGACTATTTCGTGTGGAAAGAAGCCCGCCCGAAGGTCAAAGGCTGGTTTACGCGCAAGCTGCTGACCTTCTCGCTGGCGGCCGGCGTAGCGCCGCTGCTGCCCTGGTGGATTCCTGCGGGCCAGCCTCCGTCGCAATTCTTCGATATGATCGGCAGGCACCCCGGCGTTCCCGTCATGCTGGCATGGAGCGTCGTGCTGTTCGTTACCGTTCTTCTCTGCATTGATCCCGAATCGCGCGACCATTTGCTGGGCCACGGGAGAACGTTGAGTCTTATCAGCACGGGGATGCTGTTGCTGGTGCTGACGATGACGGTGGTCGGCTGGTCGCTGACGTACTGAGCGAATGGTCAAAAAAGCTGACCTTCTTCCCCTCTCATTGCAAAACTTTTGAAATTAACAAAATTTGCGGGCCGCTTGAGTCAATGAAAGCGATAACCACGCGGCTGAATTCCTCGGGTTTTTCCAGATACATCAAATGACCGGCGTCGGTGACGACCACTCGTTTTGAGCCAGGTATGCCTGCTTCGATGGCGCCGGCGTGAGCATGTACGTCCGGGATGTCCGCATCGCCTACTAGTATGAGGGTTGGGACGCGAATTTCCTTCAAGCGATGTAGGGCGGGCTGCGTGGGACGCGCGTAATCCGGGTGAGTCATGTCCTGCGGATTGGCCGTGAGCAAGTCGAGCAGGCGCTTTTTTGCGGCGTCGTGGCCGGGCGCGAGCAGGTACTTGTCTTTGGCCCAGTTGGCGAGGCCGCCGGGAACATCGTTTTTCTCGAAGGGCTGGGAATTGCTCATGCCGCGATTGAGGAAATGGTCGGTGTAGGGCAGGCCGCTGACTACCGCGCCGACAAGCACAAGCTGGCGGACCATCGCTGGATATTGCAAGGTGAAATCGATCGAGAGCTCGCCACCGTGCGAACTGCCGACTAGAATGGCGCGGCTTACTTTTCGATTGCGGACGAGCGTGGCGAGATCTTCCGTTTCCGTATACCAGGTGGTTGAAGCAGGAGTACGGCCATATCCGCGGCGGTCGTAGCGTATGGTGTGGAACCGTTTGCAAAAAGTGCCCCAGACGTCGTCCCATATTGCCGAGTGAGCAATGCCATCATGGATGAGAATAACCGCGTCGGGACCGGTGCCGCACTCTTCGTAGTACAGCTTTCCGGTTTCCACGTCGACAAATGCCCCTGGTGCGGGCTGAGAAGCGGCGGGTGCGCTTTTCGGCGGAGCTTGGCACCACGCGTTCAGACTGAAGTAAAGGGCAAACAGAAGCACGCGTGAACGAATCGTGATCATTGGCGATCCTCCGGGAGCGGCTGGTTGCGTCCCCGAATAAACGCTAAAAGATTTAATGGAGCTTTGGGGAGAAGTCCGTCAGAACGAGAAACGTGGAATCAACTTTCTCAACGATCTTCCCATTGGCTTCGGACTTATCGCGGACACTGCGCCATTCGGGATCATCGCCGAAGGCTTTCCAGTTGGTGGTGGCGGCATCGCGGCTGGGATGTTCGAGGATGTAGACGAGAGTTTTGCCTTTGAGGGGTTCGTCGGTGGGTGTCCAGTATGCCACGTTTTTTATTCCGTGCTTCTCGAAGAGCTTCGTGGTGTGCTCGCGAAAGCGCCGGAGCAGATCGTCCAGCTTGCCTTCGTAAGTGTGGTAGATCCGTAGCTCGTAAACAGGCATTACGGATTGCCCGGAGCCCGCTTTCTCTTGATTCGAGGTCAGCCAGGCCGCTGTTGGGAAGAACGCTGCTGCGGGAAGCGATTGAAGCAATGTGCGTCTTTTCATGGCAGCGATTCTAGCAGAGCTTTTGCGTAATGGGCAGGAAAGCGGTAGGACGGCACGGATTCGGTTCGAGCGACGCGAGGGGATGACAGCGGGAAAGAAAGAGCGTAAAGGATCTGTTGCCGGCTCCCTACTCTCTAGAAATAGGAAGCCCGCGATGACATCCTCGGAGGCATTCCAACGATGGCCATCGCGGGCCTATTGCTAGCTTCCAGTTTTCAGGAAGAAGGTATATCACCGAGCTAAGTGCCGTCTGTTCAAGATTGAACATGTGACAAACCAAGGGCCGAGAGACAAGGCAACCCGGGATGGGGTGCGGAAAGGTTTAACACAGAGCTGCAAACAAATAATCGCGAACAGAAAAAGGGTGCCGGGGCCATCGCATTCGAAAGGAAGAGAGGGTATAAGAAGAAGGCGCAGAAGAAGGGGGCTCCCACACCCCGACTGGGTCGGGGCAGACGCCACCGGCGTGTGGGGTGCCCGGCTCTGAGCAGTAGGAGGTAGCTATGCGTGCCGATCAAGTGGAAGTTTCCTGGGACACGAGCAAAGCGAAGTGGCTGGTTCGCATTGTGAATGGCGAAGAGGTGATTCGCCGCTATTGCGATTTGCCGAAGAATGCGGACGAACGCGCGCTTGGCGCAGCGGCGCAGAAGACCGTGCAGGAGGAGGGCTATGAAGCCGATCTTGCGCTGGTAAGCGTGCGCCGGTAGCCCGGCGCGGCTGCCACAATCCTTCCGCTGCCGCCGTTCGGATCCGCTCCGGCAAGGCGGGATGGCAGAAAAAAAAGAGAGCGCGTTGGGTACGCTGCAGGAGAAGAGTGTTCTAAAGAGAACAGTGTTGTGCCCAGGTGTTATCCCACCATAGAGAAACGAGGCTGGATCGCCAGAGTTGGAGATCCCTCTCTATCCTACTCAGGCATTAAACGCAGTCTCGACTTCGAACTGTGTCTCGATCGATCCTCAGGAGGGCAGAATAGAAATGCAAATTCAAATAAAAAAATCATTTTTGGTAAGGACGGGGCTCGCGGCAGCGGCGTTGGCAGGCGCTCTGATTTTCATGGGTCCACCGGCGGTTCGCGCCGATGAAGGGGCGTGCCAGCGGCGCATCGCAAAAGCCGATCATCGGCTGTACGAAGCCGCCGAACACCACGGTTGGGAAAGCAGACAGGTGGTAAACGCGCGCCAACAATTGCACGAGGCGCGAGAGTACTGCTGGTCGCACGCACACAAGTGGTGGGACGAAGACAATCATCGTTGGCACACGGACCGCGACTGGGATGAGCACGACCATGATCGTAATCGCGACCACGACAAGCACTAGACTCTAGGGCAGACTTGTTTTCGAAGGGCGCAGCTGATTGCCGGCTGCGTCTTTTTGTTTGCTCCACTGAGGCTACCTTTTTCGGACCTCGAGAAGGAAGCGCTGGGTTGCCTGTCCCATCGGTCAGGATACTTCCAGGCGACACGTTTGCGCGGAATGCTTGCGGGGGAAAAGGCCTTCGCGTTTCAATGGAATTACTATGAGAAACATGAAAAAGCCGTTCCTTTTCGCGATCTTGCTGATTTGTGCGTTGTCCGGGCCTTCGTTTGGCCAGCAACGAGTTTTCAACTGGCTGCCCGGCAATCAAGAGGATGTGCGGTTGGACCCCGCTAACTATCACGCTGGGCAGACGTATCACGCGAGCGGAGACGGCGGCAAT
>WNFJ01648072.1_pt5 | contig 28565 bp, 25 predicted proteins | sample 5400461 | NCBI WGS metagenome assembly WNFJ01 (sample SAMN13153349, study PRJNA577476) | soil metagenome | isolation source: 115 cm saprolite on Douglas fir-dominated hillslope | place: USA:California | collected 2013-09-17
CGAGGCCGGTGACGCGCGCCGCATCGCGGGTCGCCGCGACGAGGACCTCACTCGGGGTGAGCCCGGCGGCCTGCATGGCTTCGAGCTCCATGAACACGGACGCGCCGGGAAGCGTCAGCGGGTTGCCGGCGTCGGTCCCCAGGGCGACGGGGATACCGGCGTCGTGCACGCGCTTCAAGTTCGCCAGGCCTTGCGCGAAGAACCGCTCCGTGCGCGCCGTGCGCTCGGCCAGAACCGCGACGGTGGGGCGCAGCTTCGGGGCCACGGTGTCCGTGGCGAGCGCTTTCGCGCGGGTGGCGGGATCGACGCAGGCCAGCGGCTGGCGGTCGCGCTCGAAGTGGCGTGCCGCGATCTGGCGGTAGCCGTCGGGCACCACGAGGGTGGGGACGTAGAACGCATGCTGACGTCGCGCCAGCGTTAGGAACTCCTCATCCACGGGCCCCGACCACACCGAATGCACCAGCACGCGGGCACCCGCCCGCAGCGCGTCTTTCGCCTCCCACAAGCCGGTCGCGTGGACGATGAACGGTAGCCCGACCTTGCGGGCCTCGTCCCCTATCGCCTGGACCAGCGCTGAGATGCGCGCCGTATCGGGCGGTTGGGGCGGCATGATGTACCACAGCTTGATCGCCGCGGCGCCCCACGCCTTGTGGGCCCGCACCGCGTCCCGCACCGTCGTTTCGTCGGCCGCGTAGATGAACTGGCGCTGATCAGGAAGGTTGAGCCAGAAATCGATAGTCGAGAGCAGCGGGCCGGCGGCCACGACCCGCGGCGCGGTAGTGCTCCGCGCGGTACGCCCCATGAGCTCAAGCGTCCAGGGGTAGCCGCCGACGTCGAACACCGTCGTCACCCCGCTGCAGAGGTAAGAGCGGAAGAATCGCTCGGGCGCCGCGTGGAGCTCCGCCTCGACCTGCGGATAGGGGTAGCGCGCCCGCAGGTCCAGGGCGTCCGGGCGTCCGTCCACCCAGCCCGTCTGCGAGAAGTGCACATGCGTATCGATGAGCCCCGGGATGATCCATTTCCCGGCGGCGCTCACCGTGTCCGCGTCGGCGGGCAGCGCGCAACTGCTGCTCGGCCCGGCGCACACGACGCGGCCGTCGCGCAGCACGACGACGGCATTCGGCACCACCGCGCCGCCCATCCCGTCGACCAGCGTGGCGCCGACGAACGCCCGCGGCGGCGGCGCGGCGCCGGGCGTCGGGAATGCCGTCGTCACCGCCACTTTCCAGCCCTCGGGCGTGCGGACGAACACCCGTTCGCTCACGCCCCGCGCGCTCGCACCGCTGTCGACTACCCGGTAGCGGTAGGCGCCATAGGCCACGTCGGGCGTGATCGGCACCACCCGGAGCTGAGTCGCGATCAGGGTGTCGGGCCAGCCCGAGGCGGCCTGGCGCGCAAAACTGTCGTAGCCTTGCACGAGGCCGTCAGGTCCGGCGCGCACCAGCGCCGCGCTCTGGAGGTAATGCGACAGGTAAGCGGCGCGGTCGCGGGCGTGGATCGCGGCGATGTTCGAGCGGAACGCCTCAAGGGGCGTGTCCTGGGCGGCGAGCGGAGCGCCGAGCAGCGCGAGCAGTGCGACCGAGGCAACCCGTAGCATGGAGCCGAACCTTGCGTATAGAAGGAGGGGAAGATGGCGTTCGATCGCCCCCCACGCGAGCGAGCGAACACTAAGGCGGCGAGCGTGACAGGAGCGCTTGGCGCTCAAGTGTCGCTACGCCGTTCGGCCCCCTCACCTCGCGCCGTGGTCCCCGCGCGCGGCGAACTCGCTCCCCGGACGGGAAAGACCAACCGTCATGTGCCCCCACCCCTGACGGCGAACCCTTCCCACGACGCGGCCTCAGCCAGCCGCTGGTCGAGCGTCACCAGTTCGCGCCCAGCCACGGTGCCATCGGCCCACACCAGGGCAGCGGCGAGCTGCAGCGCGTCAGCCGCGCGCAGCGAGTGGACGCGCACGAGCCGCACCGCGTGCTGCCGCACCCCATCGGTCGCCGGTACTTCACCCGCCACCTGGAAGATCCGCTCGAGCACGTGCCGTGCTTGTGCTTCGCTGGCAGTGCTCAGGAGTCCCTCGCGGCGCCGCCGCGCCACCGCCGCCTCGCACTCCACGCGCGCCGCCCACCACACGACCACCACGGGATCGCTCTCGAGCATGCTACGCACGCCTGCCGTACTCGCTTCAACGACCGCGACGGGCAGCAGAGCCGATGAGTCCCAAAACCTCATCGCCCGCTCTCGCGCTCCTCGAGCAGCGCCTTCAGCACGCGGCCCTCGGGGTCATCAGGGCGCGGCCAATTCCAGAAGTCGGGCGGCAACTGCCCCGTCCCTCGCCGAATCAGGCCCCGTCGCTCCAACACCTCGAGCCGTCGCTCGTCGTCCCCCTCAGCAGCGGGGATCGGCACGAGCTTCGCCACCGGCGTGCCGCGATCCGTGATGACGACTTCCTGGCCCGCCTTGACGCGGTCCAGATACCGGCTCAACCGTGCCTTGAGCTCGGACACCTTGGCGATCGTCTTCATGATGACCTCCATGGACACATGTGACAGACCAATATAGTCTCAGGAGTACTTCGGCCCTAGACCCGGCTGGCAAGCAGCCCGGCTTCGGCAGCTCGGCCCCGCCGAGCCGGACGCTTGACAGGTGACCAATGGGTCACCTATAATGCTGCCATGGACGCAGTGTTCAGGGCGCTCGCCGACCCGACGCGCCGACGCCTGCTCGACCAGTTGTTCCGGCAAGACGGGCAAACGCTCGGCGCGCTGGGGCGGCGATCCACCATGACCCGCTTCGGCGTGATGAAGCACCTGCGGGTGCTCGAAGAAGCGGGACTGGTGATCACCAAGCGGCGCGGGCGCGAGAAGCTGCACTTCCTGAACCCGGTGCCAATCCGGCTAATCCACGATCGCTGGATCGACAAATACACCGAGCCCTGGGCCGCGACGCTCAGCGGGCTCAAGAGGAGCCTGGAGGAAACCATGGAGAAAGTCTTCGAGATCTACATCAAGACCACCCCCGAGCGGCTGTGGCAGGCGATCACCGACCCCGAGATGAGACGAAAGTACAACTTCGGGGTGGTCGTCCAATCGGATTGGAAGCCCAAGTCCTCGTACCAAGGCAAGGCCGGCTCCGAGACCGGTTTCCCAGCGGGGACGATCCTCGAGGGCGAAAACCTTGAGGTCGATCCGCCGCGCCGGCTGGTTCAGAGCTTCCGAGCCCTGTGGAGCGACGACGTGAAGCGGGAAGGAACGTCGCGGGTGACGTGGGAAATCGAACCGATCGCCGACTCCTGCCGCTTGACTGTGGTCCACGACCAACTGCGCCAGGGCGCCCACTCCGAGCTGTACGGTGGCTGGCCCATGATCCTGTCCGGCCTGAAGACCTTGCTCGAGACCGGCGAGCAGCTCACGACACCCGGCTCGCTGCGCTACGTGACAGCGTCGCCAGCCGCGTAGGTCTGTAGGAACCATCCTTGCGCGCCCGGGCAGCCCGCTCATCGGGCTGCCCGGCGTGGGAGGGGGACGGCGGGGCGCTCCTCATCAACTCACCGATGCGGCGGCTTAGCATCGCAGCGGAGCCCTTCACCGCCAGACGGCCGCTCCGCCTCTCGACCGGCTAGTGTTCCGGCTCGGCGCGGTCGAGCAGCGCGGCGAGCGCGATGTGCACCGCCGCCGAGTCTCGCGCCGGGTCGACGAACAGCTCCGCCCGTGGCACCTCGTGGAACTGATTGCCTCTGCCCGGCTTGTAGAGCAGCTGGATCCCGCCCCGGTCCGCATACTCGTCCCTGCCGTGCATGTCCTCGAGGGCGACGAGAAACGAAAGCGCGCTAGACGTGCCGTACGTCGTGACACCTACCAGCGCCGCCAGGAGCTTCCCGCCGAACGACTGGTAGGATTCCTTCGCGCCGTCCCACTTCGCGGTGCCGCCTTTGAAATCGGCGCCGACCACGACGATCTTCGGATGCAGCCAGCCATCGGCACCGAACTTGTCGTGCAGCTCCCGCAACGCCCCGGTGCGGGCGGCCTCGACCTTGGCCGAGTCCCGGGCGCCGGTCACGGCGTTGAAGAAGCCGCCGACGGAGTCGCTGATCCGCTTCCAGATGGCCTCCGATTCCTGGGCCGGCACGATCTGAAAGCCCCCCGCTCGCAATTCCTTCTCGAGGTAGGACGTGTAGCGGGCGATGACCGGCTCGGAATTGGTGATCTTATCCGGAGTGCAGACGCAGACGGGCGCCAGCGCGATCGTCTTGGTGCCGGCGTAGAGTTGCGTCCGGGGGACGAGGAACGGGTTGTAGGGCGTGTGACCGCCGCAGCGCGCGTGACATGATAGTCGCTCCTTCCCTATCGTAGAGGTCAACACGACGCGGGGACCCGATGGCGTTGAGGGCCCTCGGCCTCTCGCGGGGCTCGGAGCCTCCGGAAAGCGCAGCATTTCGTGGAGCCACGCCTCGGGGGTCGCCTGCACGACACGATCGGCAGGATGAGTCAAGCCAGCCTCAAGCAGGTGCGTCCCCCCTGCGAGAGCGCCGCGTAAGGCCAGCCGCTCCGGCGGGTTCGCGGGCCCGCCGCCCGCCCCGTCTTGACAGCCTCCCGCGCTGCGGCGTCTCTTTGTCCCTGCGCAGCCCAAGTCCCATGCTATCCCGCGCCCGATCGTTCGCGCCGACCGCCCTGGTCTCGCCCGCCCACCAGTCCGTGGAGCGGGAGTGGGTGGCGCGCGTGCGGCTCGGGGACGAGCGCGCGGTCGAGTCGCTGTTCGAGGCCTACTATCCGGCGCTGTGCGATTTCGTGCGGAGCTACCTCGGCTCCCCCGACTCGGCGGAGGACGTGGTGCAGACGGTGTTCCTGCGCATCTGGGAGCACCGCGCGACGTGGGAGCCGACCAGCGGCGTGCGGGCCTACCTCTTCGCGGCCTGCCGCAACCGGGCGCTGGGAGCCCTGAAACATGACCGGGTGGTTGCCCGCAGCGCCGCGCGCGTGACGAGCGAGCTGCTCGCGAGCGGCGGCGGACGCGGCAGCCCGGCGCCCGATGAAGCCGTGCAAGCCGGCGAGCTCGCTCGGGTGCTGCGCGCCGCCGTGGACGCGCTTCCCGAGCGACGCCGCACGGTGGTCATCCTCCGGTGGCAGCACCAGATGAGCTACGCCGAGATCGCGACCGTGCTCGGGATCTCCGTCAAGACGGTCGAAGTGCACATCGGCCGCGCCCTGGCCTCTCTCCGCAAGCACCTCGCGCACCTGCGGCGCTAGTCGCCCCGCGCCCGCCGCGCGGGCAGAGGCCGTCGCGCCGCGTCGTCCAGCCCCCAGGGACTCCTCGATCTCGCTCGGACGTAGGGGGAACGACCCGCTCGGGCGTCGTTTGAGTACATGGACTGGGACGCGATCGACTGGGAGCGGCTGGACCGCTACGTAACGGGCCGGGGTTCCCCCGACGAGCTGGCCGCGCTCCACGCGTGGGTACAGGCGGATCCCGAGCGCCGCGCCGTCGCCGCCGCGATGCGCGCCGTGGGACGGCCCTCCGGCACGGACGGGCAGCCCTGGAACGTGGCGAGCGCGTGGCAGCAGCTGCGGCGTCGCCTGCACCAGGCGCCACTCCGCCTCCTCGCGCCGAGCGAGCGCGCCGTAGGCCTGCTCGGTCCTCCACCCCGCCCCTGGACGCGGTTGCGCCGGCGGCCGCTGCTCGCGGGCGTCGCGGCGGCCGTGATCCTGCTCGTCGCTGCCTCGCTGGTCCCGCGGGCCCGGTGGCACAGCGGTACGATCCCGATCCGCGAGGTCGCCACCCGCCGCAGTCAGACGGCCGTCCTGGAGCTGCCCGACGGCAGTCGCGTCACGCTCGCGCCGGCGAGTCGGCTGCGCCTGTCCCCCGACATCCGCGCGCTCCAAGCCGGGACCGCGCGAGACATCTACCTCGAGGGCGAGGCGTACCTCGAGGTCAAACATGACGGCACGCGGCCGTTCCGGGTGCACACGGCCGCTGGCGAAGTCGAGGACATCGGCACCGCGTTTCTGGTCACGGCCTATCCCGAAACGGACGGCATGCGGGTGCTCGTCGCGTCGGGCCAGGTAGCGTTGTACCAGGGGCCCGCTGCCCCGGCTGCCGCAGCCCGGGACGCCGCTCCCAGGCGCCGGCCACTCCTGACGCTCCAGCGGGGCGAGGTAGCGCAGCTCGCGGCGAGCGGCGTGGCGACCGTGACCCGCGACGTGAACGTGCAGCCCTACCTCGCGTGGACCCAGGGCAACCTCGCTTTTGACGGCACCCGTTTGGGCGACGCCGTGCCCCAGCTCGAGCGCTGGTACGACGCCACGATCGCGCTCAGCGACAGCTCGCTCGCCGAGCGCCGGCTCACCGCCACGTTCCGCTACGAGCCGCTGCCCCAAGTGCTGGAGCTGCTGGCCTTGTCGCTCGACCTCCACGTCGAGCGGCTGGGTCGCTCGGTGCGTCTCACCCCGGGGCACCGCCTCGGCGCCACGCCGTGACCGCCCGACCGAGGCCGATCGCCGCCGCGCGGCCAGGCGGCATGACCCTGCTGCGCGGGGCCGCCGCCGCCGCCGTGCTGCTCCTCGCACTCGCGCCGCGCGCCGCCCCGCAGGCCGCCGGCGAGAGGAGCCTCAGTCGCGGTCCGCGCTTCCTGCTCGCCACGGCCCGCTCCGCGCGACCGATCGACCCCACGCGCACTCCCGTCCTGCAACGGCGGGTGTCGCTCGACCTGCGGGACGCGCCGCTCAAGGCGGCGCTCACGGCGATCTCCGAGCAGGCGGGCCTCGAGCTCGTGTACAGCGACGACGTGCTGCCGCTCGGCACCAAAGTGCGGCTGCGCGCGGACGACATCACCGTGGCCGCGGCCCTCACCGCGGTCTTGGTCGATGCCGGCGTGGATGTCGTGTTCAGCGAGACCGGGCGGGCCGCGCTCGTCCCGCAAACCCGCTACCGCGCGCTCGAGAGCGGCAGCGTCCGCGGCCGCGTCACCGACGCCAAGACGGGACAGCCGATCGCCGGCGCCAGCGTCGCGCTCGAGGGCACCGTGTGGCACGCGACGACCGACGACAACGGCCAATACCACCTGGCCGCCGTGGCGGCCGGGACGTACACGCTCCGCGCCAGTCGCATCGGGTTCGCGCCGCAGACGCAGTCTGTCACGGTGACCGTGGGCCGCGAAGCGACGGCCGACTTCGTGCTCCGCGCCGCCCCCACCATGCTCGACCAGGTCGTGGTCACGGCCACGAAGACCGAGACCGCGATCCAAGACGTCCCGGCCGCCGTCGAACTCGTCGATAGCGCCGCCCTCGCCAACAGCGGCGCCAAGACCGTGTTGGAGGCGCTGCGGAGCGTCACCGGGGTGACCGACGCCTCGTACGGGGAGAACTTCGAGTCGCTGCAGCTCCGGGGACTGCCCCGCCTCGGGAACGAAAACGAAACCGTGCTGCTGCTCATCGACGGCGTGCCGCAGACGGACTCGCGCAACAGCGCCCGGCTCACGACCATGCCGATCGACAACGTGGACCAGATCGAGGTCGTCAAGGGGCCGAACTCCGCGCTGTACGGGCGCACCGCCATCGGCGGCGTCATCAATTTCTTGACGCGCGATCCGCCGCCGCGCTCGGAGTTCCGCGCCGGCGTGCAATCGGGCGCCTGGGAGTACGTCCGCGTCAACGCCGCCGCCGGCGCCCCCACCGACTCCCTGGGCAGCGGCTACCTCGTGTCCTGGCAGGGCGAGCAGCGCCAAAGCGCGCTCACCCCGTCGCCCAAACGCCACGAGTCCTCGGTCTTCGGCAAGTTCAAGCAGATCCTCGATTCGCGTACCCGGCTCTGGGTCACGGCCAACTACGCCTCGAGCCTGGGCGGGACGCCGGCCCCGATTCCCTACGACGGCGGCAAGCTGCTGCCCGACGTCGACCCGCGCTTCGGGCTCTACCGCAACTTGAACCTGCCCTATGCCGCCTACAATCAGGACGAAGTCCGGGCCTCGGTCGGCGTAACCCGGCAGCTGACGGCGACGACGCGGGTCGAGGATGTGCTGGGGTATCGCCACTTCAAGTACCAGTTCGTGAACGACGGGGATTGCATCCTGTTCACGCCGCCGGACACGACCGTGTTGTTTCCGTTTAGCGAGGTGCAGCAAGAAGACCACTACTTCGACGACCTCCGCGTCGAGTCCACCGTGAGCACCGGGAGCGTCACCCAACACCTGCTCGTGGGCGGCAGCTTCGAACGCAACCAAGGGCGCACCGGCGGCGACATCGAATACACCGACACCGTGAGCTTTGGCGTGCCGGTCATCTACTCGAACCCGCGGTATCCGGCGGTGAATCAGCTGCTCACCTTAGCGTTCGGGCCCAACCGCTACCGCGGCGACTTCTGGGGGCTCTACCTCCAGGACGAAGTGCAGCTCACGGAGCGCTGGCGTCTCTCGGCCGGGGCGCGCTACGACTTGAACCACTTGACGGCCTACCTTCCCGCCCCGGCCCCGGTCGTCCACGCGACCTACACCAAGGTGAGCCCCAAGGTCGGACTCTCCTACCGGCTGCTCACCGGCGGGCCGGCGGGCGGACCGGAGCTCAGCGTGTACGCTCAGTATTCCCGGGCGTTCCTGCCGCCGCGCGCCCCGTCGGCGCTGACCCAGGCCGACACCATCAAGCTGTTCCCCGAGGACATCCGCAACTGGGAAGGGGGGATCAAGACGAGTCTGTTCGGGAACCGCCTAGCGATGGAACTCTCGGTGTTCGACCTGGACCGCAACGGCATTCCCATCGTCGTCCGGGTGGTGGCCCAGGAGTTCCGGACGGTGAATGGCGGGGAGCAGAAGTTCAGCGGCGTCGAGCTCGGGCTCCAAGCCCGCCCCTCGTCCCTCGTGTCCGGCTTCGCGAAATACGCGTATTACAACGGCCGCTACGGCACCTATCGCTTCATCAACAACGGCACGGCCACCGACTTGACCGGGTACCGCGTGGCGCTGTCGCCCAAGCATCAGTGGGACGTCGGCGTCGATCTCAGCCGCGGCGGCGCCACCCTCGAGCTCGAGGAGCATTACAAGAGCTCGCGCTTCTTGAACAGCTTCAACACCGCGCTGCTCCCCTCCTACTTCGTGACGGACGGGCGCGTCAGCTGGCGCTGGCACCGCTATGTGCTGGCCGTGGGCGCGACCAATCTGTTCAACGAGAAGTACGAGACCGACGGCGACATCACCTACGGGATGTTCGCCTTCCCGGCGCCGCCGCGCCGCTTGGTGGTCGATCTGAGCGCCGCCTTTTGAAGCCGACCCCCCTCGCCGCCGCAGGAGCCGGCCAATGAGCCCGCTCGACCGGGTCATGCACTGGCGGCGCCAGGTCATCGACCGGGCCGCCGCCGGCGTCCCGGTCACCCGGGTGTGTCGCGAGGCCGGGATCAGTCGGACGCTGTTCTACCGCTGGAAGCAGCGCTATCTGCGGGCTGGGGAAGCGGGCTTGCGGCCGCGCCCCGCGCGCCCGCGCCGCTGGGGCCGGCAGAGCCCGCCGGCGCTCGAGCAGGCGGTGCTGGCCTACGCGCTGGCCTACCCGACGCAGGGGCCGCGGCGCATCGCCGACCAACTGGCGCAGCGGCGCTACGGGGGCTGGCGACTGTCGGCCACGGGGGCCTACAAGGTCCTGCGGCGCCACGGGCTGCGGACCCGCTGGGAGCGCCTGGCGCGCCTGGATGGCAAGGCGTTGCCGACGACCGCGCTCGTGAGCGAGCGGATGGCGCGCCGTCTCGCGAGGAAACAGCGCCACCGTCTGGCCGAGCGGCCGGGCGACCTGGTGTGCTTGGACAGCTTCTATATCGGGAACGTGAAGGGGGTGGGGCGGGTGTGGCAGCTCACGGCGTGCGACGCGGCCGCGAGCTACGGCATGGCCCAGGTGATCCGCGGCGCCCCCCGCACCGCCCAGGCGGCGGCGTTCTGGACGACGCGGGTGTTGCCGGCGTACCGCCGGGCGGGCCACCAGGTGCGCGCGGTGCTCACCGATGGCGGGACGGAGTGGCGCGGCGCCTTCGCCGCCGTCTGTCGGGGGGCCGGGATCTCGCATCGCCGCACGCAGCCGCGCCCCGCCTGGACCTGGGGCGTCGTGGAGCGGCTGCAGGGAACGATCGTCACCGAGTGCTGGCGCGTCGTGCTGCGGCCGCCCTCCGCCACGCGGCTCGAGCAGCTGCAGCGGGCACTGCGGCGCTACCTGCGGTTCTACAATGAGCAGCGGACACTGCGCGGCTCTCGGCTGCAAGGCCGCACGCCCCGCTCCGTGTTCCGGGGTCGGGCCGCCTGACCCGCCTCGACCAGACGCCGGCCGTTCAATCCCCCGGGGACCCCGAACCCGCTACTATGCGCTGGATCGGGGGTGACCCGCAGCCGATGCTGAAGCGCCTCAATTACCTGACGCACCGCTGGATCGGGATCGTGCTCGGGATCCTGGTGCTCGTCTGGTTCGCGAGCGGCATCGTGATGATGTATTACCCCTACCCCGAACTGACCGAGTCACAGCAGCTGGCGCTGCTCCGGGCCTACGAGCCTCCCGACAACCTGATCGGGTTCGCCCGGGCGGTCGCCGCGCACGACCGCTGGGTACGGCAGCGGCCGGCGACGGAGCAGAATGGTGCCGCCCCGCCCGCCGCCGCAACCGCCGACGTCATCACCGCACGGCTGCAACTGTGGGACGACCACCTCGTGTATCGGCTGGCCGCCGACAGCCCCCGGCGGCCACGGGACTTGGGGGTCGTCGATGCGCGCACGGGCGCCGTGCTGACGCCCCTCGCCCCCGAGACCGCCGCTCGCGTGGCGCGGGCCGTCGTCGGCCCCTTGGCCCCGCTCGAGCGCGTCGAGCTGCTGCCCCAGAGCGACCATTACTTCATGGGTAACGAGCAGCGCTCGTCGTTCCCGGTGTATCGGGTGCGGTTCGGCGACAGGGCGGGCAGCGCCGTGTACGTCTCTCAGCAGAGCGGCGCGATCCCGGCGGTGGTCACCCGGCTCACCCGCGTAACCACCTGGCTCGGCACCGTACCGCACTGGCTGTACTTCATGTGGCTCTACTACGACCACCCCGCGGCGTGGACGTGGCTGAATCTGGTGCTCCCGGGTATCGCGGTCGGCCTGGCACTGACCGGGATCATCCTGGGCCTGTATCAGCTGTTCCCCAGGCGGTGGCGCGGCGAGTGGCGCGTGAGTGGCTACCACGGCATGTCGCTCTGGCATCATGTCGCCGGCGTGGTGTTCGGAGTCCTGGTGTTGACGTGGTCGTTGAGCGGCCTGCTCGAGATCCCCGGGGTCTACAACGATCCGCAGCCGGGCCAGGCGGCGCGGGCCCGTGGCGGCGGGCTCCACTGGACGGAGATCCGGGTGCCAGAACGGGCCGCCTGGGCCCGGCTGCGGCAATTCGCCCCGCCACCCGTCGTCCCCAAGGCGATCGACCTCTCGCAGCTGGGCGGTCGCCTCGGGTACACCTTCCTGCTGGCGGATGGGCGCTCCTACTGGGTGGACGCGTCGAGCGGCGTGCCGCGCGGCGACTTGACGCCTGAGGAGGTCACGCGCGTGGCGCGCCAGGCGCTCGGCTTTGCGGCCCCGGTGTCACGCGTCGAGCGAGTGAGCCAGTACGACACCTACTACTATGCTCGCCACGGCCGCGAGAAGCACCTGCCGGCCTGGCGCGTCGGCTTCGACGACCCCCAGCACTCGGTGCTCTACTTCGACACGATCAACGGCACGCCGACCGGATTCGTGGACGCCGCCACGCGGTCGTGGCGCTGGTGGCGCGACGCGCTGCACGACCTCGACCTGCCGGCGCTCAACAACCGGCGGCCCTGGTGGGACCTGATCGTGCTGCCCCTGATGGTCGGCGGCACCATCTCGGCCATTACGGGCGTCTGGCTCTTGGTGCGACGCTTGCGGCGGATGACGCTCGCCGAGCTGCAGCGTCAAGCCGGCGTCTCGAGGTAGGGGCCGGTCCGCGCCACGGTCAGTGCAGCCTCCGACCGCCTTCCGTCAGCGCAGTTCGGGACCCCCACGTCGATCATCTGCCACGAAGCGATCGCGCGCCGGCATGACGACGCGCGGCAACGTGCGTGCGTCGAGCACCGCGGTATCGGCAAGCATTTCGTTGCGCCACAACAGGTAGGCCACGAGGCCGTAGACCTGGTCGGGTGTGAGCGAGCCCGGGCGGTCGAGGGGCATTGCCCGGTTCACGTAGTCGTACAGCGTGGTGGCGTAGGGCCAGTAGTTCCCGATCGTCTTCGGGAGCCTGGCATCGCGGCCAAACGGGAAGCCCTGGCGCGGCTCGCGGCCCACCAGACGGTCGAACGGACCCTCGCGCCCCGTCGCCCCGTGGCACGCGGCGCAGTGCGACGCATACAGCGCGGCGCCGTCCCGCGCCGTCCCCCGCCCCGGCGGGAGTCCCTTGCCGTCCGGGCGCACCGCGATGTCCCACGCCTTGATCTCGGCGGCGGTCGCGGGCCGGCCCAGCCCGAATCGCGCCGGGGGCCCGACGCCAGGCCCGCTCGGGTAAGCGCTCCACCACGCCAGGGCGAGCAGGGCGACCGCCGACGCGATCAGGCGCTGGCCTCGCATTACGCCTCCAGCCCGAAGACGACGCGGCCGTCCGCGTGCACCTTCCAAACGCGGATGTTGTTGAGATGGTAGGGGGCCCCTGCCCCGCGCACCTTGCGGAGCTCGGCGAGCGTGGGCTGCACGTAGCCCGTCTCGTCGAGCGCGCGGCTCATCAAGAGCGCCTCGCGCCCGTCCCAACGCCACAGCGAGCGGAATCGCGTGTGGCACTTCGGCAGCACCGGCTCCTCGAGCTCGGCGGGCACCCAGCTCCCGCCGCCGTCGCTGCTCACGTCCACTCGCGTCACGCGGCCGCGGCCGCTCCACGCCAGGCCGCTGATGGCATACCAGCCCGGCTCGGGCAGCGTTGCGGGATAGGCGGGAAACGCGATGACCGACTTCGCGTCCATGACGAGGCTGAAGATGCGGGCGGTACCGTCGGGGAGCGGGTCGGTGTATTTGGCCGTCTCCTCGCGCGTCATGAACGGCTGATCGCTGAGCTCGATGCGACGGATCCACTTCACGTTGGCGCTGCCTTCCCACCCCGGCGCGACCAGCCGGGCCGGATAGCCCTGCTCGGGGCGGAGCGCCTCGCCGTTCTGGCCGTAGGCGATCAGCGCATCATCCCACGCCTTCTCGATCGGGATGCTGCGCGCGAAGACCGCGGCGTCCCCGCCCTCGGCCAAAAACCACTTGGCACCAGGCTCGACGCCGACCTCGCGGAATAGCGTCGCCAGCGGGACGCCCGTCCATTCGCTAGTGCTCGTGAGCCCATCGATCTGCTGGGGCGAGACGTCGGGCCTCAGGTCGCGATAGGCCGGCGCGCCGTTCCCCGAGCACTCGAGGAAATGGAAGCGCGAGACGGCGGGGAAGCGCCGCAGCGACGCGAGGTCGAACACCGTGGGGCGCTCCACCATCCCGTGGATCAGCAGCTTGTAGCGCTGGGGGTCGATGCGCGGCACGCCCGCGTGGTGGCGCTCGTAATGCAGATCGGACGGGGTGACGATGCCCCGCAGGTCTTGCAGCGGGGTCAAGGAGGCGCCCTGGTAGGCGCCTCCCACCACGCGGCGCGGCCGTTCGAACGGCGAGCGCTGGCCCAGCGCGGTGAGCGGGTCGCCGGGCAGCTTGGTGGCATCGGGCGGCACCTCGCCTTGCGCCACCCCAAGGCGATCGAGCACCGCCACGCCCGCGGCGCCGGCGACGCCGGCGAGGAGCCCCCGCCGGGAAATCAGGACGCGGTCCATGCGCCTCCTCAAGGTTGTGGTCAGCCCCTAGGGAACGCTGGCTCAGCCGCGGGCCGCGCGCCGCGGTGTTCGCCCCCGCCGATCAGTCTGGGGACTCGCCCGTACCGTGGAGCCGGATGAACTCCCCCGCCTCGCGTACGACCGCCTGGCCCGAGTCGGCCCCCTGCCAGATATCGACCAGCCGGGTGTACCAGCGACTCGCGGCGGCCGTGTCGCCCAGGGCGGCGGACGCGCGGGCCAGGCCGAGCAGCGCCCCAGTCCGCTGCGGTGCGCGCTTGAGCGCCAAAGCGAATTGCGCGTGCGCGGCCGCCAGCCGGTTGAGCCGCAATAGCTCCGTGCCGAGCAGCTCGTGGGACGGCTCGTTCACGAACGGCGGACCGAAGGCGTAGACCATGCTGTCCTCGACGGCGGTCGCCTGACCGAGCCGCGCGAGCGCCTGCTCCGTCTCGCCTCCCTCAAGCGCGATCAGCCCCTCCAGTTCGCCACGGAGCACCCGCGCCCGTTGCAGTTCCGGGTGCTCGGGGCTCGGATCGCCCGATGCGGCAACCCCGCGTTCGGTCTCCGCCTGGGCCTCGAGCAACTCGGCCAGCGCGGCGCGGGCGGCGCTCATGTCCCCCCGGCGCGCCGCCCCGAACCCTCGCGTAAAGGCGTAGACGAGCCGGGCCCCGAGGCCCGGGCCGGGATCGATCGACCAGCGGGCCACGCTCTCGGCCCAGCCGCCCGTGGTGAACAGGTAGTGCGACCACATCGTGATGAAGGAATAGGCGTCCACCTCCTGGTCGCCAGGGCCGCGGGCCCCTCGCGCGGCTTGCGCGCGACACCGCTCGAGCAACCGCGTGGCGTCTCGCACGCGACCGAGCTGCAGGTAGCCGTAGTCGAGCCACACCTTGTAATGCCGGCAATCGATCGGGTCCCGCTGGCGGCGCCGCTGCCGGTCGTCCACGATCCGCGTCGCCGTCTCGTTCGCCCGCACCACGTCCCGCCACATCCCGAGCGCCACGTAGACGTGCGACGTCATGTGCTGGGCGTGGTCCGCCACCGGCGCGACCTGCGCGAGCGCCTGGGCCGCGTGGAGCCCCCGCCGCGCGTGGTCGGGATCGTCGACGGCGTGGATTAGGTAATGCGCGGCCCCGGGGTGGTGTGGATTGCGGACCAAGACACTTTCGGCGATCGCCGCCGCTCGGCCGTATGTCGTGACATCGCGCACGCCCTCGCTCAGCCCAAGTAGCGAGAGGGCCGAGAACAGGCGAGCCTCGTCGTCGTCCGGGTAGGCACCGGCGAGCCGCTGCATCGCCGCCGCGTAGAGACTGTCGCGGTGCGGTTTCGACCCCTCGCCATAGAGGATCTCCACGGCGCCGAGGTAGCCCTCCTCCCGCGGCGTGGCGGCCTTCGCCGCCCGCGCCGCCGCCGTGGGCGCGAGCCTCTCGAGCGCCCGGCGCCCCGCGTCCACGTCCTGTTCGTTCCACACCGGGTGGGTGTGGGTCATCGCCTCGCCCCAATACGCGAGCGCGGAGCTCGGGTCCAATCGTTCGGCATCGCGAAACGCCTGGGCAGCGGCGGGATACTCGAACAGGTGCAACAGCAGCACGCCCCGGACGAACGCCCCCCGCGCCTCGGGGACGCGGCTGGACACGGGAAACGTGAGCGTGCCGAGCCCCGCCACGGTCGTCGCCTCTCCACCCTGCGCCCCGAGACCGCCGGGAACGAGGACGAGGACGACCACGACGAGCGCCGACCGAAGGCGGGCTCGGTACGCGGGTCGGCGGCTGCGCTGGGGACTTAGGACTCGACAGGTGGGTGTACACGATAGCATGTTGTGCTCATGCCGAAGGTGATCCAGCTGCGCCACGTCCCCGACCAGCTGCATCGCACGCTTAAGGCGCGCGCGGCCCTTGCTGGTTTGAGCCTGTCGGCCTACGTCATCGGCCAGCTGAAGCACAGTGCCGAGCGGCTCCCCATCGAGGAGCTTCGGGGCCATCTCGCCCGACTGCCCCCCGTGGCCGTGCGCGAAAAGCCGGTCGATGCGGTGCGTGCCGCGCGGGACGCGCGGTGACGCGCGGTGACGCGCTTGTTGCGGCGCGTTCGCCCTAACTGGCTTTCCGCAACACCTTAACTTCTCTCGGAAGCCGCGTCCGGAGGCGATCCCGCTCGACCTCAAGGTCATAGCCCGTCTGCAGGTTGAGCCAAAAGCGCTCGGACGTGCGGAAAAACCGCGCCAAGCGCAGCGCTGTGTCCGCCGTGATTCCCCGCTTCCCGTGGACAATCTCATTGATGCGGCGCGGGGGAACGCTGAGCCCCTTCGCCAAGCGGTACTGTGTCAACCCCAGAGGACCGAGAAAATCCTCCTTCAGCACTTCTCCGGGATGGATCGGCGGAAGGCGCCTCACCCTCATACGTGGCTCCTAGTGGTAATCGACAATCTCGACATCGTAGGCATCTCCCCGCTCCCAACGAAAGCACACCCGCCATTGATCGTTGATGCGGATACTGTGTTGCCCTACCCTGGTCCCACTAAGCTTCTCGAGGCGGTTCCCTGGCGGCACTCGCAAGTCGTCCAACGTTGTCGCGGCGTCGAGTTGCACGAGCTTGCGTAAGGCGACTCGATGCACGGCGTGCGACGGCTTCCGGATCGGCTCCCGGTGGTAGAGACGTGCCGCGTCCTTGTCCCGGAAGCTCCGAAGCACGGTAAGATAATAACGCGATGCGTTACTATCGTCAACTCCGCAGAACGGTCATGCGAACCGAATGCGGGCCTGCGCCTGTCCCCTACGTCGCGGAGCGGTCGCGCGGGCCTTATCTTCGGACCCGTGACGGATCACGTGCTGCGTCTCCAGGCCGCGCTCGGCAACGCCTACCGAGTCGAGCGGGAGCTGGGTGGCGGCGGGATGAGCCAGGTGTTCGTGGCCGTCGAGGTGGGCCTCGGCCGACGGGTGGTCGTGAAAGTGCTGCCGCCCGAGCTCGCCGCCGGCGTCAACGCCGAGCGGTTCCAACGGGAAATGCAGCTCGCCGCGTCGCTCCAGCACCCCCTCATCGTCCCCCTGCTCACCGCCGGTCGCGCGGCCGACCTCGTCTACTACACCATGCCGCTGATCGACGGGGAATCGCTGCGCGCCAAGCTGGCGCGCGAGGGCGAGCTCCCCGTGCGGGAAGGGATCCGCATCCTCCGCGATGTGGCGGACGCGCTCGGCTACGCCCATCGCCACGACGTCGTGCATCGCGACATCAAGCCCGATAACGTGCTGCTCGCCAGTCACCACGCGCTCGTGACGGACTTCGGCGTGGCCAAGGCGCTGAGCGCGTCGACGGGGCAGCCCAGCGAGCCCTCGTCCCTGACCTCGGCGGGCGTGGCGCTCGGCACCCCGGCGTACATGGCGCCGGAGCAGGCGGCGGCCGACCCCCGCGCCGACTACCGCTGCGATATCTACGCCCTGGGGGCGCTGGGGTACGAAATGCTCACCGGGCGGCCACCCTTCACCGGACCGACGCCGCAACAGGTCTTGGCGGCGCAGGTGACCGAGGCACCCGAGTCGGTCGCGAAGCGGCGCGCCACGGTACCGCCGCCGCTGGCGGACCTCATCATGCGCTGCCTTGAGAAGTCGCCCGCCGACCGCTGGCAGTCGGCCGACGAGTTGCGCGCCGAGCTCGAGGCGATGACGACGCCGTCCGAGGGCCAGCCGGCGCGTCCCCGGGCGCCGCACCTGTGGTTCCCCGGGGTCGGGCGCCGGGTGGCGCTCGGCGCGGTCGCGCTCGTGGGGCTCGCCGGAGCATGGTTCGTGTGGCGCGGCCGGACGCCCGCCAGCGCTCCGGTCTCGGCGAGCCGCGTCGCGGTCCTCCCGTTCTCGATCCATGGGGGCGGGGACATCGCCTACTTGGGCGAGGGCATGGTGAACCTGCTCGGGGCGAGTCTCGACGGCGCGAGCGACCTGCACAGCGTGGATCCCCGCGCCCTGCTCGCCGCCGTGACCCGCGCCGGGGCCCGCTCGCTCGATCCCACCGTCGGCGGCACGGTGGCCCGCGGGCTCGGGGCCGGATTATACGTGACCGGCGATGTGGTGCAGGCCGGCGAGCGGCTGCGAATCGAGGCCTCGCTGTACGACACGCGCCGCGGCGCGGAGCCCGCGGCGCGTGGTACCGTCGAAGGCGCGACGACGCAGATCTTCGGCCTGGTGGACGAACTCGCCGCCCAGCTCGTGGCGAACCGCAGCGAGGGACCGGGAGCGCGCGTGACCCGCATCGCCGCGGTCACTACCGCCTCGCTCCCGGCGCTGAAGGCCTATCTCGAAGGCGACCGACGCTTCCGCGCACAGCAGTTCGCCGAGGCGCTCGATGCGTTTCAACGGGCCGCGGCGATCGACACATTGTTCGCCTTAGCCTACTACCGGCTCAGCATCACCGCCGAATGGTTGGTGCGCGGGGACCTGGCGCGGGACGCCGCAGAGCAGGCGGTGCGGCACAGCGATCGCCTGTCCGATCACGACCGCGCCCTGCTCGAGGCGCTGCTCGCCACGCGCCGCGGCGACGCCGATGCCGCCGAACGTTTGTACCGCACCATCGTCGGCCTCTATCCCGACGACGTCGAGGCCTGGTTTCAGTTGGGCGAAGTGCGGTTTCACTACGGCCCGCGCGAGCGCGGCCGCTCGATCGGCGAGTCGCGGGAGGCGTGGGAGCGGGTGCTGCAGCTCGAACCGGGGAACGCCGGTGCGGCGCTGCACCTCGCGCGGGTGGCGGCCGTGCAAGGGAAGCGGCAGGAACTCGACTCGCTCGTCCGGCTGGTGATTACCCTCAGCCCCCAGGGCGAGCGCGTGGTCGAAATGCAGGTGCTCCGGGCCGCGGTGCTCGGGGACAGCGCCGTCGTGGCCGAGGCGCTGGGACAGCTGCGACGGGCGAGCGATCTCTCGCTCCCGCTGGTCGCGTCCAACGCGGTGGTGTACGGTGGCAACTACGCCCGGGCCGCGGAGTTCGTCCGCGTCCTCACCGAGCCCGGCCGCTCGGCCGAAGTCCGCGCGTTGGGGCACGTGTACTTGGCCCACTTGGCCGCCGCGTTCGGCCGCTGGCGCGCCGCCGATCGCGAGCTCGCCGCCGCCGACTCGCTGGATCACGCCAGCGCGCTCGAGTACCGGGCGCTGTTCGCGGCACTGCCGTTCCGACCCACGCCCGCGGCCGAGCTCGAACGCATGCGGCGCCGCCTCGTCGCCTGGGACGCGGCCGCCGTGCCGCCGAGCCGCCTGCCTAGCCTGTTCTTCACGGCGAACAACGGCGTACACCGCCACATCCGGGCCTATCTGCTGGGACTGTTGAGCGCCCGATTACAGGATGCCGGCGCGGCGGAGCGCTATGCCATCGAGGTGGAGCGGCTGGGGGGACCCCCCGACGTCCAAGCGTGGGGCCGCGACCTCGCGCAGGATGTGCGCGCCGCCGCGGCCGCCGCCCGCGGCGACGCGCGCCGCACGCTCGACGCCCTCAGCCGCGCAACGTTCAACTCGTGGTACATCTTGGCCATCGGATCGCCGTTCTACCTGCCGCCGCTCGAGCGCTACCGCCGCGCCGAGGCGCTCGCCCTGCTCGGGCCCTCCACCGAGGCGCTCGGGTGGTATCACTCGTTTGCCGATTACTCGCTGTTCGCGATCCTGTATGTGGCGCCGGGATACTTGCGCAGTGCGGAGCTGTACGAACGCCTCGGGCAGCCCGCGAAGGCCGCCGAACAGTACGCGCGCTTCGTGCAGCTGTGGAGCGATTGCGACCCGGAGCTCGCGCCCGAGGTGGCGCGGGCCCGGGTGGCGCTCGCCCGCGTGCAGGGAGCGCCACCGCGGTAGCGCCGGCGCAGAGGACTCTACGGGAGGACTCTATATGTACCTGCTCCGTGTGGCGCTCCCGGTTGCGGGACTGGTCACCATCGCGAGCCCGCGCGCGCAGGCCCAGGGGTTGGATACGCTTAGCACCAAGCAGCGCGCCGGGCTCGCGCTGGCACGCCTGGGGCCGGCCAATTTCATCGGTCCTCGCAAACGGGTGAGCGCCGCCGCGCGACCAGGGGGGCATGGCATGAGGACGGTGCCTTGGGTCAGCTTGTGCTCGAGCCGATCGCCACCGCGCGTTTCGTCACCGGCGCTGTCGCGCCACACCTTGGGACGGGCGCGCTGATGGATCGTTCTCGCATCTCAAGGACGGGCTCGTGGCCGATCTCCTAGCCCGGCTGCGCGCCGCCCTCAAGGACCGCTACACGGTCGAGCACGAGATCGGCCGCGGTGGCATGGCCACCGTGTTCCTCGCGCAGGATCAGAAGAACGACCGCCCGGTGGCGATCAAGGTGCTGCATCCCGAGCTCGCCACCGGACTGGGAGTCGAGCGATTTCTCCGCGAAATCAAGACCGCCGCCGGGCTGAACCATCCCCACATCCTGCCGCTCTTCGATTCCGGTGAAGCGGATGGCCTCCTGTTCTACACCATGCCGCGCGTCGAGGGCGAGACGCTGCGCCAACGCCTCGAGCGCGAACGGCAACTGCCGATCGAGGAAGCGGTCCGGATCGCGTGTGATGTGGCCGAGGCGCTCGGCTACGCTCATAGCCGCGGCGTGATCCATCGCGACATCAAACCCGAGAACATCCTGCTGTCAGGCGGCCGTGCCGTGGTCACGGACTTCGGCATCGCCAGGGCGCTCTCCGCGGCCGGCCTCGAGCCGATCACCGACTCCGGGGTCGTGGTCGGCACTCCGGCCTACATGAGCCCGGAGCAGGCGGCCTGCGATCCCGGGCTCGACGGGCGGAGCGACCTCTACAGCCTGGGCTGCGTGCTGTATGAGATGCTCGTGGGATTGCCCCCCTTCAGCGGGACTACCCCGCGCGCCGTGATGGCCCGGCAGGTGGCCGATCCCCCGCCGCCCATCTGCAGCGCGCGGCCCGCCGTGCCGGCCGCGCTGGAGCGGGCCGTCCTGCGGGTGCTCGCGAAAGCCCCGGCCGACCGCTACGCCACGGCGGGACAGTTCGCGGCGGCGCTGCTCGCGCCCGAGGCACCGGAGGCGGACCTGCCGGATAACGAGTCGATTGCCGTGCTCCCGTTCGCCAACTTGAGCGGCGACACGGAATTCGACTATCTGAGCGAGGGGGTCACCGAGGACATCATCAACGCGCTGGCCCAGCTCCCTGGACTCCGCGTCGCGGCCCGGACGTCGTCGTTCGCCTTCCGCAGTAAGGCCGCCGACTTGGCCGAGGTGGGTCGCAAGCTCAAGGTCGCGACGGTGCTCGAGGGCGGCGTGCAAAAAGCCGCGAATCGCCTGCGCGTCACCGCGCAGCTCGGGAAGGTCGCCGACGGCTCCCTGCTCTGGTCGGAACGCTACGAGCGAGAGATGACCGACATCTTCGCGATCCAGGACGAGATCGCGCAGGCGATCGCCGCGCGGTTACAGGTCAGCTTCGGGACGGGGACGCCGCTCGTCACCCCGTCGACGGCCAGCCTCGACGCCTATCATCTCTACTTGAAGGGCCGACATTTTCTGGCGCAACGCGGGCTCGCCCTGAACAAAGCGGCGGAGTGTTTCGAGCAGGCGCTCGCCCTCGACCCCAACTACGCGCTCGCCCACGCCGGGCTCGCCGAGGCCTTGGTCGTCGTGGTGCAATACGGGCTCGCCCCGGCGAAGGCGCTGCGCGCGCGGGCCCGCGCCGCCGGGGACCGGGCGCTCGCCCTCGCGCCCGACTTGGCCGAGGCCCATTGCGCGCTCGGCACGCTCAGTCTGGTCGTCGAGTGGAACTGGCCGGAGGCGGTCCGGCACCTGCGCCGCGCCATCGAGCTGCAGCCGCGCTACGTCGCGGCGCGGAACTGGCTCGCCTACTACTTGATCTTCGTGGCGGAGCAGTTCGACGAAGGGATCGCCGTGGGGCGGCGCGCGGTTGAGCTCGACCCCCTGGCACCCTTACCCGCGATGCAGCTCGGCATGACCCTGATGGGCGCCGGACGATCGGACGAGGCGATTGCGCCACTGCGGCGGGCCGCGGAGCTCGCGCCGACGATGTTTCTCCCGCCGCTGCACCTGGGGCTGCTCTACAACAACCTGGGACGGAAGGCGGAGGCCGTGGTCCTGCTCGAGCAGGCGGTGACCACGTCGGGGCGCCATCCCTGGACGCTCGCAGCGCTGGGGATCTGTTACGGCTCGCTCGGGAAGCATATGGAGTTGGAGGCGGGCCCGCCGCGAGTACGTCCAGGGCACGTGGCTCGCGGCCTTGAGCGCGGCGCTGGGGCGCATGGACGAAGCGTTCGCGCTGCTCGAGCGAGCCTGTGAGGAGCACGACGGCATCCTCGTCTACTCCCGGCGCTATCCCTTCTTCGCCCTGTTCCAGACCGATCCCCGGATGGACCAGGTCTACCGCCGCATTGGGTTCCCGCACGCGCCCAAGGCCGTGTCACCGGCCTCGAGGCGCCCGAAGACCGATCGCCCGGAGAGACGTCCCAGGGGCCAAGCCTAGCGGTAGTCACGTCTCAACGCGGTCTACGAGGCGCGGCCCAGTCAGCTGGACACCGGTTTCCGGAGAGCCCAGCGGCGCTCCCTTGACCGGCACGGGTGGTGATTCAACGCGCTGAGATCCGGGACCGATCTCGGCGGGCCGCGGGGGCTGGGAGCCGCCCGTTCGCCGATCGCTCCGGACCGTTCAGTAGGAGGCGCTCAATCACCGCAACCGCCAAATGTTGAGCACGCCCCTCGTGGCGTGATCGTTCGCGTCCCCCTCCGGGAGCGCGATCCGCCCGTCCGCCACGATCGGACTGCTCCAGTGGCCGCCGCCGCACTCGAGCTTCGTCACTTGGCGCCCCGTCGCGACCTCGTACACGCGGAGGCCTCCTCGCGGATCGGAGACGAACAGCAGCGCGTCCGCAACGACCGGACTCGTGCCCGCATTCCGGTTGTGCCACATGGGCCGCAGCTGGCCGTCGCCCAGTGTCCACGCTGCCGTGCCGCCGTTGTCGGCCGCGAAGAGCCAGGTCGCGCTCACCCCGCGCCACACCGCCGGCGCGGTAAAGAGATCCGCCCCGGACGGTGTCGAGACCACCTGGCGCTCGCCGCCCCGGTGCGGCGCAGCCCCCCGCATCTCTCCCCAGTCGAGTAGCCGGATCGAGCCGTCCTTGCCCCCCTGCCCAATCAAGCCGCCCCCGAGCAGCACCGGCGAGGTCGAGCCCAAGTCCGCGTCATGCGCCTCGAGCGCGTCGGTGTTGGTGGGCGCGTAGTTGCCGAGTAGGCGCGTGGCGGCCGAGTCGAGCTGGAGGACGGCGTCGCCCCAGTCGGTGCGGCCGTCCCAGCGCCCGTTGCCCGTGGCGACGAAGATGTCCCCGGTCGTCGAGTCGACCACCGCCCCGGCGCGGCCCCAGATCGCCGAGCCACTCTGGGCGCAAGATGCGGGATCAATCAACCCGGCTCGATCGCTGCAGAGCGAATTCCACACGTGTCGGAGGGCACCGCTCGCGCCATCCAGCACCGCCACATGGCCCTGATACCGTGGCGCATCGCCGATGTAGCCACCCGTCGTCGCGATCACGTGCCCGTGGAAATAGTTGAGCGGTGACGCGATCTTCTCGCGGCGCGGGAGCTGCGTGATCGCCGTGCTCCAAACGACGTGGCCGTCGGCGACCGCGAGCTTCTGGATCTTGCCATCCGGCGAGGCCGCGTAGACGAACTCGCGGTTCGGATCGGCGAGCGGCGTCGCGGTCGTGATCCGGTAGGATCGCGCCCACGTGCCGTAGTCCGGCGGCGTGTACTCCCAAAGCACCGCGCCGTCACGAGCGGCGATGGCCAGCGTCTTGCCGTACGTCGTGGTGACGAAGAAGACGTCGACCGTGGCCCCATGCACACGCGCGCCGTGGAGGTAGATGGCCGAGGCGTCGACCGTCCCGTCGATCGTGACCTGCTGCCGCTCGAGCGACGCGACGTTGGCCGCGGTAATGCCCGTGGGCGTGGTCGGGGCGCTGGAGCGGCCGGCATCCCAGCCGAAGCGGGTCCAGTCCTCTGCGGTGGCCGTGCGCTGGGCAACGGCCGCCGCGGGCGAGCCCTGGCCGCCCCGTCCGGTCGCCACGATGCCGACCGCACATCCCGCTACGACCAGGACACGCACGACTCCCGACCGTCCGGCGTGCGTCCACCGCATGAATACATCCTTCATGAGGACTCCGCCCGCCCCTGTCGGGGCTCGGGCGACCTAGCGGAACACGTTCACCAGCACGTCCACCACGAGCCCCTGCGCGTCGAGCAAAACCACGCGATCCCCCACGATGCTGACCTCGAAGCCGGTTCGCGGTGGCAGCTGCGTCACGAGCTCCGCGGGCAGGGCACGTTTCGCGAGGCCGGGGGGCAGTGGCTTGCCACGAGCGAGCTTCTTGGCAATCCCCGGGGGCAGCGGCTTCGCCGCGTAGGCGTGGTCGGCGTAATAGCGCGTGACGACGTCGCGCTCCGCAGCCGTGAAGCCGCCCGCGGCTGAGTCCCGAGCCCGCTTGCCCTTCCCCCGTCCCTGCGCCTGCGCCGTGTGTGGAGCGACCAGCAACGAAACCAGCGCCACCGCAACCGCCAGCCTGGCTGCGCGGAGCATCTCCTCACCCTCCGTCCAGGGAACGCCCCAATCTACTCCACCTCGTCAATCGGCGACGGAGCGGTAAGGCGATTCGGAGCCTACCGCCGCGCCTGAGAGGGGGGAGCGTCCTCAGCCCGGGAGGACGGCCGGCAACCGTGCGGCGCCACGGGTGGCTCCGGGGGGGGAGCACGCCTTTGAGAACGCGCCACCACCACGACCTCGTCCGCTTGAGGGTCGCTTGACCCTCCCCACTCAAGTTGGACCTGTCCCGTAACGGAGCCGCCCATGCGTACCATGCCCCTACTCCTGCTCGCGACGTGCTCGGCGCCCCTGCCACGGGTGGCTGCGCAGGAGCCCGGCCCCCGCGTCCGCGTCACCCTGGTGTCTTCGTCCTCACGGCGCCTGGTGGGGACACTCATTGGCCAGGATGCGGATTCGCTCTGGGTGCGGCTCCCCGGACAAGCGGCGCCGATGTCCGTGGCGCGCACTGCCGTCGTGCTGGAGGTCAGCCGGGGTCGCCACCGAGCGGTCGGCGAAGGCGCGCGCGTTGGGGCGGCACTCGGGCTGATCGGCGGGGTGGTGGTGAGCACGGTCGCGGCGAGCAAGTCCCAGTTCTGCAAGTCGCCCGATCTCTTTCACCTATGCTCCCTGGACACCTATGGACGGGCGCTCGAAGGTGGCATCGTCGGCGGCGCCATCGCTGCGGTCCTCGGTGGGGCGCTTGGGTACCTCGTGAGGACCGACCGCTGGGAGGGAGTGCCGTTGCGTCCCGGGCACCATCTGGCACTGGCGCCGCACGGCGCGGGCCTCGAGCTCTCGCTCTCGTTTTAACTGCTTCGGAGCTGACACATGGCGCTCTTCAGAACGCATAGCAACCTGGTCCGGCCGCTCGCCGCGGTGATGGCGGGCCTCTCCCTCGGTGCCTGCATGAAGTGGCAGACACAGTCGTTGCAACCGGAGCGGTTTCGCGCCGCGGACAGCATGCAAACCCGCGCCTCACGCTGGCGAGCGGCGACACGCTGGTCCTGCGGGGTCCCGTGATCGCGGGCGATACGCTGTTTGGCAGCTGGCAGCGGCTCGCTTGGAACGGCCGCCCCGTCCGGGAGCTCAAGGAGCCGCCTCAGGCGCTTAAACGCTGAGCGGCTGGCGGGCCGGCACGAGGCCGAGGAGACGGTCGGCGTCGCCACGCATTCGAGGTGGGGGGCCGGGCCTAGCCGACATTGATACGGAACGGCGTGCCGCCATATTCCCGAGAATGGTCCCGCCTCTGACGCAAGCTGGCGGCCCCGCCAGCAGCCGCCCAACATGACCGACGACCCGACGCCCACCAGCACCGAGTCTCCCGCGCCTGCGCCGCCCAGTGACGGCGCGCCCCAGGGGGATCAGGATCGCGCCGGGGCGGCCGCCGCGGGCGCGGCGAGCCCCTGGCGACCACTGCGCTTGCCGCTGTTTCGGTCGCTGCTCATCGCGAGCCTGGTGGCCGATATCGGCATCGTCATGCAGAGCGTCGCCGCTGCCTGGCTTATGGTGTTGCTCGGCGCCACCCCGATCCTCGTCGCGCTGGTACAAACCGCCGGTTCGTTGCCGTCGTTTCTGCTCGTGATTCCGGCGGGCGCGCTGGCGGACATCGTGGACCGGCGCAAGCTGATCCTCGCCGCCGAACTGTGGATTCTGGCGGCCTCGGCCGCCCTCACCGTCCTTGCCGCCACCGGCCGGGCGTCGCCCCCGGTGCTGCTGGGCCTCCTGGCGCTCGCCGCGATGGGCGCCGCGCTTGAGGGACCGGCCTGGCAAGCGATCCAACCGGAACTCGTGACGAGGAAGGACCTGAGTTCGGCGCTCGCCTTGAACGGCATCGAATTCAACATCGCTCGGGCGGTCGCTCCGGCGTTGGCCGGCGGCCTCCTGGCGCTCGCCGGTGCCAGCACCGTGTTCGCGATCAGCGCCGCGTCTGGGGTTGGCGTGATTGCGGTAATGGTGGGATGGCGCCGCGCTCCGGCGCCGCGCGGCGTCCCGCTCGAGAGGCTGACCGAGAGCCTGATGGCGGGGTTCCGCTACGTCGACCACTCGCCAGCGCTGCGCGGCGTGCTCGTGAGAACGGGGACGACGATGTTCTGCGCGAGCGCGGTCGTGGCGTTGCTGCCGAGCCTGGCCCACGAAATCGGGGCGGGCGCCCTCGGGTATGGCGTGCTGCTCGCGGCGTTCGGCGTCGGCGCCATCTTCGGGGTGCTGCTGCTGCCCTGGCTCCGCTCGCGGGCGTCGACCGACGCCCTGTTCTCGGCCGGGATCGCGACCGTGGCGGTCACGATCGCGGGCGTCGCCTCGCTGCGTCCCTTGTGGCTCTTGTGCCTGGTCTTAGTCGTCACGGGAACGGCCTGGACCCCGGTCCTGGCCGTGCTGAACACGGCGGCGCAGAACCTCGCCCCGGGATGGGTGCGCGGCCGCGTCATGGCGTTCTACCTGCTGGTGTTCGAAGCTGGCATCAGCGCGGGGAGCGTCGTCTGGGGAACGGTCGCCGATCGCTCGAGCGTGCGGACGGCCCTGCTGGCGGCCGCCGCCAGCCTCGTCGCCTGCGTCGCCCTCCGGTTCCGCTACCGCATTCCCGAACACGCCGGCGATCTCAGCCCCTGGGGTGGCTGGCCCACGCCACGGCTGGCCGTGCAGCCGGGTCTCCACGACGGCCCGGTCTTGGTGACCCTCGAATACTTCGTCACTCCCGGCCAGACGCGCGAGTTCAAGGCCGCCATGCGGGGGCTCGAAGAAATCCGGCGCCGCGATGGCGCCCTGCGCTGGGACCTCTTCTCCGACGCCCAGATTCCCGGCCGATACCTGGAGACGTTCCTGGTGGGATCGTGGGCGGAACACCTGCGCCAGCACGATCGCTTCACCGTGGCCGATCGCGCCGTCGAAGACCGTGTCGACACCCTCGTCCAACAAACGCCACGCGAGCAGCATTTCCTCCACGTGAGGGCGGACCGGGGGAGAGCCTGATCGGGCTCCAGCCCCGCACGCAGCAGAGTTGGTCTCGCTCTCGCTCCGGCTTCCCCGTACTATTTGAGAGACAAGCGTTCCTCTTTCCGACAGGACTACGTGCCCCACGTCGCCAGCCTGGTCCGAGACGCCCTCGGCGGCACCTACGCGCTCGAGCGAGAAGTGGGACGCGGCGGCATGGCGACCGTGTTTCTCGCGCACGATGTCAAGCACGACCGCTCCGTCGCCGTCAAGGTGCTCCATCCCGAAGTGGCCGCCGTCCTGGGCGCCGAACGATTCCTGCGCGAAATCCGGATCGCCGCCCACCTGCAGCACCCCCACATCCTGACCCTCATCGATTCGGGCAGGATCCCGGGCCCGGGTGGGCGAGGCCCCGACGTGTTGTACTACGTCATGCCCTACGTCGAGGGGGAAACCCTGCGAGCGCGGTTGACGCGGGTGGGGAAACTGTCGGCGATGGACACGGCCCGCATCCTCCAGGAGGTGTTGGACGCGCTCACCCACGCCCACGGCCTAGGAATCGTCCATCGCGACATCAAGCCCGAAAACATCATGCTCACCGGGCGACACGCCCTGGTGATGGATTTCGGCGTGGCCAAGGCCGCCAGCGCGGCCGCGGCGACCGATACCGTTGCCGAAGGCACCCTCACGACGCTCGGCTTCGCCATCGGCACGCCGACCTACATGGCCCCGGAGCAGGCCGCCGGTCAGGCCGCCGTGGACGGCCGGGCCGACCTGTACGCCGTTGGGGTGATGGCTTACGAGATGCTCACGGGGCAACCGCCCTTCACGGCGGCGACGCCGCAGGCCGTCCTGGCGGCCCACGTCACCAGGACCCCGGCTCCCCTGTCCGCCCTTCGATCTCGCCCCGCCCTTCGCGATGGCGATCATGCGCTGCCTCGAGAAGGATCCTGCCGCACGGTGGCAAACGGCCGAGGAGCTACTGGCGCACCTGGAGGGCTTCGTCACCCCCGGGGGCGACCTGACCGCCACTAGCGGTGCCGGGAGCGCCGGCGCGGCGCGCACCGGGCGCCGGGCACCCCTCAGGGCCGTGATCGTCGCCGTGGTGATCGTCGGCGCGGCAGTCTGGCTTGGTCCCTTGCGCCAAATGGGCCAACGGGGCTGGGCACGGGAGCAAGGCATCCCCCAGCTGCTGGCGCTCGCCGATCGGGGCCAGTGGGACTCGGCGTATGCGCTGGCCCGGAGGGTCGAGGCGGCGAATCCGCGCGACTCGCTGTTCCGCGCGCTCCGACCCAAGTTCGCGCG
>WNFJ01037760.1_pt1 | contig 28531 bp, 25 predicted proteins | sample 5400461 | NCBI WGS metagenome assembly WNFJ01 (sample SAMN13153349, study PRJNA577476) | soil metagenome | isolation source: 115 cm saprolite on Douglas fir-dominated hillslope | place: USA:California | collected 2013-09-17
CAATCCGACGTGAACATTCTCTACGTAGAGAGTAGCCGCAGCTGGGGCGGCCAGGAGTATCGTACTTGTCTGGAGATTGACTGGCTGAATGCGCACGGGCATCAGGCGTGGTTGGTCTGCAATCCAGACAGTCAGGTTCATTCCAAGGCGTCTGAACTCGGCACCCGCGTCGTAGCGATGTCACTTCGCAGCCGCGTTGACCCGCTGTGTTCGTGGCGTCTCTGGAGATTTTGCCGACGAAACAAGATTGATCTGCTCAAAGCTTACAGCTCGAAAGATCACTGGATTTGTCTGCCGCTGTATTTTTGCGGCATTCCGCTGAGCCGTGCCCGCTGTATCACTGATCCAATTGGCAGCAAAAGTCGCGCGTTTGTTTTCAAGCATGGCTGTTCGCAGATCGTGGCTGATGCATCGGTGATCAAACGGCAGCTCGTAGAGGAGCATGGGGTTAATCCCGCAAAAATTGAAGTCATCGGTTCAGCTGTCGATCTCGAAAAATTCAAACCGCCGCGAGACCGGACCAAATTCCGTCGTGACATCGGCGTCGCTGACGACACCACGCTCATTGGCAATGTAGGCATGATTCGGCCCGACAAAGGACAGCTCGTTCTAGTTGAAGCGGCCCGTCTCATCCTGGAGGCGCGTCCCGATGCCCGCTTCGTCATTGTGGGCCAAGGCACGGGGATTTTGAAACGCGGCATCAACGTAAGGAACGCGATCGATCGGGCTGGATTGGCGGACAAAATCATTATGGCGGGATACCGATGGAACACCCCCGACGTTTATGCGGCATGCGACATGGTGGTGATAGCTTCGCTGCGCACCGAGGCGTCTCCTATCGTGTTGCGTGAAGCTTTCGCCAGCGGTCGTCCCGTCATCGCCACGAAAGTAGGCGATATTCCGGAGATTGTTGAGCATCGCCAAAACGGTCTGCTCATCGAACCGGGCGACACTCAGGCACTCGCGGCCGCGATCGTGGAATTCATTGGCGATCCAAAACTGGCCGCCCACTGCGCAGCGAATGGTCTCATCTACGCAACCGAGCATTTTTCGTTCGATAAAATGATGGAGGCAAAGCTGCGCGCCGATTTTGCGCTGAACCGAACAAATGCTGGAAGCAATCCGATTTCGGCTGGTTCTCTCGAGCGGCAAGATTCGCAGCGGCAGCCTGCGCAGGAGCTGCGCGGCTAGAAGGATATCAGGTCCTCGAGGATCTCCCGCATATGACGAATAGGCAGCGAATAATGCCCCGCGCCATCAACAAACCGCGCTTTGCAGTTGGGCAGACGCTTTGCCACTTCTTGGGCGAGGTGGATTGAAAAAGCTCGGTCTTGCTTGCCATGCCACAGTCGAACCGGAACGTGCACGTCTTCAAGTGCAAACCCCCACGGCTCGGCATAAATCTGGGCGTCCGCCATTACGCCTTTGGCCGAGGCTCGCCATGCGCGCCGCTGACTTTCAAAAATGGCTTCGAACGCTGCTGCGTCCCGTAAGCTTTCAGCGTCGCAGGGCCGCAACAATAGCATTTTTAAAAGCAGCGGACGAAGCCGAACGGGCGGCCGCAATGAGAGAACCGGCCGCGCCAGATAGAATAATCTTCGCAACAGTTGCGGTCGGGTTCGATACAGGGCGAGCATCCAGCGGTAAAGCGGGAGCAATGCATTGGTGTCGCTAACTTCTGCGATTGGAGGAGCGCCGGCGACTATGGCGATTGCTCGCAATTGGTCGGGCATCGCCGCAGCCGTTGCGTAAGCGTACGGCGCGCCGCCGGAGATCGCGAGCATTCGAAAGTCGCGGATAGCGAGATGATCAGCGATTCGTTCCACAAGGGCCGGCCAATCAGTTAACTTGCGATCGGGCTGCAAGCTCGAACCACTAATGCCCGGTCGATCGGGTGAAATGATGCGAATGCCGAGGTCGCGGGCCGGTTCGTCTGTGAGCCGCGCCATGATTCGTGAGCTCGGCCATCCGTGGCAAAATATCACCGGCTCTCCATTCGCGTCGCCGTATTCTTCAAAAGCGATGACGGCACCGTTTTCGAGTTTAATCAAATTTTCTCGATTCATATCTTCAGATAGGGGACTGGCCATTTTTTACCGCTTGTATTGCAAGCCTCCAATCTGTAGTCCAAAGTGTACTGCGAACGGAGCACCACCGCCCTTCGAACTATTGGTTATGAACGATTACTCACAACCTGTTCCGGGAAAAATCTCGCTGCATGGCAACGGACTTGGCGCACCGTCACCGGAGGAGGTGGAAAAACGCGCAAGGGAAATTGCGATGATCGACGAACGCAACCCTGACGAATTTACCGAGGCCGATTGGAAGCAGGCGCGCAGAGAATTGATGGGCGAAGAACACAATTCGCCTCCCGAGGAGACCCCCGATAACGCCGATTTGACGGAAGAGTGGATCGTGGTCGCCAGTTCTAAAGGTCACCGCATGCCGCGTCCCGGTACCGAGGAAGAGGAAACGATCGGCGAGCATTGCGTCATCGATGGCCTCGAGGAAGCGACGCACGACCAGATGCTCGAAGCGCGTCGGGAAGAACGCCAACAAGAGGGAGACATTCTTTGAGTCCGGCCTCAGCTGAGGCCGCAACCGACATGGTCGCGGCCGAACGATCTCATTTTCATCCGAGCTCAGCGCGTGTCGAACGCTTGCTTGCTCATTTTCATCAAGTCAGAAATTTCACCGATGGGCTGTGTGCGGGGCTCGAACCGGAAGACTGCGTCGTGCAATCGATGCCCGACGTCAGCCCGACCAAGTGGCACCTCGCCCACACGACTTGGTTTTTCGAGACGTTTATCCTCAAAAAGTTTGTCCCGGGATATCGCCCCGAAATTCCGGAGTACGCTTATCTTTTCAATTCGTACTACAATGCGGCCGGTGACATGCACCGGCGCGATCTGCGTGGATTAATTTCGCGCCCGACGGTAAGGGAAGCACACCGTTATCGCGCTTCGATCGATTCGCACATCGACAATCTGCTTTCCAATGCTGACGAAGAGTTGCTCGATGAAATCGAACCGATTCTGGTGCTAGGCAGACATCATGAGCACCAACACCAGGAATTGCTCATCACGGATATCAAGCACGTGTTCGCGCAAAATCCGCTTTATCCTGTCTTTCGTTCTGGTAGGGCGCGTCACTCCGTGCGCGCCGAAGAACGGACGGCAACGGAGTGCCGTCCCTACCAGTTCCTCGATTTCGAAGAGGCAACGGTCGCGATTGGCCATGACGGCCGCGGCTTCGCGTACGATAACGAAGGGCCGCGGCATCAAGCGCTGATTCCCGCATTTTCACTGGCCTCGCGACCGGTAACGAACGGCGAATACATCGCATTCATCGAAGATAATGGGTACTCGAGGCCGGAATTCTGGTTGTCGCTGGGATGGATGACAGTGAACGAGCAACGCTGGCAAGTGCCGCTTTACTGGACTAAACGCGATAAAGCTTGGTGGCATTTCACATTGTCAGGTTTTCGCCCCGTCGATGAAGCCGAGCCGGTGACGCATGTGAGTTATTTCGAAGCTGACGCGTATGCGAACTGGGCCGGCGCGCGTCTCCCGACAGAATTTGAATGGGAGCGCGCTGCACTGGATTGTCCGATCGACGGAAATTTCGTCGAGAACGAGAATTTTCATCCGCGGATGTCGACCACTTCAGAAGATGATCAAGGTCTTCGCCAAATGTTCGGTGACGTCTGGGAATGGACGCGCAGCGCCTACTCTCCTTATCCCGGTTATCGCGCAGCCCCGGGCGCGCTCGGTGAATACAACGGGAAATTCATGTGCAATCAATACGTGTTGCGCGGTGGCTCCTGCGCCACATCACGGAGCCATATCCGCCGCACCTATCGCAATTTCTTTCAACCGGAAAAACGCTGGCAGTTTACAGGCCTCAGACTCGCACGCGATCCAGAATGAATTGGTAGGGCGCGACCGCCGGGCGCGCCGCTCCGCTTCCAATCTCGCAATGTCCGGAGATTCCTTAAGCGCCCCCCAGCAGATTTCCACGCCGGAATCGTCGGATTTTCTTTCAGACGTTATTGTCGGGCTTTCTAGCAATCCGCGTACGCTTCCATGCAAATATTTTTACGATGAACGGGGCGCGACATTGTTCCAAAAAATTTGCGAACTGCCAGAATATTACATCACCCGGACCGAGATCGACATTCTGGATCGAAACCGCGCCGAGATCGCATCGCAGCTCGGACCGCTCGTGGGGCTGATCGGACTCGGCACCGGCGCCGGCACGAAGACTCGTATTTTGGTCGAAGCGCTCAAGGACCCTTCCGTTTACATCCCTGTTGATATCTCGGAGAAGCAACTGCGTGAATCGACTGCTCTTTTCCAGAAAATTTTTCCCGACTTGGAAATACTGCCGGTTTGCGCCGACTACCTGCAACCAGTGGTGTTGCCTACTCCAAGTCACAAAACTGCGCGTAATATTGTTTATTTTCCCGGATCTACCATCGGCAACTTCGAACCGGATGAAGCCGTGGAATTCCTACGTCGCGTTGCCAATGTTTGCAGGGAAAATGGCGGGCTGCTCATCGGCGTTGATTTAAAAAAGGATCACCATGTGATCGAAGCCGCTTACAACGACCCCGCTGGCGTTACGGCACAGTTCAATTTGAACTTGTTAGCGCGCATGAATCGTGAAGTGGGCGCAGATTTCGATCTGGATCAATGGCGGCATCGCGCCGCCTACAATTCGAGTGCCGGTCGCATCGAAATGTATCTCATCAGCGAAGTCGATCAGTTTGTTCATCTTGACGAACACAAGTTCCATTTCCGTCGGGGGGAAAAGATCACCACCGAGTATTCCTACAAATACGCGCCGGAAGAATTTGCCGCGCTCGCCGGCAAAGTCGGATTCGAGTTTGTTCGAATGTGGACTGACAATGCGCGGCTGTTTGGCGTTTTCTATCTCATGGTCACAACGTGAGGCAGACAATCCTGTCTGCAGGTAGCGCGTTTGCAGACCGAGAACTTGCAAGCAGGATTGCCTGCATCACTCGTCAGCAATGAGCGCGCTGATTCGACTCACCGACGTAAGTAAACGCTACGGGGATGCAGCGGCGTTGCATCCCACGAATCTCTTGATTGAACGTGGCAAAACTACTGTGCTTATCGGTCCCAGCGGATGCGGCAAATCAACTTTGCTGCGTTTGATCATTCACCTGATCGAGCCGAATTCCGGGTCGATCACCTTCGACGGCGAACCGATTACGTCCGACAACATTGACGCCTTGCGGCGCCGGATCGGTTACGTGATCCAGGAGGGCGGCCTGTTCCCACATCTAAGTGCGCGCGCCAATGTCGTCTTGATGGCGCGCCACGTTGGAAAATCCCAGGAGGAAATGCACCGAAGGCTCTTGGAATTATGCGAACTAACAAGATTTTCCGATAAACTGCTCCCGCGATACCCTGTCGAGCTTTCCGGTGGCCAGCGGCAGCGCGTCAGTTTGATGCGCGCTTTGATGCTTTCTCCGCAGTTGCTGTTGCTCGATGAACCACTCGGCGCACTGGATCCTCTCGTACGTGCTGCGTTGCAAAAGGATCTCAAGGAAATTTTCGCGCGTTTACAGCAGACGGTGCTGTTCGTCACTCACGATTTGGCGGAGGCGATTTATTTCGGTGACGAAATTGTGCTCATGAATGAAGGCCGCATCGTGCAAAAAGGCTCGGTAACAGATCTCCGCGAAAAACCGGCCGAGCCATTCGTTTTGGAATTCATCAACGCGCAACGCGGAGTCGTTCTCACATGAATTCGGTTCACCCCACGCTGGTAGGGCGCGATCGCCGGGCACGCCGCGCAGGTTCACTCTACAGGCCATCGCTCCCAATCGTCCTGTTTTTCACAATTCTATTCTCCGCAAACGCGCAGCCCATCATCATCGGGTCGAAAAAATTCACTGAGTCCTATGTCCTTGGCGAAACCGCGAAACGCATACTGACCGATGCTGGCATTCCAGCGGAACATCGCCAGGGCATGGGCGGCACCATCATTCTCTGGCAAGCTCTGCGCGGCGGGCAAATTGATGCTTACCCGGAATACACCGGGACAATTATCCAACAGATTCTAAAGAACGATCAATCGTTATCGCTCGAGGAAATCCGAGAAGCGCTCGCAAAATTTGCCCTCGGAATGACGGAGCCGCTAGGTTTTAACAATACTTATGCGCTGGTGATGCGACGCAGCGAAGCGCAACGACTCGGCATACGCACAATCAGCGACTTGCGAAAATATCCCGGGCTCAAGGTCGGACTCACGCATGAATTTTTAGACCGGCAGGACGGTTGGCGACCATTGCGCCAGCGTTACGCACTTCCACAGCAGAACGTCATTGGCATCGACCACGCACTCGGTTACAGCGCGCTCGCCAAGGGATCGATTGACATAAAAGATGCTTACTCGACGGATGCAAAGATCGAACAAAATGACCTCGTCGCTCTTGAAGACGATCTTCAGTTCTTTCCGAAGTATGAGGCGGTGTTTTTGTTCCGACTGTCCACACGCGCAGATGCAGTTGCTGCATTGCGACGCCTGGAAGGAACGCTGGACGAGAGACGAATGATTCGTCTCAATGCGGAGGCGGAACGCACAAAAAATTACACGAGAGCGGCAGACTTATATTTTGAACGCGGCGCAGCATCGCGAAATACCGTGGGCGAATCATTTCCACAGAAGCTGGCACGCTGGACACTCCGCCATCTTCAGTTGGCTGGATTTTCACTGTTGCTCTCGGTGATCTTCGGAATTCCGCTTGGCATCATTGCCAGTCGCGGTGGACCCATTGGTCAGCTCATCATTGGTTTTGCCAGCGTCGTGCAGACGATTCCGTCGCTCGCCTTGCTAGCTTTGCTTGTTCCTCTTCCCTTCTTCGGAATTAGTGTTCGCACTGCAATCGCCGCGCTTTTCCTTTACGGGTTGCTGCCGATCGTGCGGAACACCGCAACCGGCCTGCAGGATATCCCGCGATCGTTACGCGAATCTGCGGTTGCATTGGGACTCAGCCCGTTTGTCCGGCTTTGGGAAATTTATCTGCCGATGGCGTCGCGCTCGATCCTCTCCGGAATCAAAACCAGCGCCGTGATCAATGTGGGGACTGCAACACTCGCGGCGTTGATCGGAGCCGGAGGCCTGGGCGAACCGATCTTGAGCGGCCTTGATTTGAACGATCACGTAACAATCCTTGAAGGCGCGATTCCAGCAGCTGTACTGGCGCTGCTGGTGCAATGGCTTTTCGATTTGCTCGATCGCGTTCTAATTCCCAAAGGCCTGCGTTTGTAGGTGGATCGGCTTGTCCTCAAGACGATGTCTGTCGCCGAAGGCGCAGATTAAAAATCAGGCGGGAGAGCCGCATTTCATTTGTCAACGCGTTGAGGACAACGCGTTCCACCTTTGATCATTCCCGTAGCGACGCTTACTTAGCTGTATGCCAATTGTGTCAATCAATCCGGCGACAGGCGAAAAGCTGCAGGAGTTTTCTCCTTTTGACGATACCGAAATCGAAAAACGGCTGTGCCACGCCGAAAAGGCATTCAGCAAATATCGCCGTACCACTTTCACAGATCGCTCAGAGGTGTTGGAAGCCGTAGCGGAGTTGCTATTCCAGGAAAAGAAAAGATTCGCGCAAATCATTACGCTCGAGATGGGGAAATTGCTTCGCGATTCGGTAGCAGAAATCGAGAAATGTGCGCGCGGCTGCCAATTTTACGCTGAGAACGGCGAGCGATTTTTAGAGGACGAGGCAGCGCAGACCGACGCCGCTCAAAGTTACGTGCAGTACCAACCGCTCGGACCGGTTCTCGCCATCATGCCGTGGAATTTTCCTTTCTGGCAGGTATTTCGATTTGCCGCGCCGGCGCTAATGGCAGGCAATGTGGGGCTGCTAAAGCATGCGTCTAATGTCCCACAGTGCGCGCTTGTCATTGAAGAAATCTTTTGCCGCGCGGGATTCGACGACGGCGTTTTTCAAACGCTGCTCATTGAGCCGGAGCAGGTGGAAAAAGTGATTGTCGATTCGCGCGTCAAAGCGGTAACGCTGACTGGCAGCGAAAAAGCAGGAAGCGCAGTGGCAAGCACGGCCGCGCGAGAGATCAAGAAAAGCGTGCTCGAGCTTGGCGGCAGCGATCCCTTCATCGTAATGCCGAGCGCAGACTTCGAGCGTGCATTGAGAACTGCGGTCAAAGCGCGCACCATCAATGCCGGGCAATCGTGCATCGCAGCGAAACGATTTCTCATCGCGGACAAAATTTACGATGAGTTTCTCAGTCAATTCGTCGATCGCATGCGCGCGCTGAAAGTCGGCGATCCCATGGACGACGCGACTGAGCTCGGTCCACTCGCGACCGAACAAATCCTGCAAGGCGTGCACGATCAGGTCCAGAAATCGATCGCCGCGGGCGCAAAATTATTGACCGGCGGAAATCGCATTCACGGTCCTGGATTTTTCTACGAGCCAACTGTCCTAGTCGAGGTCCCGAAAGATTCGCCGGCGTACCGAGAAGAAGTATTCGGCCCGGTCGCATCTATTTTCCGCGTCCGCGATGCAGCCGATGCGATCGGAGTGGCAAACGACACCACATTCGGCCTCGCCGCCAGCGCATGGACCAGCAATCCGGAGGAACAGGGGCTCTTCACGTCTGACTTGGAGAGTGGAATGGTCTTCATCAACGCAATGGTCGCGTCCGATCCCCGTCTGCCGTTCGGCGGCATAAAACGCTCCGGCTTTGGCCGCGAACTCGGCGCCGCCGGAACCCGCGAATTTACAAACGCAAAGACGATTTGGATTTCATGAGAAGCGGGACCGGAACGATTCACCAACTCCAGGAAACTCCACTGTAAAAAGAGCGTCCGTCGCCGGGATGAAAAATCTCAGGATTCGGTTCCGTGCGCGCGTCGGCGATCACATCAATAGAGGCCGCATAGCGCTGATTTGCCAGGTTCCTGCAATCGATAAAGACTGAGAACCCGTTGGTCCGTCGAAGTCCCGCACGGAAACCAAGTAGGACATAACTATCTGCAAAGAGCGTATTCGCCTCATCAACTGGATAACGCGAGAGGTTACACTGCAGGTTTGGACCCGCATAGAAACCAACCGGGCTTTCGTAAAGCAACTGCACTTCATAAACATGAATCGGAATTCCCGCGATCCGATTATCGCCGTAAACAGGGTTCTGATCGAAATGAAAATCGTTGAGCGTGTAGCTCTGATCGAGTGACAAACGATCGCCTGAGCGATTCGGCTGTTTTGGCACCAACATTTCTCGAAGCAATTCAACTTCTAGACTTGCCTCGATTCCTTGATGATTTGTGCGCGGGACGTTTCTTGTGCCAATATCGTTCCCGAAGGCGTCATTGATCTCGAGCAATTCATTACGGACCCATGAGCGATAAAGCGACAACTCCCACTGAAACCGCGAATACTCTCCACGAGTTCCGACTTCGATGGTCCAGGCATGTTGCGGCTGAAGAGGTGTGTACACAACGGAGGAATTCGGACCCTCAGTAAAGTCGATCAGATTATCGAGCGAAGGCGGCTGCCAACTGCGGCTGAAATTCACAAATGCTTGGGTCTTGCGATTGATTTCGTAAATCGCGCCCAGCTTGGGATTGAATCCCCAAAAATTTTGCCGATTTGATTGATTTCCTTCCGCGTCGGTCAAGAACTCGTCAATGAAATGACGCTCCGCGAAAATCGCCTGCGCTCCGGCGAGGATCGATAACCGCGGTGTGAGATACAACTGGTCCTCGAGATAAGCTGGTACGTTTATCGAACTGCCTATGCCCCGCGCAGTCGTTGCGCCTGGGTGCCCCAAAATATTTTCATAATTTTGGGTGGGCTCGTCTTCGTACTGTGGGCTCATACCAATCGTAAGGATATTTCGATGCCCAAAGAGTTCGTGACGGCTAACGAAATTCAGGTTCCCGCCAAAATTGTCCGAATAAAACTGCTCGATTCCTTCCCGAAAATCCGGCGAAAAGAATCCACGGTTCTCAAGATCGCGATGAAACCAAAAGACCCCCGCATCGAATTCAACATCGTCCGTTCGGACGGTTAGTTTGTCGGCCATCTGAATGTAGGTCCACTCCTTGTTCCAATCCTGGGCTACCGCGAGGGGATTAGCCTGGGTGGGATCGCTTTCCATTTCTGACTTGGTTAAACCGCCAGGCAGATTCCGATTGGTCCGGTCCATCGTGAGATAAAATCGATTCTCCACCTGGTCGCTGAATTTGTAACCGAGATCGGCAAAAAGGATTTCTGTGTTCTCACGGCTATGCTCACGAAAGCCCTCGCGCGCTCGGAACCCAATCGCACCAAATTCGTCGAACTGCCCTTGCACCGCGCCGCCGCTCATGTCGCCACGGAAGAAGCCATAACTTCCGCCTTCAAGCCGCACTTGAAATGGCGCCGCATTGTACCCGGTAAACGGCACGAGATTGATTGCCCCGCCAAGCGTCAGCGCGCCATATTTAAATGCATCTGCGCCTCGAAAGACCTCCGCGTGACTGAGTGCGGCAACATCAAAATCTTCGAGAACGCTTTCGCCATCCCCCTGGTTAAAGTTCAAGCCGTCGAGTAAGAACATCACGCCAAGCGGCTCATCTTCAGATGTGATTCCGGACCCTCGAATGGAAATCTTGGAAACTTCGACGCCGTTTTCCGATTGAAGGAAAACGCCTGGTGTTCGTTTCAGCAAATCTTCGAAGTTTGACGCGCGACCGAGTTCCATATCATCGGTCCTCTTGACTGTGAGGGCTCCCGGAACTTGCCTCTTCTGCTTCGCAGATTCCTCGGGTGACAGCGAAGTAAGCGACCCGGTCGCTTCTCCTGTGACCGTCACTTCCTCGGTTTCCGCCGCGTTACTTGAAGGGTCGACTGCCTGGGTCTCTGGAATTGCAATGACTGCAACTGCTGTGATGGCAAGAACGCTCAACCTCGCCATGTGGAGTACGATCAATCGCGCACCGAAAGTTGCTTCACAAACCGCCACCCGTTTCGCTCATAACCAAGCGATTCGTAAAACTTGTGGGCATCTTCTCGGGCAAGCCGTGTGTCCAAAGCGACGTGCCTGATTCCTCTGTGGGCGAAATCGTTCTCCGCAGTTGCAATCAGCGCGCGACCAATTCCGCGGCGGCGCGCGGTGCTCGCTGTCACTAGGGCAAGAATTCGCCCGGACGCATCGTTATGCTCATAGCTCGGATACGTGAGCGTGCCGATCATTCCGCAGATGCAGCCATCCATGGTCGCGACAAAGGTCTTGTAGCCCGGGTTGGACAAAATCAACTTTAGGCGCGTCTCCATTTCTGTGCGCTTGGTTTCATAGCCGAGTTCGCACATCAGCGCGGCAAGCTCCGCGACGTCGTCCAATTCCGCATCACGAATCCAGCATCTGGCAGCCCGCATTTATTCAACGGCTCTCAATCGCGGCAATAGCTGCTCCAGAATCGTCGCGACCGATTCGTCAACGCTCTGCTGATCCGTATGAACCACAATTTCGGGGTCCTCCGGAGCTTCGTAAGGTGCGTCAATGCCGGTGAATTCACGGATCTGGCCAGCTCGCGCTTTTTTGTAGAGGTTCTTCGGATCTCGCGCCTCGCAAACTTCCAACGGCGCATCAACAAACACTTCGATAAACTCCGCGTTGCCCTCCAGCGCTATCTCTCGCGCGCGGCTTCGGTCCATCCGATAAGGCGAAATGAATGCAGTAATCACGACTGTGCCTGCGTCGGCCATGAGCTTGGCGACTTCGCTTACGCGGCGAATGTTCTCTTCCCGGTCGTCTGGCGAGAACCCGAGATTCGAGTTCAAGCCGTGTCTGATGTTGTCACCATCGAGCACGTAAGTATTCATGCCCCGATGGAACAGGTCGCGTTCGATTGATTGCGCAATGGTCGATTTCCCGGCGCCGGAAAGTCCGGTCAACCAAACAACCGCTCCCCGATGACCGGTTCGCACCGCGCGTTCGCAAGCCGTAATTTTTTCCTCCGTCCAAAAGATATTTTTGCTCTTTGCGACGCTTCGATCTGTATAAACGCCACCGAAAATCGTGCCGCCGCCGCAGATTTGTCCATCATCGATGATGACAAAGCGTCCGAGATTCGGAATCCGGTCGTGATTATCTATTACGAGTGGCGCTCGGGTTTGGATTGTAACTCTGCCAATCTCGTTTCGCTCCAATTGTTCGCGTCCATCGCTTGTTGTCTCGAGTGTCGAGGAATCTGTTACGTGCTCGATCGAGACGATCTGACATTTCACGTGCTGCGTTGCCAGACGCAGGTCATAAAGACGTCCGACCCGCAGAGGATCGCGCACGATCCAGAACAGGTCCGCATGAAAACGATTCGTCTCGACCGGTGTTTCGTCCTGGTGCGATGCGACGTAACCGCGCTCGACAAAAATCTGTTCCGTCAGAGTGATACCGATCGAATCGTCAGCTACCCCGAAAGCGTTCGGGGTTACTGGCGCGTTCCAACGCTCGATCGCAGCGACCATCGACGACTTATTCGCTGGCGAAAATACTAACTGGTCCCCCACCCTGAGCGTTCCGGTCTCGATGCGACCTGCAACGATCCGGCGTCCGTCAAAGCGATAAACATCCTGCACACAAAAGCGCAGCGGTAGATCGGCATCGCGCTTTTGGGGTTCCAACAGGTCGAGCGCTTCGAGAACGTTCGCCGCGCAGTACCATTTCATTTTCATACTCGCCCTTGCGACGTTCTCGCCGTGCTTGGCCGACGCCGGGATGAATGTCCGCGCGTCTAATCCGAGTTCGCGAAGAAATTTGCGATACTCCTGCTCGATCTCGCGAAATCGTTTTTCAGAGTAATCGACGCGATCCATTTTGTTGACGACCACAATCACGTTCCTGATGCCAAGCATGCTGAGCAGATAAGCGTGGCGGCGGCTCTGTTCGCGCACACCTTCGTCCGCGCCGATTACGAGGATCGCTGCGTCAGCCCTCGACGCGCCGGTGATCATGTTCTTCAAAAATTCCTTGTGCCCAGGCGCATCGATGATGCCGTAACGGCGGCGCGCTGTTCGAAACGGAATCTCGGTCGTATCGATGGTGACGTTTTGCTTCTGCTCCTCGAGAAGCGCATCGAGCAGAAACGCGAATTCAAACTCCATCGCCTCAGCCGCGCAGGTCTTCTTTATCTCTTCGATCTTCCCCTCGGGCAGTGAGCCGGTGTCGTGCAGGATGCGTCCAATCAGAGTCGATTTTCCATGGTCAACGTGACCGACAAAAACAACACGCAACTTCGTTTCGACATCGGAAGTTGGACGTTGGGCGTTGGACGTTGAGCGTTGAGCGTTTGCTTCTCCGATCATAGAAATCCTTTTGCCCGCAACTTCTGCATTGCATTCCGTTCATAATGATCCTGTGCGCGGCCGGCGCGCTCGGTTGTCTTTGTCGCTTCGAGTTCGGCGATGATCTCGTCGATCGTGGATGCGTTGCTTTCGATCGGATGTGTGATCGGACTGCAACCGAGCGAACGAAAACGTTTCCCGTTTCGGGCGAACTGGATGTACCGCCAGATATCCACCTCGGTCCAATCAAGCAACGGCTGTACGCGCACGTGTTCGCCTTTCGCAGCGGTCGTTACGAACTGGCTCCAGAATTCCGGGGGCTGATCCTTGTAATCCCATTCAAACTGCGCGTTACGGGGCGAAAAGTATCTCTCCTTCGCGCGCGTGGGATCTTCGTCGCGACGAATGCCGGTGATGAGCGCGTCCCATTTGTATTCTGCGAGTATCTGTTGCAACGCGACCGTCTTTAGTTCATGCGTCACTGTCACTGGATCGTGTGTCTCGTACCCAATACCGCGGGCGCGCGCTTCTGTATTGATTTTTACAATGAGATTGAGTTTGTGATGCTCCCTCGCCCATTCGCGGAATTCCATCATCTCCGGAAACTCGTAAGTAGTGTCGATGTGTAAAACCGGGAATGGCACACGGCCGAAAAAAGATTTACGCGCCAGCCAGACGAGCACGTTTGAGTCTTTGCCCATCGACCAAGGCATGGCGATGTTTTTGAAAGCGTGATATGCCTCACGAAAAATAAAAATGCTTTGGTTCTCGAGTTGGTCGAGATGGGTGCGGTTCAATTCGGTCATGAGATATTTTTGCTGAAAAGAATCACGAAATTAGCCATCGATGAACACAGATTTACACAGACTCATCTTAGGGTGTTTTCTTCGTAATCCGTGTTTTATCTGTGTCAATCTGTGGCTCGTTTTCTCTTGCGAGGGCTAAGCGCGATCTTACTGTTCGACTGATGGCTGAAACTCGCTTAACAACGTACGATTCTAAGATCGAAGGCAACGTGATTTTTACGCGATTCGATGCCGCGCTCAATTGGGTGCACAAGAATTCGCTTTGGCCGATGCCTATGGGCCTGGCCTGTTGCGCAATCGAGTTGATGGCGGCGGCTGCGTCGCGCTTTGATATCGCCCGGTTCGGCGCGGAGGTGATGCGCTTTTCGCCACGGCAATGCGATGTGATGATCGTGGCCGGCACGGTCACCTACAAAATGGCCCTGGCGGTCAAACGAATTTACGAGCAGATGCCCGAGCCGAAATGGGTGATCGCGATGGGCGCATGCGCCTCTACGGGCGGCATGTATCGCTCATACGCCACGCTGCAGGGAATCGACCAGCTTATCCCGGTGGATGTTTACATCTCTGGTTGCCCGCCACGTCCGGAAGCGTTACTCGCCGGCTTAATGAAATTGCAGGAGAAAATTTCACGCGAGCGCTCGTTCAGAAATCAGATGCCGGAATTCGAGAGATTCGAGGAAGCATTGTCATGACTCGCGAGGAAGCGCTCGCGTTGCCGAACAAATCATTTGGCGAAAAGATTCAGAGCAAAACTGAATTTCGAGGTGAAACAAGTTACACGATTGCGGCAGGCGATCTCCGCGAGATCGCGAACTTTTGCCGCGACGAGCTTTCGTTCGATTATCTGCTCGACATCACAAGCATCGACAATTTCGGCGAAGAGCCGCGTTACGAAATGGTTTATCACCTTTACTCGATGCCGCTCGGCGCTCATCTGCGCCTCAAGCTGAAAGTTCCCGAAAAGGCTGGTGCTGTGGATACCGTTTCCGATATCTGGCCGACAGCAAACTGGCACGAGCGCGAGGCTTACGACATGATGGGCATTAGATTCAACGGCCATCCCGATCTGCGTCGCATTTTAATGTGGGACGGCTATCCCTACTTCCCGCTCCGAAAAGATTTTCCGCTTGAAGGCTTGCCGAGCGAGATGCCGGATGTCGCCTTCACAAAAGCCACCCCATTAGAAGGTGGCCCGTTTGTCACAATTCCGAGTACCGCCGGCTCAAAAGACCGCGAACCAAGAGCGCGACCTCCGGAATTGTAGAGCGTGTGTCGGCAGGCGCCCTCTTTGGGTACAGCATGGGGTGACGTGTGCGCTAACCAGACCCCCCGGCGCGCCCAGCGGTCGCGCCCCACCCTTACGCGGCTGAGACGGGCGGCGCGGTGTCGGGCTTTCGCGTGGCAGCCATTACGTCGGGCCGCAAACTTTCATCGCGAGGTACGGCGGACACCTTGGCGCCGTGCTTCGGATAAGCAATCCGACTATGCAACATCATTAAGAGCGTGAATCGAAAACGGTCGGCGATGACTTTCAGTTCGCCAAGCGTCAAATCGCAGTCGTCCAATTGGCGGTCGCTAATACGTTCGTCGATTAGCTCGTTCACGAGCGTCTCAATTTTTTGTGGAGTCGGCTTTTCCAGACTGCGCGACGCGCTCTCAACAGTGTCGGCCAGGCTAACAATCGCGCTCTCTTTCGTCTGCGGTTTCGGTCCGCCGTAGCGAAAACTCTCTTCGCGCACTTCTGGAATATCGTCCTCGCGCAGCTTCATGATTTTACCGCCCGCACGCGCGTCTTCATGCTGCTGGAGCGCGCGCTGATAAAAATAACGGACGACCGATGTGCCGTGATGCTCCTGAATTATATCGATGATGCGCTGGTTTAGCCGATGCTTGAGCGCGAGATCCACGCCTTCCTTGACGTGCGCGATGATGATCAACGCGCTCATGGTTGGCGCGAGGTCATCGTGCGGATTGCGTTCAAAGCTCATGTTCTCTGTGAAGTATTCCGGTTTCACCAGTTTACCGACATCGTGAAAATAAGAGCAGACTCGACAGAGCGTTGCGTTTGCGCCGATGGCTTCCGCCGCGGCTTCAGCGAGATTGGCGACCACAAGACTATGATGATAGGTGCCCGGCGCTTCGATCGTCATGCGGCGCAGTAACGGGTGGTTTAAGTCCGATGCTTCCAGCCACGAGATGTCCGTCGTGATTCCAAAAAGATTCTCCAACACTGGCAGCGCGCCGCCCACCAGAGTCGCAGTCAAAATTCCGTTGCCAATAGCCAGTGCGCTTTGCAAACCGATCATTCCCCAGTCATTCGCTGTTGGGTAGAACCAATTGATCGGCCCGATCAAACCAAATGTGAGCGACAACAACCAGATCGCGAGGCCCACATAGAAGCCAGCGCGGATCAATTTACTGCGCCGTCGCACCTGCAGGGTGAGGGACACTGCCGTGAACCCACTAATCAAACTGGTTATCAAAAGAGGGGCGTCAATTGGACCAAACAACATGCTACTCCATAAGCTCACGAAGAATGCAGCATAGAGACCGTGCTGCCGCCCCAGCAGTACGCTTAGCACGAGCGGCGCAAATGCATAAGGCGTGATCAAGCCGGCCATTTCCGGCTTAAGGAATCGGTAACTGCCGCTGTTACAAATGACCAGCAGCAGTTTGGTGACGGCCAGTTGCGCAAGCATAACGCCAAAGACAAGGAGAAGTCGCGAGTTTTGCGAAAAGCTCTTCGGCTGGTTGATCCAAAGCTGAGTAATTGCGGTCGCCAAAACGAGGACAGCGATTACAAAGTTCTTCGTCGGTTCTGGTTGCTGGCCACTAAAGACAAGGAAAGCAAGGCCGCCGGCAAACGCGGCAAAGATGAAAAGCTTCGCGTATGGCGAGTACTCGAGATTGCGCATGAGATCGTTTCGCGCACGACGGCGGCGCGTCTTCCGCGAAGCCAGGCCGCGTCTGACTAGTCGGCCGCGTCTTACAAAATCGAACATACGGTTCTTTACTTACGCGGTGCCGGCGCGGGTGAGCGGTGCTGCTGGTAGGCGCCAATAATGGCGCGCACCAGTTCATGCCGCACAACATCGCGCTCGGAGAAATACACAGTCGCAATTCCCGGGACGTTTTTCAATGCTTGCAATGCTTCGACCACGCCGGAGCGCTTGTTGGCCGGTAAATCAATTTGTGTGACGTCGCCAGTCACTACGCATTTGGAATGCACGCCGATTCGCGTCAGCAACATGAACATCTGCTCGGTAGTTGTGTTTTGCGCCTCATCGAGGATGACAAAGGCGTTATTCAAAGTGCGGCCGCGCATGTATGCCAGCGGGGCCACTTCAATGGTCTGGCGCGCAATCGCCCGCTCCATTTCCTCCGGCTCCAACATCTCGCGCAGCGCATCGTAAAGGGGACGAAGATACGGTGTAATCTTTTGTTCCAGATCGCCCGGCAGAAAACCCAGCGCTTCACCGGCCTCCACGGCAGGGCGCGTCAAAATTATCCGCGCCACCTGCTCTTTCTTCAGTGCGGCGACCGCCATTGCGACTGCGAGATAAGTTTTGCCCGTGCCCGCGGGGCCAATCCCAAAAACGACGTCGTGCTTTTGAATTGCCTCAACGTACGCCCGTTGATTCGCGCTTCGCGCCACAATGGGCGGCTTGCGCGACGATGTTGTGATTTTTGTTGAGACAATCTCGCCGAGGTTTTGATCCTGTTCTTCGGTCACGGCCTTGAGGGCGTAATTAAATTCGTGTTTCTGAATTTCCACGCCTTGCTGACGGGCTTTTTCGAGCTGTTCGAACACCTGCTGCGCTTTATCGACACGACTTTGGTCTCCTTCCAGTTTGACCCAGCCTTCACGCGTGGTCACTCTCACGCCAAGGGAATCCTCGAGGTTCTTCAAAAGTTTAATGTCATTCGCGTAGAGAGACTGCAAAGCGCGTGGGCTTTCAAACTGCAAAGTGCGCGTTTCAGTCATAGTCCTGGCACTGGCTTCCAGCCAATGCTCTAGCGGCACGATGCCGAGGACACGAGTCTAAATTTACCGGAAACCATATACCAGCGCCCAATGCGTGCGGTCCTCCGGCGACTCCTCAACACTAACTATGATGAAGTAGCTGCCGGTCGCTTTTGGGATGACATGTGTAGCCGCGAAGTGCCCCTTCTCCCAGCCATCTGGTTCTTCCGCCAGCTTTCCATCGGAATCATAAACGTGAACAGAGACCTTTGCCTTATCGACCTCTGTTCCCAGCCAGAACCAATATTCGTTGCCTTTGAATAGTTGCTGCCGCACTGCCTTTTTTTCTCCAGAGCCCAAGTCGCCTCCCCAGTAATCTTCGCGCACCTGGAATCCTTGTTTGACATATGGTTCGGCCGCCTGAAGAGCAAATGTCTGCGCGTCGTCTACCGATGCGAAAATCATAGGCCGCAGTGCCAGGAGCCCTACCAACAGAGGGCTCGCCCGGAATATTAATTTTGCGAACCGTTTCATCGAAATTCCTTAGTCTCTCGTCACGATGCCGTGGCCGAGCCGCGTCGTGATTTCGTTGACCTTCTTCACTGAGTCGGCAGGAATACGCCGATCACCGACGTCAATCAAAGGTTTTACCTCGACCAGCGCGTCTTGAATTTGGTGGATGATCGGGAGATTGAACTCCGGCATGGCCTGGAGCCTTGTCTGAAAATAGGAAAGTAGATCTGGTTGATGCAGCAGCTCGGCGCCGTCGCTTGAAAAATGCTCCGTCACTACTGAGGTCAACACTTCGGTGCCCCGCAGCCACCCGCCCAAGCTGACAAGCTGCGACAGTTTTTCATCGTGCACCTCGTTCATTGCCTGCTGCACGCTATTTTGCGTGCGATCCAGTTCCTGTCGCACATTTTCCCAATTACGCTTGTCCGCGGCCTCGATGATCGCCTTCGCGTGGGGGGTAATTGAATTTCCCACGCCGATTCCCTTAGCCAACGCAAGGACGCGCTGCCCAATGTCTTTTACGGTCGCAGCGTCTTCCGCTTGCACTGCGATGAAGCCATCCGCGATGACTGTTCCAAGTAAAAGCGCGATACGCGGCCTCTCGGTAAAATTCGGTCCCTTGTCGCTACGGACGTGTTGTTTCCAGTTCACCGCGCCTAATTTGTTGAGCGCCCCGAAAATCTCATTCGGCAACGGCACGACAACGTCTTCGACAGTAGTCGTTAATTTTTTAATATCGATGCGCTGTGGGGCCTGGGCCGCATTTGCGCACAGTGCAACCCCACAAAGCACGCATACGCTTAGCTTGAAACATCTCGTAAACGGAATCATTGGCACTTCGACTGTTGATTTCGGGTTCGTATTCAGGATTTAATGGAGCGAACTTTAACCGGAACGGCTGCCGTACACAAATCGCCGCTCAAAAAGAATTTGACTCACCTTAATCGAACGACTCCGGTGCCCCGGCCGCATCGCTGCCTGACTGCCCTATGGATCTGAACCGACTAGAGCACATCCTCGATCGCGCGCGCTCAAAACGGATAACAGTCATTGGCGATCTAATGCTGGACGAATTCGTTTGGGGAAAGGTCGGCCGCATCTCTCCGGAGGCGCCGGTTCCGGTTGTAGAGGTGATCGAAGAATCATTCTACCCGGGAGGCGCTGCCAACGTTGCGCGGAACTTGCGCGAGCTTGTAGATCACGTCGCGATCATTGGTTTGCTCGGGAAAGACAGAAGTGGCCAGCAACTCCAGGAACTATTGACGAAACAAAAAATCGATATCTCCAACGCGGTTGAAGACGAGTCGTTTCGGACAATTCTAAAAACGCGGATCATCGCGCGTCATCAACAAGTTGTCCGCGTCGATCGCGAACAGTTTGCCGGGCCATCGGCAGAGCAACTTCAGCAAGTCGTGGCAGCGGTCCAAAAGAATATTCCAGACATCGACGCGATCATTTTTGAAGATTACGGCAAGGGGTTTTTGTCGACGAAGATGGTCTCGCAGATCACAGAGAATGCGCGCTCGGCCGGCAAGATCGTTGCTGCTGATCCTAACCCTCGTCATCTGGTCGATTGGCGCGGCGTCACAGCAGTTAAGCCGAACCGGGCGGAAGCTCTACTCGCCGCTGGTATTCCCGGTCGCGACCCAGATACTGTGCCGCCACATGACGACGATCTCAGGCGCGCAGGCGAAGCGCTTCTCAAGAAATGGGAAACAAAATACGTTCTCGTCACGCTCGGCGAACACGGGATGATGCTTTTCCAACAGGACGAAGCGCCCCATTACATTCCAACCAAGGCACGGCAGGTTTTTGATGTTTCCGGCGCCGGCGATACTGCCATTGATCTTTTCACACTTGGACTTGTTTGCGGAGCGACTCCGATTGAGGCGGCGGAAATCGCCAACCACGGAAGCGCAGTTGTGGTGAGCAAACTCGGAACGGCCACCGTGACACGCGATGAACTCATCGCCAGTTTCCGAGAGGATAGCGAACATGACTAATGCGCTGTGCGCGGCGGTTTTTGTCGATCGCGACGGAACTATTATGCAAGACGCCGATTATTGTTTAGACCCCAAACAGGTGAAAATTCTTGCTGGCATCCCGACGGCGTTGAAGCGCCTAAAGTCGAAAGGCTTCAAACTCATCATCATCACAAACCAGAGCGGCATCGGCCGCGGGCTGTTTAGTGTTGACCAATATCGCGCTGTGGAACGGGAAGTCCTGCGCCAGCTCGGGGACGGCCTGATCGACGCAACTTATTTTTGCCCCGATGTTCCCGGTCAGCATTCCAGTTGCCGCAAGCCTGCGCCTGGAATGATCATCGAAGCCACCCGGGAGCACCACATCGATCTTGCACGTTCGTTTTTCATAGGTGACAAAGAGATCGACGCCGAGTGTGGGCGTAACGCGGGCGTGCGCACGATCCGTGTCCGAACTGGATTTGACCGCGAGACCACTGGCAGCATGGCAGACTGGGTCGCCGAAGATTTGCCCACAGCGGCGCAGATCATTTTAGACCAGCAATCATGATCACGATGTCATCCCGAGCCGCAAAGACGGCGAGGGACCTCACACTCGGTGATCTAGTACGCGATCAAACATTCGCGTGCCACGATCGAGGGCGCTGGAAGCCTCGCTTTGCTAGAGATGACTGCGCGTTTAGGTGCAGGTCAACTTATCGTTTGCCTCAATGCGTAAGGCCGTAGGCATTATTCCAGCGCGGTGGAGTTCTACACGTTTTCCGGGAAAACCGCTGCATCTAATTGTTGGTAAGCCTCTTCTGTGTCACGTATTGGAACGCTGCCAGCGCGCCAAAAACCTCGATGCTCTCATCGTTGCGACCGACGATATGCGCATCGCGAAAGTCGCCTTCGAGTGGGGCGCGGAGGTCGCCTTGACTTCGCCAAGACATAGCAGCGGGACGGATCGAGTGGCCGAAGTCGCGCGCCGTGCGAAAGACTTCGAGCTCGTAGTTAATATCCAAGGCGACGAACCGCTAATCGATCCGCACTTAATAGACAAGGTTGTCGAAAAGCTGCGCTCGGATTCCGAGATCGAGATTGTTACTGCCGCGCATCCATTTAGCAATCCCACGGAAGCAGAATCACCGCACCAAAACAAAGTCGTGCTAGATCAGAACAACTGTGCTCTTTACTTCTCGCGAAGCGTTATCCCCTACTCTCCCGATCGTTCACGTGTTCGTTATCTGCGCCATCAAGGAATCTACGGTTTTCGTCGCGACGCGCTCCTTCGGTTTGTGAAATGGAAATCGACTCCGCTGGAGTGCGCTGAGTCGTTGGAGCAATTGCGCGCATTGGAAAATGGTGTAAAAATTCATGTGCTCGTCACCAGACATGGTTCACCCGGCGTGGATACGCCCGCCGACGCAAACTCTGTAGCCGCTTCGCTGCGCGAAGCGCCAAGCAGATCTCGCGAAAAGAGGTATCACCACGTCGCCCACAGGGCGACGGCTACAGGACGGAGGACCAGATGAAATACATTTTTGTCACCGGAGGCGTCGTCAGTTCGTTAGGCAAAGGTTTGACTGCCGCCTCGCTCGGCACGCTGCTTGAAGCTCGCCGTCTGCGTGTTGTTCTCCAGAAGTTCGATCCTTATCTGAATGTCGATCCCGGAACGATGAACCCGTTCCAGCACGGGGAAGTTTATGTGCTCAATGATGGCGCTGAGACGGACCTCGATCTTGGCCATTACGAGCGCTTCACCAATTGTGTGCTCACTCGACATAACAACCTCACCAGCGGCCAGGTTTACGAGACAGTGATTTTAAAGGAGCGGCGCGGCGATTATCTCGGGAAGACCGTGCAAGTGATCCCGCACGTAACTGATGTGATCAAAGAACGCATTCGCGAACTTTCCGATGAGAGCAAATACGATGTCGTGATCACCGAGATCGGCGGCACGACCGGCGACATTGAAGGTCTGCCATTTATTGAGGCGATCCGGCAATTTATCCTCGAAGTCGGCCCGGAAAACGTGCTGAACATGCACGTCACGCTTGTTCCTTACATCAAGGCTGCGCATGAATTAAAAACAAAACCCACGCAACAAAGCGTGGCGAAGCTGCGTGAGATCGGTTTGCAGCCGCAGGTGTTAATTTGCCGGACCGAAAGACCGCTCGATCGTGATCTGCGTCGGAAATTGTCGATGTTTTGCAGTGTTTCTGAAAAAGCTGTCATCGAGGAGCGGGACGTCGAACACACGATTTACGAAGTGCCATTGACTCTGCATGCCGAGGGACTCGATCAATTGGTGTGCGATCTTTTGCATTTGGAAACGCCAGCGCCTGATCTGGCAGACTGGCGGAAATTCGTCGAGCGTGTGGTCAGTCCAAGCAAACGCGTCAAGATCGCGGTAGTCGGCAAATACATGGACGTCCGAGACGCCTATAAGAGCATCTACGAATCACTCACGCACGCCGCTGCCAGCGAGGACTGCGGAATCGATCTTAAACTTATCGATGCCGAATCACTGGAGCACGGCGTCGACGCCCAACTGAAAGATGTGGCCGGCGTCCTGATTCCTGGCGGGTTTGGTGTTCGCGGAGCTGAAGGAAAAATCAATGCCGCGCGTTACGCGCGCGAGCACAACGTTCCATTTCTCGGTCTTTGTCTCGGTATGCAGGTAGCGACGATTGAATTCGCAAGAAACGTCTGTGGAATCAAAAACGCAAACAGCACTGAGTTCGATAAGGTCACCGTAGAGCCAGTCATCTCGCTGTTGGAGGAACAGCGTGGCGTCCGAAAGAAAGGGGCAAGTATGCGCCTGGGCACATGGCCAACCAAAATCGTTGAAAGCACGCTCGCGGAAAAACTCTACGGCGATACCGAGGTAACCGAGCGGCACCGGCACCGCTATGAGTTCAACATGAAATATCGCGATCGAATGCATGCAAAAGGCTTCGTGATTTCAGGAACATCACCGGATGGCACGCTCGCGGAATTGATCGAGCTTCGCGATCATCCGTATTTTATTGGCTGCCAGTATCACCCCGAGTTTCAAAGCAAACCAAACAAACCCCATCCGCTGTTCAAAGGATTTATTCAGGCCTGCCTGGAGCGACAGACTGGCCGTGCGACGCGCGCTCAAGCCGATCAAGAATCGCCGCACCCAGTCCTCGAGAGGGAACTCGTTCCGCAACAATAAGATCGAGACCCGATTGATCGAGCTCGCGCAAGTAGCGAAAGAAATTCGCGGCGGCCTCGCGTAGGTCTTCGCGCGCGCTGAGATTTCGAACCGCAGCGAATTTCAAGGAGCGGCGGCCTCCAGTCCGCCGCTGGGGGATCTGGACATCCCCCTTCCCTGATACGGCATACCACGCCAGCAACCCGACGCGTTGGTTTTTCAGCGGCGAAAATGATTCGGCATTGTCGACCACGCGCAACGGCGTTCTCGGCGCGTAATGCGACGATAGTTGTCCCGGCGCTGAAATTTTTCGCGCCGGTGCGACGATGTTGACCTTCGCGAATTCCGATAATTTCTCTGCTGTAATTGGTCCGCGGCGCAGAATGTCGATGTTGTTTCCGCGCACACTCACAATTGTCGATTCAAGTCCGTAATGTGTTGGCCCTGCGTCGATGATCAGCGGGATTCGTCCGTCGAGTTCATCGAAAACGTGCTGCGCTGCGGTTGGACTGACGCGACCGAAACGATTCGCGCTCGGCGCGGCAAGCGGTTTTCCAAACAGTCGAACGATCTCGGCAAAGACTGGATGCGCGCTGATTCGCAGCGCAACTGTATCAAGACCCGCACTAACGATTTCAGGAACGACTTGGCGCTTCCGTAACACTATCGTGAATGGGCCGGGCCAGAATCTGTCGGCGAGTCTTGAGATCAGTTGCTGATTTTCTTCCGGAAGATCGGCGATTTTCTGCAGCCAATCGCGATTCGGAAGGTGAACGATCAGTGGATCGAAGCGCGGTCGTTCCTTCGCTTCAAAGATTTTTGCGACCGCAATCGGATTCAATGCGTCAGCAGCGAGTCCATACACTGTTTCGGTGGGCAACGCCACGATTTCGCTTTTGCGCAGCTGTTCAACCGCCGCAGCGCGGTCGGTTGAAATCACTGTCGTCATTTTGGCAATTTCGCGGCCAGTACGGCTTCGGACTGGTTTTTGCGGAATGCTTCCAATTTCTGGCGAATCGTGTTATCGGACGTGGCGAGAATCGCCGCTGCTAGAAGCGCGGCGTTTTTCGCGCCCGCTTCGCCGATCGCCAACGTTCCGACGGGAATGCCGCCTGGCATTTGCGCGGTGGATAACAGAGAGTCGAGACCTTGGAGCTTCGATTGAATCGGAACCCCGAGAACGGGCAGCCATGTGTGAGCAGCAATGACTCCCGCCAAATGCGCCGCGCCGCCGGCGCCGGCGATGATAACTCGCAATCCGTGATCCGCCGCTTTTCGCGCAAACTCTGCGGTCGCATCCGGGGTGCGATGGGCGGATAGGACACGCGCTTCATTCTGCACACCAAGATCATCGAGCGTTTCCACAGCGTGCCGCATCGTTTCCCAGTCCGATTTGCTACCCATGATAATGGCGACGACAGGTTTCGATTCAGGCATGGGCAATTGTAGGGCGTTTGATTCGTTTGCGCCAGCAAACTCACCCTTCGGGCTTCCCGTCTATGTCGCTCGGCTCCCGCCGGCTCCATTCTGTGAAACGCCAAGGCTGACAGGCGCTGTTTCATCAACACCGCGCTTTAGCGCGGTGCGCTATCCATGCTTGGAGCCAAGCCGTTTAAACGGCTTCTTTGCTTACCCTGCGTAATGCACCTGGCTGAAGCCAGGTGTTAATGAGATATTGCGCTGGTGAGTCAGACCGGCAAATCAATCGTTCTGATCGGTATGATGGGTGCCGGTAAATCGTCTGTCGGACGCTGTTTGCAGCAGCGGAGGAAGCTCACTTTGCTCGATACTGACGACATCGTTGCCGCGAAGTTCGGAATCTCAATCCCCGAAATCTTTTCCAAATACGGCGAGCAGGCCTTTCGTGAAGCAGAAACCCAAGCACTTCGTGAACTGGCACCAGCCAAACAGACGATCATTGTAACGGGCGGCGGAATCGTATTACGCGAACAGAATATCGATTTCCTACAACGACTCGGCATTGTGGTGTGGCTGCACGGCAATAAAGAAACGCTTTTCGAACGCGCCTCGCGAGTGAGGACTCGGCCGTTACTGCAAAGCGAGAATCCAAGGGAGGCATTCGCGCAAATCTTACAGGCGCGTCTGCCACTTTATGCAAAAGTTGCACATATTCGCGTGGATACATCGGTGCTCACAGATGAGGAAGTTGCCGTGGCAATTTTGACTAAGCTTAACAAGCTTGGTCGCAATTGAAGAGTACAACCGATACCGGCCATAACATGACGGTTCAGATTTCGAGAGCGGAATTGAAGACGCAGCTCGTTTCGTTTGCCCGACAGATTGGTTTTGATTCCTGTCGCATAGCGGCTTGCACCGCGCCTACGTACGCAACTGAATTTCGCGAATGGTTACGTGACGGCGCACACGGCGAAATGCATTACATGCAGCGCGGTGAAGAGAAGCGTTGCGACCCGGACAGGGTTTTGCCCGGCGCGCGGTCGATCATCGTTCTGGCGATGAATTATTTTCAGGGGGAACAAGCTCAGGAGTCTAAAGCCGGCGCTACCGGAAAGATCGCCCGGTATGCGTGGGGTGACGATTATCACCAAGTTGTCGAAAGCAAGCTCGACAAGATCGACCAGTTTCTTCGCGGCTTTGGCGGACAGCAAAAATGTTACGTGGACACCGGGCCGATTTTGGAACGCGATCACGCGGCACAAGCTGGTATCGGCTGGCATGGCAAAAACACCATGTTAATCGATGAACGCCTTGGGACCTGGTTCTTTCTCGCGGAGATTCTGACGACTCTCGAATTGTTGCCGGATCAACCAGTCGCCGATCGTTGCGGAACATGTGAGCGCTGCGTCAAAGCGTGCCCGACGGGGGCAATCACTGCTCCGCATCGACTCGATGCCCGACGGTGCATTTCTTATCTGACGATTGAATTGAAAGGCTCCATTCCGCTTGAGCTTCGCCCGTTTATCGGAGATCGGATCTTTGGTTGCGATGATTGTCTCGACGCGTGCCCTTGGAACCGGTTCGCGCAAATTTCCCACGAAACAGCTTTCGCAGCGCGCCATTCCACGATGGGCATGTCGTTACGAGAATATCTGGAACTAAACGACGCGGAGTTCCGCGGGCTCTTCAAAAATTCGCCAATCAAACGAATCAAGCGTCGCGGGTTTTTGCGCAATGTGTGTGTGGCCTTGGGCAATATAGGCGACGTATCCGACATTCCGGCGCTCGAACGCGCTGCAGCCGATCAAGAGCCACTGATTGCCGAGCACGCGGAGTGGGCGATTCAGCAAATTCGATCTCGCCAAGGCACCAGTCTGCCCGATTGGGAACAACGATCGACGTCGTGCAAGGAAGCTGTAACTAATTGAATCCAAAGCCGCTCCTCGCAGCATCCCACGGTTGTCATGAACGGGATTTCGTTTGCAAGAGTCAAACAACCAACTAACGCTGACGCTTTCATCCCAACAACCCCTCCAATGCACCAAAGTGTAAGCACGCCTGCGCCCGCGCCTTTGACTGCGAAGCAGCGTCGTGCTCGGCGTAAAAAGCAAATAATCTTCGGCTCGATCGGCCTGGTTGTGCTCTGGATCGCTGTGTCGATCATTTGGAGTAAGCGCGAGAAGCCGATCCCGGTGACAACCGAGAAAGCGGTTCGCAGAACAATTCTGCAGACAGTTTCGGCGACTGGAAAAATACAGCCGGAAACCGAGGTAAAAATTTCGCCGGAAGTGGCCGGTGAAATTATCGAGTTGCCGGTTACTGACGGGATGCCGGTTAAAAAGGGCGATCTGCTCGTGAAGGTTAAACCCGATTCCTACAAGGCCCTGCTTGAGCAGCAGGAAGCGGCCATCAGTTCCGCGAAGGCAACCAATCTGCAGCAGAAAGCGACAATGATGAAGACCGAGCAGGACCTCAAACGGGCCGAAGATTTGTTCAACAAGAAGCTAATCTCAATGCAGGAATACAACGCTGCCCAAGCAGCTGACGATGTAGCGAAAAATACGTACGAAAGCTCCCTCCATGAAATCGAGCGTGCACAAGCGGGTTCGAGTCAGGCGCGCGATCAGCTCTCCAAAACTACAATCTATTCGCCTATTGACGGAACGGTCACGATTTTGAATAGCAAACTCGGCGAACGCCTCGTTGCCACCAATCAATTTGCCGGAACCGAAGTGATGCGGGTGGCCGACCTCAGCCACATGCAGGCGGTCGTCGATGTTAACGAAAACGATGTCGTTAACGTGAAACTTGGCGACAAAGCCAGGGTCAAAATCGACGCGTACGCCGATCGCAAATTCAAAGGAATCGTGCAGCAAATCGCGAACACTGGGAAAACGACCGGCGCCGGCACGCAGGAGGAAGTGACGAATTTCGAAGTGAAAATTCGCATCGACGATCATGATGTGGGGTTACGGCCCAGCCTCAGTTGCACTGCGGACATTGAAACGAACATGGTCAAAGATGCGGTCACCGTGCCGATGCAGAGCGTGACGATTCGCACGGGCGATAGCAACTTGAGTCCGGAGGAAATTGAAAAGCAAAAACAGAAAGTGGCCGCGCGAGACAAAGGCGACAACAGCGCAGATTACGTTAACGAGCGCCAGGAAAAGGCGACGCAGAAAGAGCAGCACGAAAAAATTGCCAAGGTTGTATTTCTGAAAAAAGGCAGCAAGGCGCAGATGGTGAAGGTAACGACCGGGATCTCGGATGATACCTACATGGAGATCAAGAGCGGCGTGCAACCGGGTGACGAAGTGATTTCAGGCAGTTACAGCGCGATCAGCCGCAAATTAA
>WNFJ01521534.1_pt1 | contig 28527 bp, 25 predicted proteins | sample 5400461 | NCBI WGS metagenome assembly WNFJ01 (sample SAMN13153349, study PRJNA577476) | soil metagenome | isolation source: 115 cm saprolite on Douglas fir-dominated hillslope | place: USA:California | collected 2013-09-17
ACCAGCGCGCCGAGCGGCTGTTGGTACGCACGACGCGAGCCCACCACTGATGCTCCAGCGTGCGGGACAGCTCCTGCCACCGCTCCCCGGCCACGCGGGCGGACCAGGTGACGAGCCCGTCGATGGCGAGTGGCACAGGCAGGCGCGCCAGCGCGTGCGACACCTCGACCGCAGTCACCTGCCCCAGCGCCCAGCGTCGCATCACGTCGTCGAGCTCCACGCGCCGCGGTTGCAGCTTGGCGCTGCGCCGCAACCGGAACCAGCGGTTCAGGATGATCAAGATGATGAGCGCGACGAGCAGCACGCCCTGCGCCAAGGCGACGACCAGCAGGAACTGGCGGCTGGTCACCTCCCCACCCAACGCTTGATCTTCTCGAGCGCGACGCGCAAGCTGATCGGCTTCACCATGTAGTCGAGCGCGCCTGCCTCGAGGCCGCGCAACTGCTCCTCCTCGGTGCCGTGTACCGTGGTGAACACCACTCGGTAGGTCCCGGGTCGCCCCTGCTGCAGCGCGGCGAAGATCGAGTAGCCGTCGAGCGCGGGAAGGTCGACGTCGAGCAGCAGCAGGGGCTTCGTGCCCTGCACGTCGAGCGCCAGCAGGTCGCGCAGCGCGTCGCGGCCGTTGCGATAAGCCTTGAAGCGATACCCGCGCGCCTGCAGTCCGTACTCGAGTAACTCGGCGAGGGCCGCGTCGTCCTCCACCGAGATCACCTCCGGCACCGTCAGGGCGCTGTCGGAGCTGGCGGGGGCGGCGACCGGCGCCTCGGTCGGGGCGGGCGGGGGCGGCGTCGCTGCTTGCGGTGCGACCGGGATGGGGTCGGCCAGCGGCGTCGCTGCTTGCGGTGCGACCGGGATGGGGTCGGCCTGCGGCGCCGCTGTTTCGACCTGGTGTCACCGGAAGCGGCCGGTTGGGGCTCCGTCGTGGCGGTCGACCCTGCCGGCGCTGGTTCGCTGGCCGGCGCCGCCGGGGCTGGCGGCTCGGCTCCAGGGGCGAGCGGTACGGGCGACCGTGGCGGTTGCGGCTCCACCAGGGCCGGCGTCGCCGCCTCCGGTTCGACCGCAGCCGACTCGGCCATCGCCACCGGTGCGTCTCGCGTTGCGGCTTCCGGTGGGACGATCCATGGGAGCTGTGAGGCAGAACCCTTTCGAGCCGGCTGCTGGGCCCTCGTCGTGACCGGCCGCGGGACAGAGTCGGTCGACGCCGGTGGCTCAGGCGCGTGTGGGGCCGGCGCGGCCGGCGTGAGGTTGGACCCAGCCCCAGGCCCAGCCTCCTCCCACGCGCGCCGGGGTTTCGGGGGAGGCGGCGGTGTGGCCGGCGCACTTGGCAGTTCGGGCCATGTCGGAGGCGCTGGGGACGCGGGCGCCGGCCTGCGGGGCTTCGGCTGCTCCGCTGGCGGCGATTCAGCCGGGGAAGCACGCGGCGTGGGGCCCGGGGGTGGGTTGGGGCGCGTTGTCGGCCCGAAGAATGGTGGCGACCGCCTTGCCGCAGCCGCTTGAGATGGACGAGGCGGAGGGCCAACCCGTGGCAACGGCCGCGTCGGAGCAGCCGGGTGGGGGGGTGGCCCCGCGGGAGCCTGAGGCGGCGGCGTCGCGGGGGGCGCCACGATGCGGGCGACCGAAATGCCGAGCATCGCCGCCAGCCGCGCCACGAACCACCGCACCAGCGAGCCGCGATCGACCTCTGGATCGTCCGGCCGGGCGACCCAGTCCTTCATGGTCGCCTCGAGCCCGGCGGCAAGGCGCGACACGTCCGCGAAGCCGTAGGAGCCGGCGGACCCGTGAATCTTGTGAATCTCGCGGTGCAGCGCCTCGAGCGCACTGCGGTCATTGCCGGCCGCGCTGAGCCGCGCGCCCAGACTTGCGAGGAGGCCGAGCGTCGCGCGCATCCCGACGAGGTACTCCTCGACCAGGTCCGGCGGCAGGTCCGGCGTCACGGCGTCCGAGCTGATCATGTACCAAAATGGGGCACCCGCCTGCCAAAACGCCATAGCACAGGGGGTTATCTTGGGTGTAAGATGAGTGGCTCTCTGGTCGTCGGCCTCTGCCAGTCCTGCCGCTGGATGCGCCGTGTCGTGCCGCGGCGGGGCGGCACCTTCTTCCGTTGCGGCCGCGCCGAAACCGACTCGCGCTTCGTCCGCTACCCCAGGCTGCCGGTGCTCGAGTGTGTCGGTTACGAAACGAGCCCCGCTAGCTCTCTCGCTTCGGAGGAGCCGCTCCTAGATTGATGCCGTGGGGCCGGTCCGGGCGGCGCGGCGGCTGCCCCGGGGTCGCCAGGGAGCAACGCGCCCTCCCGACTACGACTTAGGAGCGAACGCGGGGGCGCCCCATTGCGCCGGCGCACTGGTTGTCCCAGTTTGATCCCGCGTCGCGCCCGACCCAACCTGCGAGGCCCTGGTGGCGCAGCCCCGTTTTCTCGAGCGTGCCAAGCTGTTCTTCTTCCGCTACTTCGAGCGGGTCTTCGTGCTAGTACTCGTGCTCGCGTTCTTGGGGATCCACGGGGTCGTCGAGCAAAAGTTCGCGTTCCTGAGCTTCTATTACCTCCCCATGATCCTGGCCGGCTTCTACGGCGGGCGGCGCTTCGCCGTGATGGCAGGCGTTTTCGTGGTGGCGCTGGTGTTCTACTACCAGTACGTGCATGGCCTAGACATGCTCCCGGGCTTCTACGGCGATGCCCTGCTCACGCTGATCCCGTGGGGTGGGTTCCTCATTCTCACGGGTTACGTGGTGGGCGGGTTGGCCGAGCAGCGGGAGGCGCGGCTCGCCGAGGTGAAGAATGCCTACCTGGCGACGCTCGAGCTGCTGACCTACCACATCGAGTCCACCGAACGGCACCAGCTGGGGCATTCCAACCGCGTGGCGGATGTCGCGGCGGCGATCGGGAGGGAGCTCAAGCTCCCTGCCGAGGATGTGGAAGACCTCCGGGTGGCTGCGCTGTTACACGAGGTCGGGACGCGCGATCAGCGGCTGCTGCGGCTGTTGTCGCGCTCGGTCACGGACTCTGCGGTGACCGTGGCCCGCGCGATGCGAGGCGCCGCAGAGATCATTGCGGAGTACGGCCACTACTACGAGATCGTGGGCGAGGACTGGGATATCGAGGCGCTGCCGATTCCCGTTACCGTGAAGATCCTCGCGGTGGCGGACGCCTTCGAGACGCTGCAGGTGGCGACGCCGGTGCGGCCGGCGTTTCCAAAGTGGAGCGCGCTGGAAGAGGTGGAGAAAGGGGCCGGCAAGACGTTCGCGAAGGACGCCGTGCGGGCGCTGCGCCTGGTCGCCGGCCGGCCTGAGGTCGCGGGGCTGGCAACCGGGCTCAAGGTCGGCTAGACCGCGGGCGGCTTGCGCCCGCTTGCGACGCCGCCCGCCACCCCCACGCCGAACGCCACTGCCGCGCCCACCGTCACGAAGGGGATCACGGCGACTGGCAGCGCCACCGCGGCAGCCGCCAGTCCGGCGACGAGCGGGGCCGCTGGCTTGTGCACCGCGTCGACGAAGCGCAGCCGGCGTCGCACGAAGCTCCGCGTGACGACATAGCCCCCGCCGCACGCCGCCATCGCCACGAGTAGGCCTAGGCTAACGATCATGTTGCCTCCCTTCGGGCCATCCTACGCAACCTCTTCGGCCGGAGTTTCCGACGGCGACGACGCTGGCGCGGCGGCTACCAGCGGAGCGCGGCGCTCGCCCACGTGAAGCCCGACCCGAACGCCGCGAGAAGTAGCAGATCCCCCCGTGCCAGTCGTCCCTCGCTCACGGCCTCGTCGAGCGCGATCGGAATGGACGCCGCGGTCGTGTTGCCGTACCTCTGGATATTGTTGAAGACCTGGTCGTCGCGCAGGCCGAGCAGCTTCTGGACCATCTCGGAGATCCGGAGGTTCGCCTGGTGGGGGACCAGCAGCTTGATGTCCGCGGTGCGCAGGCCGTTGGCGCGCAGCGCCGCTTGGACGGCGGCGGGCATCTTTTCGCTGGCATGCTTGAAGACCTCGCGGCCTTCCATCTGGATCTTCGCCTTGCCCGCCGCCACGAGCTCGGGGCTGATCCACGGGTAATGCGCCACGCCGGGTCCGTCCATCCACAGTTTCTCGGCGTAGGTTCCGTCGGAGAAGAGATGGGTGGAGAGCACGCCGCGGGTGGGGTGGTCGGTGGGCCCCAGGATCGCGACGCCGGCCCCATCGCCGAACAGCACGGCCGTGTCGCGCCCGGCGGTGGAGCAGTCGAGCCCGGGCGACTGTACCTCTGCGCCCACCAGGAGCACGCGGCGATATTGCCCGGTGCGGATCCAGGCGTCCGCGACGGAGAGGCCGTATACGAAACCGCTGCACTGGTCGCGCACGTCGAGCGCGGGGAGACCGGCAAGCCCGAGCTGGCGCTGCAGGTACACGCCGTTTCCGGGGAAGAAGTGGTCGGGGCTTGCGGTGCAGAAGACGATGCAGTCGAGATCGGTGGGCTTGAGACCGGCGCGGGCCAGGGCGTTGAGCGTTGCTTGGTGCGCGAGGCCCGAGCAGGTCTCGCCGGGCGCAATCCAATGCCGGGTCTTGATGCCGCTGCGCTGAGTGATCCAGGCGTCCGAGGTGTCCATCATTCCCGACAGCTCGTCATTCGAGACGACGCGCTCGGGGACGTGGAACCCGGTAGCAATGACCTCTGTGCGCGGCATCGAGCTTTCCTTGCGGGAACGTGACGCAGGGAGAAGATTTCGCCCCCGACCCGCCAAAGCAAGGGAGGCATGGATCTTACGGTCACGCGAGCGCAATACGACGCCGTGCGCGGGGTGCGGCACCTGCCCGACGTGTTGCGGCGCGTCTTGGATCGGGCGGCGCCCGCCGGCGCCGCCCTCGTGCTCCACCTCACCTACGAGGAGGCGACCGCCCTGAATGAACTGTGCTCCTGGAACGTGCATAGCGACACCGGTGGGGCCGTGACGCCCGAGTCGCGCGTGTTCGACGAGCTCGTGAGGGCGATCCTCACGCATCCGGAGTACTAGAGGACCATGAGACTCTTCGGTCTGCTCGCGTTGTGCGCCGTGCTCGCCGCCCCCGTGAGGGCACAGAAGCGCGCCATGACGATCGACGATTACCTGGCGCTCAGGGCTGTGGGCGATCCCCAACTGTCGCCCGACGGCAAGTGGGTGGCCTACACCGTCACCGCCGCCTCGCTGTCGGACAACCGTGGCGCCTCGCGCGTCTGGCTCGCCGAGGTCACCACCGGACAGACGCGCGAGCTCACGGCGGGGCCCGGCTCGGATCGCCAGCCGCGCTGGTCGCCCGACGGCCGGACCCTGGCGTTCCTGTCCACACGCCAGAGTGGCGCGCAACTCTGGATCCTCCCGATCGGCGGCGGTGAAGCGCGACGGGTCACGAGCCTGCCCGACGGCGTGTCCGATCCAGTATGGCTTCCGGACGGCAAGGGCCTCGTCGTCACGAGCGACGTCAAATGGCCCGCCACCCAAGAGATCGACCGGCGCAACGACGATTATCCCACCGACGCGCGCATCTGGACGACGCTACTGTGGCGCCATTGGGACGACTGGCGCGTGGGGAAGCGGCAACACCTTTTCCTCGTCACACTCGCCGACAACGGCGCGAAGGACCTCACGCCCGTGGACCACGACGTCCCCACGATCGCGACCAGTGGCGACGGCGACGTGGCCGTCGCGCCCGACGGGTCGGAGATCGCCGTAGCGATGCACGGCGACTCGGTCGTGGCGGACAACACGAACGTCGACATCTACCTCCTGGGGCGCGAAGGGGTGGTGCCACGCGCGCTCACCACGGGCCGAGGGGCGAATAACACTCCGCGGTATTCGCCCGATGGCAAGTGGCTCGCGTACCTGTCGCTCGCTCGGCCGGGGTTTGAAGCCGATCGCCAGCGGCTGATGCTGGTGCGGCGGTCGGGCGAGCGGACGACCGGAACGCCACCCGCGGAGGCCACGGCGGGGTGGACGCTGTCTGTGAGCTCCTATACCTGGTGCCCCGACTCAAAGTGCGTCTATGCCGCCGTGGAAGAGCGGGGGCGGGAGCGGGTGTATCGGATCGACGTTCCCGCGTTCCGACGCGTCCTCGTGGCGACCGCAGACGGCGTCAACAGCAACGTGAACGTCGCCCCCGACGGCGCGACGCTCGTCTACCTGCACCAGAGCAATACGCAGCCCGCCGAGATCTGGGTAGCGGGGCGGCCGCTCACTCATCACACCGATCAGGCAGTGTCGCAGCTCGACCTCAAGCCGCTCGAAGACTACGGCTTTGTCGGGGCGCTGGGCGACTCGGTGTACGGCTGGCTCTTACGACCCCCGGGGTTCAATGCTGCCAGGCGATATCCGCTCGTTTACTTGGTGCACGGCGGCCCCCAGGGGGCGTGGCACGACGACTGGCATTCGCGCTGGAACTATCAGATGTTCGCCGCCCGGGGCTACGTCGTCGCCGCGGTCAACTTCCACGGCTCGACCGGATACGGCCAGAAGTTCACCGATGCGATCTCGCAGCACTGGGGCGACTATCCGCTCGAGGACCTGATGAAGGGGCTCGACGTCGTCGCGCGACTCCCCTACGTCGATTCGACCCGGATGGGCGCCGCGGGACCGTCGTATGGCGGCTACATGATCTACTGGCTCGCCGGCCACACCAATCGCTTCAAAGTGCTGGTGGCGCACGACGGGGTCTTCAACCCGGTGAGCATGGCCGGCACCACGGAAGAACTCTGGTTCGTCGATTGGGAGTTCGGGGGCACGCCGTACGCGAACCGCGCCTCATACGAAAGGTGGTCGCCCCTCAACGCCGTTCAAAACTGGAAGACGCCGATCCTCATCGTGCATTCGCAACTCGACTACCGGGTCGACCTGTCGGAGGGCTATCAGGCGTTCACCGCGGCGAAGGTACTCGGGGTGCCGGCGAAATTCTTGTATTTCCCGGACGAGGGACACTGGGTCACGCGGCCGCGGAACCGGCGCGTGTGGTGGGGCACCGTGCTCGATTGGCTCGATCAATACCTGGTGAGCGAGCCATTCTCGAAGACCCTGACGCGCAGCACGCTCGGCGCGCTCGCCCTCGGCGCGGTGCTGCTGGTCGTGCTCCCGCGCCACGGCTCGCTCGGCGCCGACTTCGTCAACACCTTCAGCATCGCGTTCTGCTTCACGTTCTTCGGATCCTACATCGACGCTCTGCTGCTCACCCTTCCGGACATCCGGACCGGCGTGGGGCGCCTGGTGCGCGTCGCGGGGTGGTTCGCGGGCGGACTCTGGTGCTACGTGGCCGCGCGCTGGCTGTGGCTCAAATTCGGACGCGACCTCAGCGATCTCCCGAGACTCGTGTGGGGGGGCATGTTGCTGGTCGTGCTCCAGCCGCTGCTGAACCGCGCCGCCGGCCGCGGCGGAACCGCGACGTAAGGCGCGGCCGCGGCGTTCGCGCTGACCCGTGACGGCGGAGTGGACGCCAGCGACGCTGCTAGCGCCCCTTGAGCCACACGTTGTTCTCCCGCCGGACGTCGGGAAAGTGCTGTGCCGGATCGATCTCCACCTTGATCACGTCGGCCGGGACGCGGCGCTCGTATAGGTAGCGATTCCCGTGAAACCAGATTTCCACGGGCAGCCGCACGTTCTCCACGGCGCCGTTCGCATAGCTCAAGCGGAGCTCCACCGGCATTGGCAGCCCGCCGAGACTCGCGAGGAACACGCGCGCGGTCGTGCCGCCGGCGTCGCTGTGCACGCGCACCGAATCGATCGCCTGATCAACCACGTCCGTCCGGTAGAACCAGCCGCGCCAGAACCATGAGAGATCCTCTCCCAGCCCGTCCTCCATGGTGCGGAAGAAGTCGGCGGGAGTGGGGTGGCGCCCCGCCCAGCGGCGGATGTACTCCCGGAAGGCGGCGTCGAACCGCGTGGTGTCGTCCAGGATGTGCTCGCGCAAGAGGTACAGCCCCGTGGCCGGCTTGTCGTACTCGACCGCGCCGAGCAGCCGTGCCGTCACGCGGTCGGCGGCGAGCATCGGGGGCTCGTCCTGGCCGCTCGCGGCGAAGCGGGCCCAGGCCGCCGCTCCCCCCGATCCCTGGAGGATCGTGTCGTGATAGAAGGCGAGCGTCGAGTAGATGTTGATGAACGTGTTGATCCCCTCGTCCATCCAGGCGTAGAGCCTCTCGTTCGATCCTACGAGCATGGGAAACCATTCGTGCCCGAGCTCGTGGGTGGTGACGCCGAACAGCTCGCGCTGGCCAGCCCCGTGTGGGCAAAACACGATCATCGGATACTCCATCCCGCCGACGGGACCCGCGACGGTGATCGCGCTGGCGTAGGGGTAGTGGAACCACTTCTCCGAATAGTGCTTGATCGAGTGTCGCGCGTACTGCGTGGCGCGCGCCCAATCGGCGTTCGCCTCCGGCGGGTACAGTGCCTGAATCACGATCCCGGCGTAACCGCTCGCGTCCCAGATGAAGTTGGGAGCCGCCGCCCAGGCCACGTCGCGCACCTGCTTGGCGGCGAAGTGCCAGGTCAAGGTCGGGTTGGTGCCGGGCGGCCGGGTGAACGGCTGGCCGACCTCGGTCTTGGCGACAATCGGGACCGTCGTGTCGGATTGCTGGGCGCGCGCGAGGCGGGCGCGCTCGGTCGACGTCAACACCTCGGCGGGGTTCAGCAACGTGCCGGTCGCCGCCACGATGAAGCTCCGCGGCAGCGTCAGCGACACGTCGAAGTCGCCGTACTCGAGATAGAACTCACCCTGCCCCAAGTACTGCTCGGTGTTCCAGCCGCGGACGTCGTCGTACACCGCCAGCCGCGGATACCATTGCGCGATCTGGTACAGCCAGCCGCCGGGGAATCGCTCGCGTCCCATGCGGTCCGAGCCGTGCTCGGGGACTTGGAAGTGGTATCCCAACTCCAGCGTCACGGTCTGCCCCGACGCCAGCGGGCGATCGAGATCCACCCGCAGCAGGGTGCCATTGCGTATCGCGGGGAGCGTGGCCCGGCTGACGGCCTGCGCGCCCGCGCGCCGCACCGCCTGCAGGTATTCCAACGTGTAGCCTCCCACGAACCCCGGCCCTGACGCCCGGGCATCGGCGGGGTCGGCGGCGGCACCCCGGCTGTCGGGCCGGTAGATGTTCTGGTCGAGCTGTAACCAGAGGTAGCTCAAGGTGTCGGGAGAGTTGTTGGTGTAGTGGATCGTCTCCACACCGGCGACCGCGTGGGTCGCCGTGTCCAGCGTGGCGCGGATCGTGTAGTCGGCGCGCTGCTGCCAGTAACGCGGGCCGGGGCGACCGGACCCCTGGCGGATTAACGTGGGTGTGGGCAGCGCGAGTCGCCGGAAGGGTGACGTGTCGCCCACCTGCGGCGGCAGCGCGGCCGGCTGCTGCAGCAGGGCGAGAACGGACGCGAGGGCAAGCATCGCTAGGGGGCCTCGAGCAGGAACGGGCGAGCGCGCGCGGGCACTCTAGCCGTCGGATTTGGCTTCCAGCAGGTAGCCGCTGGCCACCCCGCCCACCACCATCGCGAGCCCGCACCAACCGTACCAGCGCAAGTCCTGGTGGAGCAGTAGCAGTGCCAGCAGCGCCCCGGCGACGGGCTCGATCGTCGCCGCGACCGCGGTGGGCGCGGCGTCGATCCGCTTCACGGCGGCGAAAAACAGGAAGTTCGCGGCCAGCACGGAGCCCAGGGCGAGGAGCACGACGTAGGTCCAGGCACTGGTGCTGTGGGGGCGCAGCAGCGGGTGGCCGGCGAGCGGCAGCACGATGCTGAGCACGAAGATGCCGCCCACGATCTCGAGGAACAGCACTTGCACCGCCCCGTAGCGCGGCACGGCGTAACGGGCCAGTAGCGTCGTGCCGGCGTAGGAGACCATGGCAAGGAGACCACCGGCCACCCCTTGCACGAGACTCGGCAGCGGAATGGCGGCGCTTCCCGCGCCGTGACTGCCCCCCAGCACTGTGAGGGCGGCTCCCGCCATGACGACGAGGGCGAGGACAATGCGCCACGCGGTGAGCGGCTCGCCGAGGAGCGGCTTCGCGAGAAGCGCGACCAGCACGGGGGCGAGGTAGAGCAGCGCCGCCGCCCCCGCGACCCCGGCGCCCGCGATCCCGAACTGGTAGGCGACCTCGAACAGCGCCACCAGGGTGCCGCCGCCGAACCCGACGAGCAGCCAGGCCGTTGCCTCGATGCGAAACATGTCGCGCCGGACTAGACCGTAGGCCAGCAAGCCGGCGAAGCCGACGACCAGGCGCCAGTAGCCGATCCCCGTGATCGCTTCGCCGGCCCGATAGAGCGCTGTGGAGAGAGGGCCCGTGGTGCCCCACACGGCGCCGGCGCCGAGGGCGCACAGGTAGCCCACGAGACGACTGGCGCGCGCGGGGTGCGGGCTGGCTGATGTCATGGGCCGAAGGTTAGACGCCGGTGACGCCGCGAGCCAGGTGCGCCGTCTCGGCTCAGCAATCGAGGACGAGGTCTCCCTCGAGCACCGTCACCGCCTGCCCTGCGAGGCTAACGCGATTGCCGTCGGCGCGCACGCGGATCACCCCGCCACGGGGTGACGCTTGATAGGCCAGTAGCTCGTCCTTTCCCAGCCGCTCGCTCCAGAACGGTGTGAGGGCGCAGTGCGCCGACCCCGTGACCGGGTCCTCGCGAATGCCGGCGCGAGGGGCGAAGAAACGGGACACGAAATCGTACGGGGCGCCGGACGCGCGACTCGTCACGATGATGCCGCGGGCCTCGACGCGCTCGAGGCTGGTGAAGTCCGGCTCGAGGCCGCGCACCGCGGTCTCCGAGGCGACTTCGATGAGATAGTCGAACTGGCTGCGACCCACCCACCGCGGCTCCTCCGGCAGTCCGAGCGCCGCGGCGAGCCCTCGGGGCGCGGCCGCGCGCGCGGCGGGCGTCGCGGGGAAGTCGAGCTCGATCCATTCGCCGCGCTGATCGGCGGTCAGCCACCCGCTCGCGGTGTGAAAGCGCGCCTGCTGGCCCACCGGCAGATGGCCCTCGGTCCACAGCACGTGCGCGCTCGCCAGCGTGGCGTGGCCGCACAAGGCGATCTCCGTCGCCGGGCTGAACCAGCGCAACTCGTAGCCGCCGTCGCGGCGATGGAGAAACGCCGTTTCCGAGAGGTTCATCTCGCGCGCCACGTCCTGCATCCAGCGCTCGTCGCGGGGGGCCGCGAGGATGCACACGGCGGCGGGGTTGCCGTGAAACGGCTGCGCGGTGAACGCGTCGACCTGCACGATTCGGAGCCCCATCACTCACTCCCGCGCGCCGGCCGACGGGGTCGGCCGGCGCAACTTCAGGATCTTGAGTGACAAACTCCGGGCGAGAATCCCGATGCCGGCCGGGTCGCCCTGCCGCCGGGGGACGGACCGATAGATCAGGATAACGACAATCCAGGTGATCCAGCTCGATCGCTCGCTCCATGACAGACTCTGCAGCATGAGCCACGGCTGCGTGTAGGGTGCGGTCCACGCCTGCCAGTCGCCTTGCGCCAGGGCGAGCGAGCGTGCGATCACGCGGTTCGCCCGGTACCCGTGCGCGCTCGGGCTCGTCAGGTTCCAGACGCAGGTAACCTTAGCCCAGCCGTGGTTGTCGCTGGCGCCGACCACCAGGAGGTCGTGCTCCACCGCGAGTGCCAGCACCCGTCGCCGCGCCGGCGCGGGGAATCCGAGCGCCTGCGGCCCGCAGTTGGTGATCTCGAATCCGTCTACCCCTGCCGTCACGAAGGCATCTAAGTCATCCCAATGGCGGCGCCAATATTCCGGCAGCGACGCGATGCCGATAGCCCCTGCCCGGTGTAGCGCCCGGAACAGCCCCAGCATCCCGGGCGTATCCCGCTCATAGGGCCCCCGGTCGATCGGCGGTGTGGCGCCGAGGGCGACGACGTGTTGCTGATAGACGCTCCATTCGACGCCCGGCAGCAAGGAGATCGCCGTGCCGTCGAGGCGGCGGTTGAAGATCACGTTGTGATCGGTGACGTAGGACGCTGCGAACCCCTGCGCTGCATGCCACGCCGCCAGATCGTCCGCGGTCCAGCCGCGGCGGCCGTCGTGGGACGCGCCGGTGTGGGCGTGATAGTCGATCACCGTCACGGAGGAGTCGGCGGCGACGAGCTGGGGCACGGGCCGGGGGAGCGCCACGGCGGCCAGGCCGAGGAGGGCCAAGCCGGCGGGCCCGACGACGGCGCCGCCGAGCCGCCGCGCCACTGAGCCACGGCTCAGGAGCCCCCACAACACCAGCACGCCAACCCAGACGATGAGGAACCAGCGCGCGCGTTCGAGACTGAGGAACGTGAGAGCGTCGAGCGCGTCGGACAGCGGGGCGAGCACGGTGTACGTCGCCGGGCGCACCAGCTCGGCATCGAACGCCGGGGTGCCGCTCGCCGCGTCGACCAACGGGGGGAGCGGCTCCAGGGCGGACACGAGCACCAGCGCGATGAGCGCAACCGCGATTGGGTGGCGGCGCAGGAGATTCACTCGTACAATCTTGGGTATGAGAGCGCTGGAAGCTACGATGCTGCGCCTGTTCATGTCGAGCCTCGCCGGTGTCGCGCTCGGTTGCCGGCCGGGAGCCCGCGCCGCACCGCCGCCGGATGCAGGGATGGTCGTGACGGTCTACGTGGCGCCGCCGCTGGCCGATCGGGTGATGGGTCGGCTCCAGCGGGTGGCCGCGCGCCACCAGTGGGCGCTCTCAGTCCGCACCGACGCCGCTGCCGCTACCGAGGCCGATCTCGTGATCGCGGACAGCAGCGGCGCGCCAGTCGCACGCGTGCGCGCCGGCTCGCCCAGAGCTGAGCAGGCCAAGCAGATGGCCGACGCGGCACTGCCATGAAGGGTTTCCCCGCCCTCCCCGACGTCGTGTTGGGCCCCCTCGCCAGTCGGGCGGAGGCGGACTGGTACAAGGCCCCGCCGGGAAAATGGAGCCCGGCGCAGATCGTGCAGCATCTCGCGCTTTCGCTCGAGACCAGCGCACACACGTTCGAGGAGCGGCAAGCCCGGGCCCCCATGCGGCGCCGGCCCCGCGGCCTGCTCCAGTATGTCGGCTACTTCCTGGTCCTCCGACTCGGGTGGTCGCCCCTCCAGGGGGACGCGCCCGCAGCGGTGCGACCGGCCGACCGCCCGAACCCGCGCGGCGTCGAGCAGCAGTTCCGCGACGCGGTCGCGCGCTGGCGAGCGCTCGAGCGTCGGTTGCTGCCCGCTCGCGCCGCCGACCTATTCGTCAAGCACCCGGCGCTCGGCGACCTGACGATCCCCGAATGGCTGCGGTTCCACGTCTGGCACTGCGCGCATCACGCGCAACAGATCCGCGCGCGCCTCGCCCCGTGAGCCGGAAGACGCGAGACCGGCTTACCGTCCGCGTGCCCAATCCGGACGCACCGCTGAAGGGGCGGCTGAAGACGCCGGCGCACAAAGTCCACCGCTCGGCGAAGCAGTACCGACGGCACGCGAAGCACCGGCGATCGGGCGGGGAGAGCGAATGAGTTCGCCCGCGCCGGCGGCGAGCCCCCCACGGTGAGGCACGTGAGGGGCTGCGGCACCGAGCCCCGCGACCGCGGTGGTGAGGCGCGCGATGCCAGGGCGGTATCGCTGCGCCCGGCGGTTCAGAGCGGTGCCGCACGGGGGCCAAGCCCCCGGAGCGGTCGCCCCCGGCGGCTAACGCGGCTCGTGGTGCTGGTGGGCGTAGCCGCGTGTCAGTCGCGCGGCGGCACTCGCTTGGCGCACCGCGCCGATTCCCTGGATCTCGCCCACCTGCTCCCTCGCCAGGCGGCCGACAGCGCGCGACGCACCCCGCGCGTAGTCGCGGAGCCGAGCGTCGTGCTGTTCTGGCTCCGCGCTGCCGACACGCTGACCGCGGCCGATCAGGCCGAAGCGTTCGACGACCTCAAGTACTACACGGAGCAAGTCGCGCCGGCGCTCGGCGCGAGCGGGATCCAGCTGCTCGCGACCAACGCCGACACCGTGTACGTGACGCTTCCCAACAAGCAGCGCCGCAGCATCCTGCTGGCGGGATTGGATTATCCCTACGGCTATTTGCTGATCGATCCGGGCGGTCCCGAGCGCATCCTCACGGGCGTGTATGCCGACGATGAGTTGATGGACGAGCTACGCGCATATTTCGATCTCCCTGAAGACACCACCACGACCCAACCGCGGATCACGACCTGAGCGCCGTGGGGAGACAATCCTCGGATCTCGTGCTCGCTGGGGGCGACGTGCTGCTGCACGATGGGGCGTGGCGGGTGACGCGCGAGGACGTGACCATCCAGGGCGGGCGCATCACGGCCCTCGGTCGAGCGCCGGCGGGCCGCCACCGGGGTCCGCCGCGGGCACGCCCCTCCCGCGTGCGCGACTGCAGCGGCTGCCTCATTATCCCCGGGCTCGTTCAAGCGCACATCCACCTCTGCCAAACGCTGTTCCGCGGTCTTGCCGATGACCTGCCACTCGAGGACTGGCTGGTGCGATGCATCTGGCCGCTCGAGGCGGCGCACACCGCGGAGACCGTGTACTGGTCCGCGCTCTTGGGCGCGGCGGAGCTGCTGCTCGGGGGCACCACCGCGATCCTGGACATGGGAACGGTGCGGCACACCGGCGCCGCCTTCGAAGCGCTGGAGCGGATCGGCCTCCGAGCCACGGCCGGAAAGTGTCTGATGGACGCGCACCCCGAGGGCGCGCCGCGCGAGCTCGCGGAGTCCACGGACGCGGCGCTGGCCGAGGCCGAGCTCCTGGCGCAGCGCTGGCATGGGGCGGCGGACGGTCGCCTCCGCGTGTGCTTCGCTCCGCGTTTTGTGCCGAGCTGCTCGGGACCGCTGCTGCGCGCGGCGAGCGAGCTGGCCGAGCGCTTCGACGCGCAGCTGCATACCCACGCCGCGGAGACGATTGTGGAACGCGAGACGGTGCTCCGCACCACGGGGCTCGAGGAGATCGCCTACCTCGACTCCGTCGGCCTCTCCGGCCCCCGCGCGGCCGTGGCCCATTGCGTCTGGGTCGACGCGCACGAAATCGCGCGCCTGGCGCACCAGGCGACGAACGTCGTGCACTGTCCGTCGTCGAACCTGAAGCTCGCCAGTGGGGTGGCGAAGGTTCCCGAGATGCTCGCCGCGGGCTGCCGCGTCGCGATCGGCGCCGACGCGGCTCCCTGTAACAACCGACTGGATGCCTTTGCCGAGATGCGGCTCGCGGCCCTCATCCAGAAGCCCCGCCATGGCGCCGACGTGTTGCTCGCCGGGCAGGTGCTCGAGCTGGCGACGCTCGGGGGCGCGCGCGCGCTGGGGCTCGAGCACGAGATTGGCTCGATCGCGGTCGGTAAGCGTGCCGACCTCGTGGTGCTCGACTTGCAGGAGCCGCACCTGCACCCGCCGGCGCGCGACCCGGTCTCCGCCGTGGTCTACGCCGCGCAGCCGAGCGACGTGCGGGACGTGTTCGTTGACGGCCGCCCCGTCGTGCTCGGGCACGAGCTCCTCACAGCCCGCGTGGACGAGATCGTGCGGGAGGCGGATCGCTGCGGGGGCGAGTTGCGACGCGCGGCAAGACTCGACTGACCGCGCGTCGCGGCGGTCAGTCGGCGTTCGGGTCCGGCGGCGCGGGCAGCTACCTCAAGGCCCCGGGGCCCCCGGTGCACCGTTCACGCGGAAGCGTTGTACGGTCTCGGTGAGTTTCGCGGCCGCGACCGAGAGGTGCTGTGACGTAGTGGTAAGCTCGCCGAGCGACGCGATCTGCTGCTCGGTGGCGGCGGAGGTCTGCTCTGCGCCCTGGGCAGCCGTCTCGGTGATCCCCGCGACTTCCTCCATGCGCCGCGCCACGTCCTGAATCCGGCGCGACTGCCCTTCCGTCTCCCCCGCCAGCGTCGTGGCGAACTGGACGGTGGCATTGAGGTCCGCAAAGATCGCGTCGAGTGCCTGCCGCACGGTCGCCGAGACCGCCTCCACCCCCTGAGCGGTCCGCCGCCCTTCCTGCATCGCCGCCAGGACTTCGGTGATCTGGTCCTGCGTCTGCCGCACGCGCCCCCGCACTTCCTCCGCGGAGCGCGTGCTCTGCTCGGCGAGCTTCCGAACTTCTCCCGCCACCACCCGGAACCCGAGCCCATGCTCCCCCGCCCGAGCGGCCTCGATGGCGGCGTTCAGGGCGAGCAAATCGGTTTGGCTGGCGATGCGCGTGATCGCGTCCACCAGCTTGCCGATCTCGCGGGACCCCTGCTCGAGCTCGCTGGCCGCTTGGGCCACTTGATCCAGGTGACTGACGAGGGTGACGAGCAGTTCGCTCGCTTGCGCGATTTCGTCGCCGTGGCGCCGCGCCTGCTGCGCCACTCCCGCGATCTGACGTTCCGCTTCTTGGGCGCGCACGTGGAGCTGCGAGGCCACCGTCGCCGCCGCCGCGGAATCCTCGCGCCCATGGCCGATGAGCCGACGCTGCCGCTCGGTGCCTTCGGATAACTGGTGGGCGGTGGCGGAGATCTCCTGAGCGGACGCGTGCAGCTGTTCGGCCGCCGCGGCGAGCTGCTGGGCCATCGCGGCGAGCTCGCCGGCCTGCTGCTGGACGTGGCGCACGATGTTGGCGATCGCGTCGGTGGTGCGGTTAACGCTGACCGCGAGGTAGCCCAGCTCGTCGAGCTCCTCGTCGTGAACCTTCATGGTCAGGTCGCCGCGCTCCACTTGCGCCAGCGTGTCACGGGCGGCACGGAGCCGCCGCACGATCTGCGTCAACATCGGTACCAGCGCGACGCAGACAAACAGCAACACCAATGCCTCTTGCCCAAACAGCTGCCAGCTCCAGGTGCCGGTGCCCACCCGGATCGCGGTGACGAGCGCAAATCCGGTGAGGTTCAGGATGAGGGCCTGCCAGGCTTCGGTGGGTCCGAGGAAGAGTGCCGCCTGCAGGGGGGCCATCAGGTAGGCGGCGTACAGCATGTGCCCCGTGGGTCCCACCGCAGCCAGGACCACCGAGATCAGCGCGGCCCCGAGACCGATGTTCAGGTGCACGTACCAGGGCCGGTACGGCGTGTCGCGCACCACACGCCACATCGCGTAATTGAGGCTCGCGAAGACGGCGACAAACCCGAGGATGAACGGCCACCCAACCGGTGCCAGCCCGGCCACGTGGACGCCAGCGAGCAAGGCGACCGCGAAGCCGATGACGCCCCATCGCGCCCGGGTATTGCTCAGCAGGTACTGGCGCTGCTTGGTGCGGTCTTCGTCGACGAACTGATGAGCGAGATCGGCCACGTCGGGCATACCGGGGAAAATGCCCCGGGCGTTGGGAGAGGGGTAGAGGGGTTACAGCCGGAAGAGGTAGCTGATCTTGAAAAAGAAGCCATCCGACGTCCGGGTGAGGTTCGAGAACTGGAAGGCCGCTGGCTCGCTGAGCGACGCCCCGTACCCCAAGAAGCACACGGTCCCCGGCGTCGGCTTGTAGGAAAATAAGAAGTCGTTGCGGAAGTCATTGACGATCTGCGCGGGGGCGGGCAGGTAGGGAGTGGAGCCGGGCTGGGAGATGAACAGCGGCCGCCCGGTCCGCGGGTCGAACAGGGCCGCCTGGTGCTGCGCGAAATACTGCCCGACGTAGCGGAACAGGATCGCCCGCGACACCTGGTACTCGAGCTTCAACCGCGGGATGTTGGCGACGGAGAATTGGCTGCCGTCGCGCGCCCGTGTAATCCCCACGTGGGTCCAGAGCGCGTCGGCGCGAACCGCCTGCGTGGGGCGCCAAGTCAGCATGAGCTGCGCGTCGAACTCGCGCCCGGCCGCGGCCTCCGCGAAGATCGGCACGGCGCCGTAGCCGAAGAAGAGCGCCGCCGCGAGCGCCCGGTTCGGGGTGTTGATGGCCGCGTTGCCGCCGAACAAATTGTAGAGCCCGTGCGGCAGGGCAAAGCGCGTGCCCGTCGCGTCCGTCGCGTACCCCACGTACGCCGCCGAGTCGAACCGTTGCTCGGCCTGGGTGAAGTTGACGGTGAGGCCCCAGCCCCCCCGCGCGTTCACGATCCAGGTATCCTGGAAGCCGCCTTCGATGGTGCTGCGGGCGTGCAGGAAGTCGTCATAGCGCCACAGCGGTGAGTAGGCGACGAATGTCGTCACTTGTTCCAGGAGGCCGCCCGGGTGCCCGTACCAGCTGAAGCGGTTGAAGATCTTCGCCTGCACGTAGTTCGTCCGCGGCACGAAGCCCGAGAGGGTGACGAAATGGGGGCTCACCCCGATGATCTCACCGTGGTTCCCGTAGGCGCGGCCGGTGCGGTCGTAGAGCGTCGCGTCCCACAGGGTGCCGGCGTGGGCGCCGCTCGCGTCGCGCGTCCACGACCCAACGATCTGCGCCTGCGAGAACCAGATCTTGCGCCACACGGCGCGTAAATCCGTACCGAGGACGCGGTTGTAAGCATCGCCGTCGACGCGGTCGGTATACACCAGTCCTGCCGTGGAACTCGCCCCCAGGTCGCGCCGCACGCGCAGCAGATTGTAGATCGGGTGGCTGCTCGTTGCCGACTGATCCGCGGTGTCGGCGGCGCCGAGGTAGGCGATGTTCGTGCCGCCGACCTTCCCTGCGAGCTTGGCGCCGGCGACGGGCTCCGCGATGCGCCGCGTGTAGATCAGCAGGTTCGGGGTGTCGTACTGCTCCAGCCCCTCGAGAAAGAAGGGTCGCTTCTCGGGGAAGAACAGCGGGAAGCGCACGTTCGTCGTCACCTGCCCGACATCGGCCTCGACTTGGGAGAAGTCCGGGTGCGCTGTGGCGTTGAGCGTGAGATTCTCCGTCACGCCCCACCGCAACGTGCCACCGAGCGCCGGTTGACCCTTGTACAGGTAGGCGGGGGTAGCCGGCGTGCCGTTCACCTTGGTCGTGAACTCCGGCGTCGCGTCCATCACCAAACCGCGGTGCAGCCGTGTCAGCCCGACGAGCTTGCCGGATTGAATGAGAAAGCTCGCGTTGGCGCGCACGGCCGGCGCCCAGGTGTCCTCGTAGCTCGTGTGCTGCGTCTCACGCAGGATCTGCAGACCCCAGTCCTGCGGATCGGCCGATTGGTAGCGCAGACTCTTGAAGGGAATCCGCATCTCGATTTCGTACCCGAAGTCGGTGAGCCGCCCGCGCGATTCGTACACGAAGTCCGGGTTGAGATCGACCGTCGCGTCCAGCCGCCCGCCCGCTGTGGGGCCGCCGGCGGCGGCTTCCAGCACGTCGCTCCAGATGCCGTCCTCCTGAACGCCGAGGGGGTTCACGGCGAAGAGCAGCGCGCGGCGGTGGTCGTCGTAGGTATCCAGCAGCACCAGGACGCGGTCGTCGGTGTCGATGTTGTCGCGGTCGGCTAGCGTCGCGCGGACGACCGGGCCGTGTGCTTCGTAGGCGCGAATGCCGAAATAGATCGCGTCGGGGCTGTACCACACGAGCACTTGAGTCGAATCTGCGGCGGGTCGGCTGTCGACGGGCCGGTATTGAGAGAACCCCGTTAGCAGCGCCGCCTGGCGCCACACCGCCTCGTCTAGAGCACCGTCCACCGTCACAGTGGCCTCGATGCGGGGCGGGGCGACATCGAGCTCGTGGGCGAGTCCGTTGTAGACGCGTCCGGGATCGGCGGCCGGCGTCTGCAGCAGGAGCAGGAGGCCGAGCATGGGGCAAAGCTATCTGCGGAGGGCGCGGGCCACTATCAGCGGTGGGCCCACTCGGTGCTGCCAAACGGCGACGAACCGTCAGCTGTGCGTTGCGGCGCCCGCTATACCCGCCCGGCGGCGCAGCGGTGGCGTCCGACTATTCGTAACGTAGGGCGATGATAGGATCGAGGCTCGCGGCGCGGCGCGCCGGCCAGATTCCGAAGAATAGTCCCACGGCCGCGCTGAAGACGAACGCCAGGAGGATGGCAAACGGCGAGATCAACGTGTTCCATTGGGCCAGCCGGGAGATCAGCACGGCCCCGAGCGACCCGCAGAGCACGCCGATCAGCCCGCCCACGAGGCACAACACCAGCGCCTCGACGAGGAACTGGAACAGGATGTTCGACGGTGTGGCGCCTAGTGCCTTGCGAACGCCGATCTCGCGGGTGCGCTCGGTGACCGACACGAGCATGATGTTCATGATGCCGATGCCGCCGACGATGAGGCTTACGGCCGCGATCCCGGCGAGCAGGTATTTGAAGGTGTCCGTCGTCTGCTGCAGCGTCGCCAGGATGTCGGTCTGGTTGCGGATCTGGAAGTCGTTGTCCTGGCCCGGCCGGATCTTGTGCTGGCGCCGGAGCACGCGCTCGATTTCGATCATGGCGAGATTCATCGATTGCAGATCGCGCGCCTGCAGGGTGACGTCCCGCAGCCGGTCGGTCCCCATGACGCGATAGCGGGCGGTCTCGAGCGGGATGAGCAGCTGCTCGTCGGGATTGAAGAACGAACCCTGGGAGCCTTTCTCGGAGAGCACGCCGATGATCTCAAAAGAGATCCCGCGGATCAGCAGCTCCTGGCCGATCATCGCCTCGCGGTTTGAGTTGAGCATGTCAGGGACGGCGGCCCCGAGCACGGCCACGCGGCGCCGCGCCGCGTCGTCGCCGGCCGTGAACATCCGACCGGCCGTAATGGAGTAGTTATGGACCGGCACGTAGGTTGGCGTCGTGCCCACGACGCTCACGTTGATGTTCTGATCGCCCTTCTGGACCTGGAGGTTGCCGGTCAGCTCCGGCACCACGGCGCTGACGTATTGGGCGTTGTTCGCGAGGGCCGTGTCGTCATCCAGCGTTAGGCTCACCCGGTTGCCACTGGCCACGCCCCGCATGAAGCTCTGGCCCGGATACACGCTCAACAGCGTCGGTCCGAGCGCCTGGATCCGGTCCTGCACCGATTTCTGCGCCCCCGAGCCCAGGGCGATCATCGTGATGACCGCACCCACCCCGATGATGATGCCCAACATGGTGAGCAACGAGCGCAGTTTGTTCGCCCGCAGCGCCTCGAGGGCGACCATAACGATCTCGCCGAGCAGCATCGCTATCTCCCCGAGCCGCCCGACAGCACGAGCACGCTGTCCCCTTCGCTGAGTCCGCTCGTCACCTCGATGTAGTCCTGGTCGGTGAGCCCCGTGCCAATGGGGAGGGCCACGATCTTGCCCCCCCGCGGCGCGAATACGATGTAGCTGCCCGCGAACCTGCTGGGCGCCGGCCCGCCGGCCGCGGCGGGCACGTCCGGCGTAGCGAGTTGCGCCAGGAGCGCCTGCTCGGATGACGTCAACCGAGCTCCGCTCTGTCGTTTGGCATAGAGCGCCCGCACCTGGGCGGGGGTCACGCCCGGCGGCAGTGCCATCGCGTGTCCCGTCGGACGGACGACGCTCGTCCCTCGGGTGGGCGCCTCCGCCGCGTGCAACTTGCCGCGGTCAGCAAGGGTGTCCGAGTTGCTGGCCCCGGACGCGGCGCCCGTTCGCGCGGCGGCGAGCTGCCGCTCTACGGTCAGCGAATCGAGGCCGAGCACGCGCGCGGCGGAGCCCACGTCGTGCGCCGTGCGCAGCGCGGCATTGGGAATCGCTAGGGCGCCGCGCCGCTGCCCGACGTGGATCTCGACCTCGGTGTTCATGCCCGGCTTCAAGAGGTGCTCCGGGTTCAGGATGTTCACCTCCACCGGGAACATCGTCACGTTCTGACTCACCTGCGCCTGGGGCTCGATCTTCAGGACGGTGCCGTCGAATGTGCGGGTCTGGTAGGCATCCACGCTGATCGAGACCGCCATGGCTGGCTGCACCTTGCCGACATCCGTTTCATCGACTAGCGCTGACACCTGCACCGTGTCGAGGTTCGCCATCTTCAGAATCACCGTACCGCCGCCGACGTCGTTGGTCGGGCTCGAGATCACGGTGCCGAGCACCGCATCGAGCTCGAGCACCGTGCCGGTGATCGGCGCGCGGACCTGCGTGTCCTCCATCGCGTCCTTGGCGGTTTGCAGGTTCGCCTCGGCGGTGACGACGGCCGCCTGAGCCGTCGCGGCCGCCAATTGGGCCGAGTCGCGGCCGGCCGTGGTGATGGAGTTGGTCAGGAATAGCGCCTCGCTTCGCTTGAGCTGCGCCGCGGCATTGGCGAGCTGCGCCTTGGCCACGTCGAGGCTCGCCTGGGCCTGGGCGAGGTTGTTGCGGGGAATGCGCGGGTCGATCCTCGCGAGCAGTTGGCCCTTCTTGACCTCGTCGCCCGTCTGCACCGGTTGCTCGAGGATTTCCCCGGACGCCTTCGACTTGACGCTCAGGGTGAGGATCGGCTGAATGACGCCGGACGCGGTCGCCGTGACGACGATGTCGCGGCGCTCGACCGGGATCTTCTGGTAGGGCAGTGCGGGCGGCGCGCCGTGACAGGCGGCGAGGCCGATCAGCAACGCGGCCGACGTGGCGAGCAGGCGGGCAAGCATGGTCGTCCTTACCGGCGCGCCGTGCCTTGCGGTTGCTGCTGCCGTAGCCCAGGGAGCCCGCCGCCCGTCACGTTCTGGAAGCGCTGCCGGAATTGCTGCTGCGCCTGCACGAGCGATGCGCTGGGCAGGACGAGCACGGTGTCCCGGTCGGTGAGCCCGCTGCGCACTTCGATGCGCTCCTGATCGGTCAGCCCCGCCTGGATCGGCACCGCCACGATCTTGCCAGCCCGCAACGCGAACACCACGTAGCTGGCGGCGCCCGGGGTGCGGGCCGAGCCGCCCGCCGCCGGCCTTTGCCCCTGGCCGAACACGTGTGCGAGCAGGGCCCGCTCGGCCGCGCTGGGCGCCGCGCCGCTCATCCGCTTGGCGATCGCCCCTTGCACCTGTGCGGCGGTGACGCCGGGCGGTAGCGTGATCACCCGCCCGCTCGGTGTCGTGAACGTCGCGGGGGCCGTTCCGGCTGCCGTGGCCGGGTGGGCGCCGCCGTCGCCGCGGGTGCTCGCGCCCGGTTGGTCGCTCGGCAGTGCCGCGGCGGCGAGTTCCTCCTGGACGGTCTGGGGGTCGAGTCCCAGCACGCCCGCGGCGGAGCCGACGTCGCGTTGAGTCCGCAGCGCGGCGTTGGGGATCGTGAGCGCGCCCTCGCGCTGTCCGGTGGGGATCCGGAGTTGGGTATTCATGCCCGGCCGGAGCAGCCGCTGGGGGTTCGGGATGTTCACCAGCACGGGGAACATGGTGACGTTCTGGACCACTTGCGCCTGAGGCTCGATCTTCGCCACGGTGCCGTCGAACGTGCGGTTGGGGTAGGCGTCCACGGTCACCGTCGCGCGCAGCCCCGGCTGAATCCGGCCCACGTCCGTCTCCAGCACGAGGGCCGAGTCTTGCACGGTGTCGAGGTTCGCCATCTTGAGAATGATCGTGCCGCCGCCGAGCGTCGGGCTCGAGATCACCGTGCCGAGCACGGCGTCAAGCACCAGCACCGTGCCGTTGATCGGCGCGCGCACCTGCGTGTCCTCCATCGCGTCGGCAGCGGTCTGCAGATTTGCCTTGGCGGTGACGACCGCCGCGTCGGCGGTGGCAAAGGCCAGCCTGGCCTGATCGTAGTCGGTCTCGGCGATCGCCTGGCTCTGGAACAGCGCTTGGCTCCGCTGCTGCTGCGCCGTGGCATTGGTGAGTTGCGCACTCGCCTTGGCGAGGGCCGCCTGCGCCTGGGCCAGGTTGTTCCGCGGCAGGCGCGGATCGATCCGCGCCAGCACCTGCCCCTTCCGCACCTCGTCGCCCGTTTGGACGGGCATGGCGAGGATCTGCCCCCACGCCTTCGATTTCACGCTGAAGGTGAGGAGCGGCTGGATCACCCCCAGGGCGCTCGCCGTGACGACGATGTCGCGCCGCTGCACCGGCACCTTCTCGTATAGGGGTGCGGTCTGGGCCTGCTGGCACGCGCCGCCGACGAGCACCAGCGCGGCGCCGGCCGCGGCAAGGCGGGCGCGGGTCACCGGTGCCGCTCCATCTTCTCGTCGCGCTCCACCAACCCGTCGCGCAGATGAATCTGGCGGTGTGCGTGCGCGGCGATGTCGGCCTCGTGCGTGACCAGGACGATCGTCTGACCGGCATCGTGCAGCTGCCGGAACAGTCGCATGATCTCCTCGCCGGTCGCCGAATCGAGGTTGCCCGTCGGCTCGTCGGCCAGCAGGATCGAGGGGTCGTTCACCAGCGCGCGCGCGATCGCCACGCGCTGGCGCTGACCGCCCGAGAGCTCGTTAGGCTTGTGCTCCATGCGATCCCCCAGCCCGACGTGCTTGAGGGCAAGGGCGGCGCGGTCACGCCGCGGTTTGGCCGGCAGCCCCGCGTAAATGAGCGGCAGCTCGACGTTGTGGAGCGCGTTGGCGCGCGGCAGCAGATTGAAGGTCTGGAATACAAACCCGATCTCCTTGTTGCGGATGCGCGCCAGCGCATCGTCGGAGAGATCCGATACTTTCTGCCCGTTGAGCCAGTACTCGCCGGCCGTCGGGGTGTCGAGGCAACCCACCAGGTTCATCAGCGTGGACTTCCCCGAGCCGGACGGGCCCATCACGGCGACGAATTCGTTCCGGCGGATCTGCACGTCGACTCCGCGCAAGGCGCGCACCACTTCGCCCCCCATGTCGTAGTCGCGGGTCAGCTTGTGCGTCAGGATCACGATATCGGGCAGCGGCGTGTCGCCGGTGCGGAACGGGACCGCCTCGGCGCTGGTCACAGGGCGTGCCCCACGAGCGCTTCTACCTGGGCCCGCGCGGTGAGGTAGCCGTAGCGAGCCTGGACTTGGTTCACTTGGGCTTGGGTGAGGTTAGCCTCGGCAGTGAGCAGGTCGAGCAGGGTCGCGGCCCCCAAGCGGTAGCGCTCCTGCTGCACTCGCAGGGCCTCGGCCGCCGCGGTCACGTTGGCGCCGGTGATCCCGATCTGGGCGTACCCGGTAAACAGCGCGGCCAGATACTGGGTGAGTTGAGCGCTCGTCTGCCGCCGCGTGTCTTGCGTCTGCGCCCGCGCCACGTCGGCAGTCACACCACTCTGCGCGGTCGCCTGTTCGCGCTGAAAGCCGTTGAACAGGGTCCAGGACAGGGAGAAGCGCAGCTGATTTAGGTTGTGCTGCGTGAACCCGGGCGTGAACCCGTTCCACGGCGCGGTGAAGCCCTGGCTCGAGCTGGTATAGGAAGCGTTCAGGGTCGGCCAGTATTGCGCGCGGGACTGCCACACCGCGGCCGACGCGGCCCGCTCCTGCGCCGCCGCCTGCACCACGACGGGCGCCTGTTGCAGCGCGGCCGGGCGGAGCCCCGCGGTGTCCGGGAGCGCCGGCAGCTGCGAATCGGGCTCGGCGCGTACGGGGCCGTCCACCCCGATTTGCCGGGCCAGACCCGCCTGGGCCGTGGCGAGGTTCGCCTGCGCCTGGAGCAGGCTCAGTTGGGCGTTGCCGAGATCCACCGTCGACGTGAGCGTGTCGGACCGCGTGGCCGCGCCGGCGAGGAACTTGTTCACGGAGATTTGCAATTCCTCCTTCGTCCGCTGCACCTGTGCCTGCGCCACGCGCACCAGCTCCTCGTCCGCGAGCGCGGTGAAGAACAGTTGCTGGGTCGCCAGCGTCACCTGATAGCGCTGGTTCACGAGTCCCGCATCGGCGGCGTCCTCGGTCGCGTTGGCGTTGCGATACTGCGCAACGCGGCGGAACCCGGTGAAGAGGTCGAGCGAGGCGGTTAATCCCGTGCTGTACTGGTAGCTGCCGGGGTTCGTGTATTGCAAACCGTTCACGAACGACGGGGTGTTCTGGCGGAATGCGCTCGAGCTCACGGTCAGGCTGGGGAGGAACGCGCCGTCGGCGGCCCGCTTCTGCCACTCGGCGTTGGTCACAGTGCCGCGGGCCTGCACCACCGCCGGCTGCACCTCGAGCGCGCGGCGCACGGCATCGGCAAGGGTCACCCCCACCGCTTGCGCCCCGAGCTGCGCCGGAGTGGCCGTGACGAGCACCGTCGCCACCACCGCGAGGCCTGACCGCCAGGCGCGCCGCGCCGCCAACGCGGCGGCGCAGCGTTCGAGCAGCGCCCGCAGGGCGCCTCGCTCTTCGGGCCGGAGCACCGAGAACGAGCGAGCCTCGATGCGCGCCATGGCCAGGCCGGCACGCTCCAGCCTGCGGAGCCCCGCCCGAGTGAGCGTCGCCCGTTGGACGCGCCCGTTCCGCGCATCCGGGGTCCGCTTAATGAGCCCGGACGCTTCGAGGCCCGCGAGCAGTTCCCCCATCGCCTGTGGGGTGACGAACGCGGCCCGCGCGAGTTGCGCGCTCGAGGCTGCCCGCGCGCGCTTCAGGGTGACCAGTGTCGCTACCTGGGGAAGGGTCAGGCCTACGGCTCGCAGGCCGTCGTCCAACCTCGCGCGCATCGCCTGGTGAATCGTCTTAATGAGATACGTGAGGGACCCGTGGCTTCGTCGACTGACCATGCTGCCTCAGCATCATTGTTAACAAGCTTCCTTATATCAGGTAACTTTACATACAACCGGGTCGCCGTCAAGTGATCGCGCCGTTCGAGCTACGAGGCGCCTCGGCCGACCCGGCCAGCGCCGCCCGCCGCGCATCCGTCACCGCTTTTCGCCGCCAGGTTGCCGTTCTTGCTCCTGGCGATGCCGGAAGCGGGTCACGTGGTCGCGGTACTTCACTGCCTGGTCCGGCGTGAGCTGGCGCACCACCTGGGAGTCCATGTCCGCGCGGATCGAGTCGAACCGCGGCTGGACCGTCTGCCACACGGCATTTAGCCGGACCCAGTGGTGTTGCAGCACCGCGCCGATGGAGTCGTGCTGCGCCGGGGTGAGCCGGAGCTCGGCGGTGAGCGCGGCCAGCATCCGGTCGGGGCCGTGGGTGCGCGTGGCGGTTGCTTCGGCGCGCCGCGCCCAGAGCGCGCGGAGCCCCGACCCCACCGTGGTCCCGGCGAGGAACGTCGCGGCGAGGAGGAGTAGGGCCCACGTCTTGGAACGTGTCAGCATGGTGGGCTTCCCATCTGGTCAGTTGCCGATGACGGAGGCGAGCACGAGCTCCACCTCCGCAACCTGCGGCGACGGCGCGAACAGGGCGTCGGCCACCGAGGGCCGGGCGCCCAGCGTCGCGGCCGCCGTGCGGCCCACGGCGTAACCCGCTGTCAGAGCGACGAGCACGGCGGCCGCGACGCCGACCCTCGCCCACCGGGCCAGCACGATGTCCCAGGATCCGGCCTGGAGCAGTTCGGCGCGCGCCAGCACCCGAGCGACGAACGCGGCGCTGTCGCCGGGATCGAGCGCCCCGCGCAGCGCGGCACCGAGCTCCGGATCGGGCCCGTGATGGAACGGTAGCGATGGCGTCATCCTTCCTCCTTCCAATCCGCGAGCAGCGGGCGCAACAGCCGCCGCGCGTGAAACACCTCGGAGCGCACGGTGCCCTCGGGAATCCGGAGGACCGCGGCGATCTCCGCATGCGAATAGCCTTCGACGTCGAACAGCACGAGCGCCAGGCGCCGCCGCTCGGGGAGCGCCGCGAGCGCCTCGCGCAACCGCTGCCCCAGCGCCCGCCGCTCGACCGTCGTGTCGGGGCGGACGCGGCGCCGCCGCCGACGGTCGGTCGCCGCGTTCGCCACGATCCGCAGCAGCCAGGGTCCGAACGGCCGGTTCGGGTCGTACTGGTCGAGCTTCACGAGCGCCGACAGCAGCCCGTCCTGGGCGGCGTCATCGGCATCGTCCGGATCGCCGAGCACGGTTCGAGCGACGCGCCGCGCGGCGATGGCGTAACGCTGCACCAGCACCCCGAAGGCCGCGCGATCGCCGGCCCGGGCGCGGGCCACCAACGCTGCCTCGTCTTCTTGACCTATACGCGGGGCCTGCCGCGGGGGTTGGGGATCAGCCATCATCGGCGTCCCGCGCCCGCCGCCGTTCGAGCGCGTACATCCCGAGGGCGACCGCCAACAGGAACGCCCCGGCGGCCAGCACGATCCCCATGAGTCGCGGCACAACGAGCAGCAGCGCACCCGCACCCAGGCAGGCGAGCGCTGCCGTGCCCGCCACCGGCCGCCGCAATCCTCCCGCGACACGGCGCAGCGCGACGACGGCGACGGCCCCGACCTCGTAGCTCGAGCGCCGGTGCGGTGCCGCGCGGGACCGCGAGGCGGCGGCTGGTGCGCCCACGAGCCGCGCCGGCAGCGGCCCACGGCGGGGCTCCAGCACGATCTCGCGACTGGCGGCGAGGTCGCGGCGGAACTGCGCCGCCAGCTCACCCGTGAGCTGCTCGCACTCCGCGACGAGATCGAGCTCATAGTTGGTGAGGAGACTCGAGACGTTCAGATTGCTCGATCCGACACGGGCCCAGCGCTGGTCCACCAGCAGCGTCTTGGCGTGGAGCATCGGGCCCTGGTACTCGAAGATGCGGACCCCGGCCCGGAGCAGCTGCCGGTACCCGCCGCGGGTGGCGGTGCGTAGTATGGGCAGGTCGCTCGTGCCGGGGACGAGCAGGCGCACGTCCACCCCGCCTTTCGCCGCGTCGAGCAGGCTGGCGTAGAGCGGTGCTGGCGGAATGAGGTAGGCGTCCGTGATCCAGAGACGGTGCGCGGCGGTAGCGGCGAGCAGTTGTACGGCGCGGTACACCCGCGCGCGGCCGGGCTCGCCTTCCACGACCCGCGCGGTCGAGGTCCCCCCCGGCTCGGGGGCGGTGACCGCTTGGCCCGGTGGCAGCGGGTCCCCCGCGCGCCGCCAGATCCGAGCG
>WNFJ01256879.1_pt1 | contig 28486 bp, 28 predicted proteins | sample 5400461 | NCBI WGS metagenome assembly WNFJ01 (sample SAMN13153349, study PRJNA577476) | soil metagenome | isolation source: 115 cm saprolite on Douglas fir-dominated hillslope | place: USA:California | collected 2013-09-17
CTACAGAAAGAAATCCCGCTCGACTTGCATGTCTTATCCACGCCGCCAGCGTTCGTTCTGAGCCAGAATCAAACTCTCCGTTAAAAACGGTGATCCCGCTTACGCGGGACCAAAGTTTGCGTCGAACCCCGCTACGGGGCCGACAAAATCTGACCATTCGATAATCTGTCCCGGCCCGTAGGCCGACACAGGTTCGTCCGATCTCTAATCTTTTTTCCAAAGAAAATCGACAGATAACGCACAATTCAATATTCGCTGACTTATCGCATTTTGAAATCCGCTTCGGATTTCATCGCGCCGTCGCCGTCAGGCAAAGGCGGACAAATCCAGTCGTGCGCGAATCCAAAACCAAACTGTCAAAGATCGACATCCTCTTTAATCACGCCGTAGCTTTACGCGAAGGCGGACTCTGGTACAAAACAAAATCCGACCCTCGTCATTAACCTGACCAGAATCGGCTCGCTTCGAGCCAGAGGAGAACAACCCCGACCACATCGGGACCGCTTATCTGCGGGCCACCAACGTATTCGGGTTTAAAAAACCTGCAAGGCTAAATCGCAGGTTTTGCAAAAACGATCCGTCTGCAGCTGCTCTTGGCTTTTTCTGACCGCCGACTTCTGACCTGTGACCGCTCGGATTTATCCAACCTTATCGAAGACCGCCACGTTATGGAACTTCTTGCCCTTGGAGTCCGTTCCGGTCGCGTGCACGGTGCGGCTCTTGCCATCGGGCGCAACCACAACTCGGCCAGTGATGGTGACCTTTCCGCCTTTCTTAGCTGCGAATTCCATCGTGCGATCATCGATTTTCCGGTACGACCGCATGTCCGAGGTCGGATCCCCGGTGACAGCATAATCTTTCCCGTCGAATCTGCCGGTCCATTCGCTGTGCGCAGGCTTACCTTTTTCGTCCGTCCCGTCGATCGTCACTTTGGTTTGGAAAAGCATCGATTGGTACGCAACCGTGCTATTCCTTGCCATCCCCCCGAGCTTCGATTTTTTGACGTTCAGCTTCCATGTCCCCATTTGCGCGTTCGCCGCGAAACAAGCCGCCCCTGTTGCAAGGCAAACTGCCAGAGTTAGTAACAGTGTTTTAGATTTCATGGCGCAGATGAAGACGGGATTTCGATGAATCGTCAATCCTTTTGTTTTCTTGACCACGGATTACGCGGATGTCTCGGACTGGGGAGCGCACGCGCCAGCTTCTCTCAACGCTGAATCATCTCTCAACCAGCTCGGCACTGGTCACGTGTCACTCGTCACTTTTGACTGAGCTGTCGCTCGTAATCCGCCTCGGCGAAGTGGCCTTTCGATTCGGCGATCAGCCCGTCGTTGTCGATCTTCCAAAGTTCGTAGCCGCTGATTCGAACTTTTTTTCCTGTGCCGCCCGGTCTGGTGTTCGTTCCGGTTAACGTCCAATGGAACGCGACCCCTCCGTCTCGCGGCTCGAGTTTGTCGAACGTCACGACCATGTCCGGAAATGTTGTCATGAACGCTTGCGCTTCCTTGGCGATCGCCGCGCGTCCGACCGCGGGCGGCCCGTTGTTGATGCTAATTGAGCCGCGCTCGGCGAAGAACGCCGCGACACTCTCAGGATTTTGGCTGCACCACGCTTTCGCATAGCGCTTTGCGAACTCCGTTATTTCAGCGAGATCGTTCATGCGCGTGTTTCCGGCGCGACAATCTCGCGTAGATTGTAGGTTGCGTACGCTTTGGGCTTGTTGCCCTTCGCGATAATCTCGTCCACGACGCGGCCAAACTCTTCCGTATGCCAATGTCTCCGCTCCTCCCACCATTGTTGTATTCCGGGATAGGCAATGAAATCGCTCAGCGTCCGCTCGATCTTGCCCCATGAGGATGCCGTAAGTATGCCGTCCAAATAGGAGAAATACATTGCTTCGAAGTGGTTGAAGAAACGGTTGAAGAAGGCACTGAACCTGAGTTTCGAGACAGGATCGAGATCGGCGAAAGATTGTACGCCTCGAAGAAAAATTGCGCTGAGCTCCGCGCTATCGTGCAGAGCGCATGTCAGATCGCCCCACTGCGCAGTGAGAACATTCACTGCCGAATGTCGTCGTTCCTTCGTTTGTTCTCTGATTTGGACAGCGAAATAAATGAGGGAGGGGATTCCGACGAACACGGCCGCTAGCTGCCCGATCGCTGCAAGCATTTCCCAGTTCATGGCTGTGGAATGATTACCGTTCTGACGTGATCAATGGAACTCTGAAGTGCGTCGAGTACGGCATTAATCCGCCCCGCATCGAGGTCGACAACGCGCAGCGCGCGAATTCCATCAGCGCCGGCAATTCGGTCTCCAGATGATCGGACACGCCGATGATTTCGACCTCTTTGTTGATTAGCTCCGGGTACGGGAAGATCGACATCGGCTCTGCCGTTAATCCAATCATCGCCGCGCGCCCGAGTGGGCCCAAACATTGGACCGCTTGCCGCATGGTTTTCGACGAACCGATCAACTGGAGTGAAACATCGACACCTTTTCCATTGGTCGCTTCTTTGATTTGCTCCACGGGATCTGCCGCGTTTGCGTCGATCGCGACCGCGCCCAGCTTTGCAGCTGAAGTCAGTTTCGCTCGATTGATTTCGACAACGTAGACGCCGCCGCAATCGAGAGCTCGCGCTAACTGCAACGCCGAAAATCCCAATCCGCCGAATCCGAAAATTGCAACTGATTCGCCGGGTTTTAGCCGCGCTTTGTTCAACGCATGAAGCGCCGTCGCGGATGAGCACATCATGATTGCGCCGACTTCGAATGGGATCTCGTCCGGAAGCATGAACGCGTTTTTGCCGGGAACTTTGATGAACTCGGCGTACCCTCCATCGCGATGTTTGCCGATCATTTGCCCTTGGTGGCAAAACTGTTCCAAACCGCGATCGCAGAATTCGCAGGATCCGCAGTGTACTAAATAGTGTACGCAGACGCGGTCGCCGGCTGCGACATTCGTGACATCCGATCCGATCTTTTCCACGCGCCCCGCGACTTCGTGGCCGAGCGTAACTGGCAGATTGTCGATCTTGGAAATGCCGGCGCGATAATGTGCGTCGGAGTGGCAAATCCCGGTCGCGCCAACACGAATCAAAACTTCCGACAAACCGATCTCCGGAACTTCAATCTCCGCATTCTCCAGCGGTGCCCCGATCTGTACGAGTCGTACAGCTCTCATTCTTCATCAGCGATCACTGCTCAAACTGTGTGCGCTCGTGATTAACGAATGAGCGCATCCAATTTTTTCGGATCGAGACTAACATCGCGATAATGTTGGCGGGTCAGCTCGAGAAGGGTGAACCCATCTTCGTAGGCGGCAAAGTTACCACTGCTTGGCTTGTCCAAATAAATGAGACCGCCTCCGACGACGAACAGCGTCATCATCGGCTCCGGCGAATCATCAGTGATGACCAAGGTGTGCGCTTCGCCAGCGGGCTCGTAAATATAGGTGCCGGGTTTTGCAATCCAATCATGTTCCAGGTAACGCCAGTGGCCGCGCATCGTGTAGCCGTGAACGGTGCCCACGTGATAATGCGTCCCGACCATTGAGCCCGGAAGTCCCTTCAGGACAACGCTGAATCCTCCGCTCGTCACGTTGAATGAACAGGGCTGGAACCAAATACCCTCGGCATACGGCACCCACAAACGGTCGTCGTCTAGATCGAGGTTGGTGATGAAGTGTTCGCGACTCCGTTGACTAGGCTCCAAACCGTCAGCGTGACTGTTGAAAGCAGTGATTGGCATATAATTGATATCTCAAGAGCTTTGGAACGCAGGAATTCAAAAACGAAAATGATATTCCTGCTTTCCTGAGCGATTTACTTTTTCTCCGACGCCGCGCTGGTAAGCGGAATATCGGAATTCCAGATGTCGGCGCCACATTTCCAACTGCCGTCGGCGTGTTTTTCCCAGACTTCAAGATATTTACCACGATCATTGACCGGCTTGCCGGTGACTACGTCGTTCATCGTCACTTCATAGGTCCCGCTGATGAAGCCGATGTCGCCGGATTTCGCGACTTCGACCTTGGTGGCCTTCCAGCTCACCGTCGCATCGGTGAGCAGATCCTTCCAAATCTTTCGGATTGCTTCCTTGGTCGTTGCGCGCTCGGCATTTGGAGGCATGACAACGGCGTCGTCGGAATAAAACGCCACCGTTTTGTCGACATCTTTCGTTGCCGCAGCTTTTGCCCAAGCCTCGTCGGCATCGCGAACTGCTTTCTCATCGGCGCCGGCGCCCTGTAGAGTCGGCGGGAAATTACAAACCACCGCAATCGGAAGCACAACCAGACCAACAATTAAAATGAGTCGTGTTTTCATTCCGTCATCGAACTCTGAGTTAGGAACCGTCGTCAAGACTTCTTTGGCCGTTCCGCTGTGAACGATTATCTGTTATCGAAGCAACACCAGCCAATGCACCCGCCTCTTCTTAATGTCGCTGATTACGCGCGCGCAGCGCGGGCAAAACTCCCCAAGGAAGTTTACGATTACTACGAAGGCGGCGCGCTCGATGAAATCACACTCCGTGACAACACCGCCGGCTGGGAAGGACTGAAACTTTATTATCGCGTTCTCGCTGGCGTCGGTGCGCGCGAAATGAAGACGACGATGCTCGGCCAATCGATCTCAATGCCGATCGCCGTCGCGCCGACGGCGTTTCACAAACTGGCCTGCGCGGAAGGCGAAATTGCGACGGCCCGCGCTGCCAAAGCCGCCCGCACATTGTTCATCTTGAGTTCGCTTTCAAACACGGCGATGGAACCCGCCCTCGCCGAGGCGGCTAGCCCGCGCTGGTTTCAGCTCTATATATATAAGGACCGCGGCATTACTGGCGACCTGGTGAAGCGCGCGGAAGCTGCTGGCGCCGAGGCGATCGTGCTCACCGTCGACGCGCCCGGACTCGGCACGCGTGAGCGCGATATGCGGAACCGGTTCACATTGCCGGAGGGTCTTTGCGTCGAAAATCTGTCGCCGCTGGGGAAGGGTAGAATGCCGGAAGTATGCGGATCAGGCCTGGCCGCTTACGTACGCGACAATTTCAAATCAGATCTCAGCTTCGAAGATCTTGATTGGCTCTGTGGTTGCTCTCGCCTCCCGATTGTCGTCAAAGGCGTTTGTCGCAGCGACGATGCGCGCCGTGTTGCGGAGCACGGCGCGAAAGCGATCGTCGTTTCAAATCACGGCGGACGGCAGCTCGACACTGCGCCCTCCACTTGTGAAGTGTTGCCGCACATCGTCGAAGCAGTCGACGATCGTTGTGAAATTTATGTCGATGGTGGAATTCGTCGCGGCAGCGATGCTTTGAAAGCGATCGCGCTCGGTGCGCGCGCCGTTTTGGTTGGGCGCCCTGTTCTCTGGGGATTAACGGTCGCCGGACAAGAAGGTGTGCTAAGTGTGCTGGAGATTTTGCGGCGCGAGCTCGACGAAGCGATGCTGCTTTGCGGCTCCACCAATCTGAAGGAAATTAACCGATCGCTCCTGAGTCCATGAAGTCGATTGAAGAGAAGAGCGCGGAGTTTCGCAAACTTCACCAGAGCGGATGCTTCGCCCTCCCGAATCCGTGGGACATCGGCACCGCCAAGTATCTGCAACATTTGGGTTTCAAAGCGATCGCGACCACGTCGGCGGGTTTCGCGTTTTCGCGCGGATTATCCGATGGCGCGGTCACGCGCGACGACATGCTCGCGCACATAAAGGAATTGGTCGAAGCCACTGACCTTCCGGTAAACGCAGATTTCGAAAACGGTTACGCCGACGATCCTAACTGGGTCGCGGAAAACGCGCGCCTTTGTGCCGAAACAGGTGTCGCTGGCCTCTCGATCGAAGATGTGGCCGATCGAAAGGAAAGTCCGCTTTACGATGTCGATCTTGCGATCGAGCGAATCCATGCCGTTCGCGAAGCACTTCATGACACCGGAGTCTTGCTGGTGGGGCGCGCCGAAGGATTTCTCGTCGGCAAAGAAAACATCGATCAAGTGATCAAGCGGCTCGTCGCGTATTCGGAAGCCGGCGCAGATTGTTTATACGCGCCTGGTTTCAAGGAGCGCGATCACATCAAAGCGATCGTCGAATGTGTCGCGCCGAAACCATCGAACATCCTGATCGGCGCCGCGAGCGGCCTGACGATGAAAGACGCGGAGTCGTTAGGCGCGCGACGAGTGAGTGTCGGCGGCGCGTTCGCCCGCGCGGGGTGGGGCGGGTTCATTCGCTCAGCCAAAGAGCTGATCGAAAAGGGAACGTTCGACGAACTCGCGAATGCCGTACCCTATTCTGAGCTGCAGGAACTTTTTAACCACCAATAGGCACTAATTCAGAAGGTTCGGGGGACTTCGTGTCCATTCGTGCGAATTCGTGGTTAGCTCTGATGAACTCGTCACTCGAATTTCACGTCTGAAGTCCTTTCGGCATGCGAAACGCTGCCGAAACCACTATGAAGAAGAACATTGCCAGTCCAACGCGAGTGCGGCTCGCACCTCGGACAATTTTCGCAACTGTGATCGCCGTCGCTCTGATGCTGTCAACAATCACTTACGCACAACCAACCAGCAGCAGTCCTGATCCCAAGGCCGGAGCCGAAACCACCGGTACTATTAAAGACTACACGCCCGGCACCATTCTGATCCTGAACACGCTGGCGCCGAATGAGCCGACCCAGTTCAAACTGAGCAAGAGCGTCGTCTACGTCGACGCCGACGGAAAGCCGCTAGAAGCGCCCGGATTAACCACGAACCAGAAGGTCCGTGTCCATTATATGAAAACCGCCGGCCAAAACGTCGCGGACAGAGTCACGATCATCAAAGACTGAGTCCGCGCCGCGATCCAGGCTTCCTGAATGCGGCCGATCCTCTTAATATATAGAGGGTGTGCCTCCCGGCGCCATATGAGCGACGAACATATTGAAAAGACGAAATCAGCCGTTGAGGCTGCCGGCCATATTCCGGACGACAAGAAGACTGAGTTGTTGGGGTTGTTGTCCAAGCTCAAGCCGGCGATCGCGGACGCTTCGAAAACGCATCAAGACCATGCCGAGAAGATCGCCCGCCTGGTCGCAGCTTCGGCACACGAAGCGACTCGCGCGGAGCGAAAGCCGGAGTCGACCAGCAATCTTTTGCGCGAACTCAAAAACTCCGTGCAGAATTTTGAAGCGTCGCATCCGCAGCTGGTGGCTCTGGTCACGGAATACACGACGTTACTGTCCGCCATGGGTATTTGACCAACAGCGGCGCGCACTCAATCCGCACAAGAACCGGACAGCGCTGGCGAAGTTTTTTTTCGCCGCGCCGATCCGGCTCTGATTTACTCAGCCTCGCGAATTACTTAAGCTCTTCCACGTTGATCTGGTCAACTACAGTGCGATCTCCCTGTTGCACCAAATGCAGGCGGACCTTGGCATTTTTCTTAAGATCAGTGGCCGCGAGCACTTTTCCGTCCGGCCCCATCACTTGCACCTTGTCGCCAATAACAAAGCGCACCGGTTTTCCCGTGCCGGGGTCCAGAGTGATCGCCGCTCCGGCCGTATAATCGGTCACCGTTCCTGAACTGTTCGTGGTTGAGGACGCCGTGGTATTGCTCGTATCGGTCGTCATCGAGCTTGTCGACGGGTTTGAACTTGTCGTTGACGAGCTGGTGTTGGTTTGCGTTTGAGCGTAGGCGACCGACAGAGTCGCGACGCAGATTAGAACGAATAATGTTTTCATGATATTGCCTTTCCTGTTTCGGTTTGGCCTGCGTCTCGGGTGACCGCCCAATTCCTGATGCTTCCAGCTTCGAAATGGGCAACCAGATGGGATCGTCAGGTACTCGAATATCGGGCCTCAGCCAGGATTGTCTCGGTAACTAAAGTTGCCAAAACGAACCTCTTTTTTTCGCCTGCCCGCTCCAAGCAATCGGACGAACTACGTTCCGGCGCCGGATTGGTTTCGAAGTCACGAGGCTCTTACCGCGTCTCGCGCTTCATCAATCCTAGCGTGAACGAACTCGAACCACTGCCGCGAGTAGACATTCGGTTCCGTTGCCATGTTTCAACTTCTTAACGGCTCAACGCCTCAACTACTCAACCGAGTAGTGCCATACTTCCCAGCAACAGCCCATTTTCGTCAGCACGATTTCTTCCGCCGCCGCCGCCTTGCTTGCCACGCCGTAGGTAGACGAAGGCGGGTGCTCAAAAGAAGTTTTGAATCGCACGATCGCGTGCCGTCGGAATTCGGGATCGCCCGGAACAGTCGATGCGTACTTCACCTCTGCGATCTTGCGATTGTTCACGTGTCCCAACGGCGCACGATGCGCGGCGAAATACTTCGTCCAATCCCGCGACCCGCGCACTTCCTCCGAGATTAGGAGCGCGGCGTCTTTGTAGTTGCCGGAATCAACAACTCCCAGCCACTGGAGCGCGATGTCCCGCGCCGCTTCATCCTCCGGCGATAACGATAGCGCGAGCGCAGAACATGCGCCTGCACACGCCAAAGCGAACACTGCCGCAAATCTCATCGATCAACCACAAATGCACACCGATTCTCACTAATTGAAAGCCGTCTTACAAAAGATAACAAAGAGAACAAAGGTTTTTGCAGCTCAAAGTCCGCCTTCCTTCTCTTCGTTGCCTTCTGTTTAAGAGAAAACGTTCGTGTCTATTCGTGCCGATTCGTGGTTACTCGGCTGCGTTTAATGCCAGTCCGGCTCGGACCGGGTCACATGTGACTGGCCACCTTTGAAACATGCGCGCGTTGCGCATGACGGGCATGGCGACTCGTTGTTTGATGAGCTCGTGAATCGGCGCCGTAGGAAAAATAACGATAAACAATCTGTTCGTTTTCGGTGACGCCGTTCGCGTTGAGCAACTCCAACGCTTTTTGGTCGGCTTCGGCCTGACTTGTGCCTCGACCGACCGCGGTAACATCTTTGTTCTTCGCAATTGCTTTGCCTCGCGCAACCGCGACGTATCCGGTCCGGTCGGACTTCCCAATAATCTCCGCTCGGACCAAGTAATCGTTTGCTCGGACGTGAAGATCGCGCACGGCAAAGGTGCAAGCTTGGACCGCGTCATGATAATGCGGGCCACCCTTCGGAGTGGATGAACGATTGTAGGTTACCGCCGTCCAGACGCCGTCATATTTGTATCCGATCGCAACCGCGTCTCCTGCCGAAGCCTGGCGCACGAAAAAACAAAAGAGCGATCCAAAGATAAGTGTCTTCATCGATGAACGAAGCGCCCAGCCTAAGCAGACAGGGGCCCGTAAGACAAGAGGGAAATGAGGGAAATCGCGTCGTAAGCGCCTTACGCCACGTTGGTTATTTGTTCTCGGTTATCGGTTAGGTGTAGAGGCGACCGAACAGGGGCTCGGACACGAATGTAATATAGGGGGTATAAGAATTATGATGATGGAGCCAACATTAACGCAGAACAGCGCACTTTATTTCGTGCAGCATAAAGTTTCGAGACCACGGGCATCACTTTTTCAGCGATTTGTTCCTGCGGCCAGAAAGCAGAGCGCGAGTGTTCCAGAAGCCCAACTGCGCGGCAACTTGTTCCGCTGGCCACGAATTCATTGGGGCAACAGGGGCTGAGACGCTGAACGCGTCAGTTAATTGTTATTAGTTATTCGTTGTCGGACGGCCTGCGTGCTCCGAAGCATTAACAAATAACCATCAACTCCGTAAAGGAGCGTGGCTCCGACCGAGCTTTACGCTCGCAACACTTCTGCCAGCTCGTCACAGGTCACTTGTCACCTCTTCAATCACCTTAACCACGAATGGACACGAAGGAACACGAATGTCGGAAATTGAATCAGGAGAGCAGGAAACGAGGATTGTGTAGAGGCGGCCGTGCCGGCCGCAAATTTCTGTCACCGCGCCCGACACGGGCGCGCCACTACAATTTCAACATCTCAACGCCTCAACCTCTCAACTAGCTACAGTCGCGTTTTCCCACTCCGCTGTTAGACGCGCGAGATCGTGCGCGACAGCGGAGAGATCGCGATTGATCACAGTGGCCCGGCCGCCCGTTGTGTAAACAGCGGGATCTTCCAGCGCCGCAGCCAATTCCTTTTGGTGCGCTTCCAAGGTCGCAATTTTCGTCTCCAGTTCGTGGACGCGCTTTTCCTTTTCACGCTTCGCCTTCGAGATCGCGTTGCGTGCCTCGGCGTCGGCGCGTTTACGCGCTCGCTGGCCTGCTCCTCGATTAGGAGCGGACGCGGGCGTGCGCGCTGAAGATGGAAGATGGGAGTTGGAAGATAGCGAAAAGTCTGCCGTCAATGCCGTTCGCGCGGACGTCGCTTTGGATTTCTCTAAATAGTAATCGTAGTCGCCCGGATAGAACGTCAGTTTACCACCCGTGCGGTTTGCACTGGCGGTTACGTGCAGGACGCTTGTCGCGATGGCGCGGATGAAATGAACGTCGTGACTAATAAAGATGAGCGTCCCGTGATATTGCTTGAGCGCGCCGATGAGGGCATCAATCGAGCCGACATCGAGATGGGTCGTCGGCTCGTCCATCAGCAGGAGATTTGGCGGATCGAGCAGTAGCCTGACCAGGGCCAGTCGCGATTTTTCGCCACCGCTCAAAACGGCCACGGTCTTGAAAACATCGTCGCCGCGAAACAAAAATGAACCGAGAACAGTGCGCGCGGTTTGTTCAGACACGGGATTCGGCATGTCGCGTGCGCTCTCGAGAACGGTATGGCTCGGGTTGAGTACGTCGATTCGGTTCTGCGAGAAATAACCTGTGCGCGCGTTATGTCCGAGCTCGCGCGTGCCGTGTTGCACGGGCAGCACGCCGGCGAGCAATTTGAGAAGCGTCGATTTGCCCGCGCCGTTCGGGCCGACCAGCACCGTGCGTTGACCGCGCTCGGCATGATATTGCAGTCCGCGATAAACCACGAGATCGCCGTAGGCATGATCGACATCTTTTAACGCGATCACGCGCAGACCACTGCGCACCGGTTGCGGGAAATGAAACTTGATCGTCTTTCCGCGCGCGACCGGGGCCGCGATTTTTTTCATGCGATCGATCTGTTTCAGTTTGCTCTGCGCTTGGGACGCTTTGCTCGCCTTGGCGCGAAATCGATCGGCAAACAACTGGAGCGACGCGATTTCTTTCTGCTGATTCTTGTAAGCGGCTAGTTGCTGTTCTTCGCGCGCAGCTTTCTGCTCGACATAACTGTCCCAGTCGCCCCGATAACGGACCAGTTTCGAATGCGCGATCTCGACAATGCTGCCGACAAGTTGATTCAAAAATTCGCGATCGTGCGAGATCATGACAATTCCGCCCGGATAACTCTTCAAATATTCCTGGAACCACTGGAGCGATTCGAGATCGAGATGGTTCGTCGGTTCGTCGAGCAGAAGGAGGTCGGGTTGCATCACGAGCAACCGCGCGAGATGCGCGCGCATCACCCATCCGCCGCTTAAAGCGCGCGCCGGGCGATCGAAATCAGTTTCGCGAAAAGCGAGTCCGGCCAGGACCCGTTTTGCTTTGGGTTCGAGCTCCCAGCCGCCGTGCTCATCAAAAACATGGAGCGCATTGTGATAAGCCGCGTCATCAGCCTCACGGCCATGCTCATGCTCATGCTCGTAATCGGTGATCACTTTCTGCGCGTGCACCAGCGCCGGCGAAACGGCAAGAGCAAGTTCGAGCACAGTTTCGTCTCCGGCAGCCGCGGTTTCCTGCGGAAGAAATCCGATGGTTGCGTTCTTCTCGATCGCGATCGTTCCGTTATCGGGAGAAACCTCGCCGAGGATCAGCGAGAACAGCGTTGATTTGCCAGCGCCATTGGCACCGACCAAACCGATCCGATCGCCCCGATTGACCTGGAGCGACACGTCGCCAAAGAGCGCCCGGCCGGCGAAAGATTTTGAGAGTTGCGAAACGGTCAGCATAACGGAAAGCGCGCAGTGTCCCCTCGTTCGACGCCCGGCGCAACTCCGCGTCGTCGGCTGACGCCTTGCTAACTAGTCCCTATTTCAGCTTTTCCGCCCGTGAGCGCCGCCGAAGCAAATGTTGAATCATGCCGCTCCGCGGCAAATCCATATCCTGGGAACATTATTGATGCACTAGCGGGAGCGTAATGTTTAGATACGACCCCATTTTCCTCCGCCGGCGAATGGATTCACACGGCGGGTGGATCGGCGCGCCGACTGATTTCGTGCAATTCCTCATGCACGTAGATGGATTTACGACCACGCCAAATATTCTGTCGACCGAGACTTGGAAGACGATGACGACGTCCGGCGCGATCAACCCTGGCTACGCCTGCGGCTGGTGTGTGAACAAGGCGCATAATTGCTGGCACGACGGTAGTTTGCCGGGAACGACTACTATTATAGTACGGACGGCGAGCGGTCTTTGTTGGGCTGGCTTCACCAACACCCGGACCCAAGGTATGGATGGAGCACTTGACTTGACGATGTGGAAGATCGCCCGGGCGATTCCGGCGTGGAAGGCCTAGTCGCGCTCGTCGGGAATTCTACTCCCTCTTTCTTTCAGATCACTTCTGCGGAATCAACCCGCCATGGCGGGTAAACTTCCAGCTCACGGTTTCTTTTCTTCGCAAAGCTTCTGGAAACGGGGGTCGCCACGCAAAGGGTCCCATTTCGGATCGATCCTCAGAAGCGCCGGCGTAAGGCCGTTGGTATACGGAATCTCCAAAAGGCGCTGCAGCCTTGGAATCGCGCGGTCTTTCTCGCCGGCCATCGCCTCGACGAACGCCAAATTCTCTTCGTGGGTAGGCCCATCCACTGCATCCTTCGCACTTGGCAGGAGCGCGATCGCACGCTCAGCTTCTTTTATCGCCGCATTCTTCTCGCCGAGCACAGCATGAATTAGCGAAAGCGCTGCCGCAAAATTCGGGTTATCCGGGTCCTTCTTCACGAGAGTTTCTAGCGAAGGCAACAGTTGTTGAGCAGTGGCTCGCGCGCCGGCAATATCGCCGGCACATTCCTGCGCGAAGACCAGAAAGAATGGATTAAAGAGCTTCTCGATGTCGGACAGGTCGCGAGATTCAGTGAGCCGGCTTTGAATCAATCGGATGGCTTCATCGCAATGGCGCTCTAGAATCAACTGGTTAATCTTCGTCGCGATTACATTAAATGAGTGGGTCTGTGCGGCCAGCAATTTTCCGGCTTGTTCCAGATTGCCCTCGGTCTGATAAATTTTTGCTTCGGACGCGACGGCGTCGGGGTCATCCGGCAGAATGTCCAACATCCTATCGTACGTTTTTAGCGCAGCCGGGAATTGCCGAAGCATCGCGTAAGTCTCTGCGGCCAAGCCTAGCCACTGCGTGTTGCGCGGATCGAGGGCAAGAGTTTGCTCCCAGTAGGCAACGCTTTGATCCCACCGTCCTTGTCGTCGTGCGATCAGGGCGAGAGCAGCAGGAACATCGCTGCTTCCCGGCACAAGTTCCCGAACGCGGCCGAACGTCGCTTTGGCAAGTTCGTAATCCCGCAGCACCCAGTATTGATAATAAGCCTGCGCGAGCAGGGTTTCGGGCGAATTCGGCTGGAGTTTTTGCGCGGTGTTTAAGGCCCGCTCGGTCGCATCACGGCGAGCGGAGGTCTTATCTAGACCACCGAAATATAGCTGAGCGTTCGCACGAGAGAGTCTCGCCCAGGCCAGCGCAAAAGCTGGGTCCAGTTGCACCGCCCGCTCGTAAAAGCCGACGACTTTCTCTGAATCGGTTGGAGAGGACGCGCGCACTTCAAGAGCCAACCCCCGAAGGTAGGCGTCGTAAGCCTCTGCATTGTTTGTCGGCTTAACCGCCAGCGCTTGTTGCTCGCCGCCAGTAAGCTTCGCTTGCAACGCGTCAGCGATTGCTTTGGCGACTTCGCTCTCGACACCGAAGATGTCGACGAGCTTACGGTCGTAAGTATCGGCCCACAGATGCGCATCGCTCGCCACTTGGATGAGTTGGACGTTGACGCGCACCTGATCAGCGGCTTTCTGGACGCTGCCCTCCAGGATGTTCGCGACGCCAAGCTGCTTCGCGATCTCAGAAAGATTGCCTGGTTTGCTCTGGTATTGCTGGGTTGAGGTGCGCGAGATCACTTTCAAATCAGCAATCTTCGCCAGCCTCGTGATAATCTCGTCCTGAATACCTGACGCGAAATACGCGTTCTCCTTGTCGCTGCTCAGGTTGTCGAAAGGCAGCACGGCGATCGATTTCTGGAGAACTATGGCCGCCTCGCTCGGCGGAAGCACGCCAGTTTTGGCACTGTAGCGTCCAAGAAAAAATAGTCCGATCGAGATCGCGGCGCCAATTACCACGATATAAATCCAAACGTGTTTCTTTCGTCGCGCGCTCGATGGCATCGCGTCGGCCGCTTCGGTGCGTTTGATTCCCTCCGGGGTCATTTCGAACGTCCATGCGAGTACAAGTGCAATCGGCAGACCGATGATGATCAGCAGGACGATCAAGCGAATAGTCCAGTTTGGAACATCGAACACTGGAAAAACCTGCGCGATTCCCTGCGAAAGCGCCCAGCCGCCGACCATGTAAGCGACAGCAACTTTGTAAACGTTGCGCCGCTTCAGCTCACCGAAGAATTTTTCCAGGTTCATCTCTGATGAACATTGCGGACTTAGTTTGGCCGTAAACGGGAAGATGTCGATCTCTGCTTGCCAGCACCAGAGGCGTACATTTCGATTATAAGATCAAACTCTGTCAGCCAGAGCGCGTCCCGCGCCGTTAATCGTTATCCGTTAATGGTTAATGGGAATCGGAGATCGGTTCGGCTTTAGTTCCTTGACAAGTCGGCGTGGCAAGTTAGTAACGAGAACGTTCGACATGCGGACGGGTGGAAACTACATCTGAGAGCATGAAGTCGAATTTCGTGAGCTTGCATCCTTATTTCAAAGTGCATTCCGGGAAACTGGAGGCGGTCAAGGCTGGGTTTCCGCGGTTTGTCGAGAAAACTGCGACTGAGAAGGACTGTCTTTTCTACGGGTTCGCCGTTAACGGCGAGGAATTTTTCTGCCGCGAAGGTTACAACAGTGCCGAGGGCATTCTCGCGCACCTCGAGAACATTGGCGCGCTGCTCGCGGAGATGCTCACGATGGTCGATCTTATCCGGTTCGAGGTGCACGGGCCGGCGGATGAGTTGGAGAAATTGAAAAAAGCGCTGGCGCACTTGAACCCAGCGTTCTTCGCAGTGGAAAAAAGTTTGACGCCCTGACAAAGCGGAAAGCTGATCGACTCCTCACCTTGTCCTCTCTTCGGACGAGCCACCTTCGTCCAACTTCGGCGGGCCAGGTGAGGAGAGGGGACCGAAGCCTCGGTCACGTTGAATCCGCTCAAAGCGGAGCTCAAGAAGTAGCTGGCAGTTTGGAGCTAGGAGCTCGGAAATCAGCCGCCTTCGCGCGAGGCTACGGCGTGGCAAGCAGGAGTTCGCCAGGGCGAATCCGTCCTTTGGCGGATCACGGGTCAGAGACAACATCGAACCCCGCGCTGGCGAAACGCATGCATCGTAAGCGGCTTGTATCTTGGATTTGCCATCTTTGTGATAGAACAAGGGTGGGCGTGAGATCCGGTATAGCGGCAGGTCCTGATCGTTCATCAAGACCGCTCGTAAGTTTGATCCACGCTCTGCCCTTGGCGGTAAACAAACTCGAACAGTTACTGGAGCGACCAAGCCGGCCCCAACCCAAGGGCGGTGCCGGCCTGGCCAGCTCGCATTTACAAGCAGGAGTTATTTAACCCATGAAGCAAAGTGTTGTCTATATCGGGATCGATGTGGCTAAAGCTTATCTGGATGTGGCTTGGGCCGGAGTCTCTCGGCGTTTCCCTAACGAGACAAATGGCCACGCCGCTTTGAAGCGCTGGCTCAAGCAAAGTGCCGCGCCCGTGCAGTTGATCTGCGAAGCCAGTGGCGGGTATGAGCAAGCGTTACTCGAGAGCCTGGCCAGGAGCGAAGTAAAAGTCACTTTGGTCCAGGCCGTGCGTGTCCGGCAGTATGCGCGTGCCGCTGGTATCCTGGCCAAGACCGACCAGATCGATGCCAAAGTCCTGGCCGCATTTGGCACTGCGATGCAACCGAAACCGACTCCGCCACTCTCGGCCGAGCAAAAGCGTTTGCGTGAGTATGAAGCACAGCGCCGTCACCTGAGCAAAGTCTTGCTCGCAGAACAAAATCGTCTGGCAGGGTTAAGCTGTGCCGAGTTGCGATCTTTAAGCCGCAGCCTGATCAGCAAAATCAAAAAGCAAATCGAGACCATCGATGCGGAGATCGCCGATCTCATCGCGCAAGACCAAGTCCTTTGTGCTAAAGCGCAAAAACTTACCGCCATTAGCGGAGTGGGCGCACGCACGGCTGCGCTCCTGCTCGCGCAAATGCCCGAGCTGGGGCAACTCAATCGCGGGGAAGCGGCCGCGCTGGCTGGTCTGGCACCGTTTAATCACGACAGCGGTTCGATCCGCGGCAAGCGCGCCATCTTCGGTGGACGGCGCGCTTTGCGCAGCGGGCTCTACATGGCCGCGCTCTCGGCGGCTCGCTTCAATCCGATCCTCTCGAGCTTTTACCAGCGTCTGCGCGCCAAAGGCAAACCGCACAAACTCGCTCTGACCGCAGTCATGCGAAAACTCCTCCTTGCCCTCAACTCCACACTCAAACCCATCGCCTGCTCTGCTTGAAAACAACACAGTTACTTATGATGCGATATCGTTACGCCGCGACCAATTCGATCTTCACTTTGCGGCCGAGCGATCGGGCCGCGCGATTAAGCGTCGCGAGCGTGACTGACGTGTTTTCAGGATCAAGTAACCGGTGAATCGCGGCGCGCGATGTTCGCATTTGCGCAGCCATTGCGCTCTTGTTCACGCGCTTCTGCTTCATCAGATCGTTGAGTTTCATCGCGATTGCGCGTTTGAGAGCTGCAGCGTGCACTTGCTCGTGCAGCCCTTCCTTTTTCAGAAAGCTCTCGAAGCTGGTTCCGCGGTGTTTGTTCTTAGCTTTTGCTGCTTTTGAGGTAGGCATTTTTCCGTTGCAGAGCCAGAGCCCTGTCTTCTCTTGGAGTTTTCCTGGTTTTCTTAGCAAATCCGTGGAGAAGGACGATCTCGCCTTCGTGCACGAAAAATAACGTCCGCGCGATTCGTGCCGGCAGCTTGCTGCGAACTTCCCAGATGCCAGCGCCAATGTTGTCGACTAATGGCATACCGAGTGGCCAGCGAAACTGCACGGTCATAATGTCCTCGCCAATTATTTTGCGTTCGTGTTTTGGTAAAGCTTTCAGCCATTGGCGCACCGGCTCCCGCCCGGTTTCTGTCCGAAAGAAAACTGCGGGCAGTGGTCGGGGCACTGGATGAATGTATCATTTCTGATACATCCAGCAAGCAGAGTTTGCGCCGCCCGTGGTGCGGGGAGAGCTCTTCGCGGTTAATAGTTAATTGGGGATCGAGGATCCGTTATTTGTTGTCGGTTAATTGTTAATGGGCAGAATCGGTAAACAGATAACGAATAACAGATAACTAATTCTCGCCCCGTCGCGGTACGGAATTATTGTCGACAAAGTTTCTGAAAGCGCGGATCGCCGCGGAGCGAATCAAAGTCGGGATCGAGCCGAAGAAGCGCTGGAGTAAGCGGGACATGGATCCACGGTGAATTGTAGGGAACTTGCAACAAATGCTCGAGGAGCGGGATCGCTTCATCTCCCGCGCCTTTAACCCCGGACTTGGCGAGCATCCGCGCGCGCAGTTCTTCACCGTCGAGCAGATGTCGTCGATCGCCGCGGATGGCACCGGATCGTTGTTCGATCAGGCGCAACACTGAATCGCGCTCGTGCAAAGCGATCGCCGCGTCGATGGCACAGAGCGCAAGCCGTCCGTTGTCCGGCTGTTTCTGCAACCCGGCGTTCACCTCGTCGCGGACCTTTGTGAAACTGGCGCGCGCCCCAATCTTATCTCCAGCCAGATTTTGCAGCTCGCCGTAGTAAAAGCGGTTGACCAGCCAGTCGTATCCGCGTTCGGTCGGTTGCGATAACCGCTGAAACAATTCGAGAGCTGAATTTGAATCGCGGCGCAATTTGGCTTGGTACCACACGGCGGCAGTCACCTCGAAATCCCCTGGTTGCGGGTTCAACTTGCGCACGATGGATTGAGCCTGGTCAAGCTGACCGAGCGCCTGCAAAATTTCCGCTTTAGCCGCGAGCAGTCGTTGGTCGTTAGGCTCAACTTCGAGTCCTTCGTCGATCATGCGATCCGCTTTGGCGAAGTCGCGTAAGTTCATCGGAATCTGCGCCGCCCAGAATCGCGTCAGCATATCGCGAGGATTCAACGCGATGGCTTCGTCCCATGCCTCCGCGCTCTTCTGCCATTCGCCGAGGCGCGCGGTGGAAAAAGCAAGGAGCTGAAGAAGCTCAAAGTTGCCGGGCCATGTTCGATGGGCCTGCTCCATGAGATCGGCCGTGGCCTTGTAGTTATGCAAAACGAACTCATCAAAATAACCTCGAGCCAACTGCGTCTCCGGGGCGTCCCCTTGCAACCGGTCGGCTTCCGCGATCGCGTCTTCCGCCATGGTCGCGCGAGCAGGCGTGCTATCGTTCACGTAGTAAAGAATCGAGTGCACTTTCGCGAGGGCAGCCCAAGCGAGCGCGAACTGCGGGTCGCGGCGCACGGCTTGTTCGTAGGATTGCGCCGCGTCGAATAATGATTGTTCATTAGCACGCCATAGTTGCGTGTTCCCCCGTAAATAAGCTGCGTGGGCCCACGCAATGTTTGTCGGCTTTTGGGCGAGAGCTCCATCTTCGCTGCCGGTGAGTCTGGCGTTCAGCGCGAAAGCGATTTTTTGCGCGATCTCGTTTTCAACACCGAAGATATCGTCAAGTTTGCGATCGTAACTTTCCGCCCAAATTTGGTCGTCGGTCGGCGCGCGAATGAGCTGAACATTGACGTGGACGGTGTCTCCCGCTTTTTGCACGCTGCCTTCGAGGATGTTGGCTACGCCCAACTGGTGACCAATCCCGGGAAGATTTTTCGGAGCATGGGCAAGATGCGCGGTCGAGGTGCGCGATATGACTTTGAGCGCGCCGATTTTCGCCAGGCGCGTAAGGATCTCATCCTGGATTCCATCGGCGAAGAACGCGTTCTCCTTGTCGCTGCTGAGATTTTCAAACGGCAAGACCGCGATCGACTGGGCCGATATGGGCGCCGAGCTACGGCGTTTATCTTCCTTATCAGAACGGAGAGCCTCCCGCGACGGCGAGACCTGTAGCACCAGACGGTGAGCTGTATAGCGTCCGAGGAAAAACAAACCGGTCAAGAAGGCCGCGCCGATGACGATCACGTAGATCCAGGTCTTGCCGTGCGAATGCTCATCAGCGGCGTCGGCCACGGCGGTTCGTTTGATTCCTTCCGGCGTGAGCTCGAACAGCCATGCGAAACCGCTGGCAATAGGAAAACCGAGGACGATCAGGAGGACAAGAAGTCGAATCGCCCAAACTGGAACTTCAAACACCGGAAAAACCTGTGCGATTCCCTGGGCGAGGGCCCACCCGGCCACGATGTAGGCGGCAGCAACCTTGTGAACGTTGCGCCGCTTCAGCTCGCCAAAGAAACTTGTGTGGTTTGACGGCTGCGGTTCGACGCGAACGTTAGTCGGATGAGCGGCCGATCCATGCGCGACGTAATCCGACACCGGACCGATCGATTTGGAGAGGTCTCGTGTCGGCCCATCTGCCGCGCCCGCGGATCTAAATAAAGACGTTGGAGTCAAAACGCGTTCAAACTAATAAAATGGAGCGGTCGATTGGGGCGAGGACCTAACCGTTTGACACTTAGGTTGGCGGCCCGTTGAAGCGTTTTGCGCATACCGGAGATTTAACGTTCCACTCGGAGGAAGTCGAAACGACCCGCGCGCAAGCATTTTGCGGGAGGCTAACAGCTTCCCTTACAGGTCGGCGCCGTCCGACTTTTCGTCGGGGTGGAGGCCGGGAGTTTTTGATCCGCGCTCATGCTCCTGCCCGCTCAAGGTTTCACCATCCGCCGATTTTCGTCGCCGGGCGTTAGATTCCGAGGGTTCGTCGACGTCGATGTTGCGAACGCGCGGGAGACTTTCCGGATAATCGCGCCGCAGAAATTCAATTAGACCTTCGCGCACTTCGCAGCGGAGATCGAACGTTTTGCCCGGGTCGGTGCCACTGACCAACGCGCGCACTTCGATTGTGCTTTGCTTTGTGTCAGTAACCTGTAATCCGCACACTCTTCGGTCCCACTTCGGATTGTTCTCGACCAGCCGTTTCAATTCTTTGCGCAGTTCGCCTAACGGCACTTGATAATCGAGATAAAGAATCACCGTTCCCAGCAGCTCGGTCGATACCCGGCTCCAATTCTGAAACGGTTTCTCGATGAAGTAGGTGATGGGCAAAACCAATCGCCGCAGGTCCCATGTTCTCACTGTTACATACGTGAGCGTGATCTCTTCGATCTGTCCGAACTCGCCTTCGACGACCACGATATCGTCAATCAGGAGCGGTTGGGTCAGCGCGATCTGAATACCGGCGAGCACGTTGCCGAGCGTTTTCTGCGCCGCGAAACCGAGCACGACGCCTGCGATTCCCGCCGAGGCAAGGATGCTGGTGCCGAATTGCCGGACTGGATCGAAGAGCATCAGGACTGAACCGGTGGCGATAATTACCACCGCGGTCACGATGATTTTGCGGATCACCGAGACCTGAGTGTAGATCCGGCGGGCGGAGAGATTGTCCTCCGCATCCATTCGGTGCCGGCTTAAGAGCGCGAGCTGAACGGCGTTGACGCCGCGAACGATCAGGAACGACAACGCAACGATAAGGAAAATGCCGAAAGCTTTCTGCGTTACCCAAATCCAATTCTCCGGCAGTTTTAGCAGCGGCAGTAAGAGGATGATGCCGAGCAGCGGCACCAATAATCGCAGGGTGTGACCAAGAATGGGCACGATCACTTTGCCAAGCAGACTGTTCGTGCGCTCCGCCCACAGGTTCATCCGTTTTTCAACTGCCCGGATCGCGCGGAAAATGAGCCAGAGCACGGCGATGATCCATCCGGCGTAAAGAACCCCGGTGAGCGCGCCGGCCCAGAACAGACGTGTCGGACGCCCAACAATGCCGGTGACGATTGGCATCAGCGCAAAGCCGCCGCCGCACACGACTAGTACAAAAGCGAAAGGTTTACGAATCGCGGACGCAAACAATGCCAGCCAGGATTGTGGCCGGTTCGATTGGATCTCGCCGGCGCGTCGCCTAACGATCCAGACGAACCAGCCGGCGAGCAACGCGAGCAGTGCGAGCGCGCCCGCTGACGCCAGAAGTCGCATCCAAGTGACGCGATCGAAAACCGTTCGTTGGAGAAATACGCTGCCTGAATTTTTCGCGACCTGGTCGAGCCAGCGGCTGTAAGTTGCGCCAGAGCGATAAATTTTCGAGCGCTCAGCAGCCGCGCGTTGCGCCGATAATTCCGATACCGATTGGGTGAGGGTAGCAGCTGGAGATGCGGATTCGGAGGGCGAAGGCGTAGGAGTCGGCTCGGCTGCTGCGATCCAGCTCGAGCTGAGACAGATCAAGACAATCAGCGCGCACGAAATTTTTTCCCGCGAACTCATCAAACACCATCGCACGAGCTGGCGCGTCGCGCAGTTATTGGTTAATTGTTATTGGTTATTGGTTGGGTGGAAGCAGAAATCTAAAAGCGCGGAGCTGACTCTGCTCTGGCTTTCGTGTTACAGTTGGATCATGGCGGTTGATCCGTTCAGTTCTTTGCAACGCTCTATCTTCATGACCGGGCGCGGGTTTTCTTATTTCGCCGAAACGCCGGGGTTGCCGCTTTCGCTCAAATGCATGTTCAACGGACGCGCGCTTTACCGGTTCGGCCGAAACGAGGTCGCAGTCGATGATGGCGGTTACCTGATCCTGAACAATCGACAGCCGTACTCGATCGAGATCGCTTCGCCGACGCGGGTAGAGACATTCGTGCTCTGGTTTCCAGTTACGCAGCTTGAATGAGACGCCGGAAATATTGCTGGCGGATTCACCTGAGGAAAGTGGAGCGAATGCGTCGTTCTTCGAGCGCTACACGCCGCACGACCGAATCGTCTCGCCCAAAGTGCACACTTTGCGCGCCGCGTTCAAAGGCGAGGAAACAATTGACGACGGTTGGCTAGAGGAAAAGCTCCGAGAATTACTCGCATCGATGCTGGCCAGCCAGCGCTCGCTCAAACACCGGGTCGCCGATTTACCGGCAGTCCGCGCGGCCACACGCGAAGAACTTTGGCGACGCGTGAATCATGCCCGCGATTATCTGCACGCGAATTTGGCGGCGCCGATCTCATTGTCCGACGTCGCCGCGATGGCGTGTCTCTCGCCGTTCTATTTGCTTCGGGTATTTCAAGCGGCGTTTGGTCAAACGCCGCATCAGTACCTCAATGGTTGCCGATTGGACCGGGCGAAATTTTTGCTCGAGAAAACGAGGATCCCGGTAACCGCTATCTGTTTAGAATGCGGATTCAGCAGCTTGGGTTCCTTCAGCGCGTTGTTTCACAAACGCTGCGGAATGTCGCCGCGGGCGTGGCGGAACCGTCATGGAGTCGTCGCCGAAGAAAATAGCAATATTCGAGAAGTATATCTAATGGGCGCGACCTAAGGTCGCGTTCATGAATACATCGCTCACGCGCAAGAAGTTTCTTATTAACAGCGGCATCGCGGTGGCGGGCTTTTTCTGCGGACGCGGAGTATTGCGGGCCCAACCGGGAGCAGCCGCGTCTGTTCCGCCTCCGGGAGCGTCGCCGCCCTCCGCCGATAATGTCCCCGACTTTCCGGAACACGATCCGCAGATCGATCGGGCGCGGGTGAAGCGATTCGTCATTGCTGGTCATTTCAACTTGCCGGCAGTGGAAAAAATGCTGGCGGAAGATCCGACCTTGATCAATGGAGCGATCGATTGGGGCAACGGCGATTTCGAAACGGCATTAGGCGGCGCATCGCACATGGGCCGGCGCGATATTGCCGAATTCCTTCTTGCGCACAATGCGCGGTTGGACATTTTCGCGGCGACGATGTTAGGCAAGATCGACATTGTCAAAGCGGCGGTGACCGCTTTCCCGAATATCGTGCACGTGCCCGGGCCGCATAAGATTCCGCTGCTCGCACACGCTGAGAAAGGCGGGCCAGCTGCGCTGGCGGTGCTGGAATTTTTGCGACCTTTCGCCAGTTAACGCAAGGATTGTAAATCCATGAAAGATCAAGCGACCCTCTCGTTAGGCGAAATCGGCCAGATTTCCGTGAACGTGCACGACTTCGATCGCGCAGTTGCGTTTTACAAGGAGACGCTCGGCATAAAACACCTTTTCAGCGTGCCGGGGCGAATGGCCTTCTTCGATTGCAGCGGCATCCGGTTGATGTTGGCGATTCCGGAGCGCCCGGACCTGGACCATCCGAGCTCGATTCTTTACTTCAAAGTGACAGACATCGAGCAAGCGCACGAGACGCTCGTTTCGAGAAAAGTTCATTTCGAAACTAAACCGATGCTGGTTGCGGCGATGGCGACGCACGATCTTTGGCTGGCTGAGTTTCGAGATTCGGAAAACAACGTTCTCGCCCTGATGTGTGAAAGGTCTCGCTAAATTTCATTCACTGTCGCCTCCTTCGAATGCCGGCAGGGGTACCCACTGAGGGACTAGGCGTCTGACACAGACGCCCTACAATTTTGCATTACAAAGCGGAGATTTCGGCCAACGCTTCGCTAAATAGCGGTCGATTCCCCATACGCGGCGGGCGCGGCCGAGGAAAACGACGGCAACGTGACGTTGCATCCACTTGTTTTTTTGTGGGCGAGCCGATGCAAAGTCTAACGTCACGTCCATTATTTTTGCGGAATTTGTGATATTTGGGACGACACGGAGATCGTCCCTCCATTATTTGTATGCGCGCGGTTTGGCCTTTCGCGGGCGTTTCACGTGACGGAAGTGGCGGCGATATTGTCCCGGCGCAATTTTTAGGGCGCGTTGAAAAACGTTGCGCATGGAATTGACGTTTCCAAAGCCGCACTCGCCGGCGATCGTTTCCATGCTGTTTTGACTTTCTTCCAGCCGCCGGCGGGCGGCTTCGACGCGCAGGCGTTCAACAAATTTCGCCGGCGTCGTCTTCAGTTCTTTGGTAAAGACGCGGGCGAAATTACGCGGACTCATCGCGACCCGGTCCGCCAGCACTGGCACGGTGAGCGGTTTGTTCAAGTTATCGAGCACCCACGATTCGAGCTCGCGCAACGGTTTTCGGTCGGTGTGTTGCAGCGACAGCGCGGCGCTGAATTGCGATTGGCCACCGGGCCGCCGGAGATAGAGGACGAGATTGCGCGCGACCTGCAACGCCAATCGCGAACCATAATCTTCTTCCACCAGCGCCAATGCCAGGTCCATTCCTGCCGTGACTCCGGCGGACGTGTAAATATTTTCATCGCGAATAAAGATTGGATTCGGATCAACGTCCGCCCGCGGGGCGCGTTTGATCAGAACGTGACACCAGTTCCAATGCGTCGTCGCGCGGCGGCCGTCGAGCAAACCGGCCCGAGCAAGCAGCATCGCACCAGTGCAGACCGAACCGATTCGCCGGATTCGTCCGGCCATCTTTCGAAGCCAGCGCACGACCTCCGGATTGATCTCATCCTGCTCAATCGCATTGCCGCCGGCGATGAGGAGAGTGTCGATCTTGCTGCGCACTTCCCGAAAGGTCTTGTGCGCGGCGATGCGGACGCCGCAGTTCGTCATCAGAGATCGTTGCGACGCCGCGCTGATGACTTCGACCGAATAGATTGGAGGTGAACCGGGATTTTGCTTGCCGAACATTTCCGCGGCGCGCGCGAAGACTTGAAGCGGCCCGACAAGATCGAGGATTTCGGTTCCGGGCGCGGCCACGAACACGACGCGACGTGTCCGCGGTTCAGCCGGCTCCTTATTATTAAGTACGCGTTTCACTCTCAATCAGAGGCGCTCACTTTTTGCACAAAGGCGATGGCGATTGAGGTCAATCGCCGCTACCTCGCAGTCGTTACTCACAATGTTTTGTTATCGGGGGTTGCGAATTTATCCGGGGCGGAGTCGAAAGTTTTCTTATCGTCGTCGGAACAAAAATAGTAGGTGGTGCCTTTGTAGACCGACTTTGGAGACGTCTTAGGATCGACATCCATGCCGCAAACGGGGCAGAGTGGATGTTCGGCAGTTGAGACCGGAGCGGCGGCATAAATTTGATTTGAGTTCGCGTTCATCCAGCCTTGCCCCTGATATTCCATGTTGTAGGCAGTTTTCTGGGCAACGTCGCGCCCGTAGTAGCGCTCAACCACGCGGAGTGCGAGATCGATCCCGGAAGAAAGTCCGCCCGCGCTGGCGAGGTTGCCGTCTTCAACGAACCGGGCGCCGCGCTTGAGTTTGATATCCGGGAACTCAATCGCAAAAGAAGTAAATGCTGAATGAAATGTGGTGGCGGATTTGCCGGACAGGAGTCCGGTCTTGGCCAGAACAAATGCGCCCGTGCAAACGGACATGGTTACGTCGGTGTTTTTGGTCGATTCGCGAATCCATTTCAGCATCGCCGCGCTTGGCTCGCTTTGAGCGGGAATAACGATGACCTTCGGCACGGGCGCGTTGGCAAAGGTATAATCGGGTACGATCTTCATTCCACCGCCGGCGCGGATAGGGGAAGTTGTGTCGGACACGGTGTAAAGACGGAATGGACCGTCCTGGCGGCCGGGAATGTTGACGTCCCGGAAAACTTCCCATGGTCCGCAAAAATCGATGATCACTGCGCCCTCTGAAATGACAAAGGCAACCGGAATATCTCCTTTAATCGGAGGTTTGAGGGAATTTGCTTCGGCCGGAGCTGCATTGGCGGAGAACTGACCGACAACGAAAAACGCGATTGTGCCAACGAACCCGAACTTGATTTGTGAATTCATGACCACAATCATCGCGCTGAGGCTGTTGGCAGCAATGCCAATAATCACCATATTTCGGCCAACTGACGCCGAAGCGCCAGCGTTATCAGTGAATTGTTATTGGGCGGAATCCCCGGTGCGCGGTTCGCGCTCGCCTATCGTAACTTTTATCTAATAACCAATAACAGATAGCCTTAGCTGATCGCTTGCTGCGCGAACTGCCAGATCGCGATGAGCGAGAGCAGGCTCAAGAGTGGATAAAGCGCCACCTCAAGCAGGTTGCGGCTCTTTTCTTCCGAACGAATCAGAAGCGCGTAAATGGATTCGTGTTGGTTCTCTGATTGATCTGGCGTGTTTAGTTGTGCATTCATGCGACTACGTTCCCGCGGTAGGGGAGTAGCCGCGATGACAATGGTCATCAAATTTCTGCCACCGCGGCACGCCCGCCGTGGCGGATAAACTTCACGACGAGCGTGAAATTATTTCGGCGCGAGGGAAGCCACGATTTTTTCGAAACGCGGATCGCCGCGCAGCGGGTCCCAATAGGGCGAGAGTTTTAATTCCCCGTAGGTTTGAAGGCCTAAACCGGAAAGGCGCGTCGCCTTTTCCAGGTATTCGCAGGCTAGTTCTTTCTCGCCCACCCAAGCGGCGATGACGGCAAAATATTCAATCATGTGCGGGCCGTTGATCGAGTCTTTCTCCATCGGCAGAAGTTCCATCGCACGCCTGCCTTCACGTAACGCTTGGTCTTTTCGACCGAGGCCGGCATCGATCACAGCGAGCACGCAAAGTGCCGGACCATGATCCGGCTGAGCTTCTATAGCCTTCTCCTGCTGTGCACGCGTGTGGATAAAAGCAGCGCGCGCTTTGGCCTCATCGTTCGTCATTCGCGCAATCAAGCCTTCGCCGAACTTTCGTGGAAACTGCACCGCATCGGTTCCAAAGGTGCTTTCGCCAAGGGCGGCCAAAGCGCGCTCGGCCGCGGCAGCATCGCGCTCCGCCAGCGCGCAGATGAACCAGGAATCGGCCACTTCCTGAATCGCGGCGGGGTTTTGCTGGCGGATGCGGTCAATCGCCTCGTGCAACGGGCGCGTGTCAGCTTTCCAATCCAATTCGAGTAGTCCTTTTATCGCCTGTGAGTTGACGTCGTTGGGATTAATTGCCAGGGCGCGATCAAGGACAGCGGCCATCTCGGGGTAACGCCGCAACGTCCAATAGCTGAGGGCAATCTGCTGCAGGGTGAAGAAATTGCGTGGATCGAGCTCGAGCGCGTGCTCCAGATGTCGCAATCCTTCTTCCTGTTTGCCCCGTCTGCGCAAAATATAGCCGGTCAGTTCCACTACGTGCGGAGCGTTGGGCAAGCTGCGACGAGCGGTTTCCAATTCGGCCAAAGCGCCGTCGTAGTCCCGGTAACCGTTATAGAGTAAATCCGCCCGGGCGAGGTGCGTTTCTCCGGAGTCCGGCCGCAGACGGAAGGCTGCCTGCACAGCCGCTTCCGCAAGCGCGAGTCGCGCGGGAGTGTGCTCGTTGGGGGCCGCAACGTAAAGCTGGCCATGCGCGGAAGCGAGCTGGCAGTAAGCAGCAAAAAACGATGGGTCCTGCGCGACCGCCTGATTGAGGAGCTCAACCGCCTTGAGCATATTCTGCATCGCCTGCGCGCTGAACGCGGTGTTGAGGAGAAGCGTGCGGCCTCGGCTGTAAAGATCGAAAGCAGTAACGTCGGAAGTTGGCGGCCGTTCGATTGCCGTTTTCTCGCTGGGCGAAAGTTTCGCCTGAAGCTGATCGGCGATAGCCTTGGCGATCTCGCTTTGAATGGCGAACACATCGGCGAGATCGCGATCGTAAGTTTGCGCCCACAAGTGCGCGTCGGTGCGAGCATCAATCAACTGCGCGTTGACTCGAACGCGATTAGCCGCGCGTTGGACGCTGCCCTCGAGCAAATGGGCGACGCCGAGCTGCTGCCCGATCTCGCGAAGATTACGTTGCGCGCCGCTCTTATATTGCATCACGCTGGTGCGGCTGATCACTTTGAGATCAGCAATCTTTGCCAGGTCGGTCAGGATTTCGTCTTGCACGCCATCGGTGAAGAAAGCGTTCTGCTTCTCATCGCTTAAATTTTCAAACGGCAACACTGCGATCGATTTCGCCGGAATCGAACCTGTAGCCGCCTCGCTCAGTCGAGGCGCCTGCGCGTTTTTAGAGCGCAAAAGCTGGTAGGCGAACAAACCGGCTGCGATCACTGCGAGAGCAACCGTGATCCAAATCAATTTGTGCCCAGTGTGGTGCGCGATCGATTGCTCGGGCGAAACATCGTCCGCGCGCTTGATTCCTTCCGGCGTGATCTCGTAAGCCCAGCTAAAAATTAATGCGACTGGAAACCCGAGGAGAATCGCGCTGACAAACACCTTCATTACCCAGGCCGGCGCTTCAGAGGTGGGAAAAAGAATCGACGCCGCCTGGATGAGCAGCCAGGCCACGATCGCATAAGCGACGGCAACCTTGTAAACGTTGCGCCGCTTCAGCTCGGCGAAAAAATTACCCGAATTCGTCCCGTCCGACATTTGCCGTGCTACTTTGCCTGCAAACCTGCGAGATGTCGATTGGCAG
>WNFJ01038786.1_pt3 | contig 28429 bp, 29 predicted proteins | sample 5400461 | NCBI WGS metagenome assembly WNFJ01 (sample SAMN13153349, study PRJNA577476) | soil metagenome | isolation source: 115 cm saprolite on Douglas fir-dominated hillslope | place: USA:California | collected 2013-09-17
GGCGCCCGCCGCTCCCGCATCGCCGGGAATCTACTCGGTAGATGGCAGCGGTTACGGCCAGGGCTACATACTTAATAGCGATGGCACCCCGAATTCACCCAGCAATCCGGCGGCGCCAGGTTCCGCCATCACCATCTTCGCCACAGGTGCGGGCTCCGTCAGTCTGGTGGGGGCGTTCGCCGTCGCAACGCTGCAACCTTCCGTGTTTGTCGATGGCTTCTACGCAAATGGGATTGCCGCCACTGCGACACCGGTCGAAGGCCTGCCGGGCACCGTCTACCAGCTCGGCGTATATGTGCCGGACCCGGCGAAACTAGCCGCCAGCAACCCGAATTTTGCGAATTTCAAACTGCCGCCGCAGGTGGGCGTGAAACTGGTCTTCGGCGACGTCAACCCGTTCAACCCCGACAATTCGGCGATAATCAGCCAAGCTGGGTTGGTGCTGAATGTGAAGCAGTAGCGACGCTTGGATGCTTGAGCCGTTAAGCGCCTTGACTGTCGAGTTGCTCGCCTGGATCGCGAGGCGTCCCAGGACTTATCAAGACGCCATGGACGCCTGGCGAAGCACTTGTCCGCGGCATTCCGTCTGGGAAGATGCGTTGATCGGCGGGCTGATCGAAGTGTTGGATCACGGCGACTCGATGGTTGTCCTTACCGCGCTCGGCAGAACGGTGTTGGACGCGACACCTTTCACTTATAGCGGCGCCCGTGTTTGATCACCAGATCCACGCGCTGGAGTAGGTCGATGTAGCGCAGCACATCTCCACGCACTGCGATTATGTCGGCGTACTTGCCTTCAGTAACCGTACCCGAATCTTTGTCGGCTTTCATTGCCACCGCCGGCCAGTACGTTGCGGCGCGGATGGTCTCCATCGGATCGACTCCGAGTTTGTGGACCCACGTGTCCAACTCATTCCAGGTGGACTGGCTGTGAAACTTCATGGGAATCCCGCTGTCGGTGCCGATCAACATCACCACGCCGGATTCGCGAAGCTGCTGGAATTTGCGCGCCAACGTGGGCCGGCGCAGCGGCGTGATCTGGAAGTACGACAGGCGGTCGGGATGCGCCAGCGATTGGCGGATGTCGGCGATGATCGACTGCGGAAGCCCCTCGTGCCAGGCCGGATCGTCCAGGTGGTCGGGATGGTCGCGGACGTATTCGTAATTGAACAGGCCTTCGATGGTCGGCGTCCAGTAAAACGGGCCCGCGTTCATGCGCGCAGTGCGTGCGCGGATAGCGGCGATGATGTCGGGCGGATATTCGGGCGCCATGGCGAGACCGGTGTGCTCGAAGTCGTCCACGCCGGCTTCCAATCCGCGGCGGATCTCGTCGGGCCGGTGGGCGTGAGCGACCACCGGCAGCCTGTGTTTGTGCGCTTCCTCGACCACGGCGTTCACTTCGGCGGGCGTCATTTCGTCCTGATCGATGAGCTTGATGCAGTTGACTCCGGCGGCGGCCAGTTTGCTCACCTTCGTGCGCGCGTCGTCGACGCCGCTGACGCCCCAGCGGAAGTAGTCGGTGCCCGGATAGGGTTTGTGCTGGATGAACGGTCCGGAGACGTACAGCGTCGGGCCCGGAAGCTTGCCGGAATTGATGGCGTTGCGGACGTTGATGCTGGCTTCGAGCGGGCCGCCGAGGTCGCGGGCGCTGGTGACGCCGGCCAGCAGCAGTTGCTTCGCGGACGCCGGCATAATCACCGACTCCATCATCAGCGGGTAAGTTTTGTCCCAGTGCTCGTAGTCGGCATGGCCGTTGATCATGAGGTGCACGTGCACGTCCCACAGTCCGGGGAGGACGGTCATGCCGGCAGTTGATATCGTTTCGGCGCCGGCGGGAATGGGGATGCTGCCGGCCCGTCCGATCTTTGCGATGCGTTCGCCTTCGATCAGGATGACGCTGTTGCGGATGGGAGCGCCGCCGTAGCCGTCGATCAGCGTGCCGCCTACGAGGGCTTTGACACCCGTGGGTTGGGCCAAGGCGGGGAGGGTTACGCAGAAGAGAAGGAGGTGGCAAGCTTTCATAGTTCTGTCATTATCCTGCATTTCCTTTTCGAGTATTTGCCGAGGAAAACATTTGTTCTCAATGGCTCCGAAAGAGGCAGGTCAGGAGGAAGGCGCCACGGAACTACCGACGCGATCGACCAGCGCCTGAAAGGCTGGATCCCCGCGCAACACCTCGAACGCGGGGTCGATTGCGATTGTCAGCACCACGACCTCGCGTTTCTCGACCGCCCGCCGCAAATACTCCAGAGCCTTCGCGTTTTCGCCGAGCAGCGCGCAGGTGCGCGCCACCGAATGGGCCGGCACGCCCCCTCCGGCGAAGAGCCGCTCCTGGGATCGCAGCATGCGCCTCAACATTCCCCGCCGGCCGGCCGCCGCGAAACCCTTTGCGGCCTCATCCGCGACCTCCGCGCCCGGGCCATCGTGGGACAGCATCGCCAGCCGGCTCGACTCGGCAAGGTAGTTCGAATCCTCATTCCCGAGCAGGTATATGACAGCCAGATACAGGTGCGTGGATACGAAGGACGGCTCCGAAGCGGCAATCTGCTTCAACAACGCCACAGCATCGTCTTTCCGTCCGGCCCACCACAAAATCAGGCCCTTGTCGGCCAGGATCGAGATCGAGGCCGGGTCCAACTGCTGCGCCCGCTCGATTTCGAGGAGTGCGTCCTGGAACCGCCCCATGGTCATCAATGTGGTTGCAAACCAGTGATGCGCCGTTACGTTCTTGGGGTCGAGCTCCAATGCCCGCTTGAATTCACGCTCGGCGGTGTGGCGATCCCACGCGCCATAGAACGACGCGAACGCGAGCGAGCAATGCGCGCCGGCTAGGCTGTCGTCCAGCTCAACCGCCCGCCGGGAAGCGGCGATGGCGCGCGTGAACGCTTCCTGGTAGGGCATCGTACTGTATTCGCTGAGCAGGTTGTAAACATCGGCCAGGCCCGCGTATGCCTGTGCATAGCTGGGATCTTTCACGATAGCCTGCGTGAAGCTGTCCACCGCTTTGTTCAGATCCTCCGGCGTCCGCCTGTTCCAGTAGTACCGGCCGCTGAGATACAACTGTTCGCCTTCGCGGCTCGGCACGTGAGGCACCCGCCTGGCAGGCGTTCGAAGCTCGTTCCAGGCGAGTAAGGCCGCGATGCCGACCAGTCCGGCGGCGAGTGGAACGATCCAGCGGATCTTAGATCTTGTGCCCAGAGGGCTCGACAGCGCGGATTCAGGCTCAGAGGCAGGTTCGGCGTCGGCCTTGGCCGCTTCCACCGCTCCCGGAGCTCCGGACCATCGCGACAGCTCCTCGGGGTAGGCGAAGACCGGCGACCTGGCAACGCCCGGCAGACGGTGGATCGGCATGCCTCGTTCCTTCTCCCACCGCTTAACGGTCCGCTCGTCCCGTCCGAAGAAGGCCGCGATTTCTTTCCACGAATCGAGGCGCCGGACCTCGGTTCTGGTGTCCTTAAGCTCCATCACTCAAAAATGTCCCGTGATGTCCCGTCATGCCTCTTGATCGCAACCCGTAGGGATTGCAGAATCCAGTATACGTCAACATTTGAACCCGGGCGACGGGACTCTAGGGTTCTTGATTCGTAGCCACACATGGAGAAGAAAATGAAATGTTCCCGACACGCCCGCCATTTCGGCGAGACTAAGCCTCATTCGGCAAGGAGGGATCAGGATGCTTTGCAAAACGATGTTCGGGGCGCTGCTGCTCTCGAGCGCCGCCAGCGCACAAACCACCTATCTGGATGCGCTATTCAGAGTAGAGGCGCCAGCCGGATGGCAAGCGGCCAAGCTGGACAATCAACCCGATGGCGTCAGCATTACAAAAGGCAAGCTGTACGTCAATGCGGGGGTGGGGCCCGGTAACGCCGCTGGCCAATCCGCCAAGGACATTTTAGCGGGTTACGAAAAGGGCCTCGGTCCGCAGTGTCAGGGCTTTCGGGCGCTCCAGCGCGCGGAAACGACACTAGCCGGCGCTCCAGGCAGCTATCTCCAGTTCGCCTGCAACGACCCGCGCGCGGGCAGCATGACATTGTCGGTCACCATCGCCACGTCGAAAGGCGACGTCCTATTCTTTAACACCGGGGGCCCGGCGGCGGAGTACGCCGCTGCCAAGACCGCATTCGACGCCATGGCGAAGAGTTTCCGCCTGAACGCCGGCAACTCCACTCCCGCCACCGCCGCCCCCACCGCCCCGGGGAAAAGCGCTGGCAATCCACAACAACTGGCGGCACTCCAAAAGGCCTGCGCAGCCGGTGTGTTCACCCCGGAAGAGTGCGCGGCGAAACGCAAGATGCTGGCGGGCGGTGGCAACCCCGCCAATGACTATGTCGACTATGCATCCGCCGCACCGCAAGCCCCAGCGCAAACCGGCGGTAGCTCCCAGGTCTACCGGGATCCGCGCGGGCGTTTCTCGGTGTCTGTTCCGCCGGGCTGGACCGCCGCTCCCCAGGGCCAAGGCGGCGACGACGGAGTCCAGATCTCGCAGGGCTCGAGTTGGGCCATCCTCTCTCCATTCAGCGGCGCGAAACAACCAGGGGACGTGGTCAATTCTCTGTACGGCCAGTTCCAACAACAGTACAAAAACCTGAAGATGGTCGACCACCAACCATTCCAACTCGGCGCGCACGATGCCGCTTACGCCATGTTCACCGGGGTCAACCCTAAGGGCGTGGAGGTGAGCTTTGTCATCTCCGGTATTCACGCATCCGGCGCCAACTACCTGGCCATGATCTCGAACACCCCGGTGGCGGAAGCGGAGAAGGTCAGCCAGCTGTTCCGTGACATGTCGCTGAGTATCCGGTTTGCCGGGGAGTAAGCCATGAGTAAGGAGATAGCGATGAAAATCAAGATTTCGATCGCAATGGTGGCGGCGGTGGCAACGATCGCTGGAAGCAGCGTGGCGATTGGGCAGGCTCCTTCGAAGGCGGCGCTCGACGACGCCCTGAAGAACGGACTCCTGACACAGGAGGAGTACAACGCCAGGGTGCGTCAGCACCAGGCCGGCGCGGCGCCGATCGTCGATCCCTCCCGGATCGCCTGGAGGACGGTGAGTGTCCCGGATCCCGTTCTGAATATCGTGGCATTTACAGGGTCCATTCCGGCGGACTGGAGGTTTGAGGGCGCGGTATTGCGCGGGGGCTGCTTTGATGCTCCCTCCCTTGTGTTCCGCGCCTACAGCCCCGACGGACTGACCGGCGTTCAGAGCATGCCTACCATGAACTGGGACTATACGTTGGATCGACAAGCGGCGGATTACCTGGCCAAATTCGGCACGCCCTGCCCTTTCGTCAGACCGCCGGGATCCGAATCCGACATGGTCAGCATTCTTCGCATGTGGGCACCGCAAATGCGCCCCAACCCGCAGTTCGGGCCGGTCACGCCGGCCGCACCCGCCAGGGCTGCGGCACTTGAGGCGGCGATCAACAAAGGGAATCAGTCCAATTTCGGTATGGCAGAGATGGCGTCGCGCTATTCCGGCGGAATTCGGAATATCCACATCAGCTACGACTATTCCCCCGGGCATCCCGTGGACGAGGTGCTCATAACGCAGATGGTAGTGGGCGATCATATGGTTCCGACTTACACCATCGGCCCAGGTGGCGTCATGCAGCCAAGATCACCGCGTGTCCAACACACCACGATCGATATCCGGGCCGAGCGAGCGCCGCAAGGAAGGCTGGAGGCCTCCCAAAACCTGCTGCAGCGGATCAGCTTCGTGAAGGATAGGAACTATGCAATGGTCGAGCAATACCTCAAGCAGCTATTTGATCTCCGGGTGCAGCAGCTCGCCGCTCAGGCATATCAACAGCGCCTGGCTATCATTAACGCCGGCCAGGCGGCTATAGACGCCACCAACCAATGGGGCCGCGAGCGCATGGCCTCCATGCAGAGGCAGGCCGACGAATTCCATAACGTCCAGCTCCAATCGCGCGAGCGCAACATGCAGCAGTTCTATTCGGATATGAACACCCAGCGCAACCGGGCCCAGGATATGATCGACTACGCCGGCGGTAATCAGTACTACGTGAATCCCAACACCGGGGCGACCATCACCCTCGCCAATGTGCCAGGTTATGGCGGATATGCGGTACAGAACAGTTGGGGGAACTGGACCGCGCTCCAGCCGATATTGCATTGACCGGCGAGGCGGGATCGATATGAACATCCTGTTGTTGCTTTTGGTTCTACCCGTGGGATACGGCGCGTGGCGGGCCTGGCGGCGGAGCCCTGTCGCCACCATCAAAACCAATCTCAAGGTGACGGCTGCGGTCGTACTGTGGGTGGGCGGCATGGTCGGCGGACTGAACCTCATCTTTCTCTTGTGGCCGGGCGATAGCTCCAACTCCGGCCTGCCCATGGTGCTTACGATAATGGTCCCGCTCGTGGGCTGCGTGGGCCTCATCTATTCCGTCCTGCGGATGACCGACCGCTACTTTGTGAAGGCGCCCAAGGGCGCGGTCCGCGTCAGTGTGCATCGCCGTAAACTCTATTCCAAGTGGAAGCCCGTGGCCATCGTGTTGGCGTTCATCACCTGTCCCGCGCTGTTTCCGGCCGGCTATATTTGGATGGACGCTGCGATCTTTGACGCCATATTCCTGCTGATTGCGGCCATGTTCCTGATCGGGCTCTACATCAAAGCCAACCGCCTGGATCGCGGGATGTCGGCGCTGATGGCCAATTCCTGGGTCCACTGGCGATACACCGAGGAGCAATGGAAGGACTGGGCCGGCACCCTGCCCACGCCACTAGGCGGCGCCGCGGAGGCTTTCTTCGGCCCCGACGGGTTCCTTTGCGGTGACGAATACCTGCCATGGATACTCTCGGGCAGCTACCTAGTGAATGCGGCAGTCAGCTCCGACCCGCCCGCGCGTCTGCTGCTGAGTTTCGACACCTACGTTCCGAGCACGTACAACTCCAGCACGGTGAGGGTGGAAAAATGTGTGCCTCTTCCCGCCGGCGCCGATCACGATCTGGAGATGCTGCAGGAGCAGCTCCAGCGGCAGTGCCCCAAGGCCGCCATCCACGTGAAAGAGGCGATTCATGGATAATCCGATTTCGCTGAATCTCACATCGGCCAGCGAGCCCCTGGCAATCGCACCCGATTATGAGCTGTACGACTATCGCGCGGTGGGGCTGGCGTCATTCCTCGGCATGCCGTTGGGCGGGTCCATCCTGCTGGCGCTGAACTACCGCCGGCTCGGCGATACGGGAATGGCGGCAACCGTGCTCGCTGGGGGCCTGATCGTGACGCTCCTGATCGAGTGGCTGGTATTCGCCATCCCTGGAGGTGGAGGCCGCGTCCTGCCGATCCTCGGGTTTGTAGGGACGATGTACGCCGCCAAAGGAATACAAGGCGACGACATCCAGGAGCACGTGTGGAAGGGCGGCAGCCTCGGCTCCAGAAAGACGGCGGCGGGCATCGGACTGGGCGTGCTAGCGGTAATTCTGCTGGTCGCCTTGGTTTTTTTATGACCGGTTGCCCATGGTAGATACGCCACTGAACATTTTCTTTTTCGTGGTTAAGGTGCTCATCGGTTTGAGCATGGTTATCGCCAGCATTGTCGGACTGGTCATCAGCTTGAAGCTGCAAAAACTCGACCCCAGCCGGGTGGCGATCCGGCAAATGCGGTCGATGACGACACCCACGGAGTTCAAGCAACTGTCTGGAGGCGAATGTTGGGCGCACTGGGTATACAGCGCCGAAGACTGGGCCGCGTGGGCCAAGATGGGGCTGGAGGACGAAGAGAAGAGAGCCAAATCCCCTTGGCTATGGTTGATCCTGCCATGCTGCACAGGCCTGTTTGGACTCGTGATGGGACTCGCATTTGGAGAAGTGTGGGTTGGAGCAGTGTGGGTCGTGGGCCCGATCGCGTTCGCGCTCGGGCTGCCCCTGGCATGGTTGATTCGAGCCTGGCCGCGCATAAAATACCGCAGGATACTGCGCTGCCCGCCTGAGGTGTACTTGGGGTCGAGCGGCATGTACTTCCAAGGGAAGTTTTACCCATGGCTCGCGGAATTCTGGGCGCTGAAAGATGTGGTCCTGGTGGAAGGACCGCTCCGGGGATTGCGCGTGATCATGGAGCGTAGTAGCTACTCACGGGCTGGGACCAACAGAGGCACCATTGTGATATTCCTTCCCGTACCCGCGGGATGCGAGGAGCAAGGTGTTGCGGTGAGTGAGCAGTTGAAGGCCAGGGTGAGATAAAACCGTGTGATCCAGCTTGGAGGCGGCAGAACTGTTTGACAACGTCTTTCAGGCCTCAATGGGTCGGATGACATGGACCCCTACCTCAACATCAACAACTCCGGCTGACATGATGACCTTGAGCCGGGCAGAAAATCAGAGAGCAGCCTGGATGCCGCCCATTGAGGCATCGTGCGGCCTTGCTTGCGTGCCAGCACGCCGAGAGGGCAAAGATCAACCTTCTTGTGTTGCAACTAATTGTTTAGCGTTACGTTTTTATCGGCTGTGCCCCCGCTGACTCCGTTCTAAGCACTATGGCCCTGATGGCCTCAGATCACCTCCTGATTCCAGCGCGCCCCGATAGGTTTTCGATTTTAGGCTTCGGGAACCTACGCGAAACGATAGAAATATTCCGCGCTAACTTGGAGATCATCCGTGGGCGGGCGCCTACAGCGGCACCAGAATTTGGACCACGCAAGAAGCAAATCGCGGATTATGCCTCGGTCCCGTGAATTTCCGATCTTTGCGATGCGTTCGCCTTCGATCAGGACTACGCTGTTGCGGATGGGAGCGCCGCCGTAGCCGTCGATGAGGGTGCCGCCGACGAGGGCTTTGACGCCCGTGGATTGGGCCAGCGTGGGGAGGGTTACGCAGAAGAGAAGGAGGTGGCGAGTTTGCATGATTCTGTTATTATGCCTACTTCGTGTCCAGCGATAGAGTGCGTGCGATGTTGGAGAAGATCCTCGCGAGCGGTTATTTTGGGGAGGATGGGCCGCTTCTCCGGTCGGTGGTTGAGAGTGGCAACCCGGCAACGCTGGACGAAGCGACGCTGAGCCGGCTCCGAACGCGGTTAGCGGAATACTATGCAGGACCCGGCAAGGATCACGCGGTGGTCATCCAGATCCCGGAGGGTCCAAGCGCACCGATGCTTCGCGGCTATCAGCCGAGCCCGGGCCGCAAGTTGATCATGTTCGGACTATGCCTGATCGGCCTGATCGCGGTGTGGATCTGGTTTTTCTTCGCCAATCGGTAACAGCATTCGCGTTCATTCGCGTTCATTCGCGGCCGATTTCTTCAGCCCGCCCATCACGTCCGACACCAGTTGCTTGGCGTCGGTTAAACATTTCGAGATCATCTGGATGTCCATGGCGGGCTTGCCGGGCTGGCGAGCGCTTTGACAATAAACGCCGTGTTGACCCACCAGGACCAGGGCGTCGGTGAGCAGGTCCATGGTGACGGACAGGCGTCCCCGCTCGGTACCTAGCATGAACTCTTGCTTCTCTAATTCTTCTCGGCGATCATCGTACACGGACATACTGGATTCATTGTAGGAGGTCGGCGGGCGTTAAAGTCCGGGCCTCGGAATGCCGATGGTACTTGCAAGGAGAAGTACTACATGTCTGCAATCCGCCAGATCGTAGTTTCAGCGATGGTTTTCGCGATGATTCCGCCGGCTGTGCTTCGCGGCGCGTCGCATACGGTCGAGTATGTTGGGGGGACGGTGAAGTCGATTCCGGTGTATTCCGCCGGCTCACTCAATCTCGATGATGCCAAGGAACTGAGTTTCAGCTACGGCCAGTCGGTTTACAAGTTGCCGTACGAACAGATCACGGGCACTCAGGTCAACAAGAGCGAGGGTGGTGGACACCACCTTTTCGGCAAGATTCCGGTGCCGTCGATGCCCGGCAGGAAGAAGGAGACGCTGAGCATCAGTTATAAGGACCCGGCCGGACCGAGCGGTACGCTGAATTTCGAACTTTCAGCGCACCAGGCGGCTGACGCCCGCGATGCGATTGCCGGGAAGAAGGCGGCTCCGAAGACCGCCGTGACCAGCCAGCCAGACGAATGGTGGGGAGACAGGTATTGGAAGACCAATCGGAATAAGGTTACGTGGGAGGGCACGGCCCAAACCGCGCAGCCGGCTCCGCCATCTCCGGGCGGGACGAAGTAAAAGAATAAAAGAAGACCGATCGCTGCGGCACGGGCTCCTCGCCCGTGCCTTGCCTTTTTTTGCGATACCCCGCCGCCTACCGCCTACCGCCCACCCCACTTCCCACCTCCCACCTCCCACCACCCCAATGCTAGTCTGTTATTGCGTGGGCGGAGGCAACCATGGCACCTACACTGGCGAGCCGGTCACTCGTTGAGCAACTGGATTCTGCGCGGGCGCGCACTGATGGGCTGTTCGACCTAATAAAGCCGGGCACACTCTATTCCAGACCGATTCCGGAACGGCATCGACTGGTCTTCTATCTAGGCCATCTGGAGGCCTTCGATTGGAACCTGATCAGCCGAAAGACGCTCGATATCCCCTCGTTCCAGCGTGAATTCGACGACCTCTTCGAATTTGGCATCGATCCACCGGTAGGAAAGGCGGCGGAAGATCAGCCGTCGGACTGGCCGGGCGAACGCGAGATTCGGGCGTACAACCGGCGAGTGCGGGAGATCATCGACGAGGTCGTGGACGGTGCGCCGGACCAAATTGTGCAGGTCGCGCTGGAGCATCGTTACATGCATGCCGAGACGATCGCTTACCTGCTGCACAGCCTGCCTTACGAACAGAAGATCGCAAACGGCCCTGGTCCGGCGCACGCGGCGCAACCTTTTCGGCCACGAATGATCGAAATCCCGGCGGGCACGGCGACGCTGGGGCAAAAGGACGGCGAGTTCGGCTGGGACAACGAGTTCACCGAGCATCAAGTGCACGTGCCTGCGTTTGCCATCGACAAATACAAAGTGACGAACGGCGAGTACGTGGAATTCGTACGAACCGGGGCGGCGGCACCGCACTTCTGGACTCGGCGTGGCGACGAATGGTTCTATCGCGGCATGTTCGCCGAGATTCCGCTGCCGCTGAATGCTCCGGTTTATGCGACGCACGAGGAAGCTTGCGCCTACGCGCGGTGGGCCGGAAAAGAACTGCTCACGGAAGCGCAGTTCCACCGGGCTGCGTTCGGGAGTCCGTCAGGCGACGAACGGGACATCGGGGCAGCGCACGGCAATGTCGACTTCGCTCACTGGGACCCGGTGGATGTTGACGCCACGCCTGCGGGAGACAGCGCCTATGGAATGTCACAGCTTGTGGGCAACGGCTGGGAGTGGACGTCGACGCTGTTCGGCCCATTCGCGGGATTCGAACCGTTCCCATTCTATCCGGGCTACTCTCAGAACTTCTTCGGCGAGGGACACTACGTCCTGAAGGGCGCGTCGCCGCAGACTGCTGCTTGTTTCCTGCGGCGATCGTTCCGGAATTGGTTCCGCCCCAACTATCCATATGTTTATGCCGGCTTCCGTCTCGTCGAAAACTAACGTCGCGCCCGAACATCCTGCCTGGGAGTTCGCCTGCGACGTGTGCGCCGGATTAGGCCGGGCGCAGAAAGAGCTGCACTCGAAGTATTTCTATGACGAGCTGGGTTCCTCGCTGTTTGAAGCAATCACGCATTTGCCGGAGTACGGGCTCACGCGCGCGGATGAGCGGCTGCTGCGGTCGCACGCAGCGGATATCGCGGGCTTGGTCCGCACGCCTTTGTCCGTAATCGAGTTGGGCAGCGGCAATGGAAGGAAGACGTGGTATGTCCTCAGCGCGCTGGGGAATTCGGAGCGAGCGCTGCGCTATTTTCCGATCGATGTCTCAGTGAACGCTCTGGTTCGCTGCCAACGCGATCTGGCGGATGTCGCGCAGGTGTATCCGCTACGGCAGCCGTATCTGGATGGGCTGGCGAGCGCGGTAGGGCAACGCGATTCGGGCGAAAGCCTGTTGGTCCTGTTTCTGGGCAGCAACATTGGCAATTTCGAGCGGGCCAGCGCGATGGAATTTCTGCGCGATCTGCGCCATTCTTTGCAACCGGGCGATGCGCTGCTGATCGGAGCGGATCTGGTAAAGGAGCGCGAGCGCATGCTGGCCGCCTACGACGATCCGGCGGGAGTAACGGCAGCGTTCAACTTGAATTTGCTCGCGCGCATCAATCGCGAGCTGGGCGGGAATTTCGAGCTGCGGAACTTCCAGCATGAAGCGCGCTGGAACGACCGGGAGCGGCGCATCGAGATGCACCTGCGATCGCGAGTCGACCAGACGGTTCTCATCCGGGATGCCGGTTTGACGGTGCAGTTTCGCGCGGACGAGACCATTTGGACCGAGTCGTCACACAAGTTTTATCTTGCCGAAATGCTCGAGATGGCCGCGCAGACCGGATTCCGCGTCGAAGCGCAGTGGGTGGACCAAGAGTGGCCTTTCGTCGAGAGCCTGTGGGCGGCACAGTGACCGCGGCGGCGGTGGAATTCCGCCGGGTGTCGTTTCGCATCGGCGACAAAGTCATCCTCGACGACTTGAGCTTCGCCATTCAGGCCGGCGAAACGCTGGTGCTGCTCGGACGGAGCGGCTCCGGAAAGACGACGGCGCTGAAGATGGTCAACGGCCTCCTGTTCCCCAGTTCCGGCGAAGTGCTCGTGGACGGACGGCCGACTACTGCGTGGGACCTGATCGCACTACGGCGAAGTATCGGCTACGTGATCCAGGAGGTTGGTCTTTTTCCGCACTTCACGATCGGCGAGAATGTCGGACTGGTGCCGCGCTTGCAGGGTTGGCCGCCGGAGCGAATCGCAGCGCGCACTAAGGAACTGCTGGATCACATCGGCCTCGACGCTGCGGATTTTGTGCACCGGCGTCCGCGGCAGCTTTCGGGCGGGCAACGCCAGCGGGTTGGTGTGGCGCGCGCGCTGGCGGCGGATCCGATGCTGCTGCTTTTCGATGAACCGTTTGGTGCGCTCGATCCCGTGACTCGCCGGGAGCTGCAGAACCAGTTCCTGGCGTTGCGCAATACCATTCATAAGACATCCATGTTTGTGACGCACGATGTGCGCGAGGCGCTGCGGCTGGGTAGTCGCATCGCTTTGTTGGATCGTGGGAGACTGGAGGTTCTGGCGGCGCCTGAGGAGTTCTTGAAGTCGCGCGGGGCGGAGACGCGTGCGTTTCTGGAGTGTTTGGATATTGGGCCGCGGATGAACGCGGATGAACGCGGATAAGCTGCATGAGGCCTGGACTAATACAAGACATCGTTCAATTGACATCGGAGCACTTTGTGCTGGTGCTGATCTCAATGGCGATTGCGCTTGCCATCGGGATTCCGGTGGGGATTCTGCTCACGCGGCGGGCCGGATTCCGCGGATGGGTGTTGGGGTTCGCCAACGTGATGCAGACCGTCCCGAGTTTAGCGCTTTTCGGGTTTCTGATTCCGATTCCGCTGATTGGAGGCATCGGCAAGCGGACAGCTATCGTGGCTTTGGTTTTGTACGCGCTGTTGCCAATCCTGCGCAACACATTGGTTGGTATTCTCGGCGTGGATCCCGCCGTGCGTGAGTCTGCCATCGCGATGGGAATGACCGGGCGTCAGTTGCTGTGGCAGGTGGAACTGCCGCTGGCGGCGCGGACTATTCTGGCCGGTGTTCGCGTGGCCACAGTCACGACGGTTGGTACGGCGACAATCGCCGCCGCCATCGGTGGCGGAGGATTGGGTGTTTTCATCTTTCGCGGCATCGCGTCGGTGGATACCACTCAGATACTGGCCGGCGCGGTTCCCGCCGCGATCCTGGCGCTTATTTCGGATGGAGGATTGGGTTGGATCGAAAAGCGTTTTGCTGCTGTCTGAGCGCGATTCTGGCACTGGCGGGCTGCTCCAGGCACCACATCGTGGTCGGCTCGAAGAATTTCACCGAACAGGTGATTCTCGGCGAGATCATCGCGCAGCATCTGGAGAATCGCCTGCATCAACGGGTCGATCGCAAACTGAATTTGGGCGGAACGTTGCTGGCCCATCAGGCGCTGCTTTCGAAAGACATCGACGTATATCCGGAATACACCGGCACTGCATTCACGAATGTTCTGAAGCGCAGCGGCGTCACCGATCCGGTAGTTGTTCTGGACCTCGTGCGTACCGAATATGCTTCCGGCATGGGTGCTGAGTGGCTGGATCCGCTGGGCTTCGTCAATTCCTTCGCGATGACGGTTCGCGGAGAGGATGCGCGGGCGCGCCATCTGGAAAAGTTGAGCGATGCCGCCGCCGATCCCCAAGGATTCACGCTCGGCGCGGGCTACGAATTCCTGACGCGGCCCGACGGCTTCGGAGCGGTGAATGCCGTTTATCAGATCAAGTGGAACGCGTCGCCCAAGAGCATGGACCTTGGCCTGCTGTACACCGCGCTAAAGCAGAAGCAAGTGAGCATGGTCGCGGGAAGCACCACCGACGGCGTGCTCAGCAAGCTCGACGTGAAAGTACTGGAGGACGATAAGCTGGCGTTCCCGCCGTATCAGGCATGCATCGTGGTTCGTTCGGATGCGTTAAGCGCGAATCCCGAACTTCGCAGGGTGCTCTCCGAGTTGTCGGGGAAGTTCACGAACAAAAGCATGCAGAGCATGAATTATGCGGTGGATGGCGAGCACAAACAGGTAAGCGCCGTAGCGAGGGAGTTTCTGCAAAAGGCAGGACTGTAGTTTGGGCCGCGAATGAACGCGAATGAACGCAAATGGATTCGCGTTTATTTGCGTTCATTCGCGGCCGATAAAGGGTTGGCGGCTTTCTTTGGTGCTCGCGAGATCGCCCGGACCAACTTCCGGTACGGCGTCTGGTCCAGTCCCCGGAAGCCGATCCATTCGCCATCGCTCCAGGTGGAGTAGTGCCAGCGTGCGAGTAGCGCAAGGTGCTCCTGTTTTTCGGCTAGCGGCGGCGCGACCGCCTCGAGCGATGCCACCAGCTCGCGGAGCCGTTGATCGAGCGAGATGTGCGACGTCAGCGGGAATTGCAGCGGCGATTGCCAGGCGCCTTGGCAGACAAACCACAGCAGGACATTCTCCGGCGCAGTGCTGGGCGCAACGGCGACGCCGTACATGCGATCGATATCTCCGACGAGATCGTCACGCAGCCCTAGCACTTCCTGGATGCGCTCCAGCCGCTTGTGCTGGCGCGCCGCCTCTTCGTAATTCATTTCGCCGCTGAGCCGGTCGCGCGCCGCGGCGGTGATGTTCAACAAGGCCGCGCCGTTGCCGGTCAGGAATTCTTCCACGCGGCGCACTTCACTCATGTACTCTTCGACCCCGACCACTTGCTGGCAGGGGCGCAAGCACATGTTCATTTCGCCGTAGATGCAGCCGGGATGCTGTGGGCTCGGCTCGAGATTCTCCTGGCAACGGCGTACCTGAAACAGATCCAGGAACTGATTCTCGAACAACTCGGCCGACGCGCGCGTGCGAAAAGGTCCGTAGTAAATCCCGCGGCCGCCCGCGAGCCGCGTGGTCACCTGCGTGCGCGGGAATTCGTTCGATAGGATCAGCTTCACATAAGCGGGCATGCGCAGCTTCACGAGGCGCAGGTAGTCTTCCGGGAAATCGCGCTTGGCCAGCGCGTAATGCAGCAGCATGGACTCGAAGCGCGAGCCGGTGAGCCAATATTCCACTCGCGTCGCCACCTCGCGCAGATTGAGCGACCTGCGGGGCGATCCGGCCGGCTTCAGGATGCGCAGCAATCTGCGGCGCAGCATGCTGGTCTTGGCGAGATAGGCGGAGCGGTCCCCGGCGCGCACCAGAAACACCGCGTCGGTGTTGGGAAGCGACGCGATCGTCTCGTCCAGGTTAGCGAGTTCGATAACGGCCGGATTGGAAACAAGCATCCTTCTTTAGTTTCTCGTTTCTCGTTTCTAGTTTGCACGCCGGTCCACCCGAGAGTGTGTCACCATGAAAGCACCTCCCCAGGAAGCGCTGCACGGCCGTGTCGAAGCAACGAGAAACGAGAAACGAGAAACGAGAAACGGAATCGTAGGATGGATTTCGTCGAGCAGCTTAAGTCTTCAGTCGACATCGTGAAGACGGTCGGCGAATACGTGCGCCTGAAGCGCATGGGCAGCACGCCTCGATACATGGGCCTGTGCCCGTTTCACACCGAGAAGACGCCGTCGTTCTCCGTGCACGGCTCGCACCAATATTTCAAGTGCTTCGGTTGCGGCCTAGGAGGCGATGTCCTCAAGTTCATCCAGGAGATCGAGCGCATCAGCTTTGTCGAGGCGCTGAAGCTGCTCGCCGAGCGCAATGGCATCGCTATGCCGAAGCGCGAATACTCGGATGCGGAATCGAAGCTGCGCGGCATCCTGACCGAGATGCACGAGCTTGCCGCGAGCACGTTCCAGGCCAACCTGAATCGCCCCGCCGGCGCCGAAGCGCGAAACTATCTTGCGGGCCGAGGCGTCACACCGGCGCAGATCGATGAATTTGGACTGGGCGTTTCGGACGCTTCCGGGCAGCAACTGGTTCGTTTGCTCCAGGAACGCTTTGGCGCTGAGAATCTGGAACATTCCGGCCTAACGCTGAAACGTCAGGACGGCAGCGGGTTCTTCGACCGGTTTCGGGGGAGGCTGATGTTCCCCATTCACAACGAGTCGGGCAAGGTGATCGGATTCGGGGGCCGCGCGCTTAAGTCCGGCGACGATCCGAAATATCTGAATTCGCCGGAGACGCCGCTCTATCGCAAGAGTTACGTCCTGTACAACCTGCACCGCGCCAAGGATGCAGTTCGCAAAGCCGGCCTCAGTGTGCTGGTGGAAGGTTACATGGATGTGATTGGCGTCCACTCCGCCGGCGTACACAACGTCGTGGCAAGCTGCGGCACGGCGCTCACCAATACGCAAGTGCGCGCGTTGAAGCGGCATTCCGAACGGATCGTCGTCAATTTCGATCCCGACGCTGCGGGCGCCAACGCCGCTGAGCGATCTATCCAGATGTTGCTCGACGAGGGCCTGCAAGTGCGCGTTCTGGAACTCGAGGGCGGCCTCGATCCGGATGAATTCGTGAAACATTCCGGAGCCGACGTCTATCGCAGCCGCCTGGAAAAAGCGCCGGCCTATTTCCACTGGCTGGCGGATCGCGCCCGGAAAAAATTCGACATGCGCACCGTCGAGGGGAGGATGCAGGGATTCAAGTTTGTGGCGCCGGCCATCCAGCGCATCTCGGACCGTTTGGAGCGCTTCGCCGTCGCCAACGATGTCGCCGATTACCTGGGCGTCGACGAGAAGCTGGTGCGCGATCACTTCAGTAAGGGCTCGGGCGAGCGGCGTGCGGCGAATCGCGGGCCGGACGCGCCCCCCAACGAGCGCCTTTTGCTCAACTCGCTGCTGGCCAGCGAGGCCGCCAGAGCCGAAGTGATCGCGGAATTGCGCGAAATGCCGGTGGTGGACCGCTTCGTCACGAGAAACGTCTTCCAGGCTTTATTCACTATGTATGGAGACGGCGCCCAGTTCCGTTTTGCGGACTTGGAAGGGCGCTTGGGCGACGCGGACCGGGATCTATTGTCCTCTGTGATTTTTGCCGATGAGGTACTAGAGGAAGAGAAGGCCCGTGAGCAGGCGTTGGCCTGCCTGCGGACCTTGAAGGCTCAGGATCCCAAGTCGCAAGTTGCTGCTCTGCGGGCGCAGATTAAGGCAGCCGAACGCGAGGGCAATTTACAGGAAGCGATGCGGCTGGCTGAAGAACTGGATCGAAGGTCGCGCAGTGAGAGTTCGAGCCGGTTATGAACTTGACTGGCCTTAAGAGCAATCTGGTGATGTTGTACACTAGGTGGGATCAGGGCTAATCATCGCCGTGTCGATGGGGTATCAGTGGCAACCGACGAAAAGTACGGCAGGCTAAAGCAACTCATGGAAGTGGGCAAGGAAAAAGGATTTGTTCTATACGATGAGGTCAACGAGTTGCTAGCCGAGGACTTTGCTTCGGGCCGCGAGTTTGAAGACCTGCTCACCGATCTCGACAGTGCGGGCGTCGAGATTCTGGAAGAGCCCAAGGTCGACTTCGAAAAGAAGGAAGACGCCGACGATTTCGGCGACCTGGAATTCGCCCAGGATGGCGCCGATAAAACCAACGACCCGGTGCGCATGTACCTGCGCGAAATGGGCACGGTTCCCCTCCTCACGCGCGAAGGCGAAATCGAGCTGGCCAAGCGCAACGAGCGCGGTCAATGGGCGGTGCGCAAAGCGCTCTCCCGCTCGCCTCTGGTAATTCGCGAAATCATCCAGTTGGGCGAAGATCTGACGCGCGGGGCCAGTTCCGTCAAGGACGTGCTGGTTCTTCCGGAGTTCGTGATCACCGATGAGGACTTCACGGCCCAGTACGAGGATCTGACCGCCAAGATCGACGAAATCGAGAAGTACTACAAAAAGACGCAGCAGTACCGCCAGAAACTGCAGGCCATTTCGCGGCAGATGAAGCCCAAGCAGCATCGCGGCCTGCGCTATGGTCTGGCGCGCAACATGGTCCAGATTTCAAGGATCATCCGCGACATCCAGTTCAGCATTGGGATCCGGCGCAACCTGGCCGGAAAGCTGCGTTGCGCGGTGGACGAGTTGAAGCCGCTGGAACGCGACATCGCGCGAATCCAGCGTAAGCTGGAAGAGCCTCACCACGGCGGCCAGCCTACGCGCGACTTGCGCAAGGAGCTGCGCCAGTGCGGCCAGCGCATCCAGCAGCTCGAAGAGGAATGCGGGGCAAGCTCCACCGAGCTGCGCCGCACGCTGCAGATCGTCGAGCGCGGCGAACTGGAAGCGGAGATCGCCAAGAAGCAGTTGATCGAGGCCAACCTGCGCCTGGTGGTTTCCATCGCCAAGCGCTACACCAACCGCGGATTGCAGTTCCTGGATTTGATCCAGGAGGGCAACATCGGGCTGATGAAAGCCGTCGATAAATTCGATTACCGCCGCGGCTACAAATTCTCCACCTACGCCACCTGGTGGGTGCGGCAAGCCATCACGCGCGCCATCGCGGATCAGGCGCGCACCATCCGCATCCCGGTGCACATGATCGAGACCATCAACAAACTGGTCCGCACGCAGCGCCAGCTCCAGCAGGAACTCGGCCGCGAGCCCACCACCGAAGAGCTTTCGGTGAAGATGGAGCTGCCGGTCGGCAAGGTGCGCAAGGTTTTGCGCATCGCGCAGGAACCCATCTCGCTCGAAACTCCGGTGGGCGAAGAAGAGGAATCGCATCTGGGCGATTTCATCGTGGACCGGCGCGTGGTTTCGCCTTCCGAGGCCGTGATCAACCTGAACCTGCGCGAACAGACCGCCGAAGTTTTGAAGACCCTCAGCCCGCGCGAAGAGAAGATCATCAAGATGCGGTTCGGCCTCCAGGACGGCAGCGAGCACACGCTGGAAGAAGTCGGACAGCATTTTGCGGTCACGCGCGAGCGCATCCGGCAGATCGAGGCCAAGGCGTTGCGCAAGCTGCGCCACCCCAGCCGCAGCCACCGTCTCCGCGCCTTCCTCGACACGAGCCTGCATGAGTAGGTGCTAGTGTAAGGTTGTTAGGCGCTCGGTGCCTGGGACTACACCTAGCACCTAACACCTGGCACCTGGCACAGCATGAACCTTGAAGACATCCGCGTCCTGCTGGTGGAAGATAATCCCGGTGACGCGCGTCTGTTTGTAGAACTGGTTCGTGACACCGGCGCCGGTCACCTGAAACTCGAGCACGTCGACCGCCTGTCAACCGCGCTCGAGCGGCTGAGCAGCGACCGCTTCGACGTCGTCCTGCTGGATCTCTCGCTTCCCGACGCACAGGGCTTAACTACATTGACGCGCACGCACGCCCACGCTCCGAATGTGCCGATCGTCGTTCTTACAGGACTGGACGACGAACTGCTCGCGGTGAAAGCGGTGCGGCTGGGCGCACAGGATTATCTCGTCAAGGGGCGCGTGGATGGCGATCTGTTGGTCCGCTCCGTGCGCTACGCCACCGAACGCGGGCGCGCCATGGAAGCCGTCGAACGGCGCGAAGAGCACTATCGATCCCTGATCGAGAACTCTCTGGATCTGGTCAGCATCCTGAATTTCGACGGCACCATCCGCTATGCCAGCCCATCGCACGAGCGCATTCTCGGCTACAGCTTGACGGATCTAGTGGGCCAGAACGCTGTATCTTTCGTCCATCCGGGCGACCTTCCCGCGGTTCAGGAGATCCTGAAGCGTTCGGACGCGAGCGGCTCGTTGGAATTTCGGTTTAGGCACAAGGATGGATCGTGGCGCATGCTGGAGTCCTTTGGCCGCAACCTGGCGCATCTGGCCGGTGTTTCGGGCATCGTGGTCAATTCGCGAGACGTCACGGACCGCAAGCGCTTGGAAGAGCAGCTGCACCACTCGCAACGATTGGAAGCCGTTGGTCGGCTCGCCGGCGGTGTCGCGCACGACTTCAATAATCTGCTGATGATCATCACGGGATATTCGCAAATGCTCGTGGATGCAATGCATCCCGGCGATCCCGCGCGCGCGGATCTGCTGCAGGTGGTGAAGGCCGCCGAGCGCGCCACGGATCTTACGCGCCAATTGCTCGCTTTCAGCCGCCGCCAGGTGGTGCGGCCGGCAGTCTTGAGCCTCAACACCCTCGTTCAAGACATGGATCGGATGTTGCGGCGCGTGATCGGCGAGGACATCGAGCTGGTGACGGTTCTGGCCCCGGAGTTGAAGACCGTGCGCGCCGATCCGGGCCAAATCGAACAAGTGGTCGTGAACGTCGCGGTGAACGCGCGCGACGCGATGCCGAATGGCGGAAAACTGATGCTCGAGACGGCCAATCTCGAGGTGACCGAAGAATTCGCGCGGACACACGTCTCGCCCAAGCCGGGCGAGTACGTGATGCTTGCGATGAGCGATACCGGGTTCGGCATGGATGCCCAAGTGCTGGCGCGCGTCTTCGAGCCGTTTTTTACCACCAAGGAACAGGGCACCGGACTCGGCCTTTCCACCAGCTACGGAATCATCAATCAACACGGCGGAGACATCTGGGTGGATTCGAAACCGGGCTGTGGCACGACGTTCCGGATTTATCTTCCCGCCGTGGAACAGCCGCCTGATGGGCTGGCCCCGCCACGGGAAAGCCCATTGTTGCAAGGTACGGAAACGATCCTGCTGGTGGAAGACGAGGACGGCGTGCGGCGCGTGCTCGAAACCATGCTGAAGCGGCATGGTTACCAGGTGCTCTCTTCAGCCTCCGCCGCCGACGCGATGGCCGTGGCGGAGCGGCATGCGGGCGAGATCGATCTTTTGATCACCGACATCGTCATGCCGGGCATGAGCGGCCGCAAAATGGCCGAACGCATGATGGCGCAGCGACCGCAAATGCGGGTTCTGTTCGTATCCGGCTACGGCGAGCCGATCGAGCCGCACGGAAAAACGGCGTTCCTGCAGAAGCCTTTCACTACCGAAGAGCTGGCTTTGAAGATTCGTGAAGTGTTGCATGCTAGTCTGTAAAAGCTCGTGGGGCAGCTTGTCAAGCCGCTTGTCAAGCTGCGCGCCGGTTGTTAACCGGCGCTCCCGAGACTGCACCAAAGTCGCGCCGTGCCACTGACCTTCGATCTCCATTCCGTCCGCTTTCAATTCGCTGCCCGGGAATCCATCTACTTTCCGGCGGGAAAGCCGGGCAACATCCTGCGCGGCGCCTTCGGCAGCATTTTTCGCCAAATCGCCTGCGCGCCGGAATGCCCGGGCATGGCTGGCGGGAACATCCGCCAATGCGAGCGGCGCGCATCGTGCGCGTATGCGCGGATCTTCGAGCCGGCATCCACGGGCTCTGGACCCAGCGGCCTCGCCGACTGGCCACGGCCGTTCGTGTTCCGCGCCGGTCATCTGGATGGCCGCACCATCCAGCCGGGCGAGCAGTTCTGGTTCGATGTCAACCTCTTCGAGACGGAGCATCCGCCGGTGGACGATTTCGCGCGGGCTTTCTCCGTCCTGGCGGAGCAAGGGCTGGGCCCGCGCCGTGGCCGCGCTGATTTTGTCTCGGCGACGGCAACGCCCGTTTCTATCTTTCTGGATCACGCTCCAGCCGGCGTGCCATGGCTTCGCGTCCGGTTCCAAACGCCGACGGAGTTGAAAAGCGGCGACGAACTCGTGGCGCGTCCTGAGTTCGGCGTGTTGTTCGCGCGAATCCGCGACCGCTTGAGCACTCTGCGGGCGCTTTATGGCACGGGCGCGCTCCCAATCGATTTCCGAGCGATCGGTGAGCGCGCCGCAACCGTGCGCATGACGCGCTGCGACCTCCGGCATGTCGACACCGAACGCCGCAGCAGCCGCACGGGCCAGGTACACAGCATCGGCGGATTCGCGGGCGTCGCCGAATACGAGGGCGAGCTCGGCGAGTTTGTTCCGTATCTCGAAGCCGCGCGATGGACGGGCGTCGGACGCCAGTGCGTATGGGGCAAAGGTGAACTGTGGTTAGAAAAATGCCAGGATGAGAACGAATTCCATCCCACTTCCCACCACCCACCTCCCACCACCTCTATAATGTTTGCGTGATCAACATTCCCATCGGAACACTCGGCGAATCCACGATCCTGGTGAGCGATCAAAACGCGATCAACTTCCTGGGGCTCGAAGGCGGACGCGTGCTGGGCACGCCCTACCTGATCGGTCACCTGGAAATGACCGCGCGCGACTCGGTAAGGCCGTTCCTCGACGAGGGCTTCGACACCGTCGGCACCCGCGTCGACGTGCGGCACCTCGCCGCGACGCCGGTCGGGATGCGCGTCACTTTCCGCAGCGAGCTGACCGGCGTCGAGGAACGCCGTTTACACTTCAAGGTGGAGGCTTTCGACGAAAAAGAAAAGATCGGCGAGGGCACGCACGAGCGCGGCATCATCAACGTCGCCAAGTTCGCGGCTCGCCTGGAAGCGAAAGCGTTGGGCAGATGACACACGCTTTGGCCAAGCCATTGCTTAACCCATTGAATCTGCGGTACTTCTAGCCGTATCCTGAGTTTCGCGCAAGGAATCTAAGATTTTAGGGAAGCCAACCGTTAAGAAAAATTAGGGATTGTGTTTGCGGCGGCCAACTGCTAGATTAGATGAATAAGCTGGTATCAGTAGTAAAGTTCCATTACTCCCGTGGTGGGGGAGCAAGGAGTGTTTTGAAACCTTACTTCTTAGGTGTTTTGGTCGCCTTGGCCGGCGCCGGCGTGGGATACGCCGATCCTGACCCCTCCAAGCCTCCCGTGCCGGAGGAGCAGATAGTGATTCGCTATGTGGACGCGACGCATCAACAACAGAGTGCGATGCGCGGCGGAAGCATGGAAGTGGATATCGACGCCGCCCTCCCCAAAATGAAGAAGCAGGGTCGGCTGCACGCGCTGCGCAGTATCTCCAAGCTGGGCAAGATCACCTATCACGCCCTCGGCTTCAGCGGCGACAACATGGTGAAGACGGAAGTGATCTCGCGCTACCTGGCCGAGGAAGTTAAGGCCAACCAGGATGGCGCGCCGAACATGTCCATCACTCCCGAGAACTACAAGTTCAAGTACAAGGGACTTGAGGACCTGGACGGCCGCCAAGTGTATGTTTTGCACGTGACGCCGCGCCACAAGAAGGTCGGACTGTTCAAAGGTGAATTGTGGTTGGACGCCGCGACCTACATGCCCGTGCGCGAGACCGGAACAATGGTCAAATCGCCGTCCGTGATGCTAAAGAAGATGCAGTTCGTTCGCACCTATGAGCTGCAGAACGGAGTCTCGATGCTGCAGCGCATGGAGAGCAAAGCCGAGGTGCGATTCTTCGGTGCGGTGGAGTTCAATATAAATTTCCTGCGGTTCTCCAAGGAAGATGCGGATGCAGTTGCCGCCGCAGCCACCGAACAACGTTAGTCTCCCGGCAGGAGTGCCTTACAAACTGTTAGACTAGGTTTTTGGCCGAAGCTGTATCACCTGAGGGTCCATGAGAACTTTATTCCTGAATCCACCATCGTTTGAAGGCTTCGACGGCGGCGCTGGTTCGCGCTGGCCGGCTTCTCGTGAAATCGAATCCTATTGGTATCCGGTGTGGCTGGCCTATCCCGCCGGCATGTTGGACGACGCCAAGCTCGTGGATGCCCCACCGCATAAGATCGGCATCGATCAGACCGTGGCGATGGCCAACGATTTTGAGCTGATGGTGTTGTTCACGTCTAGCCCCGGCTTCCACGTGGATGTCAAGATCGCCGAAATGATGAAGGACGTCAACCCGAAGATGCAGGTGGCGTTCGTCGGACCGCCGGTCACCATCGAGCCGGAAAAATCGCTCAACGCTTCCAAGGCGATCGACTTTGTGGTCCGCCGCGAATTCGATTATCAGATCGCCAACTATGCCAAGGGAACACCGCTCTCGGAATTGCCCGGCGTGAGCTATCGGAAAAACGGGGACATCGTCAACAATCCGGAAGGCGGCGTCATCGAGAATCTGGACGAGCTGCCTTGGGTCACCAAGGTCTACAAGCGCGATCTGGATTTCCGGCGCTATAACGTGCCCTTCTTGCTAAACCCGTTCATCTCGTTTTACACGACGCGCGGTTGCCCGGCCATGTGCACTTTTTGCCTGTGGCCGCAGACGCACTCGGGGCATCGCTGGCGGTTGCGATCCTCCGACGACGTCGTCGCGGAGTGCAAGTTCGCGCTCGAAAGTTTTCCGGGGCTCAAGGAGATCTTCTTCGACGACGACACGTTCAACTATCGCAAGGCGCGCGCAATCGAGCTTTCCAACAAGCTCGGCGAGTTGAACTTCACCTGGAGTTGCACGTCGCGCGTCACCACGGACTACGACACGCTCAAGGCGATGAAAGACGCCGGATGCCGGCTGCTGATCGTCGGTTACGAGTCGGGCGACGAACAGATTCTGAGGAACATCAAAAAAGGCGCCACCACGGATATGGCGCGGCGCTTCACCGACAATTGCCACAAGCTCGGCCTGGTGATCCATGGCGATTTTATCGTGGGCCTGCCGGGCGAGACACGCGAGACGCTGCGCAAGAGCATCGAGTTCGCGAAAAAACTGGACGTGGAAACCATTCAGGTATCGCTGGGCCATGCTTTCCCCGGCACTGAATTCTACGAACATGTCAAGGCGAACGGTCTGGTGAGCATCGACGGCATGGCGGACCAGGGCGGGCACCAGTTGCCCAACGCCGTCTATCCGGGCTTCGATCAGGGCGAGTTGATGGAGTGGGTGGAGCGGTTCTATTCGGAATACTACTTCCGCCCGAAAGCCGCTTGGCGCATCATCAAGAACGCCATCAAAAACAACGACGTCCCGCGGCTGTACAAAGAAGCGCGAGAATATCTGAACGTCAGCTCGCAGCGGAAGAAGTTCATCAAGCAACAAAAAGCGTCCGCCGGAGCGCTGCAGGGAGCCGAGGAAAGCGCTTCGTAAATGGTCGCGAGCGTTCCGGCATCCAAGCTGGATCTCAAAACTAAGCTCCTGACGGTCTTCGTCATCCTCACCAACGTGCTCGGCAATTTTTCGATGTCGTGGGGGATGAAACATCAAGCCACGGCGCTCGGCGATTCTCCTCTCGCTTACATCCGGACGATCTTCACTCCTTGGGTTCTGCTCGGGACGGCTTTGCTGATCCTTTGGCTGTTGTCGCGAATGACCCTGCTCGGGTGGGCCGACCTGAGTTACGTGCTCCCCGTCACGTCCATCGGCTACGTGCTCACGGCGTTTTTAGGGAAGTATTTTTTCGGCGAGCAGATCACCTGGCAGCGCTGGCTGGGGACGTTCGCCATCATGACCGGCACGGTTCTGGTTGGCCTGACTACTCCGAACACGACCGGCGCGCGGGCACCGGAGAGTGCGCCATGAAGTGGCTCATGGTTGCGACCATCGTCGGTTGCACGGTGCTGGCGGACTTGCTGCAGAGTTTCGAAATGAAGCGGCATGTCGTCGAGGTTGAGGATCTGCGTCCGGGACGGCTGGGCAAGGTGCTGGGCCGGTTCGCGCGCCGCGGGCCGCTGGTGCTGGCCGTCTTCTTCATGGCAATTTCCTTCTTCGCCTTCATGAAACTTTTGTCGGTGGCGGATCTCAGCTTCGCAGTGCCGGTGACCGCCGCGAGCGTGGTGCTGGAAACAATTCTTGCGCGGCTGGTGTTGCGGGAAAAGGTCACCGTAATGCGCGGGGCCGGAGCGTGCTTGGTCGCCGCAGGAGTAGCATTGTTAGCAATGTGACCTGGCTCCTCATCGCCATCGCCGGCCTCGCTGCGCTCTATCAACTCCTGGCTCTAATCGCCTCTCTAGTGGGGCGGGCGCCTTCGCCCGCCCGGAGCCCCCTGGCTCCGCTCCCAGGCATCTCTATCCTCAAGCCCACCCGCGGGGCAGATCCCGGTTTCTACGAAGCGATCCATTCTCACGCGGTCCAGGATTATCCCGCCTTCGAAATCCTGTTCGGCATCCGTGACCCGGCCGATTCCGCGCGCGCCGAAATCGAACGTCTGATCCGCGAATTCCCATCGCTCCCGATTCGCCTGATCGAGTGCACTCAAGATGCGCCCAACGGAAAGGTAGGAACCCTGATGGATCTGGCGAAGCAGGCCCGTCATTCGATCCTGATCGTCAACGACAGCGACATCAGCGTTCCTCCCGGATATTTGCGCGACGTGACCGCGCCGTTGGCCGACCCTGCGATCGGGCTGGTCACGTGTCTCTATCGCGCCGAAGTGCACGACTGGCCCAGCCGCTGGGAAGCGCTCGCCATCGCCACCGAATTTGCCCCCAGCACGCTGGTGGCTCCGTTCTTTGGCGTCTCCGAGTTCGGCCTTGGCTCGACACTCGCCTTTCGCAAATCCGACCTCGACCGGACCGGCGGGTTCTTGGGCATCGCGGATTATCTTGCCGATGACTATCAGCTCGGGCGCAAGCTGCACGGGCTGGGGCTGAAGAACCTGATATCGGATGTCGTCGTCGGCACGCGCCTCGCGGCCGGTTCGTGGCGAGCGGCCTGGCAGCACCAGTTGCGCTGGGCCCGCACCATCCGGTTGTCGCGCGGCGGAGGGTACGCCGGATTGCCGATCACCTTCGCGACGCTGTGGGCGCTCGTCGCAGCCCTGTGCGGGCTGTGGTGGATTGCGATGCCGCTACTCGCGATTCGTCTCGCGAAGGCGATAATATGCGGCTGGTACGTACTACGCTCCCCGGACGTCTGGAGGTATTGTTACCTAATCCCTTTGCGCGATCTCTCAGGCGTTGCGGTTTGGGCCGCTGGATTGTTCGGCCACACGGTGGAATGGCGCGGTCAGCGATTACGGTTGGATGCCGAAGGAAAGATTCTAGCCGCAGTCAAATGATTCGGCCGGGTGGGCCTATTACAATGGTCGTTCACAGAGCAAGAAATCGAGTTGCCCCGCACAACTTGGTCGAAGAAACGGTGTTAGCAGACAAAGAGCGTGCAACGCGATGACCCCGGCCAGCCGGTAGAAGAATCACTCGAAGCAGTCATCTGCGCCGTGGCCAGAGATGACCCTGGCAGACTCGCCCTTCTTGCGCCAAACCGGCTCCCGTTAACTTACCAGGGCCTTTCGCTAAGGATTCAGGATACGGTTTCGCGTTTGGCTGCGTTCGGCGTCACTCCGGGCGATCGCATCGCGATGGTGCTTCCCGACGGGCCGGAAGCAGCGGTGGCGTTCCTCTCCGTTTCCGCGCTAGCGGCCTGTGCTCCGATGAATCCCGCCAGCACGGCGAGCGAATTGGAATATTCGCTAGGTGCGCTCGACCCCGCGGCGGTCATCGTTCCAGCCGGAGCCAGGACGCATGCCGCCCGCGTGGCGGCATCGTTCGGCATTCCCATCATTGAACTGTCGCAAGTAACGGCGGCTGAGGCCGGGACCTTCACGCTGAGCACACGGAACACGGAGCTTCGGAAGAGAAGGCATGCGCGCAACTCGAAACAGGCGCAATCCGGCCACATGCTGATCTTGCATACCTCGGGCACGACAGCCCGTCCAAAACTGGTGGTTCATACGCGACGCAGCATTTACTGGGCTACGAGGTACATAGGCAGAGGACTTGCGCTTTCGCCGGCGGACCGCTGCCTGAACTTCATGCCGCTCTTTCACGGGCTGGGTCTCACTGGCGGACTGCTGGCGTCGCTCGCCTCGGGCGGGTCGGCTGTATGTACCCCCGGATTCCGAAGCGCCGACTTCTTTCGATGGCTCGACGATTTTTCGCCTACTTGGTATGGAGCCGTGCCACGCGTGCATGAATCGATTCTGGAGAGCGCGGCGGTCCACAGTGAAATCGTCTCCCGGTCGCGCTTGCGATTCGCTCGTTCGGCAGGCGCGCCGCTACCTCAACAACTCAAGGCCGCTCTGGAACAGGCTTTGAATTTTTCGGGAATTCCGGGTTTGTAGTGGGTCGGAACGAATGGTGAGGGCGGGATGCGAAACTTGGAGGGATGCAAGATTGTGAACTGTACCGGCAGATTTTAG